>JAABUK010000507.1_pt1 | contig 80618 bp, 114 predicted proteins | sample 5559141 | NCBI WGS metagenome assembly JAABUK01 (sample SAMN10711869, study PRJNA513367) | rock metagenome | isolation source: Antarctica rocks | place: Antarctica: Victoria Land, Pudding Butte nord | collected 2016-01-03
ATCCTCGGTATTCGTCTCCGTCCTTGGTTCGGCAAGATCGAATGTGACTGTTCAATAACGGGATGGACAATTTGATGCATAAAGTACTGCATCCTCCGTCTGCGTTTGGGCGGGCAGCTATCGAGGCGAAACTTGTCGCTTCAGTCAGTGGGTTATAGGAAGCCTCGTACTCGGACATGAAGCCGTCATCCAAGTGGGATCCATCGACAACGAGCGACACTGTTTATTGGTAAGTAATAGATGAGAGGTGAATAGTACCTGCCCAGGCAACTTGGCCTTCTTTTTGCTTGCCGCTCGTCCAGCGGCGGACAATTAGGGTGAGGGTATGATACAATGAAAGATCAGATTGTTAAGGCAAGGCCGCATTCACAACGACGGGGTCGGCAGTGTCACGTGGTGATTTTACTTTGAGCCGAAGCGGTCAGCGGCCGGATCGCTGCCAGTCAAAGGACTTGCTTTTTGCGGACACTCTTCTCGAAATGGCACCATTCAGACAAACATAATCATCACGAGATGTACCTCTTTCGCTCACTAGTGTCTCCGCCTCTGATTCGCACCCGTGCGAGATAGTCAATATTTGACATCAAGGCGAAGCTTAGGTGTGTCCGATCGACAGATGATGCTACGACTTCTCACTATCGCCAAATATTTGCCTCTGAGATCAGTTACTGGGTGAATGAGTATGAAAACGATGGAACGCTGTTTCCGCGCATTCTTCTCAAGTGAGGTCGCATTATAAGTAGCTAATCGAGACGATAAATTATGATGTCTGAACCTTCTCATACTGCGTATATCGTCAGCTGAGACCGCATAGACCGACCTACGAAGCATAGATACGCCTTCGCCTTGAGCACTTCCTCGACACTGGCAAGTCGTATAGAGGTACTGACACATTCATCAGTTCCCCCGTGGTCGGCATTTCCGCTGCGTTCAACTCACTCCGAGCAGAAGCACCAAACCCTGTTGTCCTCCTTCGACTGGGGCTTTTCGCCAGCGCTGCCATTGATGCTCAGTGCCGCCATGCCGTCGATCGACACTTCGGGATCCTCGAACATCTTCTGCGGATCAACAAGGCAATAAGCGATGTAGTGCCCTCCAATCATCGTGCCAAGGTGGACCACGACAGCTAACCAGGCATGAGCAAGTCGTACCAAAAGAAAAACAATCTCCGTGCCATATAGGCGGTACAATACTGGCTCCAACTCGGGACCTTGCTCCGGTGACGCCCAGTCCATATACGGCGCTCTTGGACCGCTCGACGTCGGTGTAACCTTATAGTCGTTTCGATTCGGTGCGAGGTATGGCGCGAGGTCGAGCATCTCGGGGAAGGAGACAAAATCATCCATCCTGCAGCGATGTCAGAGATACAAACTCAATAGACCGCAATCACGCACTTCTTCAGATCGTAAAAGCTGGTGAAAGTTAGTCCAGTCTTATGCGTCTGCCGGAACCGCTTGAAGTGGAAAACGAGCACTTCGGGGGCCTTTGCGATGAGATATCGCTTGAAGGCTCGATGCATGACGAAGTGCGAAGACTTCTTGCGGGGTGGCATCTTTGGACGACCGACCGACAATTCAGAGAGTTTGGGCGGTTCCTCGTCAGTCGTGTCGGTGTCGGAGAGACCGTCATATTCTGGATCGACAAGGGTGCCCGTCTCGGTTGACGGAACCGAGGCGAGCTCGGTCGTAGCCACTGAAGCTAGCTCGACATCGTCTAAGCGCTTGCCAAGAGGAGAAGGGATTCGAGCTGGGTGACCGCCACTGGTCAAGCCTCGCGAGGGGCTCGAACCGTACCGACCGATTTGTGTATCTCCATCTACTGGTATTGGGGAGAGCGCGCGATTCGATGCACTATCCGAGGAGACAATAGAGATCGACGGTGGAGCGGTCCGACTACTGATGGGAGTCAAACCGGGAGAGGCTGACGGGGAAGCCACCAGGTCCGCCTCGTCCTCCTCCTGCACGGTGGCATGAGTAGACTTGTATCTGCCGGTCTTGACCTTCCAACATTTCTTGCACGCGAACGCATTCTCTCCTTCGAGCACCTCGACCGACGTGAACGCCTTGAGGCTCTCCACCAGGCCAGATTCCACAGGGACATTAAGCTGTTCCGCCTCCCCGCAGTTCGCTCGCCTTAGCCGTTGTAATGGGACGGATGGTTCATGCTCATCGCGTGGATCTGCAAGGATTCGTTGGATGTAGGCGGATTGTGCTGGGGTAGGCCCGATCCCCTTGTACGGGGATTGAGAGCTGATGCTTGGTGAAGATGGCGCACTTTTGACCGGGGGTGGCTTGTCGGGTTCAAATGCAGGAAGTGCAGTCAAAGAGGTGGTACTGCTGGGCTTTGACCCTCTGCGCCGGAAGGAGAAGCTGGTCTTCGATTTGAGGCTGAACCCTTTTGTCGAGCTATTTCGACTCAACGAGACTGCTTCGCCCGGTCGGTCATTTTGGTCAAGGCTCGCCCGTCGATCCCTTATCTTAGGCTCCGTATCCGATAGTTCCGTGTCCGACACGACGGCCCCTTTACTGGGGTGAGTACTGGAAGAGTGATGGGTGTCGCCACCGGAAGATTTGCCGGGACGGAGTCGCTGTGCCATTGCTTTAAGGCGGTCTCTCTGCCGAACGCGTCAGCGGCGACAGCTTGTCAGAAATAAAAGCGACTCACTTTGCGATGCCTCGGAGAATCGCTCTTCAGACTCAAGGAGATGTCAAGAAAGCCTTCGTATGTATGAGAAACCTGCCAGTGGGTCAGCCCGTTTTTGATGATCGCATAGATGACTTACGCTCTTGCAGTTTTCGCAGACGACCACGCTCGCCAGAGATCCGCCAAACAGCACATCAACAAAGGGCACCATCCTCTCACTCTCCAGAATCTCTGGTAACTCAATTCCTCCCGCTCCATTCAACTGACTCGTCGAGCTCATCGATGATGACCGGCTGTTCTGGACTCCTAAGGGATTGGCCATCGAAACGAGGGATCTCTTCTTGATGGGCGAAGGAGGGGACGAAACACCTGGCGAGGGAAGTGGTGATTGGAGGGGACTGATGTACTTGGGCTCTCCACCCATTCGAGACCTCCGTCTCTTCGCCCCGAGCGGTGGCATGGGCTGCAGTCGCTTGATCGCATCCTTCTCCTCCATCTCCATCGAGTCGAGCAGGTGCCGGAGTAGCTCGTGTGAGTCTTGCTGCGCATAGTCATCGTACTGATCATACTTCTTCGCCATCTCCTTCAACAGCAGACGAAGCGTCATACTCCGGGTTGAACTCGTCTCACCGGCGCCATAAGTTCCGCCGCCTGCATCCTTCATCTGCCAGGCCTTTTGGACAGACGTGCTGAAGGCCCGGGTGACAGGGAGGAGATCATACAAGGGTGTTTCGAGTGTTTCGGGTTGAAGGCAGGGGATGCGGTTTGGCGAAACGGACGGACGTGGGAGATGACTAGTTGATGAAGGATGAAAGGGCGAGTCTGGCGACGAATTCAGAATGGATATCAGGGGTGCGGTAGCACTGAGCTGATGCGAAGCGTCAGTCGTGATCAAAGAGGATGTTTAACAACGCTCACAGCTTGGAAAGTCGAGTTGAGGAAGCAGGTATTCTGTTCATTGACAATTCCAACTGGCTTGAGCACTGTCAAGGGTTCAGGCGGCGCGGGCGTTGTAGTTCTGGCCGGCGCGGACGAGCTACCGACCGCCGGAGGAGGCACTGTGGCCTGATGAACCGAAGGTCCGGAGATTGAGGCTCTCGGCGTGGTGAATGGTGAGATGGCCATGATGCCGAGAAGGATGCAATAGCTGATAGGGACGGGCAGAAGAGGCCGAGCTGGCCGGCGATGGTAGAGCGCCGCTCTCAGCTGATCAAGTCCGACCACGGTCTTCGACTACGCTTACAAGGCGAAGAAGCGAGGTCGTGTGGACTGGACTTGAAAAAGGAACCGGCCTGAGGAGGATTGATTGCCCAGCTTGATCATAGCAATTGAAAGGAGTTTTACAGCCCTGAATTGGTCCAGACATATCCGCCGACCGCCGGTAACCGTCAACCGGTAACAAATCGCTGATAATGGACAACCAATGCGGCATGCACATGCATGACTATAATCCTCGCCAGCACGAGATCTACATAGATACCCTATCGAGAAGACCAAGTTCGGGGGGAACGACGGTAGCCCAGAGATTGCGCGAGAATCTCTCCCCTCGGTAGCCATAAACTCTTATACATTTGAAGGAGCCGCGTCCGCTAAGGGAGATATATCAGCGCTTTACTGGCGAATTCGGCTGGATGACGGGAGGTACTGAAGGGGGCGAAGAAATCGAGGCCCGCGGAAGATGACGACTCACGCGACAGGATACCCTTCTTGATGAGCTCGTCCGGGGACGGTCGCTGCGCAATGTCCTTTTCGAGCTTGTTCTATGTAGATTGCATGAGTTTCCTTCGTCGGACAACATGGAGAGTCTAGGGTTTACCTCCATAATGGACCTCTCGAGGTCTGCCCTCTTCCCGGCGAGATTGTCCCCAGGAGCGCCTGATCATCGTCTGTCAGCTTGTGCTCTCACGATCGGCTTTCGGGGGAGACAGCCCACCCTTGAGGATACCCTTGTCCTTCAGCTCTTGCGGAGTCGACCGCGAGTCGAACAATTTCTGGAACTTCGCCATCTCCGCCTTGTTGTCCGGCTCAACGTCATCGCTCCTGTCCACCTCCCCGGTCGCACCAGTGCCAGTACCAGCATCAGCTGGTGCGGGTACTATCCCCGGAGCCATCGCGTGAGCTTGAACGTGCGCTTGACCCGCAAGGTTGCCAGCCACGGACTGAGCTTGCCCGGCCATGGTCTGAGCCTGACCGCCCAGCGCCTTGGCCTGTTCGGTCATGTTGGCCCCGGTCTGAGAAGACACAGCTTGAGTGGCTAGGTCGGAAGCGGTGTTGGCTGCTTGCGAGGCGAGGCCGGAAGCGGTGTTCATGGCGGAAGTCGCGGTGGACTTGGCTTGGTTGAGAAGGTCGGCTACGTGGGGATCAGCATTGGCGTTAGCGGAACCGGCGAGACCTCCAGTGACGGGGCAGGATATTGTGCGGTGTATTGTGGAGTACTTACACATGACTACGAGACTTTACGATGGGCCTGCTACTGTGTTGACCATTGCGAAATGACGTGAACCAGAGGTATTCTGATAAGGAGAGCGAGACGTGACGTCATTTCGAAGACGCACCGAGCAAGCTATTCATTCAACGCTCGCCCGCACTATGTTTAGAAGCAAATGTGCTGTTCTGGCGAAACGCAACGAGAAGCTAAGGAAGGACATGACTCGCGTCATGAAGTAAACGCCATTCGAGGGCATAGGCATAGGCGTTGGTGTCAAATCAAACGACATCACAAGCTGAAGCCTCCTTTGTGCCGACCTTGAAAAATGAACGGACGTCGATTCAGAGTGTCGCGGCAAATATGATTTAGATCGCATGTCAAGGGTCGCAATGTACCGATCCCATACAAGTCGCCATGTCGCTTCTGGGAGAAGCCGAATTGCCTCTCGACCTCATTTTCGCCTGCGCCCATCACCTACGATACGAGCGGTCGCTGCAAACTTTGGCAGCGCTTCAGCAGTGCTCTCACAGAGTCTACGAGCTACTGTAGTCACACCTGTCCTTTACGAGACGCTCCACTTCTCCGACAAAGCAGCATATTCGAATCTTCCTGCTACAGATCGCCACGGTTGGCTTGACTGCGCGATTGAGGGTGGAGCGCAACCTTTCGCTCGTCAATAGCCTCGTCATCCATAATCTTCCTTCGGCGATGATCTACAATACCATCCGCAGCATAGCCACCCATCTGCCCGAGGGAGTGATCTTCCCCAATCTCACCTCTGTCCGCTTCACGCTTGAAGGTGATCCAGGCGTCGTATGGGGGGAGACTCAGCTCCTCTCCAGCCTCGAACTTCGAGAGCAAGTCCAAGGCTTCAGCTCCATCGGCCGACCGAAGATCCTCTGCATTCACCACAGCTCGATCCCCCATTGGCGTTGGTATCACTCGTAGTCAGCTTTGGTCGAGGCTTGGCCTTCAATCAAATCTGTCAGCCTCCATGGGCTGAACTACCGCCTTCGCCACCTCGTACCGGGCATACATTATCGAGTCCACCTCTCAGACAAGGGCGCGCCCTTCCGACCGGGAACCGGCGAGATGTTCCCAGGTATCTCGGAGAAGGGATACGAGCGGTGCATCGGTACCTGGGCGGAAATCTTGTACGAGGTGATCGTGGCAGCAGCGGAGGGGGAGCGAGACAAGCGGATGGGTATAACGAGTTGGGAGCTGTATTGTCCCGGTGCGAGGAGGGGCGAGCTGGAGGACGTTGAGAATAAGATCTGCATGTTAGTCCAGACAAAATCTGGGTATCTGGTGGAAGGGAGGGTTGGGGTCTCACATGACGGAGAGGTCGAATTGTTGTGCTTGAAGTTCAGGAGTGAGGAGGCGGTAAGGTGTGATGTCTGCGGAGATCAGTTCTACTAGTATCCCCGCAAAAACGGTAGCGGTCGAAACTTTGATCCGAAGATCTCAGTAGAAGCTGCACTCTACTCGTCTGGATTGTATGATAGTAGCGCAATGTGATCGCGAGTCCTCAGTGTATCTTCGCATGCGGCTGCCCCATTCAGTTCAAGACTTTGCTAACTTGCAGGAGTCAGCGGGTCCGAGTGAAGGGATATATATATGACCCTCCTTGATAGGCTTATCAGTACAGGTAGGCGCCTGCTGAAGTCTAGTCGTGACGCGAATGAGTTTTCCTCGCGACTTTCTTCTCTTCCTCTCTCATTCTGCTTGCTTCTCTTCCGGCTCGACATCCATGATGTCAGGTCAATCACCCTTTAATCGTTGGCGAGCCCCGTCGCAATCGCGCTTCGCTAATGTCACCGACCAAACTAAGCAATATGGTTCCTTCCCGAAAGCGGTCCCCCGTTTCACTCAACAACTCCCTTCTGACCGGCGATCCACACACCGCCAGACTGACCTCCGTCCCTTCACAGATTCCAGCCGACCTCTGCATCTCCCAAAGGGCAAGCCTTGCGCCAGACCGACTCGCCAATTCCATGACTCGCAAGTCCGGCAACAAACCGAACCTCCGATTCGGACTGCTCGTCCAGCTGAAAGAACATCATTTACTCACGACCCACCAAGATTTGAACCTTCCTCGATCATCAAGCCCATTCCTCGTCGAGCTACAGGTTTCGACACGCAAATGGGTACGCTCTACCATGATCCGCTTTCAGCGGCCAAGGGACCGGCACCCTCGACGCAATCTCGGGATACTCAGCCGCATGTTGCTTATCGTCCCAACGACCAGCATATTGACATGGGCCAGGGCCGGATCAGCTCATTGGGCGGATCAAGAGTGGATCCGACATACGAGGCTGAGCGAATACGGATTGTCGAAGGCCTTCTTCCGTCATCCTCTCACCGTGCCGGCGAAGAAGGCGGAGACCAACAAGGCGAACAATGGGACAGAGAGAAGGCGGCTAGGCAAGACTGCCGAGCCCGCCAAGGATGACAGCGACCGGTGCTCGGACTGAAGTGGCGAGAGTACCGCGCTGGTCTTCCTCGAAGACCGTATCCGCATTCTCGAACGACACCAACAGTCACGGCTCACCAGCAAGGATCTCGGTTTCGAGTACAGCTTATCCTCCTCTATCTCAAGACCACAAGCAGCTGGTTTCGGAAGATCCTCGCAACATCATCAAGTTCGACCCCGAACATCCGCAACCGGACGCGCGCAAGATCTTCCCGAAGGCAGACGCCTCTTCAAGATGGAAGAGCTCAACACCCTCATGACACCAGTCCCCAAGATCGCATCTACCGCTTCCCGGGATATGTCAAACCCTCTTGCGAGCGGTACTCAGAAGGAGTCTGCGACGCTGATTCCAGATCGACTAACGCAGAAGACCCCGGACCTCGACCCACCCACGGCCATGCCGTCGATAGGGGTCAAGGACAAACTCGCCACTTCGAAGAGCGAAGTTCAAGGCCCATCGCCTCGATTGTCCCCAACAAGGGCGCACCATACTCCCGAGGATATTCGCGGCGAAGCTGGTGAGGCTGTCAATAAGACTTCGGGGCCTTTTCCAGATCGACCAACGCAGGAGACCGCAAAGAAAGAGTTGCCCTTGGTCTTGCCCTCGACAGGCGCGAAGAGCGAAGGTGTAGCTACGAACAGCGAGAGCAAGCTCGAGGGTCCACAGCCGACAGCTCGATCGTTGCCAACATCGGCTCGCCTTGCTCCTGCGGACATTCGTTGTGAGCTCGGGGAAGCTGGCGACAGCGGAGGAAGAGAAGAGACGGTATCAGGTAAGGAAGGTCCTCGATCGGCAAACCTATCAAAGAAGATGATCCATCTGTCCAAGCCTGAGGGGAATATGGGGACGTCTGGAACAGAGAATGAGAACGGTGTGCCAAGCCGCTGCGAAACCCAGTACCGATTGATGATGACTTCAGTGATGACTGCCGCTCTTCAGGAAAACCTCGAATTCTTCACATCAACGGGGATGGCGAGCCCCTGGGATGAACATCCGTCCGATCTTGAAGACAATGACTTCAGTGTGTGCTGATTTCCAACGGTGCTGCATGCTCAAATAAATTGGCCGATCGACCAGACCAGCTGGACATGCGAAATGGGCCGAGGTGGGACATCTTCGGAGGAAAGGTTGTCTCTGGACACCTGATCATCGACTCCAAGCATCAGCTGGATGATCTCCTTTGACACCTGCAAGGTCCGGACACCTGTGTCGCAGTATCCAATCGCAGTGACATCTATCTCCAAGACAAGACACAGGCGCTCCATATCATTACGCGCATCACGCTTCGCGAATTTCCCGAATCGCACACACTAGTCGACATAGCCAGAGCCGCGCACAAGCTCCCACAAAGACTGTTCTCGAAAGTAGGCCACATTGAGATCGCGGGTTCGGCTCGATGCGGCTTGATACAGCTTTTGCACGATCAATCACTATCGAAGGCAGATAAGGAGAAGCATGTAGAGAACTTCTCGAGGATCGCCAATCCGAGGTACGTCTGTGTCGACTTCGATCTTTGCTCAACGCACGACGGAAAGATGAAATTTGCGATGAATGTCCTCAAGACCAGCTGGACGTACCTTTCATTGATCAGTGTCCATCAAGCGCTCGATCGCTCGCCCTTCATCATGCCTGGCATTGCCCATTGCGCCTACTACTCCGGGCGCTCCAACCCTTCCTATGCTCCCGGACCTTCACAGACGCCTGGTAACCCAAAGACGACGTCGATGAGCTCGATCCGTAGACCAGCGTGACCTTGCAGCTGCTCTTACGAGTGGAGACCCAAGACTAAGAATTCAGTGGAGGCGTGGATGACCGATCAGGTATCGCCGATTCTGCAGCTTGCGGAGATGGAAGAGAGGCTGGAGATCGATGGCACTTGCTGGGAGGTGGAGTGTCCACCTATGGGTAGCGACTGCGAGCAAAATGTGCGCCGCGTCTGGTCAGGAAGCTCAACATACCGGGGAAGCGCAAGGTTTGGGAGACGACGCCCGACCTTCAAGGCAAGCAAACTATCAAGGCTCTCGGGATAACCCACCGACCGGATGACAGCGTGACTTGCAAGGCTTGCGGGTGGCGAAATTGAATATCGAAAGCGCAGTGAATCGAGGTGAGAGTCCTCGCGCTTCGGGATCTCAAAGGCTGACCATGATTCAGTTTGTTGCCGTGTATGCCCATGGCATATTAGCAACCTCCGCCTTTCTATCGTCGCCTTCGTCTCGCGTCTCCTTCACTAACCTTCCGGCTATCTTTTCCTGCACTTTCGATTCTCACTTTGCTTCCTCCTTTTCACATTCCTCTCACCTTCAAGATCGACGCCGCCGCTAGACCCAGAACTAGCCGCATCACAAGTCTCCTGTCAAGCTCATCCTGATGGCTGTGATCTGTACTGAGTCAATCTTCATCACTGTCCGCTGGTCCCGGACATCGTGTTCATATCGATGTCCCACTTTCACCACAAGCATGTAATCATTCGATTGACCGCTAAGAACAGTTTAAACAAGCTTCAAGCGATCCTCTAGCTGTTCTCGGTCCTCTTGGGCTCAAGACCCTGCGCCCATGCCTTCGCCTGATCGGCCGCAGTCCCAGGGTCCTCCTTGTAAGCGAGTAGATATCCCTGCAGTACGGCGAAGGAGACATGGATACCTTCCTGGCGCATGACGCCAGCGAAGATCCCATCCGCGAACCTGCCCGCGAGATCATCAAGGTCTGCCTGTGAGGCGGTGCCGACTGTAGCTTTCTCGGTCAAGATCGCATCCGAGCTCAGCGAGTGTTCGAGCGGGTAGAAGTGAAGGAAAGAAGCCTTTGCCTGTTCCGGGTTCGCCACCGGGAAGAAGGGTATGCGGACGTCGAAGCGGCCTGCGCGACCGAGAGCGGGGTCAAGGCGGTCGGGGTGATATGCTAAGATTACCCAAAATCAGCGCTGTATCCGAGGTTGGGACATCTTGAGATCACTGACGTCGTGGCAATGAGTACACAACCTTCCTTCAGTGCGTATCAGCAAATCACACTACAGATCAGAAAGGACTGCAGGTTACCTGGCTGGACACACCATCGATGGCATTCAACAATCCCGAAAGCGTCACCGTCGAAGGAGCGAGATTGTGTGAATCGCCGACCATCAGCGTAGGACTGGCCTGCTCCGCCTGCGCCTCGTCGGGTACTTTCAATTTGCTATCAGCCTCGTCAATGCTGTCTTGATTAGGAATCCGTCCACCGAAGCGATTGCGAGGGAAGATGCGGTCAATATGCGGTGGGCTGAACAAGACGTACATGTCTTCGATGAGGATGATGCTCTTTGCGGGACAATCACGGAAGAGTTTGCTCAATTTCGCATCGTCCATCCTGTGTGCTGTTAGCGACTCATCAAGGCTGATGAGAGACGAAAAGAAAACCCACCCTCGTTGCACCGGATTGACAACGCAGACATCGAGATGGAGCTTGCTGGCGATCGCGGTAGCTTTCTCCAATCAGCACACATCTGAGGCAAGCTGAAAGCGGTCTTACCCAGGGTGGTCTTGCCTGACCCAGGATCTCCATAAAAGAGGAATCTGACGAGTTCGATCAGTCTCAGGTCTACCGCCTCTACTTGTCATTGATCTCACCCCCGCCGGTGCGGGATTGCTAGAGTGGTCACGATCAGCTTAACGACAGACCTCCAGGCTAAGCATTACTGACCTCTTGCGGCGTACCACGTCGTCTCCCTTTCGGACAGGAACCTTTCGATATCGGTCACGAGATCGTCCTTCATCGTCCGGGTAGGATGACCGATGACCATGGTCGACTCGGACGAGAGACAGGTTTCTGCCACCCCGGGGCGATTCGTCTGCTGAATTGAGTGCGGACACCTGATGGTATGGACGGATACTGACTTGGCGTGGAAGATAAGCAATTCGTTGTTCTCCTTTGCGAAATATGATTGATGAGCGGCGACCAAGAACTCCTTGAGGGCATCACGCTGGAAGACGAAGGTTCTGTGACATGTCAGGCAAGATTGGAAGCCAGGGAGGTAAGATTGGGAGGTAAGATTTACTTGATCTGTATATGATTGACGCTACCGACGTTGGTCCGTGCGAAGAATACCATCTTGCGCGTCACCCAAAGATAAGCGCCGCCGTGCTTGATCCTGATACTTTGGTCTGCAGGAAACTAGTCAGCCTCTACCGTATGACCGACCAGAACGTACAGCAGGTAGGGAGTATCTGGCCAATAATATTTTTGGCGCTCCACGTTGCGTTCTGCTCACCCACTCTGACAGGATCCCACACCAGCAGTCGAGCGAAGAGCATTCCCATTTCTCTGTCGGACTTGGCGCCACTCGCTGGTAGAGAGCTGGAAATCCTTGATCTGTCTCTGGGCTTCTGGATCTTGGCCGATCCAAGCCATCACCCAGAGGTATGATGAGTCTGTGGTGGGGATATACGCAGTCGGCAGGAGTGCTAGATGAGCTTCAGTAAAAAACTGACACCGTGGCACCCTCGATGCCGCCGACTGAAGTCCTCTCACCCGTTGGGAAGATGGCGGACGAAAACTCGTCGGCAAGCTGATCGAGAGCCTGCTGGGAGCCCATGCGAGCGACTTCGATGGTTTCCTCCTTGGGAAGAGGATTCAGATCTCCATCCGGACGGCATCCTACCAAAGGTTAGAAGTGCAGGAACAATGCCCGAGCTTGCTCGATGTCGGCGCTGAGGAAACCGACGCGGGCGTCGAACCTGCCAGCTCGGTTCAACGCGGATCGAGCCTTTCTGGATGGTTGCTACGTAAAGTGAGAGACCTGCGAGGAGACGACCGGATACGGCCGCTCACGTGGTAGCTATCAAGATGTAGCCTTCCTATCGTCCGGGTCAGCCTAGGTATCAATGGAACCAAGGGCACCGACCTGACTGGAAAGCCCGTCGATCACATTCAGTAGACCGGACATGGTAGCTTGCGACCGCTTCTGTCCTGCTGAGGCTTTCATCGCCTTGTCATTGCCGACGACACCTGTGAATTCATCGCAAACCCATCTGCTGCGAGATCGTCTTCCCGCCTGGCTGAACGGAATGCGCTATCACTGCGTCAGGCGGGATCAGCGTATCAAGAGAAAGGGTTGGCTTCCTCACATGTTTTCGATGAGAATGATGCTCTTGGATGTGCAAGCACGAAACAATGCGCCAAGGTGGGAGTCGTCCATTCTTTTTGCGCCCATAAGTCCCATTCAGGATATTCAAGAACGAGCTGACTCCGCGCTGGCAAGGCTGATCATGTAGATGCTGAGGCCTAAATTGGAAGCTAAAGCGGTGACTTCATACACTGCATCCAGTCCCTGCGCCATTCCCGATGTTCGGCGTACCCATTATGGATTTCCCGGCCCCCGGCTCTCCATGGAAAAGGTACCTAGGTCGCAGATCAAGCGTCCGAAGCCAAGGTGTAATAACGCAGACCCCTGCGATGAGAAATCCCTACATTCGGCATCAGCAAACGTTGCATCAATGATGGTACCACTCACCGCGAGCCGCATACCACTGCGCCTCCTTGTCCAACATGAAATCCGTCATATCTTGCAAGACATTCTCCTCAACAGTTTGGGAACGGATCACCGAGGACCACGGGCGCGACGGGCGGGTTATGGGTTGCTTCCAAGTGACGCTTCTGTCCGGAGTCAGCTCACTTCTGGAAGGACTACTTACGAGCTGGTGAAGCTGTATCCCGGGTGGAAAACAAGAACAGCTTGATCCTTTTGAAGTAGACATGATATGCCACGACGATGAATTCTTCGAGAGCGTCACGCTGGAAACCAATAGCCTACGAGAATCAGCGGAATTTGCGTCTGAATCCGAGACTTACCTAAAGTCAGCTTCTGGCCCAAGGTCTTTGATGCCGATGTAGATCCCTTGGTGATCCAGATGTCGTGGCCGTTGTGTTTGATGCCAATTCACCCTGAGTCGCCATGGCTCATGACTCACTACTGAGCGGGAGAACTTGTCCAACAACCTCCGCGGTGCGCCTTGATCCTCGTTGTTCTGAGGTTTTGTCTTCGACCTAGCCGTGCCGCGTCGCCACCAGGTGTTTGCTGCGCTTTCGAAGGTCGTTGGCTTCCGCGGTTGAAAGCCGGAAAAGCCCAATCGCAGATTTGCTTCTGAGCAGAGGAGTCTTGTGCGATGTACGCGTCAACCCATCGGCAAGCCTAATCATCGTGTGATATGTATGCGGTCGGGAATAGGACTGAGGTCGTCAGGCAGAAATCCTGTGATCTTGGCTGCACTGACCCTGAGTGACCTGATTGGAATAGTAACTCACTACCCACCGCAGGATGATAAACAAAGCAGCTATGTCCGAGTTGCGGATAGGCGAGCAAAACGATTTGGGTCAGATTAGAGGAGTTGATGGAAGCGAGATCGAGGCCAATATCATGACCCAGCGCGACGAGCAGCTTCGCGAGAGGACGGATGAAGGTCGCTTCGCGCTTGACGATGGAGGAGAGCCGGGCTGGCGATTCAGTTCAATCGTGATCGTGAGACGAAGATGATCAGGAAGCAGACATAAGTGTATGATGATAAGATGGTACGGCAAAAGATGATGAGAAGTTGTGAATCGGAGAGAATGGGAATGGAGAGTGATAGGGAGTCGCCGGGGAAAACACGTTGAGTCGAAGTTGCATCTGGCCGCCGACTGGTGGGAGAGATCCAGCGCCCCTGATGGCCCTATCCACACTGGTTCCTATTGCACCCCCAGGTCCGAACGCTTGATACGTGATGCAAAGACTACGCACCCTGTCCACTCAACTTTAAAATGGTCACTCTGAGCATGAAGAGTCGTGTGAAGTTCCATGCAAGCCAGTTGGACATCACCGACCTAAGCTCAGAGGTAAAGGCAAAGGATGCACGCCTATACAAGGGGCCTAATCCCCCGGCATCACGAGGAAGACGGTACCTGGTATCATGTCTCCTTCTCCTCCTTCTCCTGTTCTTCCCAAGACTCCGTCATCTCGTCATCTCAAGTCAACGGTAACTCTCTGGCGCATCATGGACTTATCGGCATTCACAGGACGATTCCATCGAGCTTCCGAGCCTTCCCCGGGTGTGCTACTCCTCGAATTCAACAGCAAATTCCCTCCCGGCTCCATGCCCCTCCCGAGCTGACCACCTCAGAGCGCCGGTTGACGCTATCAGCACTGGGTAAACTAAACTCGCAGTCGATGAGTGGAGAAACTGACGGTCTCATTTCGCCAGCTTCTGGGCAGAGCTCAAGATTATCGCGAGCGGATCTCGGCAAGTCCGGATGTACGAGTAGTAATTCTCAGCTCGGCCATGGAGAAGATCTTCAGCACCGGTATTGATCGCGCGACCTCCTTCTGAGCGTTTCGGTCCTTGAATGACAAGCTGTTGTAGTGACGGAGCTGTCTAGCCTGAGTGGTCATGCTCGGGCGGCGCCTGCAAAGCCTTCACGCTTCGTCAATATGCCCTTGTACGCTGAAGTCCATCTATCAGTTATCAAGGCTGACGCAAGGCAGAACTTTCAAGCTGCCATCAAATCCCTTGCGAAGTGCACACAACCGGTCATCGCTGCTATGTTCGGCCTGACTTTGGGTATTGCCATTGACATAACTAGCGCTTGCGATATCCGCCTGGCTGCTTCGAACACCACTTTCGCAATTGCCGTCCGTACTCCGAAGATCTCCTCCCTGTATACTTAAACAGAGGTTTAGGAAGTGACAATGTGGTGCCGCATCGGATATCGGGTCCTTACAGCGCTTCCCCAGGATCACGGGCGACGATTCCAAAGCTCGCGAACTGGCGTTGGCCGGTCGACGATTCAATGCAACCGAGGCGAAGGAGATAGGCTTTCTGAGTGAGGTTGTGCAGGGCGGGAGAGAAGAGGTGATTGGTGAGTTGCCAAGCTCGGTCATGGACTGATATAAGCCGCGGCGGTGGACATGGCAAAGGTTATCGCGAAGAACAGTCCGGTGGCGGTGGTAGGCTCAAAACATTTGATGAATCGTGAGTGGGACGCTCGAACCAAAGGCAAGCTGCGGCCTCTGAAGCTTCAAATCAGAACTCTAACCAACTGAGCTATCCCGGCAAATCAAAGTAAAAAACGTAAACAACTGGGACGGGTCGGTATCTGTGGGCGCCGGAATCCATGTTGTATGCAGTACTTCTAGTCTTCTTTACTGAGCACTCTCGAACCATTCCGAGTCGAGCTCGATGAGTTGTGGATGGTACACCAAACACGCTATATCAGGTCAGCTGGCGGAGGAATCGCCGCTCTTTGTTCACCTGTCCCACAGAGTCGTCAGGTTTTCACTGTCATCTTGGGAAATCGGTGAGTAGCAGAGCCTCTGGAATCTTTTCATGGGATACCTGCGTAACTCATTGCATGTTTCCCATTGCATTGCTGTTCACAGGCTTACACCCACACAATATCGGTTATATGCGCACACTCCGGATTTTTCGCCGCGAGCTTCCACTCATCCCCTCTCTCCCCACTTATCGACCACAACTCCACTCCACCTCCCTCCTGTCCTCCCAGCGCCACATATTTTCCATCCGGGCTGACCCGCATCGCTCTAACCGCATCACATTCCGTTCGGACGTGCTTGATCTGCTCGATTCTGCTGCCGCTCTCATCGAGCAGTACGATAGCGATTCCGTCACCTTTCGGGGGGTCAGAGATGTTGAGCAGATCCTTGACCTTTCCTAGGAGACCCTCGGCTTTTTCGTCGAGATGCATCTCATATCGGTTGGAGGCGTAGAGTACATTCGGGATCGTCGGATGGCAAGCGAGTTCGGCTGCGTCCATGTATTTCGCGTGTGTTGAGGGGACGGATGGGGGGAGAATGGAGCGCTGGACGTCAGGAAGGGGGTGGGTAGGGTAGGTTGGATTTTCCAAGGAGTAGATGAAGATCGAGCTGGACAACTCTGTCAAGACGTAAAGGTGTTTTCCTGACCAAGTCAGCAATCAGCTCGAGTGTGTTGGAGGTGGACCCACCGTCATCCGAGATTTGGCAGTGACGAGGTCCTGAGCCTTCCGGAGCCTGAAGATATCCCTTGATAGCCAGTCCTTCCGCACCTTCCCGCTCGACCACCCAGATTCGATCACTTCCGAGATCCGGGACGTAGAGGGTCCCATTGGCAGCCTCGTATACTTGGTGAGGGTGAGAGGCGTCTTGGCGCTCCTCGTTGGGCTTCTTCTTTCCCTCGTAGGGAAAAGGGAATTTGAGCGGGGGAGAGTTGGAGGTTGAGGAGAGGCTGCCGTCCGATTCCACCGGGAAGAAGAGGATGCTACCCCCGACATACTGATCCAACTCAGTGACTGCGCGTCGATGAATGACCTACCACTTACGTTTGCTGAAACTATTCCGGAGCCATCCTTCATGCAATGGACTATCCCGTCAGGTCCAGCCAAGCCATAACAACCTCACTATGGGCAGGTGCACCATTTGTCTTCCTCTCCTGCGTAATCTTGACCTCCTCCCCCTTCAGCTCCAAGCTTACCGCGACCCCCTTCTCGGCGTCCTCAGAAAGACTATACAGCACCCTCGAAGGCGCCTTGAACTTGGTCGTCGACGCCTCGATCCAAGACGCGTTCTCGGGCGAGGGAGATTCGGAGACCAGCTTCAGCTTCGCGCTTGATGGCTCGAAAGAGAGGTAAGCAAAGGTGTTGCGGTATCCGCCAGCGAGGAGATTGTACGTCATTTTTAATGGCGATAGATGAGGCTGTCCTGTAAAGGGGGAATAATGTTGAAGCGACTGGAGATTTTGAGAGGACCTCTCGGAAATCACGGCCACGCAAACGTGATCATCCCCAAGTGGGGGAAAGTGGACTCGGCGAGCACGGGTTGAGAATGCACTATCCCCCATGCAATGATACTATTTGTGACGATGTATATCCCTGATCTTCAATCGCTTCTTCCACCCTATCCGCAGGTTCTTTCCGTCGCCGCCCCATCATTCGCCAGAACAAGGACGGATCGCCAGTGAAGAAGAACGGGACAGGCACAGAGACTGCGCAGCATGCGAAGGTGAACCTGCCCATCCAGCATGAGCGATTGCCTCCGTGACCACAGCTGGAGAAATTCGCCAGATGACGGCCGACCAGCCTGCAGAGCTGCTATTGTACATCTGACCTCCAACAATCGCTCCGATGGCAGTTGAAGTCGAAAACGCGATATTCATCGCCGCGAACTGATGGATCTCACTCATACCCTCGATATCCCTCGCCACCATAGCCACTTCCAGGCCGACCGGGGTCAGCGCGCAGCTGAGGAAGACTGTCGCCAGAGCGAAGAACATGACGAATCCTGCCAAACTCCCCGTGAGGATGAGGAATGGGAACCAAAGCGTGCTGAAAAGCAGACAGGGGGTGATGATCCACTCGGCACCGTACTTGTCGGCTAGGGCGCCGACTATCGGACCAGTCACGAAGGTTGGTGCGCACGCAGCCACTACAATCAATCAGCATAGCGAACATCTTTAGACCAAGAAGGGAACGAACGATAGATGAGGCCAACGGAATTTGACTTCTTACCCCATACTGACTGGACGCGAAGAGTCAAGCTGAGGCGACGGGCATCAGGTCAGATCTACTGACCCAAACAAATATGGGGAGGACGTACGTGGGATCCAGAGCGCCGAGACTCAACCCGAAGAGGAAGGTGATCAAGAACCCCGCCATCCCCCTCGGCGACATGATGAGCGCAACAAGGACGCCCCATGGCGAGAGGCCCTTCGGAGAATCCGCTGCCAAGCTCGACGTCGACAGGTGTGGCATGGACGGTCTCATCGCGAACGGGTCCTCGGGTCCGATATCCGCCGCGTCCCGTCCAGCCGGAGCCAAGGCCGGTGGTGTCACCGGTCCGTCCGTCTCTGCAACCTTCTTGTCCCCTGGGACCTCCCATTTCTGTAGATCCTTCTGCTCGACCACAAGCAGTCGTGCCACAAGGTCGAATGCGCAGACGAGGATGCAGAAGATGAAGGGGGCCTTCCAGCCTAGTGCCCAGTAGAGACCGCCGCCGATGGGCGGTGCCTATTGGCCCATAAGGTCAGCTGATCCCTATGGAGACGCCAGACAGGGCAAACCCTATTTGGCGTCCTATGTGTTCCTCCGGTACATTCCGCAGCTAACGTTTCGTCAATATTCGGATATTTCAAGTTTACTGCTGCTCACATCAAAGCGAACCCCACTGAGAGCCATCAGCGTCAGGATACGCTATCTAGGGAACCGACGAACCCGACCACACAATCGTGCTCGCAGCTCCCATCAGGAATCTCGAGACAACCATGACCCAATAGGGTGTACACAGCATGAACATCACCAACGCGCCCTCTAGTATGATGACGGCGAACAGCAAAGGCCCTCTCCGCCAAGGATACTTGTCGCACAAGTATGCGACAGGAAAGGTAACTACAAACACACTCGATGACAAGCTCAACGCAGGACTGAAAGAGACGTACAGATTATCATACCGACAGATAGGAGACGAGGAGCCAGGAGGTAAGAGCGGAGACACTGGTGTAATGCAGGGCTTGGAGGCGATAGGGGAGGATGGGGACGACCAGTTCCTGAGCTGTGTCAGGTGATCATCTCGTGAAAGGAGGATGAAGGGAATCACGAAGGCGAGGGCATCGGTCAAGACTCCCACAGCGACCACTGAGGCTCTCTTAGCGAGCTCTTCGGGAAGGAAAAGCTAGACCCACCAGTAGTGATGTACCAAGACGAAGTACGCCACTGATGTCCTTGATCAGCCCACTAACGAACGACGTCAACCAGCTCACGGACTTTGAGACCTCTAGGTTTCCGCCTTGCACCCTTCGGGACGTCGAGCTCGGAATTTTCAGAATAACCAGGCATGGGTGTTATAGAACTCGAGGCGACCGCACATTCCGGATTCTCGTCTCCACCCGGCAAAGCCGCAGAAATGTGCTCCACGACTGCCCTCGACACCCTTTTCGGGTTTTCAATCGCATGATACCAAAGTCGTCCATGTCGCATATCGGTGGTCTTCTTTTTTTTTAAAAAAAGGTATCGAAACATGAATGCTATGCAAGGTATGAAGAGAACATGCTGAGACCAAGCCCACGGATGGCCAACGCAGACACAAAGTCCATGCTCATTGGTACCTCGTGAGATCACCGCCGGCCGCGGAGGATCTTGGCCGTTCGGGATTCCGGACTGCATTGTCCTCAACGCAATTAGCGTCAGGCACCGGATGCGACGACGTGGGAATGTTTTTTCTGAACCAAAATGATTCCGGTCGAGCAATACGGAAACAATTATTTCACCTAAGACCTTTCCGTTGGGTTGTGATGACAAGCCGTAGCTAGGCTCGAGGCTGCCAGCTGGCGGCAACAATCTATCTCGGCCTGACAGCGATTTCTGCGCTCAAACCGACGTCACGTGGGGTTTACATTCAGAAAGAAAGGTACGCGCTGATCCGTGCTTTGCCGAAGCTCTACCCCTTCTTCCTCTGCACCCGGGGCATTCGAAACTGGAATGCTCACTACCGAACACAAGGCTGATTCCCCATACAATGGGTCCCCCGTATGCCGCGGCCTAACCCTTCTTCGACCTCGTCGTCATTCTCGGTGTCTGACTGCCTCTCACTCTCCTTCTTCTTCCCGTATCAGATCGCCCCGCTACACTCGACATAACGCTCGGTGTCGGACTACCCCTCTCGCTCGGCTGCGCGGTCCCTCCTCGTCTCGTCGACCTCCTCACACTGACTGGTCCATCATCCGTAACTTCGCTCGCCGTCATGCTGCTTCTCGCTCTCCTCGCTCTGGTCCCGGTGTTGCTCTTGGTCCGCTTGGCTGAAGGCGTGGGACCCGGCTCATCATCCAGTGCCGCTTTGCTCGCGTTCCGTGTGGGCCGAGACCGCGATCCGGAACCGGCGAGTGATGCTCTTCGCGGTGCCGGTGGAGCTTCCTCATCTTCAAGCACAGGTTCGGATTCGGGTGTGAATGCTCCAGGCATGGTCGGCGGTGCGGGCGGTGGAGCAGTGGATTGACGACGACGGGTTCGGGTGGATGGGGGTGATGGTGGAGGAGTAGGCTCTTTTGGGGGAGCTCGGGACGTATGGGAAGTCACTCGACGATTTGGGCGGCGCGATGCGGGTGTTTCTTCGGGTTTAGGGGGCTCCTTCTCGTCTCCGTCATCTTCCATCTCTGCATCCTGCTCTCTTGAGACAGGCGTCGGCCGAGAGCGACCACGAGTCGATCGTTTGAGTGATTGATTGACAGGGTTGTCATCATCATTGATGATCTGCCTCGGCGGCTTCGGGATAAGCTTTTGGCTACCGGAAGCCGCCGCATTCTTGGGTAGCAAGAACGGACTACCGGAGAGAACTCGAGCGGTAGTGGAGGAGGGCACAGGAGATCTACCAAAGCGCGGAGGGCCAGAGAAGGGGGAGTCTCTCCGCGCTTTGGGTAATGGGGCGGGTGGAGCGGGTGAAGCGGGGAGCGGTACACCTTGTGCGATGTTCAGGAGTGCACTCGATGGACGAATCGGTGTCGGAGCAGCCATCTGACGATCGCTTTCGGCGTCTTTCGACTCGTCCACTTCAATCCATGAGCCGCCCATTTCGAGGTCCTCCGGCGGTGGCTCGATGTAACCATTGGCGACTTTCCCTCGTTCCTGATCTTTTCGCGATGCGGCGGCTTCACTTTCTACTAGCAAAGCCCTCCTCTGTGCCTCGGGTAGGATTGCAATGAACTCGCGGACCTGCTCCCTTCTCCTCTGTCGATCCTCCTCTTTGCCGCCGCTTCCCGCAAGCTCCCTGTCGAGCTGAAGAGATTCGGCGTATTGTCCTTGGTGGACGAGGCGGAGGGTCACGAGGTCATGCAAAAGCGAGAGAGAGGGTGTAGATATTTTTCTCGGCGGATGGGACAGGAAATGAACCAGATGAGCGCTCTCCTCTGGTCGGAGCGGGAGGTGGAGGAGTTCCTTCAATGCTTTGGCTTGCACCCCATGGTTTCCTGTACCACAAGGAGATCGGGGAGCACCTAATGCCCAACACCATACTGCTTCCCGCATTCTGACTCTTTCTTCCGGACTTCCTCGAGATCGAATCCAGGCGAATGCTTGTGACATGCTGGAGGAAGAGCTCATAGCCAGCAGCCTGATATCGTTCTCCAGAGGTGACTCAAGCTCGCGTCCGGTAAAGGTGAGGAAAGTATGGATGAGTTGGCAGGATCGATTAGGAGGGGAGACAAGGCTAGCGAGGACGAGAAGGACCTGGGGAAGAAAGTTGATGTCGGTGATGGAAGGGTCGGTGAGGGAGGATACAGCGGACTGCAGCGATTAGCTCGGCGTTCTACAACAGTCGGGTGAGCCCACATCCCACAAAGCATGATCGAGCGACCAATAGCCGTCCATGAATGTTCTCCATGTCCTCGAAAGACAGCGTCGTCTCGCAAACTCCCGTGCTCTGCTTGATGGCTTCGCATCAGTTCCGGCGACGACCTCCATGTCGCCAACATGACCGTTTGCTTTCGGTGAGGCGACGTCATAGTCGCGAAGAAGATAGTAGAAGAAGCAGTCCTGCTTCAATCGGTCGACCGATGAGGTGTGAACGGAGTGAAGCAGACGGCGAAGGGCGGCTGGTGTTGTGGGTGGATACTGGGATGGGCCTGAATAGTCCTGTCTTCAGCATCTGTTCCGGTAATATTGTTGGAAAGGCGGACCATCAAGCTCGGCGAAGAGGAGCAGGCGGTCGAAGAAGAGGAAGCCGTCTGGGTATGATCGTCTCCGGGACTGAATGCCGCTCGCTGTAGATTCAGAGTAGGGCGAGGAAGCGAGGTCGAAATGCCGGAGGGTAGCGGTCGGTATGGCAAAGTCATCAAGCTAGGAAGAGTGATCAGTCAGTTGCGACTTTTATTGGATTATCTTGGACGACCTACGGACGACATGAGCAGCCCCCTTCAGACGCTCACAGATGTTCTGGTCCGCCGAACAGATTGTTGATTCCAACAAAGTATGGCCTTAAAGAAATCGAAAACCCGAGGAAGCTCTTTGAGCTGCCACACCACGGAGATGAAGGGGATTATTGACTTTCTGCGGGCTGCATCCTTCCGGTGGAGGGTGTTTGCCGTCACGCTGATGCTCCATCTCGAAATACAGAGCTGGCCAGTGTGAATTCTATTCTGGCCGTGCCAGAAGGAGATGGTACTCTTTTTCACGTCCAAGGGTCTGTCTTTTCAATTTTGGTAATGGTGTTGGGCTGAACTGATCGACATTGTCGTTGAACCATCCATGACGATGTATATGTAAGCTGTTCAAAGATCAGCGTGAGAGAATGGGCCGCACTGACCGCCTCTCAGGGGTCGAGATAAAGTCGAGAGTGAGCTAGAGTTACGATAGATTCTCTTACTAACCTGACGATATCTGCAGACGAGGAGCTTCTACGATACGGACTTCCGACAGACATTTGGTTCCACGTCGAGTGAACCACCGTTTCGAAGCTTTCTTTGGACACTGCGGCTGATGAGGTAGCCAGCAAGCTTTCGTCAGCACATGTCTACCTTCGTCAACCACTCTCTCAGCCGCATGGGGAATGGGACAAGCTTCCTACAGCTCTGGTGAATGATGCCGCTCAACTGGTCAAGGTCAATAGCATAGAAGGTGAGCCGGTGATCCGAGGCTGCAGCCGCCTTGTGCTTTCGCGACGTGTAAGTATCCCAGCTCACAAGACACGTACCCAGGGAATAAGAAGGACAATATCACTGTATGCGATTCGACTGCTAGGCTTTACGGGGATTGACGGAATACGATAGGTCATCTATACTCCGTTCACCAACCTCAAAGTCCGCCGTACCTCCTCGCGAAATATATTCTGACCAGGTCCTAAAACAGAAGACGGGTGATATGGCCGTTGGTCAGGTGTCCTTCCATTCAGACAAGAAGGTCAAGCGAGGTGCGTCAAACGTTCTCGCTGAAGCTCCAGATGCCTCGGCTGGAGCTGATAATGTGGGATATCCAGCACACGTCACTACCCGTGACAACGCCATCGTCAATCGACTTAACAAGACCAAGCTCGAGAAAGAGGTGGACCACGAGGCGGAGCGACAAGAACGGTTACGAGAAGAAGGGCGGCGGAAAACGGCGGAAGCGGCAGATCGGGTGAGTTCGGGCAACCCTTGATCGCTCGAAATACGGCTGATGAGTGGGCCTCTCGTAGAAGCAGAAAGAGCTGGACCAGAAGAAGGCCTGGGAGGAGGAGAAGAAGCAGCGGACGTACGAGGGGATGTTTGGCGAGGAGCATTATGCGGAGAGGGAGGCTTGGAGCGATGATGATTTCATGTGATGTTAAGCTCAGGTCAAGTCAATTGCTGATACAAGCCAGTTTACTGATGTTACCGATTCGTAAGCTCCTGGCGCATGAGATCGTTGTGACAACATCGTCCATAGATGGCACGTAGGTCCTAGATGATGTCTAGATACATGCTTGCAAATTTACAACTTGACCTTGATTGCTCAACCGCCAAACCCCCTCGACGATGCTCACAGACCCGATAATCCAGCTTAAAACGCCGTTCACGCCTCATCATTCCCGCTACATCTCCCCCTCCCCCTCCTGCTCCACCTCCATGGACGCGGACCCCGATCCTCCACCTTCATCCTTGACTCTCCCCGTTGCCGCAGAATTGCTCCAACTCCCCGTCCGCCATCGTATTGCTCCCACTCCCCCCGCCACCTATTTCGGGCAACCCTTCCTCCGACCCACTACTCTTCCAATCCCCTCCTTCCTCCCTCTTCTTCCCCTTGCCCCTCCTCCTCACCCTCTCCGCATAGACACATTTCTCCTCGGAACCCCTTCTCATACATTGTGCGCACGGCTCTTCGCCACTGCACTTCAGCTTCCTGTGGCGGCATGGGAAGCACGAGATCAATTGGCGGGAAGAGCGGGTCGGTCCGGCGGACGAAGATGTTAAGGATGGAGTGGACGTACGATTCGGATGGTCAGGGTGGTAAGGTGGGATCTCGTTGAGGGGTGGAGAGGGGAGGAGTTCGCCGCCGGAATCGGTGTACGATCGTAGATTTTGGGGTGCGGTGGGATGGTGTGGCATGTGGCGGGATGTGGGCAAGTTGAGATGAGACGCTTGGTTCGGTGTTGGGACTTCGCCACGGAGAAGCATCGGCTTGGCATCTATCGCTATCAACGGAAGCCGCGCCTCAGGAGAGATGGGGGTGGACCATGGGAGGGACGACTCACACTGATTACCACCGATCCCTACCACGCCGTTCCGGACCGCCTGCAAAGCATCTTCAAATCCGATATCGTAGGCTTCCATGCGCTCCGCCGGCCACGCACGGAGGTCCCGAGAAGCTGCAGGCCCAAGGGCAAACCATATGCCGGGTTGTGCTGGTCCGAGGTGACGGGTGTCGAGGGAACTTTGCGATGTCCAAGGGGATTGACGAGGCTCGGAGTAAGATTGCGGCGATTGGGATAAGCCCTCCCTGTACGAAGTCAGATACGACTGCGAATAAGGACGATGACTCACTCGAAGGCGAAATCCCTTTTGAGAGGACTCCTGGCAGTTGCTGAGCTCCGTCTCGGCATCATCGACTGGCTGGCTCGAGAATGATGGTAGGACGACGAACTTGATGACTGTGGCTCCGCGACGAAACCTCTGTTGATGGCGGATCTCCCAGGGGAAAAGGCGAGATGCATGAATCGAGAGGATCGCTTTGCTGGAGAAAGAGAATACCGCGCAAACGGGATGGCCGTGGCAAGCGTCGGAAGGGTCGGTCGTGGTGCCGAGATAGCACGAGTACGCGAGGAGCTCTGGGTAGTGTTGACTGATGCTCCAGGTCGAGGGTCGTGGTTGATCAAGTTTGCGATGGACGTGGCCGACCCTGGCGGTTCTTTGGCGGTGTATGCAGTTGAGAAATCTCCTCGCTCAGGAGAATAATTTGATGGACCTGGCTGCGTCAGGAGGTGTAAAATGGACAGCGGGGGTAGGCGAGGCGAGAAAGGTGAGGATATCGACGTCCCCGGGGTTGTGGATGACGAGGCGGCATGGCGTCTTGGCGGGACGCTTATGGTCTTGGGAAGACGAGTCATGTTGCTGGTTTTCTTTTCGGCAGGAATTGTCACTTCAGATTGTGGCGCGGTCGTGTCCCGAGAGGAGGAGAGGGCCCTCTTGCGAGGTACCTCCTTACTTGATTGGGCGGTGTTCGGTATCGGTGGGCGAGGGGGGTGTTTTGACATTATATCAGGAGAGTTGGAACTTGCCGACAAGGGGTAGAAGTAGAGCGTCTGAGCTCCATTTGATCATGTCGGCGGACGGTGGAAGGTAAGAGATGTTTCATATGGCGGGTCCAATGAGGAGGAAGGACGGTATATGGTGGTGGGTATAGGGCTCGGTGACGGATTGTCAACGGCTCGCATGAGGTAGTATTCGCGGGGAAAGTATTTTGACCTTTGCTCGCAGTATAACATGGAGGCGTCGAGGCGGATACCTGCGGTCGTCGGAGCGAATGACGTCGAACTGGAACAATACCGAGGGGATCTGGGGGTCTAGAAAAGGTTCTATCTCATCAGAGGAGTCCTCTTCGTCCCATTTGAGCGTTAGCGATCGAATCACCGTCGGAACGAGGATGGAGCTGTCAGGACCACTTTGTCTCACCTTGTTTGAGCGGCGCCGAGGAGATCAGGTGGGGAGGCCTTCGGAGTAAATTTGACGGAAATGGGTCCTTTGAAGGGACTGATGGACGTCTACTTTCCCCCGATAATTCCGTCGATCAAAGGACACCTGTGTCGAGCCGGGTGGACCACCAGGGGCGCAGCGGGCAGGTCCCGTCCGAGCGAGTGATGCGAGGTGTTTAAGAGCGCCGAAAGGTCTTGATAGATCGGTTGGCTTGGAGATGGGATACGAAGCAGTTTCGCTACTATAATATTCGTTTCTGGATCGCTGGAATCGCACGGATCGCTGGAATCAGCTTCCGCTAGCCCATTTTGACGACCGTCCAAGGTATTCGAGCCTATTATCGGACTTGCCGAGTCCTTCGTAGGAGCGTATCCTTTGCGCAAGCTTTTCTTCGGATCGAGGGGAAGAAGGAAAGAAGGGTTCGAATGGATGGTAATTAAACCATCCGATGGATTCCCTGGGGGAGCCCCGTGGTCAGTAATCAGATCGTCTAATTAAATCCATACCAAAGTAGTCCAGTTGTGGTTTTTCCGACGGAAATGCTTCCGGACGGGGGCGTCCTGCTTCGATAAGCATATCCAGTGACGTCAATATCTCGTCATCAGATTCCACAGATGCCCTGAAACGTCTCTGACTGCCGACTCCACTGGAGTCGGAAGCTTTCAGATCCCGGGTATGCGACATCCGAATTGCATTGGGGAGTCATGCTAGTCCCGCAAATTAAACCCATCCCAATCGGCCTTCGACCCCTGGAGTGGACGCGCTCTTGTCCGCTTCCCCCGTGCCCGGTCCAGGGGTCGGAAGGGTGGAGGTGAGCGATCGAAACGATTCCAGCCCGGCTTTGCTGACACGTCGACCAGGTTGAAGGGTCGTTCGGTCCACAGGGGCTCTACCATTTCAGCGCTAGTGGATTCTGGGTCACTCACCTCCGATGATGCATGTAATAACCGTTCTTCCTCACCTCACGCTCGTCTCCCATCCGTTGCCGCCCTCTTGCATCCGGGATCTCACTCTCGATTACATCGTGCCCCGGCGGCGATATCTTTGGTGGTCCCGAGTCAAGACTGTTACTCGCCCATGTTGGAGGTAAACTTTCCCGAACATGCCGCGAGTTCCCCTTTGGAGCCTTGTCCTCATCCTCCTCACCACGTCCTGTGCCCTTGCCATGCACCCCGCCAGATTGCTTGAGCCCAAGCTCAGCCTCCTCAAACTGCATGAGTTCCGCGACGAAGCCGATGTTCGGTGAGATGCCTTTCCGTCGCTCGGCGACATACGCGTAGGACGTCTTCAGCGTCCAGGCATTGGCATGAATGAGGTAGGCGAGGACGACAGTGACAGATCGGGATTTGCCTGCCTTGCAGTGAACGTATGTGGGAGCGGAATGTAATCTCGCGTCGTCTGCTTTCAGCCTGGATCGACGTTTAGGAACTCACCTAAGAGCTCGCAAGCATCTTTCATGCCTTTTGCTACGCCAGACTCCTCGACGGTATCCCGCATCGGCACGCGGAAGTACCTCTCAAACTCATCCCGCAGCATCAGACCCTCGTCATCGTCGCATTCGACGGCGACGTTGAGTATCCGCTTCACTCCGAGGCTTTTGAGCACATCGATATCGTCCTGCGAAGTGATCTCGGGCCCGAGGAAAAGGAAGGATGGGAGGACAGTCGAGACTATGAATGGGGTCATGCTGTTGCGACTGGTAAGGAGGCCAGCTGATGGTAGAGAATCTCCTCGGAAGGCGGAACCCGGACGAAGACCCTCGGGACGAGCGGTAGGTGATTGAGCGATGATATCCTCATCCGGCTCCATGACGCGCTTGACATCGCCGAAAGAGCTCGGAGAGGGTGGTAATTTGGATTGGGCGTGGCAGAGGGTCTGGAAGGAGGAGCCGAGAGGCGTTTTCGGCAAGCCCGAAGCTAAGCCATTGGGTTGGCCCACGTTGATGGAGAGCATACTCGACTTGTTGCCGAGTCTCAGAGGTTCAGGGGGGAGTGTCGCGCTACGCATTGGTTTATCGAGGTTCAGGCTGAGTTTTGGTGGTCGGCGGGAGTTGCTGTTCCCTTGAATCGATAGAGAGGGTAGTTTCCGCTTATAGGTATCGGCGTCTACGTGGAGTGAGGGCAACGAGGGGCGACGAGAGACACGACTTGGTGGTTCGGAGGGTATGGAAAGGGCAGGATTGTCTGGCGGGGCTGATTTCGGTGGCGCGGTGGGATCTGAAGCCGTCGTCTCGCTCAACTCCCCGGAGACGAGCTCTCCTATCGCCGCAGGAGAACCCAAGACCGCCGCCCATCCGCCATGCAGAATCCTCACACTGCCTTTCTCCACCAACCCCTCCATGATCCCTCTCGATGTCTTCGCCAGCTCATCTGCCGCTGTCAGACCCACGACAACGATATCCACCCCGCTAGTCAACTCAACATCATCCCAGACTGCCTTCCCCGCAGGAGTGCTCACGAAGCCCGCTAGCGTATCCCAAGTCGTCATCTTTGCCTGTGAAGACTTCTTGAAACGCTTGAAGATGAGGGACGGGATGGAGATATTGGCAGAGCGGGGCAAGTGGGACTCGAGGAATACCCCGAGAGGTCGCGTATCGAGGATGAGCAGTTGCGGGGATGTCTGCAACAGACCGAGTACTTCGGGGACTGATATTGTTTGACTGCTGTGCAGCGGTTCGTGTGGTGTCTGGTACCCGCTCGAGCTCGCCTCAGAGGATTGAAGGCCTGAGTGATCCGACTGACGAGGAAGGGAGAGCTGATCCATTCTCCGGGACAGCATGCCCGCTGCAACGCATCAGATCGCCCTGCTACATGACTCACCCTCATCAGTCGAACTCTCCCTTTGGATGCCCAACTCCTCATTCAGACCCGCTGAATGTCTTTCGACGCCATGCAGCGGACTGGCTTGTCGTCTGGGGAAAGGAGAGTGCCGGTCATTGCTGCCGACCGAGGGTATGGGTCTAGCTGTCGAAGACCCACTTGGAGCTGGAGATTGCGGGTCGCGTCCTCCTAGGGAATTCGACAAAGATGTCGGAGAGTCATGGAGGTATGGAAGGCGAGATGGGGAATCAGATGATTTCGATGAGGTCGGTGATGTATGTGAGGTGTATTCCGGCTCGTCGGTAGTCGCGAGAAAGCCGGGGTAGACGGTGGGGAAGGGACGAGATGAGGACGCGACGGCGTTGGAGGATGGGGATGAGGGGGATATCCGACCGGTGCTGTCCACGCCTGACATGATGTTGGGATATATGAGGGGTGTATCGGTTTCGCAGGTGGATGTGGAGATCTTTGTTGAGGATTCAGCTGCGCATGATGACCGGGAGACCGTAGCGCCTCAATTGTTGTTCTGAGCGCGTAGGCTCAGACTGTATCTTCCCTGTCATCTCGGACGGTGCAGGCGTTGGTAGACCGAGACAACGATCGGGATCCTGCAAGTCGGAGAGCAGAACAGAGATCAATGGGACGTGTGTGAACAATAGTCGATGAAAGGAAGCAAAGGCGTGAGCAAATCTCGGTCAAGTGGCGGGTGATTGTTTCGGTTGGAACCGTTCCCGCAGCTATAGGGATCCTATTGAATTCCATTCATTAAAGACGCAGAACCTATATATATCTATATTATGTACCCCTTCTCGACTGCGAGCTCCGCGTTGATGACCGAGCTCGTCGCCGCTCCCAATCTGACGTTATCTACCAGGCATACAAACTTGATATCGAGGACTGGACATGTCCTGATCCTGCCCACCGACACACATGCACCGTTATGCAGATCTCGATCTAATCTTGGCTGTGGTCGGTCTAGGGCTTCGTGCACGACGATAGCCTGAGGTGGAGCAGATGGGACACCGAGGTCCTGCGCCTCACATCTGAAGGAGCGGAAAGCTTCGGTGATTTCCTCGACGGATGGTGGGGGCTGGCGGACGAAGCTGACGGACACGCAGGCGGTGTGACCATCAGTGACTGGGACACGGTTGCAGTGGGCGGAGATGGTGAGTGGGGAGTGAGAATGTAGGTCGAAGCCTTTGCCGTCGGAAGTGATGCCTCCAAGGATTTTGGACGTCTCCCATTCAATTTTCTCCTCTTCGCTGCCGATGTAGGGGACGACGTTGTCCATGATGTCAAGTGATGATACACCGGGATAGCCGGCTCCGGAGATTGCCTGGAGGGTGGTAACGAGGACCGTCTTGAGGAGACCGAAAGCCTTCTCCAGCGCGGCGAGGGGGATGACAAGACCCGTCGTGGAGCAGTTCGCATTGGTGACAATAAAGCCCTTCTTCAGATTGAGAGAAGATTGCTGTTGTCGCACGACGGAAAGGTGGGAGGGGTTGACAAGTGGGACGATGAGGGGAACGGTAGGATCTCGGCGGTAATTCTTGGCGTTGCTGAAAACTACGAGGTCGGCGGATCGGAAAGCGGATTCTATGGAACAGCGCATGAGTATCTTTTCAGTCTAGAGTCGGTTTGAAGGTAGCTTACCAATATCTCCGGCCACAGCGTGGTCCAGTCCAGAAAACACCACGCCGCATTCCATGAATCCCTCTGCTTCAGGCTTACATACCTGCACGATCATCCCTCTCGTACCCTCGGGTATGGGAGTGTTGAGCTTCCATTCGACCGCCTTGGAGTAGGGTTGGCCGGTTGATCTGGATGAAGCTCCGAGAGCATGGATGACGAAATATGGATGAATGGCGAGTTGCTGGATGAACCGCTGGCCGACGGTCCCTGAAAGAGCATTTAGCGATCTAGACTTGGTGACGGAGTTGAGTGCTTACCGGTAGCTCCAAGAACGCCGACCTTGATCTTTGGGTGTGACGAAGCCGTCATGCCGTGAAGGTCTATCTCTGATGTCGGGTTTGCTGGTCGGTCGACGGGTGCTGCAGTCGAAATAACATGTAAGCCTTTTTCAAGAGTCGTACCCCATCATAGATGGCCCAACAGAATCCTAGTAGATCCAACATCCTCGCTTCGCACAGGTAAACTCACATTTACTAGCACCTCGTCTCGACCCTCGCAGGGTCTCACCATTCGCCTTGCTGCCTCCTTCTCGAGGTGTAGGGTTTTGGAACGACTCGGCTCCGTCGAAGCGATATTCAAGGAGCTCAAGATCTCACCGCGGAAGGTAATGCGTCGGAATCCTCACGGAGAGACAACTGACAGCGACTGATGACTTCTTCGCGTTCAAGGACTGACTCGGCAAAACCGGCTCAGGGGGAAAAGATTCAAGCCTCACGTGGCGAAACACCGGATGAAAGACTTATAGTCGTTACATGTCCAAGCGATACAGGAACTGAAACCCACGAACATGAACGAGCTAGCAAGAAAGGAAAGACCACAAGAAATGCTACACTTGCCCACACAAACTATTCAAAGACGGTCCACACTGGAAAGGCGGACAGACCAGATACTGGCTCGGACAACTACCCGACCAGGTGGACTCAACTGACTTGCCCGAGGATCAAAGTATACTCAAAGACGCTATTGTATCTGCGACCTCAAGAATTTCGAGCGGCCACACAATGGCGGGTGAGATCACCCGCCAAACCAAAGCAGGCGGGGTGTCACGCGGCTAGCGCCATAAAGCCGGGAACCCCGACGCAAGGCAGTAGTTGGCCACCCAATTCCGAAAAATCTATCTGTTCTCCTATCTCCGTATCCTTCGCTCCATACCGCTCCAGACATACAAGAGCTCTCTCACTCCGCATGACTGTGACCACACCCAAAAACATCGTCGTCATCGGCGGCGGGATCGTCGGGACCTCCACCGCCTACTTCCTCGCCATCTCTGCCGCCCGGTCACCAGAGACGAGGATCACACTCGTTGAAGGTACAAGGATCGCTGCTGCCGCTTCGGGGTACAGCGGTGGCTTTCTCGCGAAGGATTGGCATGGGGCAGCTACTGCAAGTGGGTGTCCTCTTTGGCCGGTTTCACACCACGCTGATCGGGTATCTGGCTGGGCCTCGCGGCAATGAGCTATGATCTGCATGAGAAGCTGGCCAAGCAGTTTGTTGGGCAAGACAAGTGGGGTTACCGGACCGTCGAGACTCTGGTTAGTCCCTCGTTCACGTTCACTTTTCATCACTGATAACTCGCAGTCCATTGAGACCGATGCCACTCGCCCCTCGAAACGAGCCTCACCCCTGAAATGGCTACCCGACGGCCTCGTCCAATCCTCCCGCAAGCTCGGCGGGCACACCACCACTGCCCAAGTCCACCCGGGTCTAATGACCAAATTCCTCGCCGAAACATTCCTCACCTCACCCAATACCTCCCTCGTCCTCGGTCGAGCTACCTCTCTCAGTCTCACCGACGATCGAGCGAAATCAGTTGCTGTCGAGCCCTTATGGGGTGGCGAGAAGATGGATTTGCCTGCGGACGTGGTCGTCCTCGCTGCTGGACCTTGGACGGGGAAGCTCGCGGTCGATCTTCTTGGGAAGCAAATTGGAGGGCGATTGGGCGTCACGGGGCATAGGGCGCATAGTATTGTATTGAAGACGAAGGATGAGTTGAGCGCGCATTGTCTGTTTACAAATATGGCGATGGCCGATGGGTCGCAGGGTGAGCCAGAGCTCTACGCGCGGCCAGATGGGACGACCTACGTGTGAGCGAGCTTCCCAGATCAGCTTAGCGGGTATGAAGTGTTGATGAAACGCGTAGATGCGGGTGCGGCGACGACGAACCCCTTCCCCCGACGGCCGCAAAGGTCCGACCATCCCCGAAAGCGATCTCCAAGCTTCACTCGCAGGCTGCCGCCCTATCGCCAGTCTTTACCAAGGAGCACGGGATGGACATACAGGCTGAACAGGCTTGTTTCCTGCCTATCGCGGATCGAGGACGGCCACTGGTCGGGAAAGTCCGAGGAGTCGAGGGTGTCTATGTTGGATCTGGGTGAGTCACTTCTCCACGTGCAGGAGTAAGCTAAAGTGAGCAGCCACAGTTGTTGGGGTATCACGCAAGGTCCTGGGACGGGTTTGTGTCTCGCCGAGAGGATCTTAGAGGGAAAAGTGAAGTCTGCGGATATTTCTAAGCTGGCCCCGTAATACTTACATGCATGTCACCCTTTAAACTCTAAGATCTATTGCTATTATACTCATCCGCATAAGAAATCAAAACACACCCCGTTCCCAAGACCGCCAAAATGGCAATGATAACGCAGATGACTATCTCATATTTTTTCCAGCCAAAGACGTTCGCTCCGGCCCACACCGGGATGATGATACTCATGACCATCGCGAATCCGCTCCCGAGCAGACTTAGCACATTCTCGAATGAGGGCATGACGAGCGCGCCGACGACTGCGAGGACGGCGAGGATGATACGGATGGTGGGCCGGAAGATGGATTTCAGTCGTTCTCGTCGATCATGCTGGATCTCGGCGGCGGTCGCGACGGGTTCTAGGGAAGGAGATGGGGTCCGAGTTGACGAGGGCGAATTGGGTTCGGTGACGTAGCGGGGCGTTCTGGTGCCGACTGGGACCAGGATTGTGGGATGAAGGCTGAAGAAGCTGAAGATGATGTCGCTAAGCTTGATGGATGTCAGCGCTTGGCCCGCAGTGCGAGACTAGCTTACCGGGCGGAGACCAAGAGGGATCTTGGTGAGCGGGTTTAGTGCCACCATCCACACCGCCATCTTGTTCAAGACTGGCGAGAAGCCTGGCGTCTTCGCCAAGTCCTTGCTGATCTGCTCCCTATCAGCTTTACACGGAGGGAAGTCAAGTAGCCTCACCTCGTCTGACACATTCGTGCCATACATGAGGTACCCGACCACCGCCACGACGAGGTACACAACCATCGCAATCGCGTAAGCCGCCTCGCAAACCCGGTCGGCCTGTTCTGGATGCTTCATGTCCCGTATCAGATTCGGTACCAGGCCATGACCTCCGAACTGAGCATCATGGTCAGCATAGCCAAGTAAGAGGTGAGAGCCGTACACCGGATATGAGCAATCCGAAGACGGTACCGAGCTTGATTAGACCATGTGCTGGGAGGATGTCGGTGTGAGCTGGCTCTCGGAGAGCACCGGGAGAATGTGTTCTGGATTGAATCAGTACAGGCTGACTACATGAATGAGATAGATATACGTTGCAATACCTGAAAAGATGAGGATCCCTACTAGGGTCCATGTCGAAGTGATCCCCACGGCCGAGGAGAATGAGAGGTATCGCAGGGGTAGGAATCCAGTGGGTATGATACTGCACTTGATTAGTAAGCTTCACTAAACTTCAAATACAGCACTCACACAGCCAGCCCAATGACCTTCCACTGATCGCTAGTGAACACCGGCCACACAGCATTAAGGGAATCCGAAAACAGCACGACGAGCGCGATCCTGCAAGTCTCAAACTTAATATCTCTCTCACAGCAATCAGGGGCACTCACACCCATATGCAGACCTCGAACAGGAAGATCGCTGTGACCCATTTCTCGCCTCTTGGTCCGAGACCGTAGCCTATCACATCGGCGAAGCTTCGCAATCGACGGTCCTTCTCGATGATTCGGAGCAGGATCTTCAGGCTTCATGGTATCAATCAGTCAAGAGCTTGCCTCTTGAGCAGTATAGGGAAGACTGACGTCCAGAGGGTGGTGAGACCGATGATGATGAGGAACAGCGGTCCAAGGATCCAGCCGGCATGGGCTACGGCGATAGGACAAGCAAGAAGTCCCGTCCCGATGATGTCGCCGAGGGTGTTGAGAAGCTAGATAGCCTTCAGATCAGCCGTCTAAGAGCCCACGACCGGACTGGCATACTGTTTGCGAGAAAGTGCTCTTCCCGGGCATGTACACGTCCACCTCTCGACCCTTATCCCCATCGTCAAGGTTTCCATCATCGCTTAGATCGGTCAGACTCGCTCTCTCGATCAGAGCGGCGGACTGCTTGTTGAGCAGAGGGGTGTTCTCGGTAAAGGCGGTGGTTGTCGGCGAGTTGAGGAATGTAGCGGTCGAGGTTGAGGTGGAAGGGGCGAGTGAGGGGGATGAGGGAGACATGGCGGTTGCCAACTCCTGAGAACCCAGGGGTCACGGTTTCGCGGATTACTGGGCTTCGATAAGGCAGGCACAGTATAGGGGTTTCAAATGATGCGTTGTTCGAGAAGCTCTGTACTTTGTACTCTCACTCAACACCTCACTGAGACATGATGATGACAAGCATGGACCGAATAGTAGCGCTAGGAGCGTGCATTTCCACCGAGATCGTGCACTTGCGTACAGACGAGTGATCAGCTTCTTCTGTCTCTGAGATCGCTACACGTCAACAGCACTTCGTCCAGTGAAGTCGTACGGAGTCGTCCCGATGGGGACCGATGGGACAGCAGAGCACGTTTGTCAAAACATAGAGTACGGCTGCATACAAGTATTCACCGCTTCATCCTGCTCTGATCAGCAGCATCGCTTATGCCCTAGCCACTCACCGCTTCTTGAACCTCTCATACACCTGCTCATCCGTCGCATTCTCATGTCTCGGCACATCCGTCCGTGGGGGCTTCGATGTCGTCGGCAGGCCCGCAGCCTCCCGCTTGGCGTCCTCGATGGCATAGATATCCGAGGCGACCCGCAACTGGGGGCGGAAGACTGCGAAGATCAGCTCACTTGCCTCAAGCTGGCAGCTGGGAGGAGTCTACACCGTGCTGCCGCGAAATCCTCGTCTTCTGGCCGCTTCTTCACCACCGCTGCTTTCCTCGCTTCAAGCATATCCCGCTTCGCCTTCTCCGTCATCTCGATGTTCCTCAAACGATTGCTACGTCTATCAGTCATATCCATGAATCCGGCACCGACTGACTCACTCCATACCGAGATCGACCTCGGGTATACTCGTCAACATCCCCAGACTATTCGTTACGTTCCCCTCCTCATCCTCCCCCTTCTTCCGGTGCTCAGATTTGTACCACTCCGAGATTTTGTACAGCTCGGCCTGAGGGTCATACGGTTCGATCTTCCCGTCCGCCGCTGCGTGTCCGCGTCGTTTCTGCAGCTCGGACTCTATGTATGCTAGCCTGGTTGCCGTGTCAGCTTTCCTTGAGGTGATAGGCTTTACATATGTTTATCCACGTCGAGTGCGTTTGTTTGTTGTGTGAAGTTGTTGGTCCGGACCAGCCGTATCGCTCGCTCATGGTCGTCTTCCAGCTCCCTGCCTTATCAGCATCCTCCCGATCCCTATGAGTACAACCCGCTCGTCCTTCTCGCCCTCTTTCGCTCGTTGAGTCTGTAACCCATACTTCTCCGCCGCACTCTCTGAATCCCGCTTCTTGCCCTTCCGTCGCTCTTCGCCCCGGTTCAGCTTCTCTAGGTCGATACCGGGTTGGGAGCGGCGGAGCTTGCGAAGGAGGATAAGCTCTTCAACGTTGGACCTATGTCGATCAGCGAATCACCAAGAGACGTAGATGATTTGGTAAGATAGGATAGCGTACCGGCCATCACCCTCGTCATCCTCAGGATCGCTGTTCGCGCCGGAAGCCACCTTCTCCTCGACAACGTCTTCCACCGGTGCCTTTTTGCGTACAGATACGGGGCGGGTACGCTTCTTGAACATGGCCGTGTCGCGAGTATGTCGAAGACCTTGGATCAATCAGACGAACGGCGCTTCACAAGTCAGGTTTGAGGAAGCGGATGCATGAAACTGAAATCTCAAAACTCGGTGAACTAGAGTTCTGCTGTCAATAATATCCTAGTGCAAGCAGTCTGAAAGAGACTACATCGAGACACCATGGCCCTGCCAAACCTTCGCTGTATGTACCCTTGCAGAAAGCATCGCTGACCCCAGCTATCTTCGCCTCCTCCCGAACATCCGAAGAAGAACGCCAGCTCTCTCGGGTTACCTTCTACAAGCTGTCCGGGCCATCATCCCCTCATCCTCAGCCAAGCTGACACGACGGCCGTAGCACCGCATTCGTCTCGTCATGCCTTGTGATCTCACTGCTCGCGGCCAGGAGTCGTGATTTCGGTGGGAAGGCCGCGAGAGGGGTCGTTGGGATGGTCTCCGGTGGAGGGGGGAAGCTCGTCTAGCTGTGAGCCCCAGGGATTTCGTACCCGACTTCGCTGATCATACCAGGTCTTTGTAGCCATCGTTCACGCCGGGCGTCACCATATACGACAGAGACCTGGACGGCAAACGAGCCGGAGCCCGTTCGCCATGTACCCGCTTTTCCTGGCTCTAGCGCAGCGCGGATCAAGGCGGAGGTCTGGGGCCATCTCGAATGGCACTTAAACGGAGAGGATCGTCAAGGTGCATGTGCGCTATAGCGGAGGTGGAGTCACAGGCGGACCAGGGCAATGAGCACAAACAGGACGACGAAGAAACCGAAGGTCGGGATATCCAACTTGGCAGCCAGCTCTCCTGCTTGGGCCTGCTTCGCCAACCGGACGAGGATATCGACCGATCCTTAGCTTCGACGGTCCGTTCTTATGCAGAATATGCATCACCCTGCCTCGCCTGCTCCTGCAACTATCTCCTCCGCCCTTGCCTGCTCCATTCCGACCCACCCGACTCTCCCCTCCAGGCTGACTTTCGTCTTCTCCTTCGCCCTCACCAGCCGCTCAAGCTTGCCGACATCCCCGATATCATCGTATTTACCTCTCTTCTCCTTCTGTTCCTCCTCGCCCGGCCCGTCGATACTCTTCAAAGGCGATCCTGGCGGATTCATTGTCAAGCGGAGGGAGGCGATATCCTCGTCCAGCCCCTCCAGAGCAGTCCGTAGATCGCGGAGCGAGATGAGCTTGAGCAGTGATGTGAGGGACGTCTGAGCGGTGAGACCGATATGCTGGAACCGGATGGGCTGGGTATCAGCGATGCACTGCCGTTCAACGTACTCCTATCATCTCTCCGCCAAACTACTATCAGCGGTGTTTGCCAACAGGCACACTTACCCATCGACAGCACACTGTCAGGACATCCAATCCTCTGACATCCTTCATCACCCGTAAAACCCTCTCCCCGCCAAACTTCTCGCCATCATCGTTGAACAACTCCAACAGCTGTCCTTCAGCTTGAGCCAGCAGCCGTACCCACTTGATAGTCATCCTCGCCCCCTGTCCCATCCTTCCCCTCTTTCAGACATAAAGTCCTGACCGCCCACATCCGATGATCTGGCTCTCTCGCTGTCTCCTTACCTTTCCTTCCCGGTGCTCTGCCCTCGCCATCTTGAAACGCTCCTTCGCTCGCTTCCATGACTTCGTCTCCTACCAAGTTCACGACGTCAAGCTCCCGTATCACCCGCCGAACTTCTTTGGTCAGTGAACCTTCTGAGGTGACATGGGATCCAGGTAGGAAGGATATAGAGAAGGAGAGGAATGTCGAAGTCGCCATATGAAGAGGAGGCGAAGAAGTGATGAGCGGGTGGGGCTCGGTCGGATGAAGCAATGCATGTAGTGTCGGCCGCTGAGACTGTGGACCTTCCTCGCTGGGTGACGCCGCTCGCTTTTGCGACATCTTGGTCTTGGTCTTTGCGAAAAAGTAAAGATCATGAAACGTCCATGACGTGCCTGTCGACGCTAACATCCGAACGCCTTCCATTTACCTGTATCTTTGTCCTTGTTTCACGCGAACCGCCAAGATGTCCGCTCCTTCCGGGATCAAGGTGTCCGACCACGTGAAATCAGCGTTTACCTCCGCTCAGACCGATGCGAGCGATGTGCGAGCGATGGTGTTCGTCATCCAAGGAGGTGAGCCCAGCTTGTCAACCCAGGACTGATCACTTAGAATCGTTTACCCACCATACTACGGTCAAGCCGAAATCCAGCTTCAAAGATGACATCGCTCTCCTACCTGACGCGCTCCCTTCACCAAAGACACCGGCGAGCATTGCCTACCGCCTTGATACGAAAGAGAAGGCCAAACATGAGTGGATGATGGTCACTTTCGTCCCGGACGATGCAGGGGTGAGTGCGGGTCGCCTTGTCTAATCTGACACCACAGGTCCGCGCAAAGATGCTACAAGCATCTTCACGAGCTGGTCTACTGAAAGCACTCGGCGAGAACAATTTCAAGCACGACTGGTTCGCGACCTCCATCGTAAGTCTCGCTCTAAAACCGCGCTGATCCCAGTCCGACCTCACACCTTCCGCCTTGACCGCACATCTGAACCATCTCGCTTCCCCTCCACCACTCAGCGCTGCTGAAGCCGCGCTGGCTGAAGTGCGCGAAGCGGAAGCCGTCGAAGCAAAGAGAGCCGCCCTCGATCCGGAAGCCGAGGCGAGGCGGAAGAAGGCTGTGGTTGGACTGGGGGGGAAGCTGAATTGGGGTGATGGGGTTGCGGAGGCATTGCAGAGGTGTGCAGAGCGAAGTGATGACGGCTGGATCGTCTGCCTGGTGAGGCTTCGTTGCTCGCAATATATTTGCCTTGTACTGATGGCTCCCAGGAAATCCCTGCAGCGAACCCCGGTTCTATCGCCCTGCTCAAATCCGAGGCATGCTCTCCATCCGCAGTCGCCTCGAAACTCCCTGCAAAGTCTCCCTGCTATACATTCTATTCCTACCGAACCCCTGCCCCAGCTCCCGCCCCTGCTCCCCCAACTCCTTCCGCCAAAGTCCCCTCGAGCGAACCGCGAAATACCTTTCAAGCCTCTGAAGGGGGCGCACGCTCCGTCACTACCTCATGGGCACCGAAGACAGACTCGCAAACCGAGCCCGAAGCTCCAGCTGAACTCGAGAAGGAGGACTCTGCGACGCCGAGTGTGACCGACCTCAGCCTACAAGAGACAGAAACCTCCAGCTCTGCCCAGCAGTCGTCGACCGCCAGTTCCCGCGTTATCTTCATTTACACCTGCCCTTCCGCTAGCCCGGTCAAGTTCCGGATGGTCTACTCGAGCGGTGTTCGAAGCATACAGCAAGATGCGAAGGACAAGGTTGGCATGGAGATTGCAGCAAAAGTGAGCACTTTGACCAAACGCAGCGCTAAGATCATAGCTCGAAACGTCCGATATTTCGGACTTGACCGAATCGTATCTCAAGTCCTCCCTTCCCAGCAAGCCTACCCACTCGTCTTCCTTACCTATGCCGGCGGGTGCATTTGGCCGTCCGCGACCCACTCCCAGCCTCAAGACCGTCCGATCGGCAACACAGATCCCTCTGCCCGCCTCACCTGGTCCGACTTCACCGTTGTCCGCTACGCCCGGCGACCAGCAGGGTGCGGACACCGTCATGCGCGCTTGCAATGCTTTTGGACCGAGGGTGAATGCGAGTTCTGGCGATGGGTTTGCGAGGCCTAGACCGGCGGGGAAGAGGTGAAGCGGAAAATGAATTGAACGACGATGCATGAGCTGGATGACCCGAATGTTAAAAGGCCACGTATCAGGTTCGAGAGACGCCACGTGGTCAAGGAAATTCTAAAACCGTCAAGTTTCCCATACGGCATTCTTCCGCCTAACTTCCCCTTCACTGTGAGCTCGAGGCCTGCCACGTGGTCCCAGTTCTCACTCCAAGCTTTCAGCTGTTCTCACCCTCTCGTCGTCGTCCAACATGTCGAATCCCAACTCCACCGCCAAAGCGGTGGAGACGCCAGCGACACACGGGCTGCCTCCTGTGGACCAAATGACGAGTCGGGATTAGTGAGCCGAGACAAGCACACTGTCATGACGCTGATCTTCTTCAGCTATGCCGATAGGTTAGTCCCCAGCTGCTTCGAATTTATTGTTCCCTGTCGCTTCGTCGTCTGCCGGGAAGTATGCGAGTAGCAAGCTGAACTTCCGCGTGACATAGTTACGCACATTTCGGTTAGCTTCCTCCTTGCGCCATAGTAGTATTTGAGCTGAAGGCTAGCTGTAGGTATACACGAGGAAATGTTGAAAGACTCCGTCCGGACACTGTCATATCGCAACGCAATCATGCAGAACCAACATCTCTTCAAAGGGAAGATTGTGCTCGATGTGAGCTAAAATCTCAGCTTCATTACAATTTTGTCGTCTACTTGGACCTCGTTGGAGTAGATTCGGCAGGCTGTCGTAGCCGCTGTAGCTGACATGGGACTAGGTGGGTTGTGGAACCGGTATCCTCTCGATGTTCTCCTCGAAAGCCGGAGCGAAGCTCGTGATTGGAATCGATATGTCGAATATCCTGGACCAGGCGGAGAAGATTGTTCGGGCCAATGGATTTGGCGAGGATCGTGAGTCCATACGCTGAGGCCTTGCTGTACCCCGCAAGACATGGGGTGCCTTGTAAGCCTTATCTGCGATGCTGACGATGCTTTAGAAGTTGTGTTGGTGAAGGGAAAGCTGGAGGATGTGCAGTTGCCGGTTGAGAAGGTGGACATCATCATATCCGAGGTGGGTCCTCGCAGCGGGAAGCTCGCGCTGCGGCTGATCAGGTCATATCAGTGGATGGGATACTTCCTGTTGTACGAGTCTATGCTGGATACCGTTCTTCTAGCAAGAGATAAGTATCTAGTCAGTCAGTCACTGCCGCATGGGGGTCATCGCTGATCTCGCACGACCTAGGCACCAAACGGTCTGCTTTTCCCCGACAAAGCTACACTCTTCCTCGCCGCCATCGAAGATCAAGACTACAAGGAGGAGAAGATCAATTGTAAGATTTCTGCCCAAGCTATCGCTGATATGCATAGTCTGGGACGACGTCTACGGCTTCGACTTCTCATGCATCAAAGACATCGCCCTTCGAGAACCTCTGGTCGATTGCGTCGAGCTGAAAGCCGTCGCAACGCAACCTTGTGCGATCAAACATATCGACATCCGGACAGCGACGAAGGACGATCTGACCTTCAAAGTCCCTTTCGAGCTGCGAGCAACCCGGAATGACTGTGAGTCTAGGTGAAGGGGTTGAGCTGACAAGTAGACATCCATGCGTTCTTAGGATGGTTTGACATTGCCTTCTCCTGTTGCCACAAGCCTATACAATTCAGTACCGGCCCGCATGCCAAGGTGAGCGATATCGCATGGCACCGAGCTGATCGAGCAGTACACACATTGGAAGCAGACCGTCTTCTACACTCCCGATACCCTCACCGTCTCGGTACGTGTTTCGGGTCCCTTACAAATGGTACTGACTCAAGCAGGAAAACGACACCATCCGCGGCCACCTTTCGTGTTCGCCAAACAACCGGAATAACCGAGATCTCGACATCCAGATCGATTACGAGGTGGTTGGTGACGAAGCGATGCTGGGTTCGATGGTGTACAAGATGTGAGTGACCGACTCGGCGACAGGGATGAACTGATGTCTGACCGGCGGTAAGGTCTTGATCTACCTTCCTCCACTCCTCTCCTTCGCTTAATCTCGCATCTCGCATCCCGGACTATAGGTATTAGCCAATGAGTTTACCCTAGGCATTCTGATACCCAGGCATGTATCCTAGAGTCTGATACCCATGCACATACATTCCCACTTTACGCGCCGAGTTTCTTCCTTTCTCCCCAAGCCTCGTCGACCCTCGTCAACTCCCCCTGCACCCTCCTCACCCCTTCCTTCCTCTCTTTCCGTGCCTCTGCCCAGCCGTTCTGGATCTCCACGCCGTCTAAATCCAACAGTCCCCTCAATAATATCTCCGACAACCTAGCATGCTCCCTCTGCAGCGCCTCGAAAGCGGGAGTCTGTGCAGGTCGATTCGTAGCTTTCGGATCGGTATGCGAGATGAACGTGACGATACTCGGCTGCAGCGGTCCAAGCAATCCCGAAACGAGATTATGGATCCATTCGACGAGGACGGATTCGGTAGAGGTATCGGGCTGCTTATTCTTCTTCGCACCCGGACCGGTCGGTAATGCGGCTTTGAGTGGACCTCCAGGTGCTTCTCCGCCTTTACCGACGAGCACGAGTGTCGCCTCGTCTTTGATCCCGTAGGAGGTGAGGGTGAGAGATTGGTCTTTGAGCACCGCTCCTTTGTAGATGAGTTTCAGCTGGTCAGCTGGTAGTCCGGTCTGGGTAGAAAGCGTCGCGAGGAGGGTAGATAGGGGTGTTAGGGAGGGTTTGGGGATCGGGATATTGAACCTGTCCAGGTAGGAATTAGTTAGATTTGGTGAGGGAGGAAAGGGGCTCACCGTTCCCGACCCCATTTGATCTGAAGGTGTATTTGGCCAGAATCATGCTCGGCTTTCGCCCGTCTGAAAGGGTTGAGGAACGACACCGTGATGGCTCGGGAGATGAGGAGGGGGGTGACTAGTGGAATGTGGTTCATTAGCGGGAGACGGGAGAGGGAAGGGGGAACTGACAGATGGGATCGATGGGGGAGCACGACAGCTTGGCGGGCTTTAGCAGGCGAGAGTGAAAATCTTGGGTAGTAGGATGGAATTAACTTGGGCGAAAGCATTGGGCAGCCTGTTGATACGATTTCAACTTGGGTTGCAACGGGGTGAAACGAACCACGTGCAAGCGATATCATAGTAGGCGACTGCGTTTTGACGGCCTAACGGTCTATCAGGAGACGGACTTTCCAGTCTTGATAGTGGCGCCTATCTAGGCTTGGCTGCGAAGCTTCCGCTGCCATATCGATGACACTTAATCTTTGCCTCTATGAGGTCGTACTATCTCATCACCTCGAGCAGAGAAATCTCGACAGAGTCACAGACAAGATCTCAGGGCACTTAGTAGTTCCCTACTCCGACGGCCCCAAGCAGCACCCCCTTTGGCGCGTCTGAGGCTTATCAGACCTCAGCAGACGACACAGACGTAGTGCAAACCTTGGTGATCTGTGCAAATCGATGCTTCGTCGTCCACGTCCATCCCGGATCTCCCACCCGAGCTTCTTCTCCTGATTTGCGAGTATCTCCTCAACTTTTCGCAGAAGGCAGCTCTCGCCCGCCTCGTTCGCTGCTCCCGTGAGACATATTCCCTCGTCAGCCCCTTCCTCTATGACAATATCACCATCACCCGCGCTATTGCCGGCCTCATCTTTTCCGGACTCGCTCAGCGTCCATCCCGCTGCCGTCGCCCTCGCCGCGGGAGACCAAGTGCTTCAACTGGAATCGGATTTGGTGAGTTGACGAGCCGCAGTCATTATCTGGAATGGTCGGCGATACGACGCAAGAGCCAACGAGTCGTTACGATCTGGAAGGCAGTACCTGGTCTGGCCTGCAGCGGATGCGGAATCAGACGAGGAGGAAGAGGAAGAGGAAGCTCCTGCCGCTTCTATCACGCCTCTCCAGTACCCCTTTCCCTCTCTTGCCTCTCAGAAGAGGAAGGTCGCCCAGTCTGGACTCATCGAAGAACTCCGTATCGAGGAGATTCCCAGGCGCGACCTATGCGAGGAGCTCGAGATGACGCTTCCGAACCGGACGGCATGTGTTCAGTCGGGTAAAACGTCTCTCCCTGGGCGCGAGGGCATACTGGACCATACTCGATTGGGGAGATCGACATCCGGACTCACCCATCCCTTCTGGTCTGTGATCAAGCGCTGCAACCTCGATCACCTCTGCATTGCATACACCACCGTCGACATGCAGCTCGAGTCACTGTACATGATGCCACGAGTAGTCACCAATGCCGAGCACCTATCCCGCGAAGATTCGATAGACCAGTACACCTTCCTCAAGTTCGCTCTCAGAAAATTACTCCAGGTCAACCTCTCCGCTCCCATGTCGGATCTCGTCAAGACTTGGCCACAGGTCAAGACCATCACCCTTTACAACGTTTCCTCGCAACACCTTCCTCGAGTCCGCCATATTCGATACCGAATCTTCCACTGTCCCTGTCCTTGTCGAAACAACGAGATACTCGATCCCGAAATCTTAGATTCCTGCTACACTCACTGGAAATTCGATGATCGCCTCGCGGAGATACGTTCGATCATGAGCGTGAGAAATAAGGGTACCGAGTCTTGGGAGTTTGTCGACTATGTTTGGACCGACGGTGGGATCGAGCACTATGAAGCCGCAGATGGGATGGTCGAAGCTTTTTGGAGATGGTTCTTTGCGGAAGAGCTCGAGGGGGAGTGGCTGATACCAGATGCAAGGCCGGGGATGTCGTTCACGTCTTCTCGAGAAACGGATCCGTGTGTATGCTGTGGGAAGAAGCAGTTGAGGTATTCGGCGGTAAGCAGAGGTCGGATTACGGGGTATAGCCGGCTGATCTTACACGTGACAGACATCCGTTGGACGAACCTAATGCGAAGGAGCTCGGCATGCTGTCTCGCTGCCTTGTCATCGGTGCCGCGCATATTCGAGCTGGCAGCAGCAGGAACCTTCAGCGAATGCAGTGACGAGACAATCATGGAGCCGAATCATCTGCTCGATATCGCCGTTCTCTGACTGGAATCGATGGTCCCTTCTCCGCCTCACCTTTGAGTCGCGACAGCATCACTTGGTATGGGTCATCAGATCCAGGTGATATCAAGATGGGATCATCATCCTGGGGCAAAATGCAAAACAAGAAGCTTTTCGACAATTTGGACGTTATTCGGCCTTGCCAGACAATTTTCCCGCTTGCGAGCTGCATATGACTCGATCCTCCCCAACTCCGAAGCTCTTTGATGCGTCCGACACAGCTTGCTGCCCGTACTACAATATAGCAATTCCGCCGAAACTCCGCAAAACACGACGCACACAGGTGGTTTCATCCTTTCACTTACCAATACAAAAAACCCTTGCAAGGCAGTGTTTTCGTCACAGAATCACTCGGAGCGGTAAACAGACAGGGAAGATCATGCAGTACTTCTTCTATCCATCATACGTCGCTCTCGATGATACTACCACCCGAAATTATTACGATCATCTGCCGGATTCTCGTCAACGATGGCTACCTCGGGGCAGCCACAACGTTATTCAGCAGCTCCAGAAGCCTTCATGATCTACTCGCGCCGATCATCTACGCCGAGCTCGTCCTCACACCGGAGAACGGCGACCAGGTGTATGCTGGTCTGGTCTTAGGCCAGAGTCGACTGTCAACAAGGCCTCTACAGGAGATTAATCGTTTATGGCCGGATATAGAAATCAGCTCCGAACCCGATTACGACGATGATGCTGAAGGAGCAATTGATGGAGGAGATAATAGCATGACTTGGCCGAGCGAGACGTCTCATCGACGCAAATTGAACGTCCTGCGGAATGTGCGGAGGCTTGTCATCCGTGACATCCCGTGCGCAAGTCTATGTAACGGGCTGAAAACCTTCATCCACTTTTTAACATCCAGCCCTCCGGTCAATGCGTCAGTCATGTTCCCGTCCGTCGCGCGACTCGTCCTGGAGGAAAACGTAATCTGGCAGCTTGCCGACTGGCAAAACCGCCACTGTACCATCTTCAACCGACAAGGACCTCCGATCCACCCGTTCATTCTATTCCTCTGTCACGCCATGTCTCCCAAAGAAGTCTGCATCACTTACCCCTCCCTCCTAACAACCAGGAAGCGCGAGTGGCTCTGTGTACGGTATGGGAATCGGGACTTGGTCGATCAGATCGCAGGTCGACACGGACGTGGGGAAAGGATGGGGAATGAGTTGGACCTCTTCGCGAGCAATGGATTTTCCGCCGCCCTCGAGCCTTTGGGGCGTAGTTGGCGAACGGAGATGGTGACGGTGCATAATGTTGTCTCGGCGATGGTCCCGCTGCCGAGATCAGGGGACTTGAGAATCGTCTTTGACAGCTGTCAGTGCAGCAAAGAAGATGGGCCGACGAGGGCGGGTTGTCCGGACCACGTCACACCGGAGTCGAGAGTAGAACGGATCGTCGAGATGCTCAAGCAGCGGAATGAGAGGTGTGAGGGTAGGGTGGAGCTTGTGGGAGCTGGACGAGTCGCGCAAGCTGGTGAAGTGCATACCCTGAGGAATCTGGTGAAGGGGAAGGTGTTGCAGTCGGACCTGAGTGATTGGCAGAAGGACACACTTCTCTTCGTGACGGAGGATTACTAGGGAAGTCCGAAGGTTGTGCGGGACGGTGACCAAGACGAATCCAAGTACGCATTCTGCGGAGTCAGGCTCAGCGAGACATGCGAATCATGTTCAAGCTGTCTCATGATGATCATGATGGCCACCGCGTCATTGCTTCAGCAGTCTCCCATTTTGTAAGCAAGGGGTGCAGGGGGTCGTTGACGAGGACAGACCCAGCGACTGAGTTTCGCTGGAAAGAAGTATACTGCATGCAGGGTATAATTAACTGAATGATATCGCTACAACGCCCTTGATGACATCTTGACTGACTACCTCACTCTTTTCAACTTCATCCCTTCTCCACCATCCTCCCTCCCTCCCACCGATACATAACCCCCTTCCCCACATTTTTAGTCATATAATTCTCCGTGGCATACGGCACCCGCCCCTTCCTCAACGTAATGTTTATCCTCCCCTCCGCTTTCTTCCGTTTCGGAACCGAATGTTCCCAATCATGCCGTGTTCGACCGTCTCATCACCACCAAATCCCCATCGGCCAACACGAACCTCTCAACAGGCACGGAAAGCTCTTTGTATTGTACGTGGCGGAGGAAGAAGTCTCGGGGAGCACCGAGGGAGAGGGAGGCTATGCAGGGATTGGGACCGAGGAACGTCTCGGAGTCGGAGTGGTAGGTTATGAAGTCGGAGCCGGAGGCGTAGTAGTTGACGAGGGTGAAGTTGTAGGTCTCGCCGGTTACTTCTTCCACTGTGACGTGTCAGCATTTCGACTTGAGATAAGGCATTGAGGGCAAACCTTTCTGCATGATATGGAGCAGGATCGGGGGTATTGCTCTGGGCTTCGTCTTGTAGCTCGTCCCACTTCGGTCAAGTCTTTCCCGAAGACGGTGGTGAACCTTCGCGTATTGATATCGAGCCCTCGCACTGTGTACTTTACGCGGTACCACGTGACAGTCTTCTGAGCATTAATCCGGTTCATGGGGAGATACACCGTACAGGAAAGAGGGACGAGCCGGCCGTAAGAAACTTCCCTTCCTTGGCTTTCTCAAGATGCCGTCAGCCGAGCCTCAGCTCCAAGCCATCCCGGCGTCGAGTGCTAGCGCCAAGCGAAAAACCGCGCCGAAGGACGATGAGGACGCAGAGGATTCCGGCCCTGATTCAGGCAGCGACGCAGTGAGCGGAAACCTGAGCTCGGCGTTAGACGTCTGATCCAAGTCTACCGGTCGCGTAGAGCATGATCAACGTCGATTTCGACTTTTACAACCTGAATCTTGAGGTCGACCAGTGAGTGTCTCGGCATTGTCAGCTGCTCTTCTTGGGCTTCACCGTGGATGGACGATCGTGGTGATCGACGAAGTGCAGCACCCGGTCCTGATGCACCTTCAGGATAGCGGTGAAACGCCTTCTCCGCCAGACGCTCGCCCACGACGAAGAGCTCATCGATGTCCACCCTCTCGCTTCACTGATTTTGTCCGAGGGCGTCCGACTAGCCGCTGGGAGTAGCATCAAGACCGATGGCGAGGAGTCTGATCCATGGGGACTAGTGGCCATCGTCGATATCAACCGGAATCGCGTGCGCCCTGTCGCTATGAAACGGGTCGAGCTGATGATAGTAGGATGATCCAGCATTCAAACCATTCCTCGACTACCTTATCTCCACTTTGACTCCCCGCTGTCCTCTACATATGGTCCTGGACCCCGCTCGCACTCACGCATCCAGCAATCTACCTGCCATCATCTTCTCGTTACGACTACTCAACTTGCCATTACTCCTCATCCCGCCATTGTATAAGATGTTGATGACGGAGCTGGATCGGGAGGAGGTACCGAAATTCACACATTGGTTGATATGGGGTCGAGGGTATCGATTGGAGGGGGCGGAGGACGGCATGGGGTTACAGGTCGATCCTGCGTGAGTCAAGTGAAGGGCATGGGCAAGAACTAAGATCGATCAGAGGGAAGTCGAAGAAGAAGAAGAAGAAGGTCGGGACGGAATCACTAGGTCTCGCGTCTGGAACTTTCCCTTACCATCCCGAGGAAGAGTATATCGACAAGGTGAGTCGAGTCTAGGGGATCTGTCGAAAGGTCTGATAGTCATACAGGTAGCATCTTTCGTTCACACCTATCCATTCAAATCAGCGCCTCCTCGGCACGACGAGGCCTTCGGGGTCGAGCAGTTCGGTAGGCTGGTCCTTGTCGAGCGGGATCGTCTAGCTTCGGCTATCGCACAAACGGAAGCGGCCTGCCAATGATGCTCTCGCTTGTACAACACCAGGCAGCCAACTCGCAGATCCATTCAAATTTTGTCATTCATGGTTGTGAATGCTTCCAAACTTGTACATCGTGACAATATCTTTGCATGTGTCATGTCGCCTCGACCGCCTCGACCGCCTCCGGTATAGCCGAACGCTCCTCGAACCGCTTCTTCATATCCCAGTAGTTCGAGTGTAGCCCGCACTCGCTCTTCTTCTTGCCCTGCCACCGTCCACTGCGTTCTGCCACGTCTCCATTCACCATACTGGCATCCGGAGGAGCCGTCGAGTGAAGGTCACCTATTGACCGATAACCCTGATCGAGAAGCGGATTGTACGGAACGCTCCTAAGCCGCATCAGCTATTTGACCGGTTAAGGAAGGATCCGACCCACTCCTTATCGATATACTCCTTGACCTGCTTAAACGTCCACCCGATCAACGGATTAACCTTGACAAATCCCCGCTCATCCACCTCAATCACCTCCAATCCTTCCCTCTCCGCGCCCTGACTCCGCCGTCGACCGGTAATCACAGCTCGTACCCCTAACTCCTGATACGCCCGTGCCGCAGGCTCGACCTTGACGAGGTAATCATAGCTCGCCTCGTCCGTCTCCCATAGCTTCTCGCCGTATTTTGAGGAGAACTCGGAGGAGGTAGATGCGGAAGGGGGAGTGTAAGTGTGGAGGGGGGCGAGGTAGGTTTCGGAAGCTGTTTGGGCGAGGGCGAGGGTTTCGGGGAAGTGGTGGAGGGTGTCGAGGAAGATCTGGCGTTCGTAGTCAGGTAGGGCTGGAGGGAGAGTGGACGCTTACGAGGGGTACCAAATGGATTTCTTCTCGCTCGAGCGAGATCTTCGAGATCATATCTAGAGCGGCCATCCCGGTCCTGTATAATCCGTCAGAGAATAACAGGATACGGGCAAGGATCGCTCACAGGCCAAAAGCGGTCGTCTGGTACAAGCCATCGAGGTGATCTATCGCCCAACGCAGGATATCCTGGGGTTCTGCACCTTCGAGCTGCTTATTGAACGCTGCGATTTGAGAGAGTGTATATTGCGGTGTGAGAGTCTCGTTCGAATGGGACGATGACGCGTGCGGTGAGGAGTCGGCCATGATGGACGGTGGAGCTCTGCGGAGATTGCAGTGATTCTGAAGCGCCCCAAATCGGGACGGAGATGGATAGCTGCGACGAGTCTTGACAAACTTTTGGGAATTCCAGTTTTTGGGAAATGGCATCACACGTGCTATAGCTCTCGTCAATGCAGAGATAGGCACAAAGATTGCCTGTCTTGATCAAACAATAGGCCTCCCAGTGCAACGTGGAGGCACACGTGGCATCGTAGGGATGAGACTTTTGGACAGTATAGCTCTCTCTGCTGTGGCACTATCCAGTCGTTAAACGGAAGCGCAAGATGCGCATACCCTCACTCCTCACACTGCTATTTGTTCTGCACCCATTGGCCCGTGCTGCGGTACTCGCCATTGACTATGGCGCCGAGTTCACCAAGCTCTCCCTTGTCAAACCCGGTGCTCCCCTTGATGTCGTGCTGGACCGGGACAGTAAGCGGAAGATCCAGAGCGTGGTGGGATGGAAACGAGAAGACAGGGTCTTCGGGCAGGAGGGGAAGATGGCAGTGAGTGTTGTCGAGGTCAGGTGAACAAAGGAGTCACTGACAAGGTGATGTAGGCGACGAGATTCCCAGAAACGCACTTTCCCTACATCAAGCCCTTGTTAGGCTCCGATACCCTTCCTGCCCTTCCCATCTACCCCAACCCTCCCACAATAGGTGCCGATGGTGCCCTCATCTTTCCCCATCGCACACTCCCTTCCCACTTGGCACCAGCTCCCCCACCATCCAAAGAAGTTTGGACTCCCACAGCCCTCCTCGCCCATCAGCTCTCTTATTATCGCGGTCTAGCCGAATCCTTATCTCCTGCGTCCGCTCCCGAACCGATCAAGGATGTGATCGTCACCGTCCCAGCTTGGTGGAATCAATTCCAACGGCGAGCCTACCGAGACGCCCTAGAGCTGCAAGGGCTGTCTTGCCTGGCAATGGTCGGCGAGGGGACCGGCGTCGCGCTGAACTATGCCATGACACGGACGTTCCCGACCTTTGACCCTGCAACCGGTGAGGGCGAGAAGGAGTATCACCTCATCTATGATTCTGGAGCTCTGTCTACCACCGCTACCGTGGTTGCATTCTGGCAAACATCGGTTCTACCTACTCCGAAGTCAAAGACATCGATCAATACGACCCATATTGAGGTGCTTGGGGCAGGTTGGGAGAACGTTGGCGGGGTCATGTTGGACCTGAACATACAGGAGGTCTTAGTGGAGGATTTTATCCAGAAAAGCGGAAAGCAGGGAGTTCGCGAGGATAAGAGGGCTATGGCCAAGCTCGCGCGGGAAGCTAATCGGGTCAAGCAAATCCTCAGTGCCAATCAGGAGACCAGTGTCGGTGTGAGTGGCAGCAGCTACCCTAAGTCATAGCTGATCTGTACCAGGTGGAGTCTTTACATGACGACGTCGATTATCGGTCACGCCTCTCTCGGGAAATCCTCGAAACCGCTATTCAACCGTCATTCCCCCTCTTCTCGTCACCCATTAATTCCGCGTTACAGTCTGCCAATCTATCACTCCCGCAGCTCACCTCTGTCATCCTCTTCGGCGGAAACACCCGCGTTCCATTCATTCAATCCGCCATCCGCTCGGTTCTTGGTGATGCCGAAGCTCGGATAGCGCAGAACGTCAATACCGACGAGGCGGCGGTGCTCGGAGCCGCGTACTATGGTGCGTCTCTGAGCAGGCAATTCAAGATAAAAAACCTCGAAGTGACCGAGCCTGCTCTGGAGGAATTCACCATGGGAGACGAGGTCCTGTTTGAAAAGGGAGCCAAATTGGGGACGAGAAAGACCATCTCTATCCCAGCAGAAGATGACTCAGTGCTCGAATTCTCGCAGGGAGCGTGAGTTCTGGACAGAGCACAAGAATCCACCGCATTGGTACTCATGGACTCGCAATAGGAAACCTATCCTTTCCGTTCAACTCGTTGATGTTGCCACCGCCCTCTCCAATTACTCAGCGACCTCGCCTATCGTCAACCTCACCATGCGCCTTGACGCTCGTGGACACCTTGCTACGGCCAACGCCGTCCTCGTTTCCAATGTCACCGAAGCCAAGGAAGGCGGCGTTGCGGGGGCGCTCAAAGGCCTCTTCGGAGGGAAGAAGGACAAGGCTGACGCGGAGGAGTATGGGGCGGAGGAAGTTGAGATCAAAGGGGAGAAGGTGGCGCTTCGCTTCAGGGAGAAGCACCTTGGCATCAAGCCGTTGACAGGGGAGGAGAAACGGACAACTATGGCTAGGTGAGCATCATTTGTGAAGGTCGGATGAGCCACAGCTGATCTCTTCAGACTCACCTCCATCGGTGCTTTCGAAGCCGCCAAGGCCGCGCGAGAAGAAGCTCGGAACGGACTTGAAGGCCATCTGTATCGCCTGTCCGGACTCCTCAATCCCGGAACGGACAGTCGCGCCCTGCAGGATTACTCGACTGAAATGGAACGAGCTGCTATGAGCAGCCTTCTCAAGGAGACGTTCGAATGGCTCTCTGATCATGCCGAGCGGGCCGACGAGAAAAGCTTGCGAATCAAACGATCTGACCTGGAGAAGCTCGAGTCACCAATCATCCTCCGATTTACCGAGAAGCAGAGCCGACCAAAGGCTGTTGAGGACTTCCAACAAGCCATGTTCTCGGCTCGAGCTTTCTTCATCGAGGCTCAGAAGAATCACACGGCTGCGATCGAAGCTGCGGAATCGGTGACGCCTGAGAAGCCGGTCGCTCCGCCAAAATACACGGCGGAGGAGCTAAAGACGGTAGAGACGCTGTTGAAGGAGAACGAGGTCTGGATGGATGAGAAGATGACAGAGCAGGTCAAGCTGGAGGAGGATCGGACCAAGGACCCGGTGATTTTGACGAAAGACCTAAATGCGAAGGGGAAGAACCTACAAATGACAGTAGGTCTGGTTGAAATATGCTCTTACATTGGCTGATCACGCTATATAGGTCTTGAGACTCCTCAACAAGAAGGCTCCACGTGCACCGCGGCCGGCCTCGAAATCAACTTCATCTACCGCATCGACTAGTGCTTCTGCTTCGGTGGAGCAAGAAACAGCTTCATCGGCAATTCCAGAGGAGCCAATTCCTTCCTCCGAGCCATCATACTCTTCAGAGCCCGAATCGACATCAGACCCAGATCCGTCAGAGTCCGCCGTGCCGCCTCCGCATGAGGAGCTGTAGTAGACATGTAGTATAGAGCAGCATAGCATATCATCAGCTGGGTTTTCATATTCGCATGCACCGGTGAGGTGAAGCTCGTGGCCTCGGTTTGTAAACGATCTGATTCCCTAATTTCCGCTCATGACCGATCCATCCAACATGTCGAAGAAGTAAGGCAATCCAGTTCATAGCGACTTGACTTGACTGGCTCGATGCGAGCAGCAATTCATGCGGTAACTTATTGCTTGTCGAAATTCGAGCGGTGGTGACTGTCATGCGGTATTCCTTGGGCCATAGGGCTCGGGAACGATGCGCTGCCTCCGGCCGATCTGAATGAGACAACGGAGAGCAGCACACCTGAATTACTCACGTCAGTGGTGAAGTCCTTCGGTCCCGCGTCTTCATCCGTCGGCCGATGTCGGTCCCGGTGACATGTTCAGGGTCCCACGGAACGGTACACACTACAATCGGACGAGGTTCCAGCTTTCCCCACATCATCCTTTATACCCCTATCTCCCTCGCCGATCCACCCTCCTACAACATCGTTCGACCCATCAAACAGATCTTCCTTTGATGGGCGGAAGCGGATTGCCCAGAGCGCTGTGTGGCAACAGGATGAGCTCACCCTCACCCTACTCGTCCAGAACCGTCGTCGTTCTCGGCGCATCTTATGGGGGCGCTCGGGCTGCTCGACTCCTTTCTCAGGCTCTTCCTAACGGATGGCGACTCCTTGTCATCGATCGTAATTCACATATGAACCGTGAGTCGTCTTGGCATCGTCATCGCTGATGGGTAGATGTCTATGTATTCCCACGATTCACTATCCTCCCTTCGCATTCCCCAAAGGGATTCATACCATATGACAACCTCCTGACTCACCCGCCACCATCCACGACCACCACTACCTCGAAAGCACGAGCCAACTCTTGCTCTTCCCGACTTCGCCCCCATCCCCCCACCCCGCCACTCACTCCTACATCTTCCTCCTCATCCCTGCCCTCCGTAGATGACGAGCACGAGTTCATCCAAGGCTCGATCACCTCTCTCCAATCCCACTCCGTCACCCTCATACGACCAAAGTCACGTCGTGGATCAGTAGCATCGATCGCGTCAACCGCTAGTACTGGGACATATGGCTCGTTCGATGGACCGGAAGAGACGATCCATTTCGACTATGCGATCTACGCGCTTGGTAGCGGTATGCCCGATCCGGTCAATGTATGGCGGGAACATGCGAATCTGCCATCTGATATCATGCATGATCATCCGGAACGGGGATTGGGCACGAAGAGGGGAGGCGTAAGGTGGATGGAGGAGAAGGCGGAGCAGCTGAAGCGGGCATCGCGGATCGTCATTGTCGGAGGTGGCGCTCTTGGTATCCGTACGTTATCCATCTCAGTCTCTGAGCTATTCTTACGACACCTAGAATTCGCGACGGATCTCAAGGAGGTTTACCCAGAGAAATCGATCACCCTGTTACACTCTCGGACACGCTTGATGCCCATCTACCCTATCGCGGTGCACATCGCTGGTACGATTCCTTTCACTTCGACAATTTTGTGCTGACAGAGCGTAGCGATTGAAGCTCTGCAAAGACTTGGCGTCGATGTCGTCCTTGGCGAACGGGTCGTCACCTGGCCTGCAGAGCCGGAGCACCTCGACGACAAGGTGAAGATCTTGCGGACGGACAAGGGACGACAGTTCGAAGCGGATCTCATCGTGAATTTTCATCATTCACCCGCCTTGCCCTATCTGACAGAACCAGCTTCCTTGCACCGGCCAGAAACCACATTCCAATCACATGGCAGCCCTTTCCCCTTCCTCCATTTCACCCATGACCTCTCGCATCCGGGTCGCGCCGTCTCTCCAGGTCTCTTCAGCTCCATCCCGCCCCGTCGGCTCTCGTGCTACGTCACTCGAGAAGATCTCTTCCCTCTCTTTGCAATCACATGTACCTCCTACGGCATCCGCGCCCGGGAGCGAGCACGAGGATGAAGACCTCAGTCACATCTTTGCGATTGGCGATGTGGCGGATACTGGTGCGATACAAGCTGGACATACGGCGTATTGGCAGGCCGAGGTGGCTGCGAGAAATATCCTGCGGCTGATAGATCGGGTAGAGGGGAGGGCTACGGAGGAGCTCGAGGTGTACAAGCCTGGTCCGCCGGCTATCAAGGTGACCCTAGGCTTGGTATGTCGGTCCATTCTGATCTCGAGCAGAACTGACGTTTTTGACAGGAAGCAGCGGTCACTTCGACCGGCGACGATGTCAAGGTCACACAAGACGGCGTAGAGGATTTGCGAGCCTTGACAATGTGGTTCGTATCCCCACCCCAAGGAATGGAGAATCAAGTTGATACCATGTTACAGGCCGATGATCCAAGCAGGCGATCTAGAGGTGGATGCATGAGCGTATTAATAGCGTGTCAAGAGACGATTTGCGAGGTTCCAGCATTGTACTGATCTGCATACTTAATTTCGTTGCAATGCATGGCATATCAGGAAGTCTGGGAGATGACGTGGCTTGATTGACTTTTCGCCGCTCCTTTGTCACGATTTGTGTGCGATACCCTCGAGTTCTGCTATACCTTCTTCCCTTACATTGCTTCACGGCTAGCAGCTCTAGACGCATCACGGTACCATGATGGCGACCGCAAGGTCTATCAGTACTCCCGGGCCAAGCCTCACCGACCTCCCCTCCGATCTCATCCTCGAGCGCCTCCTCCCAATCCTTCCCCTGCGCGACCTCATCTCCCTCTCGGCAACCTCCAACTCCCTCGCCGCCCTCTGTGTTAGTCCCATCCTCCTCAGCTCTCGTCCTCGCTGACGAGCGCCAGTCCGACGAATCCCTATGGTCCCACAAGACTCAAACCGACTTCTCATTCACCCCCTCCCTTCTCGCCCCTCCACCCTCGACTTCCGGATGGTCCAAACACGTCTACCTCGGCATGCGATCCCCTCGGACTTTCGTATGGGGATCCACCGATAATTCGAGGCTGGGGACGGAGGCGGTGCATCAGGTTGCGGGACAGGCGGGGGTGAGGCAGTTTAGGAGGTCGGTGGATAGGCCTGTGGAGTTGACAGGAGCACTCCCGGGGAGCACACGGGGACGGGCATTGGAGAATAGTGATGGTATGGCGAGAGGACTGGAGGGTGGCATGGCGAGAGGGAAGGGGATGGGCGTGGTGGATCTGCAAGCTGGAGGATGGAGCTTTACTGCGAGGGACATGGACGGCGGGGTCTGGGTGTGGGGTAAGCTTATTGGGACATGCAACACGGACGAGGTGCTGATGACGATGATGATGATTAGGCCAGCTGGACGGGACGATCGGTTTCAGTGGACCGACTTGGGAAGACAAACATTTTAGAGTACCCGACCCTTCTCGTGTGCCATTGCCTTGTCGTGCCGAGGCCATCTCCGCGGGGAGAAGGCATCTGCTTGTCCTGGACGGAGATAATCTCATATGGGAGCTTCGGTCGTGGGGCCGAGTAGGTACTCTGGGCTTCATTTCAACCCAGCTGATGTTGGATGGGCATATCACCACACAGCAGCCGCGCTGACGTCCCCGACGAACAGCGGCTCCAGCGGGCATCCGCAGCATATCACCCAGCTGTCCACGGGTTGGAGCCATTCCGCCTCCCTCACGGCGAGCGGATCAGTGCACGTCTGGTTCCCCTTCTCAGATGAGTATGAAGCCGCGCTCACTCCCGAGGCGGAACTGCATGGACCGCTCGGTGTGCACGAGGACGATGAGAGCCGGGCTCTGAAGTGGGGCACTGTGACTGGAGAACCGGTGTGGGAGCTCGAGGAGATCCCGAGACGCCCAGTATGGGATAAAAAGTGGACAGAAGTGGCGGCGGAAGGACGGATGAGGCAGGAGTTGGAGGACGAGTGGGATGAATGGACTTCGACACGGGACGCCGAGACTTTGCAGGAGAAGGTACGGGTCGTCAAGATCGCGAGTGGGCTGGACTTTGTGCTTGCGCTGAAAGGCAATGGTGAGGTATGGATACGCCGTGTTGGCCAGCAGGAACGGAATGCGGTTTGGGAATATGTGAATAATGATTCTGTTGATGATTGGCTAGACGCTGATTTGAGCAGTTGCCCTTCTTCTCCAGCCCGACCATCTCGCACATCACCGCGCAGTACGGATCCATCACCTCCTACTCTACCATCACGTCCTCGGTGTTCCACGTCCGAATACCAGCAGACACCTCACCCGGCTTCGGAGCGAATCTTCGGCCGATTCCTCTGCCGGGTCTGCAAGGGAAGGGGTTGATACAGGTCGCTTTGGGAGACTACCATTATGCCGCACTCACGAGCGCTGGGGAGCTCTACACCTGGGGCCAAGGCGCGCAAGGTCAGCTTGGACTGGGCGATACTCCCAGGAGGGGGCAGACGAGGCTGGACGAGCCGGAAAAGGTGGTGTTTCCCGCGGACAAGGACGGGAAGGAGGGATGTTTCGTGTTCGGCGTGACAGCTGCAGGATGGCACACCGGTGCTTTGGTTCTTGGGGATCCGAAGAAGGTCGTGGACCCTCCGGCCATTCAAGAACAGATCGAGCATGTGACTGGCGGGGCGGAGAGGGAGAAGGGCGGGATGCCTGGCGCGTTCCCTAGACAAGGACAAACGGGGAACCATGCTCAGCTTACCTCGCCGATGTTTCGGGTTGGCTTCGCGGGCAGAGGTTCTGCGATGGGCCATATTGCGAGGCGGAATCAGGGGGCGAGGTATGGTATTGGGGATTTCCCTCCGCCCGAGTGAGGTGCTCTTGATGAGTCTAGGAATGACGCAATAACGCGCGACATGTATGCATGAATGGAATCCTACTTCTTCCGCCGCTTTGGAGGAACGTCCTCGGCTTCGGAATAAGAGTCCCCGTCTCCGTCCTCGACCTCGCTCATCCCCTCCCAGGCTTCCTCTTCCTCGTCGCCATCCTCCCTGTCCTCACCTTCCGCCCCTGCTCCGGCACGCTGAGGCTCCTCCGGGATATGCCCCCATCCGTGCCACAAAGCGGTTCCCACCCCAACTCCACCAACCATGCCGACGATCTTCGGTTTCTTCCCCTCCCCGATTGCGTTCCTCTTAACTCCCTCCGCTGGAGGTAGGACGGTCGAGTGGAGTCGGAGAGTTGCGTCGTTCGAAATTGTCGCCAGTCCGATATTCGTCCCTCTCCCCTCAGGCTCCGGGATATGCAGTAGGTGGTTCGCGGTACATGTCATGGTGGAATAAGAGTATAGTAGTCGTCCGGTCCGCAAGTCGAGGGCACCGACGAGATTCGATCCATCCGCAAAGAAGAGCTCGCTAAGGCAGCCATCGTTGGCTGGAAATAGGAAAGTAGTGGAACCGGACAGACTGTTCGGCACCGGGCGCGACGCACCCTACCCCACCTTCTCTCGCTACCTTCCAGTCTGAAATAGGTTTCCGCTGACGCGTATCGAAGCGCCTCACGCTGCCAGCTTTGGTACCGCTCACGATTGAAGTCTCGGCATTTGGTAGATGGGCGAGGGAGAGGTGGTGGATGGGTGGACGGATGGCGAGGTGGTTGTTCGGTATCTAAGCCACTCGGCGTCAAATCATTAAGATCAAGGAGACGAGGGGATACGTACATTTCTAGCACGCCAGGTCTCGCCAGGATTCAGAGCATTCTTCTTTCGTATGAGAGAGGGTCCATTGGAAGTGGACGCAGAACAAGAGAAACTCCGCTCGACGTCCCGGACGGAGACGTCGACTTCCTTGCCCGCAAAGGCGAAAGTAGTTGCGGATGGACCGGATGACGAGAGCGCGATGAGAGGACTTGCGCCTGCCTGGGCATGTACTGGCTCCGAAGACGATGATGAGGAGTGCAGTGTGAGATGTCCGGAAGAGAGCGCTGATATGACACCGCTGCTTTCGGTGAGTCAGATGGAAGCGAGAAGAAGGTTTGTACGGACCCTTGGACGGGGTTCAGGCCTGCCCATATGTGGCCGGCCGGTGGACTTGCGCTGTACTGAGAGATCACTTCCGGTGGTGTCGGCTCGCTTGCTGATCCGAGCGAGAGGGTCGATACCCGGAAAGCATCGTCCGCTACTATGACCTGAAGCAGCGGTTTCAGCTGATAGAATCAAGGGACGGGCAGACCAACAAACATTGTTATCGAGGGCAGACACCATCCGCTTGATATGGCCGAGAGGGAGGTATTCGCCATGTTTGACGGCGAGGTATCGGACAATGGGTTCACGCGAGGACGGTCCGGGCTCGGGATAGGCGATGTCGAGGAGGGTGTTGGGATGAAGGGAAGGAGCGAGGAAGTTGAGTGTTCGAGACATGCTGAACGGGGTCCAACAATTTCCTCTGTTCCTCCGTGTACCACCTGAAACGTGGCTGCTGGCCTGCAGGGAATACATACTGTAGACCAAAGGTGTGTTAAAGGTATCGGCCACGTGATGTCTGGTGCCTGGCCTGTTTCAAGGTTTGCAGCGAACAAGCATGAGAGGGCAAAGGAAGTCCATACATGGCTGACTGCCGCTGTTCGAGACAGCCAAGATGGCACGAATAGACGGCATCATCATCCTTGACTCGAGTGGGTAAGTTCCCGCTGTGCCTCCTGCTCGATTGCTGTTGCTCACTCTGGCTAGAAAACCCTTGATCACCTCACACTTCTCCATTCAACCACCCTCCTACCCCTCAGTACACATCGACGCCTTCAATCATGCTTTGAAACGATCACGAGCGGCAAATGATGAGCTGGAACCGGTATTATGGGTGAATACGCTGAGCCGACTTGGAGGAGGTATGGGGATGACCGGGGCGGGATCGTGTCATGTGGAGAGGGAAGGATTGCGATTCCTGGTGCCAGTCGCTCATGAGGGTGAGCTCCGCGCTCTGGACAGACTGAGATCCGGCTGATCTTTCATGGCAGTGAACCCACTCTTCGCTTTCTCCTTCCTCGACGCTTTCCTTGAGACCTTGACAGATTATCTCGGCGAGATTACGGAGACGAGCATCAAGGACAACTTCGATATCGTCTACATGGTTCGGCCTTCCTCTTCAGAGTCCTAGGTGTGTACTGACATCTTGAATAGCTTATCGAGGAGATGCTGGACGAAGGTCATCCGATGACGATGGAAACCGCCATGCTGAAAGAGATTGTTCTCCCACCATCGCTCATGCGGAAACTCCTGAGCGTCGCAGGTGTCTCTGCGTAAGTCGAAATCCTTCTGCATAAGCTGATGACGAAGCATCCAATCTCCCACCAATGCACCTTTCACGGCCCCCATACCATGGCGGAGACCTGGGATACGGCATTCGACCAATGAGATATACTTTGACATCGAGGAATCCCTTGACGCGATCGTCGACCGGTAAGTCAAGCGTATCTTACTGAACCTGACAGAAGCAGAAGAGGTGCTGTGCTTTCGTCGAATGTGTGGGGACGAGTCAACTGCAACTCTCGATTATCTGGCAACCCGGACCTCCTGCTCACCCTTGGCGACCCCAAAGTCATGCAGAACTGCTCATTCCACCCATGCATACGGTAGATTTTTCGACGCTGGATCTCGGCTGATAAGTTCAGGTATAACAAGTGGACAAGAGATCGGGTCCTCTCGTTCATTCCCCCGGATGGGAGGTTCAAGCTCCTCGAATATCGAGCGTTGACAGGCACCCGTATACCAATGCCTCTTTCGTTGAAGGCGGGGATGTCGATAGAGGAAAACGGTGGTATGTTTCGTCGCAATGCTTCATGAAGGTGTCTTGACCAAAGAGCAACAGGCCACTTCTCATTGACACTGACATCACGGACAAATCACCGGCCACTCGAGGACATCGTCATCTCGATCAACATGGGTGCCGGTGCGACAACGGTCAGCGCGACAGCAACTGGCGACCGACGGCCAATCGGAGCACCCATGAACGGACTCGCAGCCGGTGGGAAGCGGGACGACGGGCCTGTCATGGGCAATGTAGGAGGCGGAACCTGGGAGTTTGATCCCCATACTCACGTGAATTCGCTTCCTTGATTGTGACGCAACAGCTGAATCAGAGCAGATCTTGCGATGGAAACTTTCGTCTGTGGTGTCTACCGAACGGTCACCTACTCTGACCGGATCCTTCGCATCCACGTCCGTCCTCTTCCCAAGACAGCACCACATGCTAACGCGTATGTAGCGAACCGCAACCTACCCCGTCCCCCTCATTCAGTATCGCTTTCAACATCCAGTCACACTCCTTCTCCAGCATCAAGGTCGATCAGCTCAAAGTTCAGGGAGACGTCATGTATAAGCCGTTCAAGGGAGTGCGGACATTTGCTAAGGCGGGCAAGATGGAGGTGAGATGGTGAGGGGGCCGGTAAATTTGTAGCATTATTCGATGGCAGATCCGGCCTTCTGCCTTCCTCCTCCCTGTTGTCAATCCTATGAACCGGGTTTCGCCCAGGCCTGGCGATCTGAACGAGGTGGACTATACCCTGCCACAGACCCCATCACCACTTCAGGGCCTTCCCTTTGCGTTGCAGGCCTATTTCCCTCATCCCTCGGCCACAAGCGGTTCCGATTTGGCTGCTGGCCACGGTATTTATCATTTCAACTTAATAGACGGCCACCAGAGCAGTCCCAGAGATCCCCCATCTCTGCCTCTTCCACCATTCGATTTTTCGTACTCGCCGCTACCTGAGAATGTTCGACCACTTCTCTATATCCCACCACAGTATGTCAACAGTGTCACCTAGCTCGGCGAAGCTGATTCGTGTCCGAAGGCGGTCTCATTCTCTGGTCCCGCTCCTTCACCCCGGCCTTCTCGGCTCTCGCCCTTACACCAGCTTCACCCGTCAATGCTCTGATCAAAGAAGCCTTCATTGAGGGACAAGCCCGAGGGGAAAAGGAGGGATTCGAGAAGGATGGATACAGTGTTGAGTGGACGTTGGAGAATAGCTTGGGGCTGGTCTTTGTTGTGAGCTCTACATTAAGCAATACTGCCAATACCGTCATCATCGGTGGTGTAAGATCATCGTGAGCTCACTGAAATCTAGGTCGTCTTCCCCGCTCTCCTACCCCTTACGTATATCCCCACATTCCTTGGCCGGACTAAACGGCTCTTCCTCTCCCTCTTCCAACCTTACCTGCAATCACTGGTCGACTCGCTCGCTGCTGGCGCAACGTCTCTCTCAAGCGCCACCCATTCGGCCCTTCAATTGCTTACGGATAAGCTGTTGGAAGAGAAATGGGATAAGATCTTCGACCGATGTTTGAGGGGATGTGAGGAGAAGGACACGGTGAGTGGTCACTTACCGAGGCGTGATGGCCGGCTGAGAGCGGTGGGACAGTCCAAAAAGCCTGCAAGGACGCCGATGTCCCTCCCAAAGCAAGCGCAGCTGTCGGAGGCATCCGGAGCATCCAGTGGGTCGCATTGCGCTACAAAAGTCAGAATTTGACTGAATCAGGGTCGTCCCCGCACAGGTCCGGGTCTCTCTGATGACAGCTCTGGTCCCGTCACAGCGGAAGAGATCGCCAAGAATGTACAAGCTATCAAGTCGCGCATGAAGGCTGGTCGGGGTAAAGGCGGTCGGGGTGGTCGAGGCGATGGGGCTGCACCTTCCCCTTCACCTGCCGAGCCGACCACGAATAGTGCCGCATCCAAGCTTATGCGCAAGTGGGGTGATTCACTTGTCACGGACAAAGACATGGCCGAGCTCGATTACTCCTCACCCGTACCGGCTGGTGAAACAGCGGCGAATGGCCATCCAAAAGCGGTCGACGTGGAAGCGCTCGTGTCGAACGATGCTATGGGCAGTCGTGGGACGAACGGGGCATATGAGGTGGCGGATTGGGACTATCGGCGGCCGAAGGAAGAGGACCTTCCGACTGAGGAGGAGATTCTGGCAAAGAGAACAAGTCGGATAGCGATTCGAGGCCAAGGCGAGGTGAATGGAGAAAAGGTGGAGAAGCGCGCAGGAGGCTGGAGCAGCATGCTTGCGAGATTGACCGGGAAGAAGACCCTCACTCAAGACGATCTGCGGCCCGTGCTGATCGAGATGGAGAAGCACCTTATGAGCAAGAATGTGGCGAAGGATATCTCGGAGAAGCTGTGTGATGCGGTCGGTGCGGCATTGGTCGGGAAGCAGCTCGGCGGGTTGACGAGTGAGCACCTTTTCTTAGCATCATTGGCATCGGATGACTAATCAGGATTGTTCGATAGGCGTCAAGTCCGAGGTGCAATCCGCCCTTTCGGCTTCCCTCACCCGCGTCCTCACCCCGAAAACATCGACCGACCTCCTCTTAGAGATTCAACGCAAGCGCTCATCTTCTTCCATCACTTCTCCAGACGCGCCGCCCGACCCTTACGCCCTCACCTTCGTCGGCGTCAACGGTGTCGGTAAATCCACGAATCTGTCGAAAGTCTGCTTCTGGCTTCTGCAGAATGGGCTCCGCGTCCTCATCGCGGCATGTGATACCTTCCGAAGCGGCGCGGTCGAGCAATTACGAGTTCATGTTAGAAATCTGGGCGCTTTGGGTGATGAGATGGGCGTGAGCATGGAAGGAGGGGCGAAGAAGAGGAAGATTGAGCTGTACGAGCGGGGTTATGGCAAGGATGCGGCTGGGATCGCCAAGGATGCGATTGCATATGGTAAGTCTCCGGGGCCTGCAGCGGACTGGTCTGACGCCGAAGTCAGCCAAGGAGAACCGGTTCGACGTTGTTCTCATCGATACAGCGGGGAGGATGCAGGACAACGAACCGCTCATGCGGGCATTGGCTAAGGTTGGTCACCCGGCTGTCTCGGTTTTCAAATGCTGATGTTTATCTTAGCTGGTTACGGTCAACAACCCAGACAAGATCATCTTCGTTGGGGAAGCGCTCGTAGGCAATGAGGCCGTGGATCAGCTCACAAAGTTCGATCGAGCACTCAAAGACTTCTCCAGTGCGGGCCTCGGTGGTACTCAGCGAAAACGCGGGATTGATGGGATCATCTTGACGAAGTTCGATACCATTGTAAGCTATATGGCCGTTGCCTGTTCTCAAGTAGCCGAGGTCTGACCAGACGACGATCAGGATGACAAAGTCGGAGCCGCTCTCTCGATGACCTATGTCACTGGCCAGCCAATCCTTTTCGTCGGCTGCGGACAGACATACACCGACCTCCGCCATCTCCGAGTCAATCATATTGTTCAGGCACTTCTCAGCAACTAGGGTGTATTTTTGGGGCATGCATGGTGCGATATCTATGGGTCGTTGGGCGGTCCGCTATGATCTGCGAGCTTGTTGCGCTTCTTTGTCGTTACAAATGGAATGATAAGCGAGATTTGGTCCCCAGGAACCCCTAGGTCAAACCTTGCAATTCTCCACCGCGCATATGGAAATCAAGGATTACGTAAATCCGTCGTCCTCGGAGGTGCCGGCGTCTTCCCGGGGTGGTCTGCCCGCCTTCTTTCCCTTCGTGAACCTCATTCCCACGAACCTCACTCGCATGATCGCCCTCCTTTGACTCCTGCAAACAGGCTCAAAGGAACGAAGACCGAGTCTCGCCAAATTACACCACCCCTGTACGTCCCTTGATGCGCAATCAATCCGGAGCTCCCCCTCGTTTCATCCTGTCCTTTCCACACCCCCTCCTTTCGGATCCAATCTCGTTGTTTTTGCGATGTGGTACGCAGAATACGCGTGCTACTCTGCTCGAATCGGCATCCCCGGTGATCGGCGCTCTCGCCCTTTGTTCGCCACCGATTCATTCCTGCACCAGTGCGATCCTTTGATCAATCTCCTTTGTCCTCCCCCACAACTTTCACCCGTTTGGTTTGAACCGGTATTAAGGGCCCATCTCGGCGGCCCGTGCTATGATCTTTTTACCCTTCATCAAGCCACCCTTTCCTCGTCGCTCGGACCGCCTCTTTCCCTGAAATTGATCTTCTGCCCCCGGATAAGGTTGCTTTGATTGATCTCAGACACATCAATACCTTTCACCCACACTGACGGGCTCGCGCGAACCCCTCTCACCCACCATCTCATATCGCTGACCATGTCAGGACTCCGACTGCAGACGTCGCCGACCACCTCCTCCGCCAAAGATTCACCGCATTCGGTCTCGCTTCCGCTCTTGATCCCCGGCTCCGTCTGTGCTCCGACGCGTCCAACGACCTCAGATCCGACGCGTTTCACGACCTCAGATCCTTCGCCATCAGGTCCGACGACACCGACCGAATCCACCTTCTACAGATCATCATACTCCTTCACCCGTGATCCTTGGAGTATCCGAGTCGCAAGCCTGAGAAATATCCCACGTACACCCCGATCAGGCTCGTCTTCGCTCGAGAACAGTACCGAATTACAAAAGATGAATTCCTCAGGAACGATGAAGAGGAAGGTGGTGATTATGGGTTCGCCCAGTGTCGGTCAGTGACGCCATCCCCTTCCTTTCATCATACCCCGGTATTGACTCGCTGCATCGTCTAGGCAAGACATCCCTAACCCAGCAATATGTCGCTCCACCGACTTACATCGAATCCTATTTCCCGACCATCGAGGCGACCTCCCACAAACACGTCACCTTCGACGGCGTTGACTATACATGCGAGATCATCGATAGCGCAGGCCAGGTGAGATCGACGCGTCTTACCCATCACAAGGCTTACAAGCGCCTTCTGCCAGGATGAATACACCCTGTTCCCCTCCAAATACGCCGTTGGAGTCCACGGCTACCTCCTGGTCTACTCTATAAATTCACCCCAATCGTTCGAGATGATCAAGACGGTTCATCACAAGATTCTCGATTTCGCTGGGCTCGAGAAGGTGCCTTGTGTGATCGTTGGACAGAAATGCGACCTGAATGGTGAACGGTGAGCTCGTTCGCAGATACGGCTCGATGAAAGCTCATCGCGTTGCTAGGCGTGTGACGCTGGCCGAGGGCGAGGCGCTCGCCAAGAAGCTCGGCGCGGCTTTCGTCGAATCTAGCGCAAGAGACAACAAGAACGTCGGTGAGTCCGCGTCTTCCGCGTCACGAGCAGCGTTTGTGGCTTATCCCTTCCTTAGGCAAGGCGTTCGAGATCCTCCTCCGCGAAATGCAAAAGGAATACAACCCGGCCCCCGAGAAGAAGAAGGCGAGCTGGTGGGGCTGGGCCCGATAACCTCGACACCCTCTCTTTACCGCCACCGACCATTGCGCCCATCCTTCCGTCCTGGTCGTTCCCGACAGATGTGACTATCCGACAAGACCGACACGTCCGCGCTTCAGGCTTCTTCACTATAATTTCGCGGTGTCCTCTTGCACCTTTGATCCGGCTTTCGTTCCGTTGTATTAGGTTTGAGTCTCGAGTCTTTGCATATAACATCGAACCCCTTCCTTCTTTAGTCCGTCCATTACATCCTGGGGCGCTGAGTTGAGTAGTGAGCGTCATGACATCACATGAAACACGTCGGCGAGTGGGTTGGCGATTGGTAATGATTCGCAAACGAACGATAATCACGACTAGGCACCGGCTATTTCCCGGTCGTCGGTGTCGGTGTGTGGAGCAGCCTTGTCTCAATTGTTTCCTGCTCGCCATCTCGACACCCATTTTTCCCCCGCTCCTGAGCCCAGCCAGCCATGTCCGGCGAGCAAGTGGATTTCGATCCGACAGATCATCCTCACCGTCGCTGTCCGTCTTTCTCGAACACGATCTCCTGCAACCTGATGACTGACGGAAAGATTGCTTCGCCAGTCAATCCCTTGATTGGGAAACATGTCCTCGTGTCTCCACACCGAACCAAGAGGCCATGGAAGGTATGGTGTTCCTTTGTTGAGGGATGCCAGGAGGATTGATGACGCGGTCGTGTGATAGGGCCAAACCGAACCGCCGGTACTCGCCGAGCTACCGGAGCACGACCCCGAATGTTATCTTTGTCCGGGGAACGAGCGTTCCGGCGGCCTCAAGAACTCACAGTACACCGACACCTTCGTATGCACCGCCCGCTATCCTTGTTTGTCCACTGTCCGATGAATGAGCTATTGGCTCAGGTATTCGAGAACGATTTCCCGGCGCTCAAAACCGACCCCCTCCCCCTCGCCCCACCCGAAACAGGGATGTTCGAATCCCAACCCGTACGAGGAAGATGCAAAGTCATCTGCTTCCATCCGCGACATGACCTGACGCTGGCTAGGATGAGTGTGGAGGATGTGGTGAGGGTGGTCGAGGGGTGGAAGGGGATTTATAGGGAGGAGGGGGAGATGTTGAGGGCGGGTTCGGAAGAGGGAGCGGAGGGGAAGGGGGAGGGGTATGTGCAGATCTTTGAGGTAGGTGTTGCTTTAGGAAGGTGGAGAGTGATGAGGTGGTGGCTGATGGGTGAAGTAGAATCGGGGATCGATGATGGGGGCTAGTGCACCTCATCCTCATGGCCAGGTGTGTTCCCCTCAAAGATTCACTTGGTCAAGCTGATCAGAGACAGGTCTGGTCCCTCTCCTAGTCCGTCTCAATCCATCCTCATTCTCAGCCGAAGTATCGTCTGACCCGCCTCAGCGTCCCCGACGAACCCGCGACCGAGCTCGCCAACCTCGCGCAACACGCTTCATCCGCTGTCAGTTACCCCACCGGACCCAACGGGAAGCCCTGTCTCCTCTGCTCGTACGCGTCCGAGGAGATCACTCGGAAAGAGCGGGTCGTCGAGTTTGATGAGAGTGGATGGGTCGCGGTCGTTCCTTTCTGGGCGGTGTGGCCTTTCGAGCTTCTAGGTACGTCATGCTATGATTCCTTGAGACATAACGCTGATAAGGCATGAAGTACTGCCGTACAAGAGACATATCCCGTCGTTATTGCAGACGACACCGGAAGAAGACGCTGGTCTCGCCCGAATCCTCAAGAAGGTACTGGTTCGATATGACAATGTCTTCTCGTGAGTTCCGCTTTCATCGTTGAGACGGCTCCTACTGAGGGAGACTCAGCTGCCCTTTCCCTTACTCGATGGGGCTCCACCAGTCCCCTCTACCGCCGACCGATCCCGAAAACGACGTCGCACACATGCACTTCCACTTCTACCCACCTCTGCTCCGGAGCGCATCCGTCAGGAAGTTCTTGGTGGGCTTCGAGATGATGGGGGAAGTTCAGGTGGGGTCAATCTCTCCGATGTACTGACTAGGGAACTGACGGCGTACAGAGAGATCTCACGGCGGAGCAGGCGGCGGCGAGGCTGAGAGGTGTGGATGAGGTGCATTATCTGGACAGGGCGACATGAGGTGTGGTCCCCATCTCGTAATCTGCCCGACCGATAAAAATGTACTTGGAACGAGCAAAATCGTCTCATGATCGAAGCAGCTCTTGGCGGCGCGACACATCCGTGGTGGTTGAACAGCTCTATGAGGCCCGGCGATTTTCCGCAGCAAGTACATGATCACTGATGACCGACTGAAGGCCGATCACGCTCCATTGAGGTCACTGGATTGGTATATTGCAGTACTAAGCACCGCATGCCGGACGAGATACCTAGCCTCTGATGAACTTATTGTATCAGCTTTTGCACTTTGCGCCTCAGGGATTGCAAGACATAAGACCGTCCCGTCAGCCTGGGTTGAAGCGCGCAGCGAGGTCAGATTGATTGATGTGGTTAGGTGATCAGTGCGGCTCCCATCAGCGACGCTACTGAGCAGCGACAGATAGTCAGTACCCGATCCGGCTCTGAAGCTGGCGATCTGCAAGATCCGACGGCGAATGACTTCGGGTTTCCAGATGCATCTTCTTCTGTAGATTGGTTCCTGCAGCGCATTGGCTTGAAGATTGTGTTCGCCTCAAATAGCAAGAGAAAGGATACATGCTGATGACGAACCATGCAGAGGTCAAGCCAGCTCAAGCACTCTTCCCCGTCGCTTTCCCTTCCTTCCGTTTCCGCTTCTCGATCGCAAGCCGCTTCGCCTTCAGCTTCTCCTCCTGCCGCAAAGATTAGCCATATCCAGACGAAGATTTAGTGCACTCACCTCTTCGGCCTTCTGCCTATTTGAGTACCTCATCTTCTCATACAGCTTGGCCTTCTTATTAGACATCATGATCTTTCGCAGATCCTCGTCCTTGCCGTTCGTCGTTCGTGGCGTCACCTTCGACGATGCATTCGCCTTGGTCGCTTCCTTGAGCTGGGACTGGAAGGCGGAATGAGAGGTGCCATTGCGCTCGGCTTCGAGCTCGGCAGCGTGGACCAGTGTCGGGTCGGTGGGGTTTCGGGCGGCGGAGAGAATGGCAGGAGGATATGCTGGCGGTGTCGCTTCGTTGATCTCATTTTCGTCCTCGTCCTCGTCCTCGCTCTCAGCCTCCCCCTCAGCCTCGTCATCCGCAATTTCCCGGTCCTGCTCCACTCTCTCGCCATCCACGACGACCTCAGCCGCAGCCTCTTCAGTTGCAGCCACTCCGGCTTCTCCATCCAGCCATGGCCGAGCGACCTCGCCCTCCCCATCCCAAGGACTCAAGTGCGGTGGCAGCAGCTCCCCCGGTCCGTACCCCTCCGATCCCAAGATCTTCCTCTTATTTACGCAATCTGCGACCCATTGCGGCTGTATCCACACCCATTTCCTTCCCGCCTCCATCTCTCGCATCCGCTCCTTCGTCATCGGCCGGTCGATTACAACGTGTGTGATGCTGTCCGCGTTTGGCATATCTGCGGGTGTAGGCGCCGTAAGCGAGGTAACAACTTTACCACCCATTGCTCGAATGACGAACTCCCATGTCCGGGAAGACGTCTCGCGGGATAGGCAGAAGGTGTACGGGGAGAAGAGGAGAGCCTGGCGTGATGAAGAGGGTGTGGATGATGAGGCGAGGAGCGAGTTGTATGTTGTGAGTGGTGCCGCCGCTACGTCGTCATCGATCGTCTTGCTGGGCCGTTCAACGAAGTCCTCTCCTCCCTCCTCTTTATCTCCCTCGACTTCAGCCATCTCGACATCCCCGTCTTCCGGTGCCGCGCCGATCCCCTTGATCGCCCTCTTGACCTCCTTCTTGGAAATCTGCTTCCCCTCGACCCCTTCCGCATTCTTCCTCTCAACAAGTTTGAAGGCGCCCACCGATTCGCCTCGCTCGTCCAGCCCCACATCGAGCGACGGCGGGTATACCAAATTCTCCTTAGTGTACAGCTTGTACAGGACGAAGGAGATGAGGGTGCGGTAGAGGTCGAGGAAGGTGAGGAGTATCCGGAAGTCAACGTCGTGCGGGACATGTTGTTGGAACTCGTATCCCTCCAGCCATCTGACGGGGATCGTCTCCCCGCCTTGGCCTGGTACCCCACACTCATAGTAGACGCCTTTGATCCCGAGGAACACCTTGCGCAAGGAATGTGTCCGGATCGCCCATACCTATTCGTCAGCTGGATCTTCAGGCCGAGCTCACCTTCCATTCGGAGATGAGCTTGCCGCACACCGATATGACTTCCGCTGGAACGAGTGTCTTTCCCGGAACGGGGTTAGTAGGGAGGGTCGAGAAGAGGTGAACGAGGTTGAGCGGATCTTGCAGGTCTTGCAAGGCTAGTGTGAAAGTCGGATACCTAGTCTCGAGTCAGCTCGACTGCAGGATCTCGAGAACTATGGAAAGACAATTCTTCACCGCCCATACGACTAACCGCTCTTTTACCAGATGATCCAGTCTAGCTATAGGCTTGGCGTCCTCGAGATTTTTCGCAAGCGCCCACTCTCTCCTTCCAAGTGCTCTCGCAAGCTTCTTGGCAAACGCCTTGTGCTCTCGGAACTTGACCAGGAGGGGTTCGTGCAGGAGGTACTGTATATCCTTGTGGTAGTAGAAGGAGGCGGGCGCCGATGAGCCTTTGTTGGCTCGCTTCTTGTGAAGCGGTTCTCGAGGATAGATCCCTGAATGCGTCAGCTATGATCATGAGACCGAAGTAAGGAGATTACCTTTGAGGATACATAGTCGCCGGAAGTCACTGAGGGAGATTTGCAGCTTCTTGAGCGCTTGATTCCGGGTGATGTAATTCTTAGCCCTAAGACCTTTCAGCCGATCCGGAATCAATCATACCGGATCGACTCACGCTCCAGACTCCCCACGTCTCTTAATCTTCGCCATGTTGGCGGTCTCTGTCAACCGCCTGGTCAAGACAACGACGTTCTACGGCACAGACCAGATTTCTGGAAATTTGCCTTTCGGCTTGCTGTTGGTCACGTGATATAAGCTTGGTTCATAGCGTTTGACGACCGGCATGACTAGCTGCCGAAACCGCTTTGGTTCTCTTGTATCACGGAGATGTGCTGATGGAGTCACATTTCACAATCATCAGAACGGCTTTGTAGGACACCAATGATGATTGATACCTCAATTCTGTCCCTTTTTCTTCTCCCGTAAAGAGAACATGGAGGATGATAGGCGAGGCGGAACGCGATGCTCCAGATAAACATGGATCACTGGGAGAAGGTGCAAAACGATGCATCCCTCTGATCGATCGGACTTCCATCGCTCGAACGGCGCATCTACAGAGGTGGAGCAAGGGCTCGGGCCATCGGAGCCTGAGCCAAATCTCGGCAAGTACTGCAGCTAATGAACGCCTCCTCTTCGCATAGGTTGCGCAGATCATTTTCCGGGTCGACCGCCGCGACCGTCGATCTTATCCTTCATCCATCCTGGAGCCATTCTGACCGGTCTGTGTGTTCTGCTCGAGAAAGTCCAGGAATCCATCGGCGTACCGCACACATTGTTCGTAGCACTTCTCGAACCCTTTGCTGTCCCCGTAGTATGGATCTTCGATAGGTCGAGGTTTGCCGGATGGGTCGAAAGCGCCGAAAAGCGACATTTCCGCGTTCGAAGAACTAGGTTGGCGGCGTAGCAGTGTCTGAAGGCTGGAGGGGATCAGTCGAGGTCCGCCGGACTCATCAGCCGTGCTTTGACTCGTCCATGGCCAGCAGATAATCAAAGTGGGTGAAGTCGGACGTCGTTACTTTGCGGGCGGAACATGATATAGGGATTTGATGCTGTCACAGGGCGGGACTCATCAGCACGGCTTGCTTACTGGTCCTACTATGTGATTCACACTGGTACAAGTTGCTATTGTTCTGCTAAGCATCAGTTGACGCGCATGCGGCGAAGACGGTACCTACCGCTCTTCAGCCTCTTCACCCTCATGGTAGGCCCCTGTTCCAGCGGAATCAACCGTGATCTTAAGCTTCCCCTTCAATGATGCGCGGTCGGAGATGAGGTGCTTGAGGACTGCTTCGGCCAAAGGAGAGCGGCTAAGAATAAATCAGCTTCGGGCATCGCAGATAGAGTTTCGGATTCACCAGATGCTACGCGCAAAGAGTATTGAATGAGTATCTTTTCCCAATCTCAGTCATGCGTCATCTTACTTTCTGCGAGCAATGGGTGTCAGCTACGGGTGATAACGAGGACATGCAGAGCGTACCCGAGGCAGACCATCAACACGCTCACTCTCCTCGGCTCGCCTGACATTTCTGTGACTGCGAATATTTAGACCCGGATTTCCTATAGGCGTGCTAACCATTGCTAAACACCAGAGAGCTTGCTTGCATAATCGGTGGCTACAAAGGAGCCTACTCTGACTCGAGGTTCTCTTTTCTTCTCCGCCTCCTGCTCGTCCCGGATGCGTACATCATGTAATGGTTGACACAGTACTTGTCGCTCCATTCATCTCCCTCCTTTCGGCTCCGGTTCGCTTACTAGCGCTTTCTACCGCTCAGATCGCTCCACTGTATAATCAAATTCCTCTTCAAAATTGTACACACTGACAACCGAGGAGAGCGAGCAAGATGAGTACCAGTCAACTAACACCGATGAACACCGAGCTCGAGCGGTTGAGCGATGTCACCAAGGTGAGTAACAAGTTCTGAGTTTCACTAATAGGTAGCTCTCCGCGCACGTCACCAGGCTTCTCGGCCAAAATCCCGGCCTCATGACCCTCCAAGGGACGAACTCATACCTCCTCCAACCTCCCTCCAGCCACCTCGCAGGGCTCATACTCATCGACACTTCCTCCCCTCATACGGCTCAGCAATACGTCGACCTTCTCCTGACTCACCTGTTCCACCTTGGCCTTGAATCCGGTGCCCGTGAGACCCATTTCGAGTCCAACTATGCCAAGAAGAATCTCGAGTTCGTACCCGAGGACAAACGGGAAGCCGTCAAGGCTCAGATCTTGAGACAGCACGACGAGAATCCGAAGGAGCCGCACCTGGAGTTAAATGATTACGGTCCGGACGGTAGATGGGCTGCGAACAGTACAACGGATCGTCGACTCCCCGCTGTGGAGCACATCATCCTCACTCATCGCCATCTCGATCATGTGGGCGCGCTATCGCTTCTCTTGACTACGCTCAAGGAGAACGGTTGTCCTCCGCCTAGGATATGGAAGTTCCCGAACCCCGACGAGGTGGAGTTGGCAGCTTCCGAGCGTGACCGCCCAACAACCGATTTCTCGCTCCTCCAAGCCCTACCACAAGGGATGTATCACCCGTTCTCGCCGTTCCAGCCACTTCACCCTATCATGCCCGGTCTGATGATCTCGATCATCGACCCGACGTACAAGCACCTGCTGAAGCATGACAAGGATGGGAAGCCGAAGTGGAACGAGTTTCCGGAAATCGCAAGAGTCAGCTTGAGATGCCTCCGCACGCCTGGGCATACTGCAGATTCCGTCTCGCTCGTCATGTGTGAGGGCGAGAAGGGGGTGTTCACCGGAGATACAGTGCTCGGACAAGGGACGACGATCTTCACAGACCTCGCTTCTTGTAAGTGCGCTTTTCGTATTTCGGATGACTGCTGACTTTCCGTAGACATGACATCGCTCAAGACCATCCTCGCTCTCAAGCCGTCCGTACTCTATCCCGCGCATGGCCCTCACATTTCCACCGCCGATGAGTGCGCAAAGTACCTCCAGGACTACATCTCGCACCGACAAGAGCGCGAAGATCAGATCATCTCTCTCCTCAAGACCCTCTCATCAGACCCTACCAGGCTTCGCACGGCCTTCACCAGCCTCATGGAGAAACTGGACGCCGGTAAACACGCCGAGGACAAGTATCAACACGAGTTCCTATCCGGCAAGCCGTACGTGCCGAGCAAGGAGCACCAGAAGAGGGAGAAGGAGGAGAAGGAGGAGAAGAAGGAAGACAAGGTGGAGAACAAGTTCCCGGAGACGTCGACGGGGATCACGATCCCGTTGATCTGCAGGTTGATGTACAAGACGGATAAGGAGGGGATCATCTATGCTGCTGGGAGGAGTGTGTTGGCTCATCTTGAGAAGCTGGAGAAGAAGGGGAAGGTCAAGAGGGTGGAGGTGAGGTTGCCGAAGATGGCCGAGGGGAAGATCTCGGATCCGGTGGAGCAGGAGGGCTGGGAGTGGGTAGGTGAGGGTGGTGAGGAGAAGGAGAAGATTGAGGGGTAGTAAGCTAGACGACTGTCTACCTGTATCTCAGTACGCTCGCAATGCATATCTTACACCTTAGACAGGCAGTCAGCGTCCAATCAGCTCGTTCGTTCGATCCACCCTGAGCCGAAATACTGAGCTCGTGCGTGCATGCAACTGATGTTGACGGTGGCAGTGAATGAGGATAAGCCACATCACCAGGATGTATGCCAGCACAGCTGCATGCATCCAATCATGTCTTGGGCCCACCCAATCTGCCCGCTAGTTCCGCCCGTAACATATCCTCTCGCGACTTGCTCTCCAGCCCACTCTGACTTCGCAGCTCGTTGATCACGTCTTTCGTCTTGCCAAAATACACCGAGGAAAGGAGGTTGCGCATCTTGATCCTGCATGGTCAATCTCGTCAGCAGTGCAAGTACCGCCAAGATCTTACAGCTAGTCGAGCTAGCTCATGGTCCAGAATCCGTGGCACTCACTCCATGTCCTCCACCATTCGACCTATGTTTGGTATATGTCGCGCCGCGCTCGTCAAGGGGTAGTCACCCTCGGACTGCCCTCTATCAGCGCCGAGCACATTCTTCACGTACAGAAGCTCACCTGTCGAGTCATACTCCCACTCAATGTCACTCCCCCATCCCCAGTAGCTCCCTTGACAGCAGCCCCCTTCAGCTCCGCCTTCGCCGTTGTCTTCGTCTCCAGCACCAACATCACCGTGGAAGTAAGCTTGTACTTTGCCGATCGTCCCCGCTCATGGCACTCGAAGACATGGAGGGAATCCCACGTTCCGGTCGGAGCGGACCCATCTGCTGTCAAAGCTGTTCCATTCAACCAAGTCGACAAAGCTGGACTCACTCTTCTTCATGAGCACAACCCCTGCGAAGCTCGTCTCTTTTCCAGTCCCTTCGTCCTCTAGGTCCCAGAGGTAGACGCTCGAGACTCCGCCTTCGAAATACATCTCGCGGTAGGTGTCGAATGCTGCGTTCAGGGAGGTTTCCAGTTGTCGCAGTTTCGGGGAAGGGGTGGGACCGGAGGTGGAGGGAGGAAGGTAATTGTTGGACCACGGTGAACTGCGAGTGAACTCGTTCAGTATACTGACAATCCCTTGAAGGTCGAGGTGCTCACCGGAAGGAATCCCCATCTCGGTTGTAGTCACACCCTAGAAATTCGCGGCCCTTCTCCTCATCCCGCAACACCTTCAATGGCTGATCAACATTCCCGAGCAGGTCGTCGACGTAATCCGGGCAGAGGTCGCAGAGGGTATTGACGTTCTGTTCTATGCGAGTTGGGGGAAGTCGGCGGAGGAGGTCGAGGAGCGAGTCGAACGTCTCTTCGGGGAGGTCAGCTCTCATGTCCCCCACAATTGAAGTATAACGTACGGTCTGGCTCAGACATGATCCCAGAGCAGCAGACTGCTTCTCAAGTAGCGCGCCAGAGAGCAGATATGGTGAGACAGAATGCCGTCTCAGTGCTCACGTGGGTGAGCTAGGAGTCGGTGATACGAATTCCCCCGGTGCCACGCCATCCTCACGGCAATCTGCGATTTTTCTGATCGACCCTTATTCGCCTTCATCGATGCCACAGCTCAAGCTCATCTGCTTCGATGTCGAAGCGAGGCATCGTACAGAGTCTCTTTAATCGACGATCGACTTCCTTTGCAGCGGGTCCATCTTCCTTATCATCGCCTCTCGCACTCCCTCATCAATGTACTCGTCGATATTTCATTCCCAGACGATCCGCTTCGTCCACCTTTTGGACCCAGAACTTCCCCCAGTTCGCCGACAGTTCGTCGTCGACAAACTACACCCTAAACGTCCCAACAGTACCGCCTGTCGCGCAAGGAACAGCTGTGCCTGCATCACCGCTTCTTAGCCAGTCAACAGATCACGGAGCTAAGAAGAGGGAGAAGAAGCAGCGGTATTTGGATAACTTGATGGACAAGGCTGGCGAGCTAAGTCTTCGATGTACGTTGCCATTCGATCCGAAATGGCATGGATCTGATGCATGGCAGGCTCCATTCTCGATGCACAGGGGAACTGGACGGCTGAGGAGGGATGCTATAAGAAGTCCGAGCTGTGTAGAGAGCATGATCTGGACGTACGTAGAAACGAACTACGGTATCCTAGTGCTGAAGACCCCAGCCTCGAGACTTGCGCAAGCTCGACTCGCTCACTCCCAATCTCGTGCCCCTGATCCTTGCCCGTCGCACCTGCATTCTCATCTCTATGCTCCATATCCGGGCGTTGATCAAGCCGGATCGGGTAATTGTCTTTGACACGGCAGGGACAGTCGAGAGTGACGTGCAGCGGAGATTCAAGTGGCATTTGGAGCGGCATGTACGGGCGGGAATGAAGTCCAGTATGGATGAGCTTGAGGAAGAAGGCATGTCATACGAGCATCGGTGAGCAGTGTGCGCTCCAGCTGAGCAGCAGCTGACGGGTATCAGAGCGCTAGAGTCGATTCTTGTCGCGACCGCAAACGCGCTGGAAGAGGAGATGGCGTTTAGTCGCGAGCTCGTCCAGAGGTTGCTGGTAGATCTCGAGGATGATATCAATCGCGATAATCTGAAGAGACTGCTACACTATTCTCGGCGGATGGTGGGGTTCCAGAGTCGGGCGAGATATGTGAAGCGGGCCGTCGATGAGGTTCTTGAGTCTGGTGAGCCATGCTCTTTGCCGAAAATACGCCTTGCCGTGCCGCTACATGTCACGCGAGGTCGTTGTCGGACTTCGAGCTGACGCATACTATCAGACGAGGATCTCTCCGCCATGTACCTTTCCTCTCGCGCTCGGGGACTACCAAGGGCTCTACACGACCACGAGCAGCTTGAGCTACTACTTGAGAGCTTTGCGAAGCAAGTGGAGGAGATTGTCAGTGAGGTCGACACCACGGTGGTATGTGTAACGTGCGGTGCTATGCGAAGCTCACGTTCTTCAGGCCAACATGAACTCGACACAGGAGATTGCGGAGCTCATGCTCGATTCTGGTCGGAACGCACTTCTGGCCTTAGACATCAAAGTCTCGATCGCAACGTTGGGAGTCGGGACGGGTGCTTTGATTGCAGGGATGTTCGGTATGAATGTAAGCCTATCCTTCCGTATTGCCTAACGTACTTCCGCTGATGGGCTCGCCACAGCTTGCGACCGATTTGGAGCACCACCCTCACGCCTTCCTCATCGTCTCCGGTATTGCTTCGGTCTTAGCATACGTTATCTTCCTGTACGGCATCAGAGTCCTTCGTCGAGTCCGACGTGTCGCGCTGTCTGGAAATTCCGGAAAAGGATCAAATTCACTCCGTCGTCTCATGTCCACTCAAATCTGGGACTCATCCATTTCGTCCTTATCTCAAGGCGCCGATCCGATCTATCTCCACGACAAGCCGGCTCGAGAGTCAACGGAGATCCTCGCTGCGGCATCATCCAGGAGAAAGGCGGCTTTCTGGGATCGACTTTTCCGGCGAAACGCTCGACGTGGAGTCAAAGGAGCGGAACCCGTATGGATCAACAAGCAGGCGGATGCAGCGCGAGCTCGAGACGCTTTGCGCTTCCAGGAGAACGAGGCGGATGAAAGGACCAGGCAACTACGGGACATGCAGAGGTCGGGATGGAAGGATATGCGTGAGATGGAGACGGCCTGGAAGGATGGCTCGGATAGCTGGGGACCGAATTGGGAGTCGGGCGCGTTGAGGTGGAGGGCAAAGGCGAAGTGGGCGAGGGATTGAGGGTTCACCTATAGCATTGTCACAATCTGTAGCGCTTAGTCTGTCACGATAGAGACGATTACGATGCATCTCGTTAAGCATGTCGAGTGGTTCATGAGATTTGGCGATTTGGCGTGGTCGACTGGACGACCTCCCACGGGGAGAACATGACGGTTTCAGGAACTTTGTTAATAGCCTTTCTTCATCTTGCTGCCTTCCCGTTGCATTGTATAAATAGTTGTCTGTACATCGCATAGTCTCCTCAACATGATTCGAACGCCTGCGTCGTTGGCCGTTCACTATTCAAGCGCCCTCCCGGACTAGCGGTACCCCCCCTCAAGAGCGCCTCCCGTCATGGCCACTCAAGATGATCCGGAGGTACCCATCCTCCGCCTTCGGATCACCCACATCACCTCGACCATGTCCGCTCCCCTCCCGACTCTCACGCCACATTACGTCCCACCTCGATTCGCGACCGCCATCCCGCCCGGCACACTCCCTCAGCATATGCCGGTCCTACGGATCTTCGGGACGACACCTGGTCTCCAGAAGATCTGCGCGAACATCCACCTGTGTTACCCGTACTTCTACGTGCCGTTCCCGATGGACAGTAACGATCCCCTCCGTCCGGAACGGGTCATCAAGCTGTGTCAGCGGTTCGCGGTGAGTCTCAATCACGCGATATGCTTGGCGATGCGGCAGAACCCGACGTCCGCGGCTTCGATCAGCAAAAACGGCGGCGGGACAGACCCCCGCCACCTGCATGTCGTCTCGGTCATGCTGGTCAAGGGCGTCCCGTTCTATGGGTATCATATCGGCTACAGCTATTTCCTCAAGATTTCGCTCGTCAACCCGTCGAGGATGTTTGTCGCGCTTGAACAGCTGAGGAAGCCGGCGGTGCTGGGGAGAGAATGGCAGCCACACGAGGCGCATATGAATCATGTCCTGCAGTTCATGTGTGACTTTGACTTGTATGGGTGTGGGTGGCTAGAGCTTGGCGGTGGGACGTTTCGGGAACCTCTACCTGGTGAGTCCTTGGGTTTAGACATGCGCTTATGGCAGAGGGCGACCCGTACACTTCACCGCCGCCGAGAGCCGGTCCTCCGCGGGTGTTCGATACCCTCACCGTCCCCGAAGGCATGCTGTACCCTCACTCCCTCTCGCCTCCGAAGGATGCTTTCACTCCACTCGAGGTGGACATCCTTCCCAATCATATCCTCAATCGCCGCCGCCTGAAACCCCGAGGACTACACCATGACTTCGTCGAACTCCTTCACACCCCGCTGGATCCAAACGAGAAGCTTGTCCCGGCTGTCGCCGAATTATGGGAGGATGAACGGCGGCGGAGACTGGCCAAGGGTTTGAGCTTGAGCGAGGCGGCCATGATGCCCGGTGGTGGGGGGATGGGAGGCAGAAACAAGGAGGAGCTAGGGTACAAGGTGGGGGGGAGGGAGGACAGGGAGAACCGAGTTGGGGATTGGAAGATCTCGGATGAATTGTGGGGCATGATCGAGGACCGTATGGGGGAGGAGCGAAGGCGCAGGGGGAGAATGACATTTGAGCGGTTCTCGGGGGATATCTCGGCGGGTCGGGATGGGGAGAAGCGCAAATACGATCGCGTGAGTCGGCCTTGTGAACGAAGAGATCGATGGAAGCTGATCAAGTGATAGTGGGTGATGACCACTTTCGAAGCCGTCTCGGCACATTGGCCACGACCATCTCGGATACGATCGACACAGAAGTCTCGTCGGTCTCGCCGGTCCAACAAAGCGAGCTCGATCACCCTCAAGTCATCTCTTCCGCTGCCCTTCATATCGCCACCCAACGGGCATACTCGTACCACCTCGCCCGCACGACCAGGCTCGCCCCTTCTTGAGATCAAGCCTGATACCTACGATGATCCGCCTGCCCCGCTCGGTGAGGATGTCTCGATGGAGGAGGACGAATCTTCATCAGAGGAGGAAGAGAACCCATTCGAAGCTTTCGCAATGACCCAAGCATCCCAAGATCTGGACATCAAGGCTGAAGTCAACTCACGTGTCATCCAGCGGGATGTCGTGAACGAAGATGAGATTGATGTCGAGGAGCTCGAGCAGCAACGGCATGCTGAGGATGCTAAGCATCATGCTGAGGAAGGACAGAAATTTAGGGCGACTCAGGGACCTGCGAGAGATGGGAA
>JAABUK010000508.1_pt1 | contig 80549 bp, 107 predicted proteins | sample 5559141 | NCBI WGS metagenome assembly JAABUK01 (sample SAMN10711869, study PRJNA513367) | rock metagenome | isolation source: Antarctica rocks | place: Antarctica: Victoria Land, Pudding Butte nord | collected 2016-01-03
CCTAAACCCTAATCCCTAAACCCTAAAACCTAAACCCTAAACCCTAAACCCTAAAATATACAGGCAGGAGAGAGCGAGCTGAGTACTGTTAGGCAGTTGATGCGTTTTGTCTTCCTGAGTAATTTCACTGGTCACCCAGATATCTCTCTCCCCGCCGGTCACAATAGTCAAGGTAGCGTCCATGTCTTCAGCTCACAGCCCATCAGATATTGGCAGCTTCCTATTTGTGCAAAGTTGTGGACTCACCTATCTCTCTTCCCGCTAGTCAAGGTAGCGTCCATGTTTTCAGCTCACACTCCACCAGATGCTGGCAGCTTCTTACTTGTGCAGAGTTGTGCTTCTCCACAAATGCTCTTGTTGCCACGTTAAATGCTGTGCTTTGGTGCATTGGTTGTACATTGCTGTGCTGGACATCGCTACAAGCTACAATGTGCATGGCATGCCTTTCACCACTGCCTTAGGAATGCTTTTGACTGTATTCCTGCAGGTTTGCCAATAGGATTGCAATTGATTGGACGGCCCTGGGCAGAAGCTGACCTGCTGTATGCTGGCAGCGTTCTGGAAAAAGCGGTGCAAGGCAGTGTAAAGCGTCCAAAATTGTTTTGCACCATTGGGGGGTCAGCAAGCTAGGCAGGAAGCTCTGGCTGCATGGCACATGTCATGATGGTTGATCTTTTATGCTGGACTTGCATGTGTGTCTTATGAGTCTGCAAGTCTGTGATCCCTGTATGCTATCAGGGGAAAACATCCTGTGGAGGTTGATCGGAGCTATGCAAACATCTCAGGAATAGTCCTTTGCAAATGCGCATGTAACATGCAATCCCTAGATGGCAGCAGCTGCTGTTGCAGGTCCAGGGAGCCATTGCTACAATGCTTGATGAAAGCACACTGTCAGTAGATCACCGCAGGACATCAAGATCAGGCAGCAAATGCAAATCCAAATGCTTGCAACGACAGTCAGGCTATGGCTGACCCCCAGATTGGCTAAGCTCGAAGTCGAAGAGGAATGCAATAACCAGCAGCTCAGCGGGTTACTTTGTTCTAGTTTTCAGGTTGGACAAGCTGCACGATGCAAGAGGTCTTCTTTTAGAACTGCTCATCAACAAGTATGTTGCTACGTACTGTCTCGAGTTCCATCTGTCCGCGGATCTGGCCGGCATCTTTCATCGGCGTGAAAATTTTGTCAACTGCCTCGCAGCGTCCAAGAACCCCGCCAATATTTGAGGTGAAAGACGGCTCCGTTTTGATCGAAGATGATGATACTTTGACCACCGAGTGCCACATGGCAAAGGGCGATGAGCATCTGGAGTGCAACATATGTCACACCTGTGTTTCTGGCCAGCCTATTCTCGAATTTACTCCCAATAGAGAATCATATGCGCACGGACATTATGCAAATCTGGAGATGTATGCATGTGAATCGTGCGTTCTGAGTTTGTTCCAGGCCGTGCAAGAGGCCAACTAAAAATGCGACATTACCAGCTTGGAAAAGGGTTGTAAAACGTGAAACTTTACTTGGGTTTTGGGAATTGTCAGCTCATGACATTTCATGGTCCCAAAAGACCGTTCTTACTGGTACATGCTTCTGATATCTCTTTGGCACCGCTGTTGATGTCTTCCACCACATGTCTTCCAGCAAGAGATTCAGGATTGCCCTGTATTGCGTCTCAACCCGTCATGCCAGCAATCAGTATGACAGGTCAACACACTGAGGCCTTTTATAGGAGGTTGGCGCAGCATCTCTTGTTCAAATGAATCATTCCTGGATAGATCGGATCTCAAATCTATTGCTGTCCAGGAAACTGAACAGATTTTGTGAGTTGACATGCGCAGTAAACATTTACCTCCGCAGCATGTTGTATGTGCACGTGGTACGAGAGATGTGTGACCTGAATGCTGCATTTACTGCAGACGCTCACTCACTGCATACGTGCAGTCGTAGTTGTGCACTTCGTGGCATGAATACTGCAATCAGGAGTAAGTTACAGGTATGTACATATAGTTATATGCTGCTATGGCAGACCAGGTTGAAACAAGCCCGAAAACAAGAGAGAAATAGTAGTGTAGACAGGCACAAACGCTAAAGGACAGTCTTGACCGAAGCTAAGATAAGGTAGATGTCTCATTTATGCCAACCCCCTGCACTTGAGTTTGTAGTTTCTACTTGGCCAAATCTTTGCACAGTTGCTGCATCACGCTGAACGGTGATGAAGTCATGCGATGTTAACAGATCCACATCATCAGATGGGTTGCACAAAGCAGGATCTTGTTCCCAGTACTAACCACTTGAACACAAATAGGTCAGAAGACTCCTTCTCGGCCCCATGAGTACTGGTTCCCACCCCTAGACACACGGTTAGGGTATCCACCAGCGATGTTGTGCACCCTGCCGGACCCATACCCTTCCAAGCCCTTGTTGGCCACCTTGCCACTGGAAATGATGCCAGTCCTCATGCGAGGTGCACCACCAATTCCAGTGGAGGCTCCGCCAGCCTGAAACAACCTCCTAGGCACCAGCTCTGGACCATGGGTCTGCACCTGCAGTACACAAGTCATGTGTCATGCGCAACAGCTCTGCTATGGTACAGTACTGCTATAGTACAACGGTATGGTCCAGTGCTGGTACATTGCATTAAGAAAAGCAAATTCTTTGTGCTGGGAAGCAGACTTCCTTGTTAGCTCTGTGCCAATGATGCTATGCTGTAACGATTATTGACTAATGAACAGACCAACATCTGCTACCAGTGAGTCATGCAGCGAGACAGCAGCTAGACAGTCAGGGTGAAGGAGGGCTCACCCATGGTGAGGGTGCATTGCGGCTCATGGGGTTGCTGCCCTCTGCCTCTACTTCTTCCAGCGTCCTCCAGTAGCCTGGCGTACCTGTACCATATACATAAGTATTTGCTGGATTTCAATGCAAATACAATGTTTTGCTCAATGTCATCAAAGCCTGCATTCAAGCCCCACAAGCAATGCAATGCACAGACTAGAAGACCCCTCAGCACATAACACTCTTCAAAGCTCGCAGATTGTGCTCTTTCAAGCAGTACAGCCCAAGGTAGACCCATGGGCTGTACACATACCACTACTGAAACAGCACAGCCCTGCCACACAGTACACAGAGCCAGCATTGTGATGCACGCATTTGATTTTTCCATTCAATCATGTCCAAAAAACTCTAAAAACTATGATGCTGGCAGTATCACCTTCAGATGTCCTGTTCTGCAGAACAGTGGGGCGACCCCCCAGGGGGCTGTCCACCGGGGTACCAGCATCAGCCTCTGACGGGGGGGCGCTGTTGAGCTGAGACTTGGCAGCCTGCAGCCTCTTGTGAACCTCCACCAGCAGCCTCTCATTCATCTCCTTGGTCTTATCTACCACTGGGACTGTCTCCTCCTGCGTCGTCCACAAAATAGTCAAAACTGAGCACATCAATCAGTTTTTTGTGGAGGACACCTGACTGTATGCTTCAAGGATTACACCGCTTTTGCTGCACCACTGCCAGATGATCTGGCATACAGGAGAATGTGAATGCAACATGCAAGCAACGGGAGCTCTTCCGTCTTCTGCAGCGGCAAATAAAAATGGAAGAGCTGTTTCATCTTTCTTTGCCACTGCAGAGAAGGTACTCAGCTCTGTTGTGCTCAGCTCTGTTTTACACAACCTGCCTCAAACAGTAATGTTGCATGACTTTACAAGACCTGCCTGTGACAACATGATGGCTCAAGGATTGATGGATCAAAAGTGGTGACACTGCACAGTACAAATGCAGTACCTGGATCTCCTGCTCTTCTGGGATGATCTCTTCTTCCTCGTACTGGGGCTGCCTGACCCCAAAGCCAGCCTGGGAAGAGGCACGGCTACCTCTGGAAGGACCCCCTACCACACCCTGATACACCACATGCATTTTATCAGATACACCACAATGGCATGGGCACACTCTAATCTAAACCAACTTGTGCAAATTACCACAGACCTGGCATGGTTGCTCGTGTGGGTGAGCAAGGATCATGTGCAAGGAACGCTAATGGTAAGTGTCCAGGTGACTAAACTCTGCTGTTCGGAATGAGACACATCACATGCATTCTATCAGACACAACACAATGATATGTGTCCAGGACACTAAAGCCTGCTGTTCAGACTTTGTGCGAAATGCACGCAAGCCTGGCCATGCACCACAAAACAACGAAACGGGCATTGGGGCCAGTAGTAAATCAGGAAAGCCTGTGCCTGGTGTACCAGTCATAGCAATGTGGTACGTCCATTGCTATAGGGAATACACTAGGCACAAGCTTTCCTGATTTGCTGCTAGCCCCAATGTCCGTCTTATTGTTTTGTGGTGCATGGCCAGGCTTGCGTACACTTCACACAGAGTTTGCAGGGTCGAGAGGAAAAGCAGCGATGCTGACATTTCAAACAGGAGTTATACAGCAGGGTTGGGGTGAGATGCAGTGTTGCTGACCTGGTCACTGCCCAGCCCTGCAGAGGCTCTGCCTGTGGGCACGTGGGGAGGCCTGTGTACTGGCAACTCCACTCCATACCCCTGCACATCCAAGACATGTTGAGCAGTTTGCATACCTACATGAGACTGCAGTTTGCAAACATACACGAGAGCTGCATCAAACTAAACTTGAACGTTGCAACGTGATGCTGAGAGCATGTTCACACAGCAAGGCAGCATGAGTTTTCTGTTCACTCAACGTAAAAAGCAGACTTGCTGTACAACGTTCAGCATAATGCGTCTGATTAGCTGCAAAAATGCGTGAACTGCCAAGTCAGAAAAAGCTGACTGCACAAGGGGTCACCTCATCTCGGCCGAAGCGCTGGGAGACGGGGTCAAAGGAGGGGTCCTGCAGGGAGTGCTGCCTGTCAAACAGCTTGCTGGCCAGCCTCCTGCGGGCGCCCCCAGCAGCACCCCCAGGGCCGGTGAAGCCCTGGTCCACCACAGGGGCCCCAGGGTGCACGGGGGGGGCAGCTGTCTGCATGTAGCTAGGCTGAGGTGCTACACTGCCTGTGATCAAATGCAGACCGTCAGTGTTGACAATGTGCCTCAACGCCTGCTTGTACCACAATAATCTTGCACACTACAGTGCTGCACAGGAAGTGCACGCATAGGAAAAGACCACATAAAATCATGTTGCAAATGATCAGCCTAGAGAGCAATACAGTGCAGGCAACAGGCTGCAACCTGAGCAGAACTGCTTGAGCAAAAGTACAATACATACAATACAGAAAAAGTGTTGCAAAACAACTTTACATTACTCAAAATGAAAGCACCCTTGCCATACTAGCATGCAGATACCTTGCATGTCAACCTGGGCACCGCAGCAAATCATGAGGGAGTGCAATACCTGATGCTGCAGAGGGGTCCCCCAGGGGAGGGGTGTCCTGCAGGTCGGCTCCTGGTACAGTGAAGCCGGGTTCGCCTCTGGCCAGAGCAGCGTAGTCAGGCTCACTCACAATGGCAGTGGAGGCCTTGGGGGCAAAGCCAGACGCCCCCTTGGGCACCACAGGACCCACTGGATACTTCAATGCTGCATGCCACCAATTTAGATTCAATAGCAGCAGCAGCAGCAGTAGCAGCAGCAGCAGCAGCTGAAGCTGAAGCTGAAGCTGATGCAGATGCACAGGAAAAAGCAGCAACAGCAGCAGGTGGAAGAGGTAACAAGCTGTGTGACAGAAGGCAAGCAGTAAATGCTACCAAAAGGCACTGTCAATGACCAAGATTGGAATGATCAAGATGAACATGATAGGGACAAGTGTCTGCAAGCCATCACGGTCACAAACAGGTGCATCATGCCAAAGTTGCAACATGGCTATGCCATGATACCACAACAGTCAGTCATCATGAGTCATGTACACATGTGAGCAGTAGGGCTACCTTGTCCACCACGCTGAGCAGAAGCCTCCATCTCCACAGCCCACTTGGTCTTCCAGCCAGCACCACTGAGGGCCGACCTAGCATTGGCCCCCAGCTCATCATAGGGGGTGGGCTTCACGTAGTGCTCATCCCTGGGCAACACATCCGCCCCACCCAGCTCAACCTCAGGCTTGGGCTCAGGTGCCTCATACTGCTGCTCCTGGACGGGAGGCAGGGGTGCAGGGCGGCCGATGTCTGCCAGGTTGACTGTGCGAGGAGGGCGTCTTGTGCTGCCCATGACAGGGCGAGTGATGATGTCATCGGATGTTGGTGCTGCGCCAAAGGCTGAAGGCTGCTGCTGCTGCTGGCGGGCAAAGTGAGGGGTGCCCACTTGCTCCCCACGGTGGGTGACATCCTTCTGAAGCCCAGGGGCTGATTCCACTGCAGCAGGGTCATACAGAGGGTCATCAACGTGCTGTAAGAAGCGGCTGTTTTGTGCAGATACAAAGCGGCTGCCGTGGGGTCCATGGGGGGCTGCTGAGGGGGGTTGGCCAATCATGGGCCGCCTTTGGACTGTGGGGTCATACAGGGGGTCCTCCAGGGGTTGAAGCACCATGGGCTTCACTTGGTGAACTGCTGACTGGGCAACGACAGGCCGCCGCAGCAGGGGGTCATACAGGGGGTCGTCCAGGGGCTCAAGGAGGGCAGCAGGGCGGGCTGGGGCAATTGGCACCCTGACAGCCCTTTGGGCGGTGGGGTCATACAGTGGGTCACTCAGAGGCTCTTCCACAGCTGTGGGCTGGGCAGCCCCAGCTGGGGTGTAAGTCACCGAGGTGGTGACTACACCCCCAGGGCCGCCCAAGAGAGGCGTGTCAGAGAAGGCTGGGCCACCACTGGTGAGGGGGGTGGCCCTGGTGGGTGCAGGGGAGGCGAAAGTGGAAGCTGGTGAGTAGTGGACGCGCTGTGCTGTGTCCTGTTGGGCTGTGCGCAGTTGGGCTGTGTCCGTAGGCTCTGACATGCCAAGTGTGGGCTGAGACGAGAGGAAAGGAGCAGGCACAGATGTGACAGGCACAGGTGTAACAGGAGAGGACCGCTGCGGTGCATCAAACGGAGACACAGAGTGAAAGGTTGTGTCCTGTTCAACAGGAGCAGCTGATGTTTGCTGCCAGGCTGGCTGCTGAGTGAGTGATGAGTAAGCTGGCTGCTGACTGGACAATGGGGGGCTGCTCTGAAAGGTGATGCCATCAGTCAGGATCTGAGGCTGATCGGATGACTCAAACAAGGTGTTGTCATAGAAGTTGATGCCCTGTCTGGGGGAAGAAGAGGAGGCAAGGGCAAAGGAGGGCTCCCTTTCAGGAAGCAGCGTTTCCCGGTTGGCCCAAGGGTTGTCAGCAGACGCTGACTGTACCTGTACCTGCTGTGCCTGCTGTTGCTGCTGACCAAAGATTGGCCTGCTTTGAAATCTAGGACTGGCAATGGCAGCAGGAGTTTCAAACTGCATAGCAGCAGGGCGGCCCTGAGTGGGGTCATACAGGGGGTCCTGCAGGGGCTCGGCGACAGAGGGCAGGGGTGTGTATGTGTCTTGCTGCTGCTGCTGCAGCTGAGTTTGAGTACCAAAGATTGGGGTACTGCTGAACAGCCCAGACTGGCCAGGCTCTGACAGAGTGACAACTGGCTCCTCTTGCATTTGAGTGGCAATCTGGGCAGGCGAGTGTACCAGGCTTTGCTGCTCCTGTTGCTGGTAAGCACCCAGGAGTGGCTTGCTGCTGAATGCAGGAGCAGCAGTCAAGGCAGGCTGCTGTTGCACAGGCATGAAAACCTCAGCAGGTGTGTACACCTGGTCCTGCTGCTGAGCAGAAGCACCAAAAATGGGTTGGTCACTGAAACCTGGTTTGTGATCAAGTCTGTCTTGTGTCAGTGAGGCAGGCAGCTCCTCTTGCACTGGGGTAGCAGCAGGTATGGGTTGATGTACCTGCTGCTGGGACCCACCAAAGATTGGCTGGCTGCTGAAAGCTGGAGCACCAATCATAGGCTCTGAAAACTCAACAGATGCCTGAGGAGTTTCAACCAAGGGCACAATCTGCTGCTGCTGCTGCTGGGCATGAGCTCCCAGAATGGGTGTGCTGGCAAAGGCAGGGCCATGCTCAACAGATGGGAGCTGTGAATGGGGCAGAAGGGGTTGCTGATGGGCAGGCACAGAGGGCAAAGGAGAGTCTGCCTGCTGGTCAAAGCCCCCCAGAATAGGCCTGCTGGAAAAGCCAGGACTGGCAGCAGCAACAGGTGATGCTGGCAGCGCAACAGACGGGCCCTGATGCACTGTGAAGGGGGTTGACCCCTCTTGCTGCTGCTCAATGGCATCACTGAACACTGGGTTGTCACGGAAAAGGGGCCCGCTGTGTAAGACAGCTGGCTCTGGCAGCGTGAAAGAAGCCTGTTGGGGTGCAGGCACATCAACTGGGCTTGCCAGAGGGCTCCCATCAAACATGGGGCCATCAGCAAACAGAGTACGCTGCTCTGTCATTGGTAGCTGTGTCTGTACAGCCGGTGAGTAAGGCTCAGCAGCTGCTGGAGAAGCTGCTGCTGACTCAGCGTAGTACTGCTGCTCATCTTCATGCAAGTCAGGGTGTGTGGGGATGGTCAGGGGCTTGGCAAACTGAATCTGCTGCGCTGATGATGCAGGCTCCTCAGCATAAGCTTCTGCTGATGAGACGAGAATTGTCTCATCCTGCTGCTGAGAGCCACCCAGCAAGGGTCTGCTAGAGAATGCCGGCGCATCACTGTCTGACACAGGGGTGACAAAGGGCTCAGCTGTGACTGAGAGCCCGTCTGTTGGTGCCTCTGAGAAGGGGCCAGATCTAACTTGCTGGGTGGGCAAAGACAAAGAGGTCTTTCGTGGGAAGAATGGGCCCTGATAGAATGCTCCCAGAGTAGCAGCAGCAACAGAAGGTGGCTGCTGCCTGTAAGCTGCTGGGGACTGCTGAGTCCCCAACAGAGGCTGATCACTGAAGGCGGGGTTGGCCATGGATGCAAAAGATGACTGTTGGGGGTTACGTAAGGGTGACTCATGCTGTGCTGATTGCTGCTCACTGGCATCTAAAGATGACAGGGATGTATCGCTGAGGGCAGAAGAAGAGTCACGCTGAATGCCGGATGCTGCGCTGCTATACATGGTGGAATAAAACTCCTGCTGTCGAGGAGATGCAAAAGGGACATTTGATGTGTTGGAAAAAGCAGTACCTTGATCATATGCAGTGCTGCTGATGTCCTGCTGCTGCTGCTCCTCAAACAAGGGGTTGTCAATCTGGTCATTGCCTGCTGAGGGCAGGGCACTTCCAGAAGCGCCCTCTGTAGGGTCATAGACGGGGTCTTGACCCAGGCCCTTGACTGCTGTTGGGACATCTCTGGTCTCTCCATCTCCCAGGGGTGCCACTGGGGTAGAGGCGGGGGTCAGAGGGGCGCCAGAGGCATAACGTCCACCTGCAGATGTTTCACCGCTTTTGCTCACGTTTTGAACAAAACTTTGTCCAGTTGAGATATAACATGCATATGGCAGAAGCTGCCAGCCAGTTTCAAATGATGACAGCTCAGATGTAGCTTGTCATCAGACGCAATTGCCCAAAGAAAGAAGTTCTGTAACTGCATGTTGTGTTGTTTGGCACCACACGCCAACACAACTTGAGGTAGAGCAGCAGCAACAATGTGCAAAAGCATATGCATGGCATGAGAACAACTTGACAACATACCTAGAGGTGGAGCGTCATACAGGCCTGGTGCACCGCCAATTTGTTCCACGCCTCTGCCACGCACTGCGCCACTCCTTACACCTACACAACCCCATGACCATGCATTCAGTAACAACTCATGCATCTGCAGCTGTTTGCCAAGTACAAACAAGCTACTCAGAAACTATTTGCTTAAAGACAACATGCTGCTGGCTAGTTCCTCACAGAAAGATAGGACATACAATATCAACATTGCATGTTCAGTGAGAGACTTTTGGCATCATACACACCAACATCTCCTCTGCAAGCGTTTATGCTGCTACATGTCACATGCATCAATGAGACACTAAAACAAGCACATATCAAAACCCTGCTTTATAGCAGTACCAGGCAGAATTGATCCAAAGTGAGTGGCTTGGCTGGGGTCGCCCCCGGGGTGGATGTGGGGTCCAGTCAATGCAGGGGGGGTGGCCCTACCTGCACCCCTGGTGCCGGTAGCACCCCTGCGGCCCCTGCTGGGGCCTCTGGTGGTGGCTGGCAAAATGGTTCCTCCACCTACATCACACACGCACAGTTTGAGCACAACATTGCAGCACACAAATCACAACTTGCTGTTATCAATATCGAGGTCACAATATGTAAATCAAAGCCTGCTCAGAAGCATTAAACCCGGCAAACTGAGAACCAAATGATCTCAGGACATTCATTCTTGCTACACACATGAATAACAGCAAGGAAACAGGCAAATTGGAAAGTTGCTGCTAGGCAACAGCATGCCTGTCAGATTTGTATGCTGGTTACGTAGATCTGCTGTAGGACGGCTCTTGAGTGGCCACTCAGCCAGTCAATCATATGCTTTGCCAATGGGCCAGTCAATCATATGCTTTGCCAATCTTGATGCCATTGACCAGACAGTCAGGCAGTCAGATGCTTTGTGAAGTCTCACGCTATAGATCTGTGATGAGCAAATGAGCTGCTGTGTAAGTGCAGCAATGAGTCAACAAAGCAAAGATTTGCCTTCTGGAAGCACCAAACATTATATTGGATGTATTGTGTATTTTGATTCATTTTGCCCATTTTCTTGTGGAACTTATTTGTGTTCCGGCGTTTTTGTTTTCTGAAAGAATAGACAAAGGCCTACCTTGTGCCATGACCACTTCCCAACATGATATTGGATTTACTGTGCTGTATTTCATTTCGCACTTTGTTGCATTTTCCCTTGTAAAAAGTATGTTTTCCAAAACAACAGACAAGGGCCTACCTTGTGCCATGTCCACTTCCCACCAGCCGCGACGCTCAACAGGGTCATAAGCTGGATCCTCACCAGACCGGTAGGCTGCTATCTCTGCAGTGCTCATGACGGGGGCCCGGGGGGGTGGTCTGGGCTCTACTGCCAGGTTTGTGGACACCTGCACAGGGGCCTGGCCCTGGCTGGGGTCAATGGGGGGGTCTTGAGCTGGCCTGTAGCTGGTGATCTCTTCCCTTGTCATTGGAGTTGGCAAAGGCACAGCCTGTAAGAACAGGGGCAAAGAAACTCAGCTGATGAAGGTATTGAACTGCAACAGGTACAGCTGACCTCCTGATGAGCTGCACTGTCTGTGCTTACACATTGTTGGCAGATACTGTACTATGTACAGCTGAATGCCATACACGAGTAGCTACAGCTTGACGTTGCAAGAAACCTTGGAATGAGGCATTTGCACAGAAAAGCCGGTCCAAAGTTATGCACTTGTGCTACTGGCACAACTTCAAGCAGGGATACCAAAAATTTCCAGCAAGGACAGAACTGACTGACCTGAGTCACGGTAGTTTCTTGAGTGACTGGAGAGATCTCTGTGGTAGCCACAGTGGCAGTGGTTGCAGTAGTGGTAGCAGGTCCAAGCTGGGGTGTTGAGGTCAGCATGCCAGTTGTCCTGGTGCTCACGGGTAGAGTGGGTTCAGCCCTTTCTACTGAGGGGTCAATGGGGGGGTCTTGCTCCACCATGGCTGTCTCTGTCTCAACAGCAGGCTGTGCCACAATGATGCTCTCCTGCAGTGTTGACCGGATCTGTGAGTGAACTTGCAGATGACAAACTTTGCATTGCTGAATTGCACTGCTTGCTGTTCATAAAAAGCAAAAAAAGCCCACCATCCAAACCTAAGGCAAGATTGCTTGTTTTGGTGCCAGCAATGTACAACCAGGCATGCAATTTGAACAAGCAGATGCAGCAGCACATAAATGAACTTTGTCCACTTGTCACATCTGGTTGTATGCTGCTGGCACAAGAAAGAGCAGCTTCACTCCGGGTTACTATGCAACCAGGCCAACGTACACAGCTTATACATACCATCAAACCCACAGCAACAGGCAAGAGGGTATGAGCAGTCTGACCTGCAAGCAGAACACAGAAGTCAAACACACCTGAGTGGGGGGTACATAGGGTGCAGCCCTTGGGGGTGCTGTGTAAGGTGCATAGATAGTAGCAGGCCCCCAGGCTGCAGAAGGGGGGAGAGGGGTCAGATCAGCCTCCTTAGACACGATTTGGGGTCCAGAGTAGGTTGCAGGCAGCTCACGCTCTTGAACAACCACCTCCTGCATTCCAGTGCACATTGTAAGCAACTATGCCATCCCAACAGCATAAAAGTCAGGTACACTCTACAGTTTCTTCAGACTACACAAGGTGCTTCATTGTGCTGCCCGCCATTGTAATGCAGCCTGTTCAAACAGCAGCATGTTCAAACAGCAGCCTCTTCAAATAGCAGCTGAAGGTGAAGAACAGTGCCCGGCAGGAAGACATGCACACCTCAGATGAACATTGACATGCTTGTAAACATCGAAAGCAAGCTCATACCTGCTCAACAGGCACAGGGGCAGCAGTCTCAACTACTTCAACCTCAACAACAGGCTCAACCACAATCTCCTGCTGAACTGCCTGTTGTGGCACAACCTGCTCAACTGCACCAGCCACCTGAGGCCTGCTAGTCACACGACCAACAGTTGCACCACTCTGCTCAAAAGCTGCTGACTCACCACCAATTTGGCCGTCCTCTGCTGTATTGGATAGGCTGTCACCTTCTGGCTCAACTGCGCTGTTAGCAAGCACCTCCTGCCCAGCTGCATCGTTAGCTGCCGTAACAGCTTCACTGGCAGCTGGCCTGGGGCCAGAGAGAACCCTGTGCATGTCAGATGACTCATAGGGCTGACCATAGCGGTGCAGCTCCTGATCGAATTCTGGAGGAATCTCAACTGAGCTTGTGAGGCCAGCAGTGCTGTGGGCGGGGCCCTGGCTGTCAGTGTGTGCTGTCTGAGGCTGGTTCTGCCGCTCAGTGTAAGCAGGTGAGTCATAAGTCTGCTGCTGCTGCTGCTGAGGTGAGCTTCTGTTGGGGATCATTGGACTGCCCAGACTCTGCTGAGCAGATCTGCCTGATGAGTCAAACTCAGGGTTTTCATAAAACTTGGGTGCAGCTTCTGGCTCAGCTTCCTCCTGCTGAGCCTGCTGCTGCTGCTGCTGCTCTTCATCAAACAGGGGGTTCTCCCGGGGGTAGTTGGGGATGTCAGTGACCCCCCTGCTGCCTGACAGGGGTGCCTCCTGCTCATGCACTGACCCAGTGTGAGCTGGTGCATTGTACTCAGCCTCACGATTCACTGCAGCGCCTGAGGGAGCTGAGCCTTGGGCTGCAGAACCCAGACCCTGAACATCTTCTGGGCTAGCAGGGTGGGGCTGCCTGTTGAAGCGCTCTGGGGTAGCTGGGTACTGCTCTGAGCCCTGGGCCAATGCCTGGATGCCCTGCCCTGCTGGCTTCTGCACAACATGCACAAAGATGCTGTCAGCTTAGGCTGACAAGTCCAATGATCAGAAATGGTCAATATCACGTGTTAGCCTTGTTGCAATACAAAAATTATCCTGCTCAAGTCTGCATGGCTGCCTTCTGAAAGCAACATAGATCACAATACAGTTGCAACAACTGTGCTGCCCTTTTGATACTACTGTACATGCTGCGTGACAGGATCACTCAACAGGAGTGGCTGCAGTGAAAACCCCAACACGCCAAGGTACTGCTGGGGGTTTGTCACCTTGTGATAAGACCAAGTATCAGCATCAGCTCCAACAATCGAGAAGGGCTTGAAAGCTTGCTGACTATCACTCTCACCACCTCTTACTGAGCTCACCTGCTGGTCTGAGTAGCTGACTTCACCGCCTTGAGCACTGGCTGACCCTGTGTCATGAGTGGTTGAGTCCTGCCCAGTCGCAGCACGAGACTCCCTGTTTGCCTCAGTCCCAGGGATGTAGCTCATCAATCCCCCGAGGAGCCCACCACCTGAGGTGTGAGTGCTAATGTCCTGGCCTGCTGCAGCTTTAGATTCTTGATTGGCCTGGGTCCCTGGGATATAACTTGCTAGCCCAGCAGCAGTGTTAGATCCTGTGCTGGAGTCCTGCTCAGCGCGAGAGATCCTGTTGGCCTCAGTCCCTGGGATGTAGCTAGCCACACCACCACCTGCAGATAGCATGACTGTGAGACCCAGAGCTAGATCACCCTGCCAGCCAACAGCAGCCTGAACACGGAGTAGTGTGGAGTACCATGAGAAATGACGCATAAATGCAGTTGTTCATGCTACCTGTAACAGACGTAACGCACTAAGGACCATGCAACCCATGGCTGAGAATGCACATCATGCAGCAAGAGCAATCAACTGTGCAGCATAGTTCTCTGGCAAAGTCCTTCTTCAGGTGTGCTGCCATACAATGCCATACAATGCAGCCCACCATGCCTTCCAGGCTGTACCATACCTGTGGATCCAGTGTTGCCTGAGCTAAAGACATCTGGATTCTTGCCCTGTTCAGCACGTGACTCTCTGTTGGCCTCAGTGCCTGGGATGTAGCTAGCAATGCCACCAGCAATGCCACTGCCAGTGTTGCTACCAGCTGCATTGCTGCCATAGCCTTGGTTGCTGTCATGACCCTCAGTGGGCACAGCCTCCCTCTCCTGCTGCCCTTCAAGGGAAGCGGGCTGCCCTCTACCAAAAGGCACCTCCTCCTGGCTGCCTGTCTGGACACCCAGCGCGGCCTCATGATGACCACCTGATTTGCCCACATCTTGAGTTAGCTGCTGGCTGGTGACTTCAGTCAGGGGGGCTGACCGGGGCTCAAAAGGGGTGATTTCTGGCTGAGGGAGGGTGTCAGCATCACTTGAGGGTGCATCAAACTTGGGGCGTGAACTGTACTGTGGGATGTAGTGTTCAGGCTCAAAGATGGGAGGGATGTCGTGCTGAGGAAGGGCAGTTTGGGGGACCCCGAGCTCAGCTGGGGATAGCTGAGGCTCAACTGACTGCTTCGAAACAAAAGCTGTCTCGGACGTAAGCTGCTGGGGGGGTGGGGTGCCTGGTTGAGGGGGGACCTCAGCGTGGGGAGGGTGTTGCTGATCAGGGGCAACAGTCTGCTGGGGACCCTCAGGCTCAGCTGGGGGGTTGGCAGAGGGGTGGCTCTCATTGGTAGCAACAGCTTGAGCTGTTGTTTCAGGCTGACCCTTTTCAGGTAGTGGCTTCTCACCTTGAGATGTTGGTGCAACACCAGAAGCAACAAAGGGAGCAGCCTCTGTGGAGCCTACACCTTCTGGCTGATGGTGAGTACGGAACTCCTCTGTTTCAGGAAGCTGCATCATGGAGGGCACTGGCCCTTGGCCCTGCCCTGCTTGTTCAGCCTGCATCAGAAATGGTCATGTCGGCACATACTGAGGTTTGAGGGAAGCAAGTGGAAGTGAAAGGGCGAATGCTGTGACTGACTTTGATGGTGGGTGATGTTGCTGACATAGATAACAAACAATTCATGGGATTTCAGAAATTGATTCTTGTAGTTGGTGTTTTAGTGAAGAGGCATGTCAGTGCATGGACCAGCACTGGGTCCAAACATTGATACACCTTTTCACCTAAACATTAGGTACAAGAATCAGTTCCACAAATCCTGCTGATCGACTGTTATCTATGTCAGCAACATCATCCACCATCAAATGCCAGAGATTGTCATTGTCATTGCTGTGAGTGTCATTGCCAGAGTCATTGCCAGAGTCATTGCCAGAGCAGAGCCTGTCACACCACCAGAAATGGAGTGAATGATGGCACCTGATATGACTTCCAGACAGGCAGGCAGCTTTGCTGTCTGAATCACAACTGCATGGCACATCACCATGCAAGACGTGACATTTGGCATATAGCTACACAAAACCTGCACTATTTGAGCAGAATGTGAATGCTGACCTGGGATGCAGTAGGGCCACGTGTTGCTGACTTGCCAGTTGCAAAGGAACCATAGATACCAGGGCCCTTGCCAGAGAAACCAATGTTGAGGTCCTCAGGTAAGTCACCCCCATCTGTGTCTACCTTGCTGACCTGGCCAGCTTTTCCCTGCAACAATGACAAGTACTCATATGCCAAGGCAACTGGTGCAGAGACCTAGCACATCAGGAACCATCACCAATCATGGGGCAGCCCATGACAAGTGCTGCTTGCTGTGGCATGTGTCTGCAATGCATGTAGTGCTGTGCAGCAATAAGCCTCTCAATGTAAGTGGACAATGTGACAATGAGCCAAACAAGAAAAAATCTTCAGCAAAACCCATCAACGCATTGGTTATGCGATATGAAGGAAGTGTGGAGAGCAGTGAAACGGAACACACAACATCACTGCATGCGCTGCACTGCCTTTTCCCTGTTTTTAATATGCTGACCTGAGCTCCAGCCTCGTTGGCATACAGCTCATTCAACTCATCCTCACTGGGGACACCTGAGGAGCTTCTGAATCCCCCAGTAGCCATGTTCTGACCCTGGACAGGTGCTGCCTGGCTGGACCTGTCAAACCCTGCTACATCCTGAACCCTTTCCGTGGTCAGAGATGGTCCAGAGCGATGTGATGCCTGCTCCACAGGATGAGACACTTGTGGCTGCTGCTGACGCACAGGGGAGGGAGTGAATGCTGCCTGGCTGCTGCTTGACTCTGTGCTTGCAGGGACTGTAGTGGAAGGGCCAGTGGTCTCGCTCATCAGCTTTGTGATAGCAGTGTTCTTGTAGGGCGTTGCAAACACAGTCTGACCGCTGACATCCTCTGAGCTGGAAGCTGGTTGGATTTCAGAAAACTCGGAGGCGAGCTGGCTACCAGTAGCCTGTCAGTCACAGATCTGCTGTCAGGTGACGATGGAATTCTTGCACAATACTGCATTGAGATATCACATGGTTATATCACTGTTTGGCATGAAGATGTTACACTGACCTTGGAGCCTTCTGTGCCCTGCTGGACCTGGGCTTGTTCCTCCCTTTGGATCAGAGAGGGTTGCTGTGTTTGGGCAACGGGATACTCATCCTCATCGTCATCATGTCTCCCCCCACCAACGGGTGGCCTACGAGCCTGAACGTGCAATACTTCCTGCTCAGACCAACGCGTGACTCAGGATTTGCGGTAAGCTGAGGTGTCGAGGCAGCCTCGTTAGGTCAGGCCAGAACGAGAGAGTTGCGTAACATTGTAAACGTTCAATGAGTGTCAGATGCTGCTCACAGGTCATCATCACACGACTGAGCTGGCAATCAAATGATCAAGTGAATCTGTGCTGACACTGTGACGTGACGACATGAGAAACGTGTCATGGGGTCAATGCAAGTTTGTCTCCTTGTGCTCACCTCCGAGGTGGCTGATGTCGGAGCACTGTCTCGTTGGTTGTTCTTGGATGTTTTGCCGAAACCAAATCCCTGAGAGACTCTTGAAAACAGGCCACCGCGGGGTGACTGCATGCTGCCTCGCTAGTAGATCTGGGCCGCGAACCTAATTTTGCGGTTTTCGCTACGATTGGATTGCGCAGCGCTCTGTAGGGTCAATTCAAGCAGCCTACCATGATTGCGCGACGTTCGAACTCGGTGACACGCTGCCTGGTGTCGACAAACGCTACCTGATTAGTCAGATCTTGCAGCCGCTTCTGTTCAGAGTTCTGCCATGCATGCCAGCCAATCCTCTTCCTCGTCAAGCATCCAGTGCGTCAGCAATTTTACTCGCAGCATGCTCGACATGCGCTGAGTCTGCCTGTCCAGTCCTGTAGAGCGAAAGCGGTGCTCGTGCCAAAGTTTGCTCGTTGATGCTGCCAGGTGGCCGCCGGTGAGGGGGCGGCCAATGCCCGCCCGGACTGAAGTGCGCTCTGTGATCACTCGTTCACTTCCCAGGCTTCGAGGCCTAGCACTGTATATGTGACAGTCTGTCAAAGCTTGAAAAGACTTTGCGCACAGTGTACCTGGCGATGGTCCGTCTTGCAGCGCCGGTGGCCATCAACAGCGAAGACCGTTCATCAGAAACTCAACTAGGTGAAACAGCTGAGTCTCAAGAAGGAAGAATTCATGCAGACTATCAGGAGGCTTTGAAATTGCAGCACGCTGGCAACAAGGCTGAAGCGGAGGTCAGAAGTCTGTACAGCTGGCATGCAGCCTGAGCTCCTTGACTTGGCTGTAGAATAGGTCTGCTTCAACACGTACTTGTGTCTGCAGGTCCTGCTCAAGCAGCTTTTGGCAGAACCTGCCCTGCAGATATCAAGCGACCAGACTGCTGTGCGCTTTGCTCATGCACCTCAAGTACGGTTCTTGATCCTCAAGAACCTGGCAGCAAATTTGGCTGACCAGGACTGGAGCTGTGAGGAGGCGCTTCAATTTTACATTGAAGCTGCAAAGCTTGATGCCACTGACACAGTCCTTTGGCACCGAATGGGAGCGCTTGTAAGCTTTCATGTCTCGAGCCTGCCTGACAACTGTGTTTGGCATGCTGATGCAGATGCTGCAACTAGCGCTACATGTTTGCTGCTGCACATATGACTGACATTTGGTTGTGCAGGCCACTGAGCTTGAACAGTGGGGCATTGCACGGCATGCCTTTGAGTCTGGCTTGAGATGCAGTCCCCAACATTACATCATCCAGAACAAGCTGCTGGAAGTCCTCCTGCAACTTGCTGACTGGCAAGCTATATCATCAGTGGTGGATCACATCTTGAATCAAAATCCAGCCAATGCGCGTGCTGTTAATGTACAGTCCGCAATCAATGGCACTGACCTAGCTGTTCAGCGCAAGAGGCCAGGCACCTCTCAGATTGATGCCTCAAAATCAAGTGATGAGATTGCTCAGCTCCAACCCCAGCTCAAGCGCAGGCAAGTGACACATGCGGACCTTTCCACAGAGCAAACGCCATTACAACACAGCATCAGCCCCTCTGCGATGACGTGGCAAAGTGTGACTAAGGCATTGGCAGCTAGCTTGAGAGCAGCTGCCGACAAGGGATTGCCAGCAGCATGGAAGGTCCTCTTTTGCATGCCAGATGCGCTCAACACAGGCAGTGAAGCAGGCATGGTAGACAGTCCTCCAGCTGCAGATGCCTCAACTAGCCAGGAAGAAGCAGGCAGGTTGGTGCTAGACCTGGGGGAATCAGACGATGCTATGGCTGCAAAAGTCAGCGAGCAGCCTCAGCAGGATGCAACAGAAGCTGCAAGGTCCAAGCCAAGCTCCGTGCCTGCTGCATTACCACAGCGAGCTTCAAGGAGGCTGGGGTCTAGCAGGTGAATCAACAGTTTTACGGTCATGACTAGCACTGCTTGCAAGTGATCTCTGCATGATTGGCCTGTGTCATGGGCCTCTGTTTGTCTTGGTGCATAAATTGCATGTCAACCTGTTTTGCGAGTGCTTGCAGGTTCTTTGTTCAAGTCTTGCACTTTTTGCTATTGTGCACTTTTGCATCATTAACACATGCTTTCGTGAGTGAGTGCTGTGCAGGGCGGCAACAGAAGGAGCGTCTGATCATGAGTCTCCAGAGCCTACCAAGAATATGGTGGAGCTTCTGGCCCCCTTTCTTGCTCCACCACCGCAAAGTACAGGCATTCAGCCTGACAACGCATCTGCTGCTCTTCACACAGCTGGTAGCACAGCAACAACAAACAGCAGTCAGCAATCTCTGGAACAAGAAACGCACGCAGTCCGCCACTTCATTGAGCAACATCATGGGAACAGCGGCTTGTATGCAGTTGCCGTTGCTCTGCTTGATCTGATACTGGGGGGTGAAACAGTGTATGCAGTGTCAAGCATGACACAGGAGCTCATGGACCTGGAAATCCTAGTCAGAGGTAGGGTCAACGCACCTGCTCACAGATGGACAGCAGCAACCATCCACTACATGCCTGATCTGAGGCTTGCTGTGGTCGCTTTCGGCTGGATACCATCTTCATGCTTTCAGTATGCTTCAGTGCCATTCATGTGTATGCACAAGCTTCTTGACGTCAGCCTTGGTATGCAGGCTGGTGTCGTAGTCCTGCAGTGTCCTTAGCACTTGCAGAGCTGTACTTCCATGCTGCTGTGGAGCAGTCTCTTCAATGGGACAGCACCAAAAAGGCCAAGTCAAGTGCTCGGCAAAGCCAGCAGGAGCAGCTGCTGCAAGGCTGCACTGCCAATGTAGGCATGTTTGAGTCAGCATTGTTTCAGCAGCAGCTGTGTTTGTCTGCACCTGCAAGTCAGAGCAGTGGATTAGCTCACACAGAGGCAGCAGGTGCAGCCACACAGCCTGCACAGTCAGCCAGCCACCTGCTTGTGCGCTACCATTGGCTTGGCGCATGCGTCAGCCAACACTTGAAGCGCTTCGAGGATGCTGCTCAGCAGTATGAGGCCTGCAAAGCCGGTTTGACCATGCTGACCCAGACTCCAGAGCAAGCGAGGTACACAGAGCCTGTCCCTGCTGGAGCACCTGCCATTTCTTCTGATTTGGTGGACACCCGCTTAGATGCTCTCAAGCTGATTATTGTTGTTGAAGATGGGCGCAAATGCCTTGATGAGGGCCGCGACTCGGAGCTAGTTTCTCGTCTGGCTCCAGTCTTGCTGGCTAGCAACACCAGTAAGGTGCCTTTGGATGTGGCACAACAGCTAGTGGGGTTGGATCTGTTACAGGTGTGCTAGTGACCACTAAGCATCAACACGGTCGCAATGAACATCTTTGTGTTGCATGGCAACTTCCATCTGTCATCCCTCTGTGAAGTTTGTGCATGGCTGTTAGTGGCCATTTACACCATGGCTGCTAATCTTGAGCATTGCACGTGTAAATGTTTGCTGCAAAACAAGTCAGGCAGTGTAACAATACTGATAATGATAATAGTAAAGAACATATTCAAGACCGCTTTCCAGCTCATGATGAGGTAGGTGTGTGCAGGACAATCCTTGTCTCTCCAGAGCAGCCTGTGTTGTGCATCCTTATAAGGCCTACTCATGTCAGGGAGTGTCTGCAGATGCAATAGCTTGTTTGTGATTTGCAGGAAGCCTCAACAGGTCCTGATGCATGGCAGCTGCATCCTCAATGCCTGCTTGCAAAGGCCTCCTTACAGCTACCGCCACAGCCACAAGGAAAGACAATCCAGGAAGGTCTGGCTGACCCACAGCAGCTCCCAACCCATGCTCACTTTGCAGTGATTGACTCCTTGTCAGACGCCATTGCAACCCACCTGCCTGACTGGCAACAGAAGCTCAAGGCAGCAGATGGTGCTGGGGCTAGGGTTCTGGATGACCTGCTGGCAAAGCTGCAGTGGCAGGTGCTGGGAGTGGTCAGGACGCTTTACTGCTCACTGGCGAGAAGCCCTTCAGCTAGCTCACCTACTCGCAAGACACTTGATGTCAAGGTGAAACTGCGTTTGTTAATTCCAAGGTGCTTGTGTGAGATGGTACATGCTGGCTGCAGTGATTGCAAGCTTTGCAACTCAATGTCCCACCATTTTTACTTTTGCAAGCAAAGTGTGAGTGTGTTGAGAGTTTTGCATGGTCTTGATACATAATTCATGCAGCGCCAGTATGCTGACAGATAAAAGGCGCTGTCACATGGACATTTCAGTCTGTAATGTGCCCACAATGTTGCATGCATAGCTGTCAACCTTTCCATGTGGTGCAGGAGCAGCAACAGCAGCTGGGGCTGCTACATGCCTTTCAGTTGTTGCTGACACTGCGCCAGCTTGACTTCAGACTGTCGTGTGACCAGCACAGCCAGGTGCAGCTGCTGAGCACAGGTGCTGGCATCTTTGTGGACACTGCAGTCATTGGCCTAGCACATGGCTCCTACCTCAAGACTTGCCTCATGATCCTAGCCCCATTCTTTGCTGGTGAGTCTGTATCTGGTTGTGTTGCCTGTGCTTGCTTGTTTGAGAGTGCCGCAGAGCCTGCTTGTTAACAAGCAGATGTGCAGCATCCGATCACAGAGCAACATTGCATTGTCCCATTATTGTGTGGGCTGGCCCTGCAAACCAGGTTCAGATCAGAAAAGACTCAAATGTTTCTTCAGACATCAGCCTGTGCACATGTCAAGATGCATGCTGGCAAGCTCGTGATGCACTGAAGATGCCCCACAGGCATGGTTAAATCAGAAGCTTTTGATGTCTGAATCACTGACTGGCATTGCGCAGACATTGCTCATCAGTGCCACGCAAATGGTGTTGAGGTGGCAGCAGAGCCTGATGTGGCCTTGGTGGGTGCTGCAGCACAATGCATACACCTGTTGTACGGTCTAGAGCTGCCAGAGAGGGATGCAGGCTTCACTGATGGCTTCCAGGCAAGTCACTGAATTTGTGAGCTGCCATTCAGGTGCTGTTGTGCATGTCTTGCCTGCATGCTGGTGGGTACTGTTGTGTTCAAGGTGTAGATACCACATACATGTAGTGCACTTTCCACAAGTTCGAAGGTGTGCTGCTGTTTGCTAATATGCATGCATGGTAATGATTCTGTCTGCGCAAGCAGGGCTGTTCAATGAGTGCAGCTTGAGGTTGCAGCATTAGGTCTGCAAAGTCTGCAGAGGTACAAAGTTTCAACTCAATCAAGAACTGCTGCAGGGCAAAACAGATAGGCAAGATCTGCAAACACGAGCAGAGGCTGTCTGTGTATGGACATACCTGTCACACTTTGGCCAGAACCTGACCAACAGAAGCAAGTCCTTCATACAGCGCTTAGGAGGTACTCGCACACCATAAACTGCTCTTGCTAGTAATCTGATAACAATCTATCTGGCAAACCCATGCTGAGGGCATCTGAAAGCACAGCCAGCAAATTGGTCAATGCATATTCATGCACACAGATACATGCCGTCTGCAGAAGCCTTATGCCTGCTGATTGCTCTACCTGTGTGCAGAGCTGCTGGCAGTCATCCAAGAGAAAGTGGGTCCCCCTCCAGACTCTGTCCTGGCGCTATTTGACCTGGATGCCCTTCTGGATGGTGCACTCCCAGCAGCCTTTGACACACCTGCTAATGCTGTGCCCGCGGCTGCACCTTCGTCATTGCCTGAGTCAAATTCCCAGCAACCAGATGCACAGGCTACAGGCAGTGAAGCTCTGCAGTCAGCAGCTGTGTCTGCTTCACACTACAGCGTGGACATCGCAGCACTGCAGGAGGCTGTGCAGCAGGACTCAGATTCGGCTCTTCACTCAGAACTGTACCATCTTCTAGCACAGTGCCAGCCAGATGTGTCTGACCAGATGACTGAGAGCGTCATGATGCAGCAGGAAGGGCGCGACCAGATTCTGCAGTATCTGCACATCACCCGCTTTGACCTCTGCTATCATCCTAAGCGATATGAGAGCTGGGAGCGAACGCTGAGTAAGTCGCTTCCTACTGAATACTGTATAACATTGAATTTGTCAACATGTCCTCTTCAAGCCAATACTTGATTGTGCATCCTTGCATGAGCATTTGCACTTGCTATGGTGACCAGATTTGTGCGGCGAGTTCACAGTTGTACATATGCAAAAGGGTGCTTCTGGTTAGTACACCACATGCAATGCCTTGTCACGAGTATTAGTTGTTGCACCCGCCAATGCCATATGTTCCTGCAGACACCTATCTGACAGCTGCCAGCTCCCTAGCAAGCATAGCTGCCAATCATGTCGCCACCCAGTCTGGAAACGAAGATCTGGCTATGACCCCAGAGACGTGGCAGGAACGTCTAGAGCTGCAGCAGCGCTTCAAGCTGTACAGCTCTAGAGCCCTGGCGGCCATTGCATATGCACAGCTGGCAGCAGCAGACATCCCAGATGCACAAGAGCGTTCTAGCAACTTGGCCTTCTTGGAGGAGCAGAAGGGCTCGCTCCTGTTGGAGCAGATCCAAGATGCACCGCCCATGTATGACCAGATGAAGCTCTGCCCAGACAGAGACAGCGCTGCGTATCAGCAGGCTTGCACAGCAGGCTTGGAATCTTTCCAGCGCGCTCAGCTGATCCTCCCTGAGGAGTGGACTTTCCAGTTGTGCATTGCCAAGATGCTGCGCAAGCTGCACATGGAGCCTGGACAGGTCCTGCATCATTTGGCTAATGCTTGCATGTTAGCCAAGCAGATGGTTGGAGGCAGCGTGGAGGCTATGTATCAGCTACACTCCATGCGGCTTAAGCTTCTGCAGGAGGAGCAGTCTGATTTGCACCTGCTCGGGCGCCACTATTTCTTGCCTGAAACACCATCAGCATTGCTGTCGGCCAACTCAGCACAAGAGCTTGCTGGGACTAGTGCAAGCTTAGCGTCACTGTCTGCATCAGCAAGCAGCAGCCAGTCAAGTGATGAAGCTGATCTGATTTATGAGGATGCCATGAGCGCAATGGACTTTTGCCTGGAGCAAAGCAAGCAGCACAGCCGGAACGGCAGCTATGAGACCTTTCATAAGGCCCACTACCGCAGAGCCCATGCCCTGCGCTGGAAGGGGCAGCAAGAGCAGGCTCTGGCTGAGCTGCAGCCCTTCTTCAAAGGCAAAGCCAAGAACGGCTGTGTCATCAACATGTTCATCATTCCTGATGGCGTCAAGAAGGCTGCCAAGGTACCCTTGCTAGCTCTTGTTCATATAATTGTGCATATTTTGTATACATCTGCACATGTTCAGCTCCAATGAGTGCTGCAGGTTTAGCTGACCACAAGCTGTCCTGACATGAGCTTCACCAGCTACCACATGGCTTCATTATGTAATGTACATGGCTTTATTATGTGATGTCATGCTTAATTGGCTATTTGCTTGGTTGATTGATTGATTGATTGATTGATTGATTGATTGATTGACTACTTCATGGCATGATGCATAAATGCAGCTAGCTCGACATGCAATGATTTGTGTCACCTGTGCATTGCAGGCATATGCAGCATCAGACAGTAGGGACGCAGAGGAAACTGGTGCAGATGAGCCCAAGGCAGCAGTGCCAGAGGAGCAGTGGGGTCACAAGGTGGCCTCTCTGGCAAACAATGGGATTGAGGAGAGCCCTCGCAAATTCCGGGCCCACGTCAGGAGAGCTCTGATCCTGTACATTCTGCTGTTGCAAGACACAAAGGATCTAGATGCTTTGCGTGGCGTGGTGACCACATTGCGCACCAGCCCCTTCAGCTCCTATGCTGACATTGGCAGGTAAGGAACAGCAGCTTGATGTGCCTTCACCTCATGTTGTGCTGTCACAGGCTGATCCTGCACGTGAGACCCTGTGGTACTGCAACGTCAAAGTGCCGGTCTTAACTGGAAGAACAGCCAACATACAGGCCACTGCGCATCAATGCTCACAAACACACACAGCCTGCGCAAGACTTTCACAGTGCTGTCCAACATTCCGCACTTGCTGAATGCTTCACTATCTTGCAGGTGGGCATTTGGTATGTATGTCATCCAGCTAGCAGCAGCCCTTCAGCACCTCCAGTTGCCTTCTCCTGATCAGGCAGAACCTGGCAGCACTGCACTGCCTGCTGTGGCCCCTGTCCCCATCTTGCCTGACGCTCACCTTGCTGGGGATCAACCAGGTCCCAATCTGGTGGGCGCAGCTGCCTCCCCTTCAGCTCCCCCTGTTGACACAGATCTTCTAGAGAAAGCATACCAGCTGTATCATGACACTTGCTTGTCCTCAGACCCACTACACAGCTGGGCTGGACTGGAAGATAGCTTGCGCGCTGCACACACTTTTCATGCGCCCAACATGCAAGAGGTGCTTGGCCACCATGCCATCAGGCCAGAGATGTTTTGCAAGTTTGCCATTGCATACATTCACACCTTGGGTGTGGCTGGCAGTGCTGACAAGCTCAGCAGTATACAGCAAGCGGCAAAGCGTCAGCGGAAGAAGAGCAATGCCTCAGCAGAAGCCTGGCAGCCCTTGTACGCAGCTGCAGCAGCTGCACTGCAAGTGGCCTATGACAAGGAGCTGAGTCAATTAGAGTCAAGCACACAGAGGGCTCTACAAGGTTCACTTCAGGAACACGCTTCTGAGCTTGCGGCTACAAGGCCAGAAGATGAAGTCTCAGAAGCTCCCCCTGCACTTCCTGCTCCCCTCAGCCTCGCTCCTCATGATAACAACCTGCCAGATGCTGAAGCACAACCTGCAAATGTTGAAGCAGCAGAGCTCATGAAGGTTGTTGCCCAGGCTGAGCCAGCAGGTCCACCTGCCACAGAGGTGCTGCACAAAGAGCTGCTGCTAGGTTTGCTTGGACTTCTTAGGAAACTTCTTGCTTTGTGGAAGTCCCTGGGGTCCAAGGACGCAGACCTTTTGCAAGGACAAACAATCAGAGCTGATGTACAGAGCAGCAATCTTTTGAGCAGGTAATGGTCTGCACAACATAGTTAAACCTCACCCAGTTTGGCACTGAGTCAGAAGCCAGTTGCACTAGTGCATGTAAAGATGGCTTCAGCTGCACATGCAATCATTACTCACTACGCCCATCACCAAAAGGGATTCGCTAACTTTCTGTGCATTGCTGCATGCAGGGCTTACACAGCATATCTGCGCTTGAGCTTTCCCAAAGAGGCCTTCACACCTGTCCCAGCATCTGGTGCAACCACTGGTGTTGAATCTCTGCTGCAACAGGTCAAGTCTGGAATTCATATCCCAAAACCAGTCCAGCCAGAGGGCAATGCACCAGAAGCAAATGCAATTCCTCACACTGTCCAGGCTTTGTTGAGTTGACAGTGTCTCCATCAGCTGTTTGCATGGTACACCTGTGCTTTCAAGCCAGGATGTCTGAATGAGTTACAAATGGCTCCACAGTAAGGTGTCAATTACAGTGAAATGCATACTAGCCTGGGTGATAAATCAAAGGACACACAATGGCTGTTTGCAGCCTAGTTGCAAGCATACGCCACTCAAACGTGCGGTTGCAACATGTGTCTATGCAGTACTGAGTTTGGTACAATGTAGAAAGTGAACCTCAATTAGTTTGTTGAAAATGTGTATACTCCTTTGAGTACAGGTTTTATTGTGCCCACATGTGTTGTACAAGCAATCCACCTTTAATTCTAAATCTACAGTTTTCTGAAATTCAGCCGCATGTACTGCAGCTGCAGACCTTTGTCCCAGCTTGGATACCTGCCTAAATTCATTACAGCTGCAGCATTGGCTTAGTGCAATAGGTCCTTTACAGATCATCAATTTGCACTTATTGGTGGGTCAGACACCCAGTATTTGATCCTGACAGCATCAGAGTTATCCACATCAACTTTAGGGCCGCTGAACCAAAATCTGGCAGACAGCAACCATGATGCTATTATCAGCACCAGTGAACCCCCCACTGCCACAGGGGCATAGTTGAAGGTCTGTGATGTGACTGGATACGCCGTCGGTAGCATGAACATGGCGGTCTCAAACAACAGCCAGGCACAAGCAACTACCGCCACTGGTATGCTCCATCTGCACGCATCAAGTCGGTTTAGATCCTATGTCAGCAATTCTGCAACAATCGAATGCCGACCCAAAGCTTACAACAGATGTGATGGCTACAGTGCAAGCAAGCAGTATTGCAGTCGCTTCGCATAGCACATCAGTTCACCAGAGAACCACATGCATGTCTAGTCTGACGCAATGCAAGGCAGGCAGAGCAAATGTGGGATTCAAGGAGGTGTTTCAGAGGAGGGTACTTCAAGAGTTTGCTGCACACCTGCCAAGCGTGAAAGGCCCACCCTCCAGGTAACTTGCTCTGAACAAAATGCGTAACAGAATTGGCAGACTGTATGTGAGAGCTAGGCCAGCACAGGCTATGGAAGTGGTTGCAGAGAAGGCAGTTACGCCATTCAAGAGCGGCAGGCCCAAGATGAATGATGCCCCTGTCACACCCCACACTGCAGGAAACCTAGCATGCTGAGTCAGCAACGATGTTGTTGAGGGCAGACAACGTTTGTTTGTGATTGTGAAAGTGATTACAATAGTGACAGCGGCAGCAGCACCAGCACTGGCAGAAACCGCAGCACTAGCAGCAGCAATGATTCTAACTGGCTTGTGTCAATGAAGCACTCTGCACTCTTGTTTGACTGGCTCTCACAGGTTCAGCTCTCACAGGCTCAGAATACAGCAAGTATCAGTTCTGGGTGCAAGTGCAGCAGGTATTTGATGTCAGATTCAGGCAGCTGAATCCGGAAAAATGAGGACCAACCTGCACAGCAAGGCACACCAGATGACTCATCAACCTTCTGCCACGTGCTTGAGAATGGTACTGCCTGATCTCTTGAGAAGCCGAAAAGCATTCTGCACACAAAGAAGATTGTCAGCACTGTGAAGGTATCAGAAATACAAGAGATGCAATTGTACTTCTACAACTGTGCGTGATAAGGACATAGTGCACAAGCTGTGTAGTAACAGAACCTTACAGACAATGGTTGTGGTTTGAGCAAAGCCGCTGTTTGCAGCTATAGCTATAGCTAGCTAGCTTGCAGCACGGAATGTGGCATGCATGGCTTGACTCACAAAGCTGGCCTCAGCAACCTGTCCAGCATTGTACTGGACAGGTTGTTGCAGTCTGCCCTGTAAGTATTGGAAGTAGCAAGCTGACCTGCTGGCAGAGGTGATAGCATACAAAGCAGAAATGAAGTTGGCCCCAAGAAGGATAGCAAATAAGGACAGACTGGCAATTCCTGTGTCGAATCTGGTTTTGTATGCTTGCCACAGCAGCTGGGCAACAATATTGATGCCATCAAAGCCATTGTCTGAGTCAGTCAATTGGTCCAAATCCTTCAAAGCATGAACAAAAGGTGTGGCAACTCATGGCTCAGCAAAGGCTAGACAGTGAGCAAGATAAGCAGAACTAGTACTCAACATGGAGGTGGCTAAGCCTTCGTTTTGCGGCAAGCAACTGTATTGCAACACATTCTGGGCTCATGTTTTTCGATGACGCACTGCTCAAACAAAGACATTGCGGACAGCACAAGCCGGAGGAATGCCAACTTTTGTGCAGAATGTGTCTAATGATGTAGGTGCAACATTCACATGGCACATGACAGCTGAAGCAACCGCTACCTGAATGCAAAGAGTCAGTGCAATCAGAAACGGCAAGCCAGAGATGCCACTGAGAGCAACTGCATATGGCATTGGCCAGCCCGCTACAGCATCTGCTTCCTTAGTCTCTTCAATCATGTGTGCTGTGGAGTCATACCCTAGCAGACTCCATACAGCGGGCAACAGGCCCAACAAGCAGGTGTATATGTTGCTTGTGATCCCGGAACTTGGGTTGCTCTGCATTGATAATTCAAGTCACTGTGATGCGTATTCCAAAGACCGAAATGGACAGAAACAGCAGGTTCAGTGATGAATGTTTGATCATGCGGGTGTGATACATTTTGACAGCTTGCTCAAAGCAGGTCAAGGCCGGCAAAAGGTGTTTTCTCAAATGGCAGTTTAGGTTGAGAAGCTGCAGGCTTGCAATGCAAAGGATGGTCCAACTGACATACACTGTGACAGGTTCCGTGATGCAAGGTAGCAGCACATGCTATTACTCTCATGCTTTTGGCACAAATGCTCCAACTACTGTGAGATGTACCTGATACTTTGTCAAGACCCAGCTGAAGTGCTGTTGCTTCTTTGTGACAAGCAACAACACTGCCACAAACACGATGGTGCCTGCACAAGTGCACATAACTTGAAATTCTTGAGTTCTTTGTGGGCACATCAGCAGTGATGCAGCATAAAGCCACACGCAAAATGTTGTTTTGCCAAGTGATTGCTACACAAGCTGCCAGCAGCTGCAATATCACACAAGAAGGCATGAATGGTAAAGCTCATGCATCAATGTGCAACACATGTCTGACAAGAATCTGCATGCAAGCAAGGAGGGGCAGGGGCAGGGGCAGAGGCAGGTGGGTCGACTCATTGGCAATGACTGCAGCAAGAAAGCATACACGGCAGTCTCACCTACAAGGTTGAAGAGAGCACCAAGCTCTGACAAGCGACCCACAACACTCAGTGGCTGAACGTTGATGATTGCAAAGATTAACAGCAGCCCTCCAAATAAGTACAGTTGCTGCATGTCATAGCACACCATTTTAGAAATCGAGAAAATCCCACAGAACACAGAAGCGCCGACCAACTGCCAACTTGATGAAAAGTGTGCCTAGGAACTGACCAAGGCGCTACTGGGATAGTACCCTGTGCCTAACGTCTCCATGGAGACAAGGTAAAGAAGAGACAGAAACAGTTGTACACAGCTGAATGTGTCAGCAGCCACCAAAGCAATCTGCAACACACGGAAAGTGCATATATGTGAGATGTAGGTGAGATGAAGCACCCCCCTTGCTGGATAACGGTCTAGACTACCCGCTATCAGAACCGACACTGAGTGCAAGCTGGTAAGACTGTCTGAAATCCATCTTGCCTGACCAAGACAATTGGTCCATCCCACGCACCAACTTGCAAAAGGCCCTGTTGGCCGGCCCAACATGAAAGCCCAAAAATAGAGGCCACCCGAGACTGGAAACGCAGAGGACAATTCACTGAGTGCCAGGCTAACACAAATGGTGAGTATGCTGGCTAATACCCAGCCCCAAACAAGCACAACTGGGCCTCCATATACAAGGCCAATGCCATACAGCCCTGCAAAGCACAAATCACGCTTGAAAACTACCCAAACAGTTTTTAGTGCTCAGACACTTCATGAGCTTTTCTTTTGGAAGAGCGTGGCAAGATGTGAGTCATACCACTAATGCCAGTCAACGGAGACATGACACAAAAGCAGATACAGCAGTTTTGACGCCAGTGCAGCGGCCGCTGTAGCCTCGATCGAATACCCAACTCCAACAGCCGTTTTTGGTCTGTCTCTTTACTCGGCATTGAGACCTAAGACGGTTTTTTGGGCACGCTGATGCACCGTGTCAGTAGTGGGCGCAGGTACGGTCAGCTTGAGCGCGGACTCTGTTGCACATAGGGTGCAAAAATTATATCGCAGCACTTGCAGTTGACAGGCAGAAACGACAGCGCAGTGCTTTTGGGTCATGGATTAAACATTGACACGAATCTGGGTGAAGCATATTGCTCCCGTAATCTGAGCGGACCCCCGACTCGTAACACTACTCGTAGCACAACTCGTAGCACAACTCGTAAAAAGTCGTGCATTCTTCCGAAGTTCGCGCCAAAAGATGTGAAACGCTCGATTGGCCACATGAAACGGCTAAACGTTCATTTTTCCTTGGCCTTGTGTATGCGAGGACAGAACGCAGAACGCAGGCTGCTGGAGACCATAATAACGATCTGGCCGGGAGACCCGCCAAGTCCTTGTGAAATAGCTGGACAGGTTGCCGAATGGGTTTTTGATCTTCAGACCCATGGCGCAAGCTCAACTAGCCCTCGTGCAGCTTCAAAGCTCTCCTCAGCATGTCAAGTTTGAGCCTGTCTGCGCAAGGTCAGTTTCCTGCACGTGCTGCATCGCACTGCCGGGCTTCAGGACGGTTGACAGTACTCAGCAGCTGGATTCTGACAGATTTGCTCGTACTTACTGCTCGAGTGCCCTCACAGGTTGAACCCGCACTCAGACAAACATGCGGTCGTATCAGACGAAGCTGGACTGCTGCATCACGTGCTTCTGCACGGCAGCCAGTTTACTACAGACTCAGTCTACCAGCTGCAGTATGGGACCGAGCTGCTCTATCAAGGCACTGAGGTTTCAGAAGTTCCCTGTATGATTGAGCGGCAGTGGTCATCCTTTGAATTTGTACCAAACAGAACAGGGGGAATACTGTTCCATCAGTCTGGCAGCACCAAACTGCTGTACACGGTTCTGCCAGATGCAAGAACTGTCTCCTCTCCAGTTTTACTGTTTGGCTCACACACAGGTCAGCAGCTCTGCTCTCGACATAGACCTGCCTCATTGCTTGGCACGTATGCAGTCTTGACGACATCCTGATTGTGCTCTTTGCAAGCCACTGACAATGATGTTACAAGGTTTTTGAAGCAAGGCCAGCATACCAGGAGACTCTGCCTGCAGGACCCATCACATGCTTCTCAGTGTCCCAAGCAGGCAGATACATAGTCTCAGGATGTGCTGTTGGCTCCATAAAGCTGTGGAGCCTAATCGAAGGCATACAGCTGGACATGCAGCCAGATGCACACCCTGGTGGTTGCTCATGCCTTGGTTTTCTTGAGCCCAGCATAGTCAGTCACCCATACCTCTTGAGTCTGTTTGTCTCCTGTGGTATTTGGCACTCTCATGTTGCTGCGCGTCATAGACAACAGGTTACTCATACATGCATACTATGTTTCTGGCAAACAGCAACACAGGTGCTTTGTGTCATGGCTGCTAATCAGCAGCCATTGGAGTGGCCCAGCTCAACACCTTTCACTCCCCAACTAGCATGCGCAACAGTCATAACGCACAGTGCCTGCCAGCAACTTGCCCTTTCACAGCTGACAGTAGACTGACACAACTTGACCAAGCAGGTGCTAAGTGGTGGCAGTCAAGGCGGTGTGACTATTTGGGAGGTCCATCAACAGAAGCTGCTCGCCCGCCAACACCTAGACACTGGTCCATCATCTGTAGGTAGCACTCCTTCCTACCTGCTTGTACAAACTCACTGACATTCTTCACTTGCCTGCAAGACAATTTGCACTGTGCGTTGACCAGCCAGAGGTCAAAACAGAGGTCTGTTTGGTTGCTTGGCTGACAACGCTGTTGCAGTGAAGTCATGAACTATGGTCACAATGCACACGGGTACATCTCAATCACATGTTCTTGTGCTTGCATGGCAGTGTGGCGTCCAAGAAAGCAGCATGCACACAACATAGTGTGTTGCAAGCTTCAGCTTTCAGATTAGTCATGGCACAAAACAGAATGCTGCTGATCTTGTCAGCATGTCTCCTTTCCCAAACATAAAGGTTCAGGAGTTTTGCCACGCATGCAGGGAGCATAGCTGGATTCCAGCCCCCTTCCATCAACCAGACCAACTTCCTTGACAGCAAGCGCCAGATGCCCTGGCAGCAGCAACATCAGAAGGACCCCATCTCACAGACTGAAGCTGTGTTTGTGGTTGCTGGCAATGATGCTGGGCTGGTGCACATCTGGGCTAGCACTGGGACTGGCCAACACACCTGGCAGCCTGTAGCTGTGCAGCAGCAGGTTTGTGCTTCTCCCTTGTCAGGCACTGCATAGTTAGTCAGCTTTATTGCACGTGGCCGCACATGTTGCTGCAATGGGGTGTTGTGTGACCAAGTGCCCCATGAACTTGCAAAGCAGGCTGCAGGCAATCCTGTAACATACTGCAGCACAGTATGGTGCCTGACCACCAAAGCTCATGCCATCCTGAGATGCACAGTGATGACATGATCTGTGTATTGTTGAATTGAACTGCAGTCAGAGAGGCTGCTTTGAAGGCTTTGTCTCTATGCTGCTGAAATATCATGACTGGCATCACTGCGCCTTGTTGTAGAATAGAGGCGGCTGCACAGCATCCACAGCCAGTGTCTAACTGCAGGGTGAGGGGCATGCTGTGAAGGCCCTCACATTCAGCCCTGATGGCACTATGCTGGCAGTTGCTGCAGGTAATTTCTTCCCTACAAGCATTCCCTCCTTACAATCAGCCATGGTTTGCTGGCTGCATGCAGCGTAGCTCTGATTCCACTACATTTATCTCATGACATACTTCAGCCAGGTAGCAATTATGGGTGGCGTTACTTGCATATTTGAGCTTTTTGCACACTAATTATGCAGCCTGCAGTATATTGTGTTGGTTCATCCAGACACGCCATAATAGACCTGATCACCACAATGCACATCACCGAACATTGCTGCACAGCACAGCGCGGCATGCACAACAGCCTTCCAGCTTGATACTATACCTCACCTGCCAGTCTCTGTCCTTTCTATGACCTGAAAATAGCAAAAGACATCTTTCCAGTCAACCTTCTTCAAGCCATTGCTTGTCTCAGGCCTGATATCATCAACAGCTTGACTGTCTGCCTGCCAAACACAGGATCTGGTGTGGGGCACATCTGGCTATACAACACCCAGGACTGGTGCTGTCACCGCATGGAGGGAGGCTTGCTGCGCCCACCGGTTACCTGCTGCTTCTGTGACTGGTCTGATCTCACACAGCCACCGCAGCTGTTTGTTGCGCCGGGCCCATTTGCCGCCGTGCAGTGCTTGCATGTACCTGATGTGAGCCAGGTACAGCCTCCACCTGTTTGTGCGCTGCATTGTCAGCTTTGTCTTGGTCAACATTGCTGCTGTAGAACCCACAAAGTTTGCCCAGGGACAGACAGGCATTGGCTACTCATGCCAGCCTCTATCCAGTTCTGTGTTTTGGCAAGCCCACCTCAGTCTTCAGATCATAGGTATGTGATGCAATACACATTTGTCATAAGATGTCGCTGATGTGTCAAGCATACAGGATACCATAGGACCTTTTACTAATTGTGATCAGCTGTGTTGGCACTGACCGGATCTTACAAACTGTCTTCTGACTTCAGCACCTTGTTTCATGTATATCTTTATACATTCAGTGTTAGCCTTATGTCATCAACACAAAGTGAGCATGCGGGGAATCAATTGCAACAAGGTAGGAAGAGTGTCTTCGCCTGGCATGCGCAAATGCACTGCAATGCAGTCGTCCTGGTTATGGACAAAGGTTTGCTGGCTGAGTGCCCTGTTTTGAATTGTTCAGGGCCTCTTGAAGCAGGATGAAGCCCCAGTGCCTCCTTATCTGCACTACTATGATGCAGCAGATGAAGAAGAGTCATGCCCTCAGCCCAGTGCCCTTCCACCTGCTTTGGCAGCTTCTCGACCTTCTGTCAATCAACAAGCTAATGATGCTTTCCCCAGATTTCATTCTCACCCGCCATTGCCGCCTCATCCCTTGTCCAAGCTGTCTCTCCAGCACAGACCTGAAGCGAATGGCGACAACAGCCCCGGGGCTGCTGAGAGTAGCCTCAGGTATGCTGGCAACAGCCCTGGCTTCAGCAGCCATGCAAGTGATGTCACTGGTGAGAGGTGCACAAGGGCTGTTGAGACCAGCCCTGGGCACGCAGATTCTGGGACAATCAAGGCCTCCCATGCTCGCAACAGCCCCACTGCTTTGAGGGCAGACTCAGGCGTGAGTAGCCCCAGTGGCAGCAGCCATCGTGGCAGCCACCTTTCCAATTCTGCTGAGGGACCGCAGTTTAGCACGCTAGATGACCTGCCTGATCAGCGGCAGCATCAGCAACCACAATCCCAATCAGCAATTCAGACGCAGGAACAGCAGCAGCAGCGACAGCAGCAGCAGCCATCTGCCCAGCAGGATGCCTCAGGCTCAGAATGTGACTCATCGGATGCATATGGAGATGAGTCAGACCTGGCTGTGGGTGACGATGAGCTGCTGGAGCATGAGGCAGACGCCCTGCCCCAATCAGCGCTCTTGCAACATGGTGTTGCCCAGCAGAATGTCTTGCAGAGCGACAGGGGCGTAAGTCAACATGACTTGCCAAGTGGGCAGATGCCCTCTGCACAGCAGCACCAACAGGAGTTCCAGCAGGAGGACGCACTGACTCAAGGTCATCGGTCTTGGGGAGTGCCTCCACAACTCCAGCAGAACCAGGGAGTGAAGCTGCACAGCAGGGGACCAAGTCATCCCCAGCAGGATGCAAGATCCAGGCATCCTGACCAAGACAGACTGTGCATCCCTGCTCAGCTGCAGCATCCCCAAGTCAAGCAACATGCGGTGCCCAATATAGGCCCAGGTGGTGTGCTGCTACTACCCGGGTCAGGTTTGGCAGGTCAGGAGCTTGTTTACAGGCAGCCAGGCAAGCTGCGCGCTGCATACAGGAGTAACTGTGATGACCAGCTGCAGAAACAGTCACAGCAGCAGTCCCAGCAACAGCAAGGGGTGATGCAGCAGGAGGGCTCTGAGCCTGTCTCATGCTACGACCAGCCCTCCATGCAGGCTGTGTCACATGCTCTGCCTGCCCCCACTCTTCCTACTAAGGTATGCAGCTTGAGAGGCTTGTTTCCCCTCCAGAGATTGAGATGACTGGCAAGACTGTGGTCATTGCGACAATGTTTGAACTGCATTGCGCCTTTTGCTGCGTTGTTCGTGAATGTGCAAAATGTGTCTGGGAACAGTCAAGCCTGGCATGCAATGAGTACAGATCGGTTGTGCAGCCTGCAAGATTTAGTTGTGAACCCATGTTGTACTGCGCGACTGACAAAAGGTCCCTCTGTGATTCCCAGATGAAGGTGCCAAAGCAGCTGTTTGTCAGACCTCTAGCATCAGCAGACACTCTAGTACGGCAGCCAGCTTACCCCAGCCGCACCCCTGCTGGTCAGTTCTGGACAGCTGGGGGTCAACACCCTAGAGAGCCTTTGACACTGATTCAGCAGGCCGCAGGGCCACCAGCATCAGCCCTAGCCCTGCCTCAGGCAAATTCCACAGCTCTGCTAGCAGCCAAGATTGGCAAGCTTCAGGGGGCAGAGTTTGACGCTGCAGCTGTGCTACACGACCCTGAAGTGCAAAGGAGAGTGACAAGTGCAGCTGCAGTGGCTGCGAATGTGCCTCATGATGCTGTTTTGTTTCATGATTTGCAACCACTGGACGAGGTTGCAGTGCCTGTCGAGGCGCCTAAGCTTGTTCAAAAGCAGCTGCACCCTGCATGGGTGGCAAAGCGTCATTTGAAGCCTGAGCTGTCTGACTTGTGGACAGCAGAAGAGCGGCACAAGCCCGTAATAACAACAGCTGTTGCTGGGAGCCATATCAACATGTCCCGTAGCAGGATTGCTGATTGTCTGCTTCGTTTTTGTTGAGACTTTGACCTCAACACAGTCTGGATGTAGCTTGAAGTTTGCATGCAACTGAGGCTGGACTTTCATTTGGATGCATGCTTATGTGGCAAACATGTACTGCATGTCTATATCAGCCCTGTGCGTCAATGTTCAGGCAGATGCATTCACAAAGGAAGCTGTTTCTGACTGTGTTTTGTTGCAAAACACCAACTGACAAACAGCCATACAGGCCAAAGTGAGCACGAAAACCCAATAGGGCTGACCTGTAAATCACGTTAACTTAATTCTTGCAGCAGCTACTTCTTGTTTCCAGGCGATGATTGTGCCCAACCTTCAGGTTGACAGCAGATACAGTGTGTCGTATTAGAGTGTACAGCTGTGTACATATATATACATGTAATACTATATACGCAAGTAAAGACACCCATGGCAGGTTGCCCTATGTGAAGAGATAGTTGTCACCAAACAACAATATGTGGTACAAGGACACTAACACACTCAACACTTGCATTGCTGTGAGCACAGAGACGCCACCTGCTCAAACCTGACTAGGTCCAGAAGACTTGCAGCAGAACGACTTAGCAACAACATACAGGCATGCACATAGACAAACACTCTACAGTACTAGCTGGGGGGGAAATGACATCGATCTCAATCAGACTGCAATGGAGATGTACAGATGTACCACGGCCATCAAAAGCAGTGAAAACAAGCAGATCAAGACTGCTAAGAACAGGTACAGATAGTCAAGGTAAAGGGCGTTGTCAGGCATTGTCTATGCAAATGTCCTCCAAGCAAGAGATGTCGTCCGCTGAGTCCAACGTCATAGCGCAGGACTGTTTGCTGTTGACAGCCATATTGTGATTGCTATGCTGTACTTTGTCACCAGTTTGACACTCCCTTCCTCCGTCCTCTGAGTGCAAATCATGAAAAGCACCTTCAGCGCCCATTTTTTGTGCCACTGTCATCCGCGCCACAATCTCTGCATTGCCCTGCTCTGACTCCAACTCTCTGGCTGGCAGCTGGGAATGCGTGTCAGCACTTGCAGCTTGCTGAGTCTGTACATGACTCTGTGCGCTGAGATCTGGCTGTTTGTCCTGAGATGGCGGTAACGGATTGTGAGCATGATCCCGGCGTGCATCCGGCCCTGAGGCGTCCAACTTGGTCTTCAGGGTGGCAGCCGTCATGTCTGCATCAGCATCAAGTAGAACCTCCTGCAGCAGCACACTCAATCCAGTCAAACTCAGTCCAGTGTCCTGCTTGGACAACCATGAGACTTTTCTGTGCTGTTGCTGTTCCTGATCTGTACATGTACTCTGTCGGTCCCAGCAACTCTGCAAACTGTCAGCCAATCACACGAAGATTTTCCTCAGTCTCATAATCAGTGCATGCTTTGGGTAAAATCACCATGATCCACAAAATTACGGGTCAAATCATCACTATGGTTAATATTCATTAGTGTTCTCTGGTAGGAGTTCATGGGCCGACCTGGGTCCTTACAACAGATAAAACTCTGTCTCTCTGCAAATCTATTGTTGACAATCCTTCCCCACCACATGCACCTGACAATGCTGCCTACATCAGTCAAAGCAGCATGCATCACAAGGTGCCAATTCTTCTGACTGACAGCCTGCAACGCCGGGCACAAAAACTGACTCAACACAGGCTCCACAACAAATATATATCATAAGCCACATATGCTCTCTTCCTATCATCAGCAACAGAAGGCACTTCTCATGTTCCTTTGGTGTTCCACTGCCATGTGAGCACACCAAGGAGTAGCACAGCAAGCCCTTCAGCATTTCAGCCATCAAGATTGCTTTGCAGGAGCATAGAGATCAGACAAATGCAGGCAAGGCAGACTCACTAATGGGGGTGGTGGCAGTCATGGTCAGTGACGTCATTGAGAAGCTTACTGGCATGCTTGACAATCAGTTCCTCAAAGACGTTACTGACAATGACTGCCACAACCCCCATTAGTCAACAAGTCTGCCCTGACTGCATCTGTTTCATCTCTATGCTCTTGCAGCAGGGTTGCATGATTTTGAATGTCTGTCAGGTGCAAACCAGACATCACACCATACAGCGAGACTGATGCAGCCCTCATGGTCTGAAATTTGTCGTCTTACTAAGCAGAGTAAAGCACCTGCTGGTCCAGAACAGGTACTTTTGTGGCTGCTCACAGCAAAGGTTGGAAGCCCAATGATTGTCATAGTCTCAGCACTGATCATCATGGCCGAGCACATGGCATGCTGCACTTTGTCACATGAGTCACCATGACAATCATGTAATGCAACATTGTCAGATTAGAAGGCCTTCCAGGGGTGCACACAACAGGCTGCTCTGAAGTAACAAGGCTTGTCCTGCACATACCTAGCTCATCATGAGCTGGAAAGCCTTTGTGTTTAATTTCATTCCTTGTCTAATTATATATATATGAATATATTATTGTTACCTTGAGGGCCACACTGTCTACTAGGTCCAGCACCCCTTGAAGGTCCGGCTCAAGCCTCTGGCTCTTCACTTGAGCCCTGAGTACCTCAACCAGTGATGCCCGATATGATGTCAGCTTGTGACGCGACACTCTTCCACCTGACGAGGCAACACACGCAGAGTCACACGGACAGATGCAGTGCCGGGAAGACAGTTTCCGGGCTAGCTTGTCAATCATGGCATGTTCAGACAGACGCAGAATTGCACAGAGAGATGCAGCGCAGACTGGTAGTTAGCACACACCCATGCTGCGTCTCAGGGGGTCAGCTGAGTTGTACACTGCGCCTCATGGCATACGCTTTGTGTGTCAAACTGTTTTGCAAAAAGCAAAAGCACCAATTACCAATTGCATCAGAAAATCCTAAGCGCAAACCAGAAAAACAGGAAGGCAACGACAGCGCCTTCACATACTCAACTCCCTAAACAGACAATGTTAGGCAAAGCTGACAACTTCAGCAGGCGAGGTTGCCTCAAAGCACAAGCAGTCACATGTGTATGCATCACACATTACCTCGTCTGTAGCTCTGCAGACGCACATCCAGGGGGGTCGGACACACAATCATGTCTCCATCTTTGTACAGCAGCACCTTGTTGCCTGGGCGCGCATACAGGAACCAGAACTTGGCCATGTGGGGAACTGGATCCTGCACCATGTGATGCATGTGACCCCTCACTCAGCACAGAGACAGAAAATGTAAACAGATTGGTTGATTGAGATTAGAATGCAGTCGCATGGTTCACCATGACATGTGAGTAAGCTGCCACACCTTCATTACTGATGTGGTCCACAGTGAGCATTCTCTGAATTCGCCTGGTGATTGTCTGTTGACTCCCGGGATAATTGATATCACGGTTTCATTCGTTTACCAAGGACACGTCTACCCTCAGGGCCAGGTATATAAAGTCCTAAATAATTCCAAATACAGGTTCTCGTTTTGGCACTCAGCTAGTTGCAGCAGCGCAAGTTGATGCTGCATGTGTGCCATTGCTGCATGAGCAGCAGCACCAGAAGTGTAGGTCTCACCCGGTAGTTGATGATACCCCATGTGTCGGGCACCAGCTTGTTGTACATCTTGGCATAAGCATGGTTGCCAGCCCTGGGTGCTCCAACAGTGTACACTTTGACAGAAGCCCATTCCATGGTCTTGGCAATGTCCACTGCTGCCAGATTGGCCATTGCTCCTCCAAGGCTGTGGCCTGCAGCCATGACATCCTGTGTGCACAATCTACACACACATGCACGCTTGCACGCTTGCACACACGCACGCACGCATGCACGTACGGACGCACGCATGGGGTTGTGCAGGCAGTCTCACAGATAGGAAATGAACAGACACACAAACAGGCATGCAGGCTCTTGAATGCACACAGGGTCAAGAGACAGAATCATGTGCTGCACAGAAGGTATGCATGGGAGCAAGGTGATCCACATACAAGTTTCTTTGTGCATGTGCACAGAGGCAATTATAATATTATGACAAAAGCACACACCACAGATATGCATGCCTACAGAGCTACTTCAGCAAGCAGTCGCTTGTCTGCAAGACTGCATGGATCTGTCGGGAAGTCAGTCACATGAAGCGACTGCTCAGCATTGCCCACAGTACAAGCTGGTGCACAAGCATAAGTCTGCCAAGGACGGCATGCACCTGTCAAGAAGACAGTCATATGAGGGGCCTGTTCTGCTGGTATCTTGTCCTTGATGAGCTGCGTGACTGCAGCTTGCAGGCCACTCACATGCCAGGCTGCATGGAAGCCTGAGTGCACCTTGGGGCTGCTCTGCAGGAAGGAGTGCTGAGTCACAGGTGCTTGACTCACCATCCAAGCCTGCACATCACCTCAACATCTGACCTTTTCTACAATCTGTTAGTAGGTCATTGAATGATGATGGCTGCATGAATGGATCAGCTTATGAATTTTGGTCCTGGCGCACTGGACTGCTGAACATGCTTCTACGGCTGCTATGTCAGTAGAGACCAGATTGAGTGGTGTTGCTTGGAGGAGCTCCCTCTATCTCAATGCTGCTGCAAAGGACGCTAGACAATGCACAACATGTACCAATACAGCAGCATCATTGGTGAAAGGATGCCTTTCACCTCAGGCCAGACAGTTTTATGCAAGAGAAGTTCACAGATACCTGTAAGAGCCACCAGTTTTGACATTTCTTGAACCACAGTGATTTTGTCTATTTTGTCAGCATTTGGTCAGTAGACAGTACATCCTACCCTGACATCAGCAAACATGTTGGTGAGATTGGCTGTGCCTCTGAAGGCCACAAGTAGAGTCTCATTGCTCCAGGCTACAATGCACTTCACATTGGCTTCCTTGCACCGCACCAGCTCAAAGTGATCCAAGTTAAAAAGGCCCAGTGCTGTCTTGGTCGACAGTTTCAACACCTTGCAGCCCTACATGGACAGACGTACCTGGCCAACACGTGTTGCATGTATACATATACACTGCAACAAGGGGACATCTGAAGCTGATGTATACTTTACCATTATTGCAGATGATGACTTTGTGCATGTGTTGAGGGAACAGTCTGCATCGCAAGTATATGCATAGCCTATTAGACTTTGCGAGCTGCACGCTGGGTATGGGACAGCAAAGCGCGAGGTCTAAATTGAATTGCCTTGATGAAAGGCAAGGCAGCTACACTTACAAGTTCTCTGAGCTGCATGCACAGCTACCTAGCAAAAACACTAGTACTTACTTCATCATGCTCGTAAACAAAACCATACCAGTACAGCAGCTTGATGGCAGTCTCAAAGCAGAAGATGGGGTGCTCCATCAGCATCTTCTGCTGCCTCTCAGGCATGTGACTCTGCCTTTCTGCATGCTTGGCGCCCCTGGAGTGCTCAGTCCATGCAAAGAATTGCATCCATTCCTGCAACACAGGCAAAGCAGGTGTCAAGCACTGGCTGCTATCACTGTACACATGGGAAATGACTGATGGAGTGCAACAAAGTATAAGAAAGCCGTTTGTAACTGAGCAAGAACTTACAAGACAGCTGAAAACATGTCATACGCATGAAGGATTCCTAGCAGTTGTATGCAGCAACCAAGCAAGCAATGCTGCCTGAGACAAGAGGTTGTGAGCAGAAGGTGTATGTGTAGATGTACATGTGAGCTACCTGGACAACAATTGGATTGTTTCTGGAGTTTCTTTTTGGTGTGAAGAAAGCGGACTGCGCCACAACGAGCCGCATTACAGCCAGCATCACTGCATTCAAAAAGAGCAACCATTGCGTACTTGCCACACCTACAGTAGGTGTTGGCATATGCTACGGTAATACATGCATGCTGTGTAGCAGAGTGCTGCAGTGACCAATGCACCGTCTGCCGCTGACATTCCATGAATCAGGCGGACAGCTGATATGAGATAGTCCATGCCCCTGCAACATGTGCAAGGGAGAAGAGACAAAAATGCGGACAGACAGATGAACAGAGAGAGAGACAGGCATATAAGCATATATATACTAACAAGCAGGCAGAAGAAGCAGACAAGCAGGCAAGGCAGCCTGGCGAGCTGTGTCACACCATGGAGCTATGGCACACCAAGGGTAATATAGCTGTGGCAGCAGTGAAGAAGTTCGTGTGAAGAGCAGGCAGCAGGGAGTACTGACATGCAATGTGTGTGGAAGCCTGCAGGCAGGGGATGCAAGCAGAGGGGCGGAAGATGACTGTAAGAAGCCAGGCAACCACTGTCAGCAAAAAGTTGGACACTCCCAGGCTGTTGCCCTCCTGAGTTCGCATCAGCACCAGCCCAATCCTGTACAGCACTGATTGCTGAGAACATATGCTGCTCATAGCATACGAGCTATGCTACAACGGCCAGTTGGCCCTAGACTGGATGGAAAATGGTGTGTGAGGAACATTGGTTATGGCTGTTGCACCACAGCATTGACCAGAGGATTCAGAACAGGTGTGGTAGCCTGCGCACTCAGCATTGCCTGAGCCATTGATTCAAAGCTGCCTTGTGCCTGGAAAGCACATGGGGACAGTGTGTACTTGCAGCAGAAGATGCAGTGTGAGTTGATTGGATGGAGTGAAGTAGATGATTCAGAAGTTGATCTGATTTGATGAGAATAAAATGCAAACATGGAGATTGGAGCTGCATGCATTGTGCAAATGTGACTGTATGCAGCTGGTATGGTGCTACCTGAAAGATGAGTAAGGAAACACGCTGTGATGTATGCGCCCCATCCTTATATACCATGTATGAAACCACAAATACAGCCCCAAGCCAACATACGCTACAATCCTATGTGACTTGTATGTGCTGCTTATGTAGCATGGAGTATGGGACGCGAAGCTGACATCAGCAGCACAAGCTTCGGCTTGTCCTGCATGCCATATTCGAAGCTTTGATACACATGATGTAATCCTCCCCATCATGATTTCAATGTGAGTCACCTTGCAGCCCTAAATAGCCAGCTCTGATCAGGGGAATGCATGATCCAATCACAACAGAACAAGCAGCAATGCTGGGTCCAGCCGACTGACCACAAATACCCTCAACGGTGGAATTCTTTGCTGCCTGACAGTCTCAACTGTGAGCAGCATCTGACAAGCATCTTCACATGATTGCAGGATGCCCTGCTAGGCATTGCTTGCCTTGTGGTTGTCCAACAAGCTCCAATATTAGTGATGTCTCCAACACTGCCCTGCAATACATGAGTCTGTGGATAAATGGTCACAGAGCACAGCGCAGCATGGCCCAGCGCGTTGCATTTCAGCACAGCCCAGCCCAGCACAGCTCAGGCCAGCACAGCACAGCACAGCACAGCACAGCACAGCACAGCACAGCACAGCACAGCACAGCACAGCACAGCACAGCACAGCACAGCACAGCACAGCACAGCACAGCATACCAGGGCACCAGCTTGGTCAAGTTGACAGCCCAGGGAGCATCAAAGACCAAAGCAGGCTTGCGTTGGACACTGGCAAACCAGCTTTTGCCTGCAACATGCTATTATTCTCACACAGAGGATCAGGACCAAGTCATGCATGCATGCTTAGTCACACATGCATGCTTAGAACCAATGCCAAGCAAGAATTGCCTGAGGATGAATGCGCAGGCAGTCTGACAAAGAGTGAAAAGCAAGGTGGTTTGTGTGCATGCATTGTGACCCTTACGCTGTATAAGCAGATGCTGCAGCGGCTTCCCGTCAGAGTCTGTCCATGTGGTTGCTGCATGTGCCAGCACCAGCTGTAGAAACAGCCACTGCACACAGCAGGATCCACATGAAATGCAGAATGATACTGTTGTGTCCTTGTACATTCTGCCAATGCAGCAACCATGGGGTTAACAAGGTGACTTGCAAAACTGTGCAGGTGTGCAGTACCAATGCCAGTGGGTGTTGATAGGAACCCATGACAAAACTCTCAAAGATGACTGCTAACAGACTACTTGTTGAAGTCATGCCGGATGCACACAAGCTGTCTACAGTCTTCGCATAACAACCTCAATCATGAACTGCTGAAATTGTGTGTCTATGGCGCAAATGCTGCAGCTATCCAGGAAAGCGCAGAACAAAGCCAAGTTCAGTTCTGAACATGTTTAGTCAGCCACTCACACAGTTGAGCATGGTCCAAACAATGGACTCTGACCATCTGCAAAAAGTTGTATACATGCGACACTCCTCCTTGCTGGCAGCGTATGCGTTCTGGGTCATCCAAAATACATTGGCTACCAACTGCAGCAAACTGGCATCATGAGATAGTGCGTAATGATATACAGCCCAGCAGTAACGTCGTGACAGAAGCTTGCAAGATGCAAGCCAAAATGGACAGCAACGACCATGATGGCGCCGATTTAGAGGCGCACGCATGGTTTTGCAGCACAGCTTATGGTTGCCAGGACTGGCATGGAGATATTATGGGAGGTGAGCTGTATATACCACGAGCCCAATGGACATGCCAGTGTGTATGACCAGCCGTCTTCTTCTGTTGGTCCTGCATGCAGTCAGACAATGTAGACCATGTCATACCCCCCGCAAACATGTGTCACTGCCAAGCAGCAGCAGCCGCAGCAGCAGATAGGGTCACTCAGAGGCTGAGACATGCATTGCAAGCTCTTACCAGCGCTTTTGAAGCTGTTTGATTTGCTTCAAAGTCCGCACCAGCAGGTAACCTTGCACAGCCGAAAGGCCAGCACATATTCCTCCTATTACCGCTGACGCAACAAGGACAGTTTTCTTGTGGCCTTGAGCAACGTGGTGTGTGGCTTCAAGGACCACAAACACTATCAGCACAGCAAACACCAAGAAGTGTAAGATGCTCCCCTGGAACAACAAAGCCTGCAACACAGTACACTATGTACCTCAGTGTATGACCACACGAAGAATAGACTAGGACACCAATGCTTGCAGTCTGGTCGAAGGGCGACATCAAATGCGCAGAAAAGAAAGACAGCAACATGAAATACAGAGATGAGCTCAGGCTTTGTGCAAATCTGAGTGGACACCAAAATTAAGGTGAGTCTTGCCTTGAGAGCTCGTGACGACATACATTCCACTCGCAACATGACATCAGTCTCAGGGTTCAGTCTGTTGTCAACTGAAAGATTGTTGGCAGGAGATGTTCTGCTGTCATCCGCGCTGGCATTTGGCTGCCACAAAGCATTGGATCCCCCGCCAATTTCATGCATCTGTGTTATAAAGGTTATAAACAGTGAAGCAGTGGGTGTATCACTGTACAGTAATTGCTTGAAATTCTGGAACTGCAGAAACTGCTTGTTACAACAGCAGGACAGGTACCATCAAAGCGTAAGCGTTGGCAAAGCACCATATACCAATACCTTGCAGGTAAGCTGTTGCATGCATGCTTGAGTTGTCCTAAAAGCAACAGATCAGCAGCGGGCCTCAGCAGGGCTGTCAAAGCAACCTGGAAATCAATTTGCAACGCTCAAGCTCGATGGGCCCCAGACCTGTCGTTATACTCTACTGCACAATTGCAGCCTGTAGCTGCTGCAGCTGACACTTCAAAACCCTTTGCTGGAAATCGTTGAGTACAGAATCGACAGGGCGTGCCGTGAACATGCACTACCTAGGTATGCGTGCTAGAAATTTAGCTGCCCGCAACGAACAGCCATCAACAACAACATGCAAGAACGCGCTGCGAGTGTGAGGAAAGTCGTTTATGGTGTCGGAGCAAGTACAACTTTGTGTGCTTGCGAATAGCGTCAAGAGCCAAGCCAGCCCCCTTTGAGCTTCCCAGCAGCTCAAAAAGCAACTGGCATTCGCAAGTGCAGCTCAAGCCATTGCAACGGCAAGTCTGACGCCGGCGAACTGATCTTGTTAGTTTTCCTGTTTTGCACGTTGACTCATCGCTTCTTGCGGATTGGTCATCAATAATGCGATGCATGGGATGCGTGTACCCCCTGCTTTGGCGAGATGACTGGCGGAACGGGACGTGTCCATCCCGACAGCCAATGTAGAAATGATATAAAGTACGAATTTCGCAAAACACTGTCGATCCCCAGCAACTTCTTATGTGAGCTAAATAACCCCTGAGGCCAGATCTATCCCAATCAAGCTTCAGAGTCTACCTGCGCTTGCTTTGGTGAGCAACGCGCGCCCAGTCGAAGTGTACGGGCTCAAGGTTTTTCGCTTGCAGTTTGCCTTGCCGGTAGGCTGCAGTTGAGGTCGTCAGGCGGCTCACTGTTCGTAAGATCTATCTCAACGCTGCAGACCTAGCTAGGTTAGATCGTTCGATACCTGCAAATGCAGCGGTAAGCTGGTCGACCCGTAAGCAGCGTTCGTTGTTGAATTCCACAACCACTTGGCGTTGCCATGAGCCTCGAATCAGCAGGTAACGGCCACAAATGGCAGTCGTGCAAGAATCTGTCAAGGTGTTGTAGATGTTTGGATCACTCTCTATCGAAATCCGCAAAAAGCAGCAAGGTATAACCCACCAACTCCTTTTGAGTTGCTCTGACTTTTGCTTTGCATCTGCAGCGGTTGACACGAGGCAATCTCATAGGCACGTTCACGCGTTAGACGGAGAGGAGCGCAAGCATGACGACTTCACTAACCTTGTGTCGGCAGCTCTGCACAAGGCCGGCTCCAAAAAAGCGCTTTTGCCTACAAAATCTAAGAAAACCATAAATGAGGTCAACCTGCGTGATCTCACGCGCTCAAAGCGCCGATTTGTCGTCGAGCAGGCTCTTGAGGTAACGTTGACTGACAGCTTTTACTGTCCTTTTTATTCACGGCCCAATACAAGGCTTGGTAGCTGCCAGCCGCGATTTGGGCTACCAAGCCATGCCAGCCATCGTCCACCACGCCATGATGTCTGTCCGCCCAGGAGCATGCACAATTAGCCACACCCTGCCAGGTTGCTAGAAAATAGTGGCTGGCCTAGATCATAGCAGCTCTATGTTTAGCTAGCTTACGTCCTGACCACTGCCCTGATGTCAGAGCAGTACAACGAACTATTTTCTTCACTATGTGCAGAGTGAGGATGCAGATGCTGCAGTCTTCTTCGGCAAACTCAAGGACCGATTTGAGAGGTAAGGCAGGCTGGTCTGACCACGCCTGCTTTGCAGCCAGCGATGCAAGCTACATATCAGGTGTACATCAGCTGCGACCCATCAGCACCTGATCACACAAAAGTGCCTGCTGATTTTGCAGGGCGCATGTTGATCTTGCAAGTGTTGAGGTCAGGTTCAAGCACCTGTCAGTCAACGCTGAGGTTGCAGTGGGAGCCAGGGGTGAGCCCACGGTCTGGAATGCCTATCGCAACCAGTTTGAGGTAAGTAACTTTGTCTGCATCCCTGCTGGGTGTGTGCATAGAGCCTGTCGTCCACGTCAATACTGTTAGCCAGCTGTGCTAGGGACTGCCAAGCAGCGGCTTTCAGCTGCAGCTTGATGCAAACACAAGTCAGCCTTGTCCAACCACTCTTTCACTGCATGTCTCTTCTAATCAAACCAATCTGAGCACCTCCTGTTGCTGCTTGTAGAGCATATTGCAAAAGGTGGGTGCCATGAAACCCAGCAAGACACAGTTCTGCATCCTGGATGATGTGAGCGGCACTTTGAGGCCTGGCCGCATCACCTTGCTCCTGGGACCACCTGGTGCCGGCAAGTCTACTCTGCTCAATGCTCTGGCAGGCCGCATGCAGAAGACAGCGATGCATGTAAGTCCCTCTGCTGCCTGTGTGGCACAGACTTGCTCTTCCCAGGAAGGTTTTCAGTAAGATGCATCTGCCTGTCATTTGCATACAAGCTGATTTGTATGTTGCATGCAGTTGGAGCCTGTCCCTGCTCACTCAGACCCTGACATGCTGCAAAATGCACTCCTGCTTCTTGCGCAGACAAGGTAGATCCGTGGCAGATGTGACAACATAGGTTGTCACAACCTAGGCTTGCTGCAGGGATGTAGCTATCCCATGAGACTGTGAGCTACAATTGTGCTGCAGCTGCTGCAATTGGCAAGCTTGTCACACTTTCTGTAGGTGACTGGTGACATCACATACAACGGCAAGGGCTTTGACCAGTTCAGAGCAGTGCACACTGCAGCCTATGTGGACCAGGATGACCTGCATTTGCCCATGCTGACAGTGAAGGAAACCATGGACTTTGGTTCTAGGGTTCAGGGCGTTGGTCACAAACTCGGTGAGCATTCACACAATTGAAACTTGGTCTGCACCTGAAACTTGTCCAGCAGTGGTGCTGAGTAGACGCTCCCTTGACAGATATCCTTTAGTAGGAGCGCCTCACACTGATCCTGAGGCGTTCCTAAGTGTAGCAAGGATGCAATGTGAATCTTACCCTGAAACCAAGGCACCTTTAGGGGCAGTCACAATTTTGCATCACCAAGCGCTGATGATCTCAGAGAAGTCTGTGCTGCCTACTGCAGTCTTGACTATCATCATGCAAGCAGACCACACTCACCAAAGTAGGCACTGCTGATGGCATACGGGTGTTCTCATGTCATTTGCTGACAGATGTTGAGTTCTGGTCATGCATCACAAGATGGAATACTGCAAAGAACATGTAAGAGAGCACTCAGGCAATGTACAGGCTGGTGTAGAGAATGTTATAATTGGCACACTGACTGCCAAAGCAGCAGCTTACACAGGGAGGTCCTGAGGGCTGTACATACCTTACCCTAGGGAAAGACATCTGATTCAGAAATGAGTGAGTGTGATTGTGTAGAGGATCTGCGAGAGCTGCACCAAAAGGAAAAGGAGGCTGGCATTGAGCCTGACTGGGAGATAGACACTTTCACTAAAGCTTCAGTGCAATCTGGCAAGCGCGAGTCTATTGCCACTGACCTGATGCTCAAGCTTCTGGGTCTGGACGTAGGTTCTTGACTCACATACTGTACTGAGCGTGATGTTTTGTCGAATGCTCATGCTGCCTGAGGCTGTTGCTTTGGTGTCTGTCAGTGATGTGCAAGCATTTGTCCTTCAAGCCAAGCCTGTTGAGATGGTGTGCATTTACCACAGGGCGTGCCTTCATTCAGAGAAATGCCTCACGATGTAGTCTTGTCATTCCTGTCTATACACCACATGATTGGCGCTAGCAGTGGTGGTACAACCTACTGCTGCCTATGCTTTGCAGTTGCAGCTGTTCTAGACGTGCACAGTCAGCTTGACGGTACTGCTTGACCACAGGTGTGTGCAGACACTCTGATAGGGTCTGATCAAATTCGAGGCGTCAGTGGCGGGCAGCGCAAACGTGTCACTACAGGTCAGTCTACAAGTTGTCCTGACCCACTTTGCGCCCAGTACTTGGCAGGATGTGTTGGATGCATGCACTGGTCTCCTCCCATCATGCTGTCAGACTGTTTATTGCCTTGCTGTAAGCTACTAGCATCCCTTCAGTAGACAGCTAATGGCCCCCATGAGTGGACAGCCGCTGGCATCCCCTAAGTCAGCGTTCACTCAAGGCGTGGTGGCGAAGAGATTGCTGTTTGTGTGCAAAGCAACATGCAGAACTTGATGGCATCATATGGCCCAAGAAGAGCATGACCCCAAGCCTGTGCATACATGCTGCATAATGCATATACTAACAATATTGATTACATGTACCGTAGTGCTTTTCATGTTGGTCGTTTACTCCGCCGCGGATTTAAAATGGGTCAGCGAGTTAAATAAATCATTGTTTTTGGCCCGCCCGTCATTACATGCCCGTTACACAGTGCGAATAACGTTACAAACCGTAAATACAGATGGTAATGACGGCCTGACAAAGGCGCGACCATATATAAAACCCGACTAACATTAAAAGCACTATGGTAGTCTTTTATATATATATATACATATAATGATATTTAATTATATAATCTTATATATATGTGACTATATATATAATATTTAGTATATAACTAGATGTTCATATCAACTTTATGTCAATACTAATGTACTGACATAGGGCAGTCTTGATGCAACACCTTGCTGTCTGTTGTTCAGGGGAGTTGCTGGTGGGTCCCAAGAAGACCCTGTTCCTGGATGAGATCAGCACAGGCCTGGACAGCAGCACCACCTTCCAGATCACTCGCACCCTGCGCGACTTCAGCCACCTGCGCCAAGCCACCATGCTTGTGGCCCTGCTGCAGCCCACGCCCGAGACCTACAACCTCTTTGATGACATCCTGCTCATGTCTGAAGGTGGGCACCCGCATTTGTGCTCCTGCACATGACTACTGCTGCAAGGGCTGTGTGCTTTGATTTTCCAAACTTCACAGGTGACAATCATCATCAGCTGCAGTCTTGTGCTGGAAGATGACACACGCTGTCATCCGCAATCTTGTGTCACAGCAAACGAAGGTTGTCTAGCAAGATGGTGTGATGCATCAGCCCTAGGCAGGCATGCGCCCTGCATGACTACAGCCAATGACCCTGCAGCCTTGCTCAGATGGGATTTTACAGGCTGCAGCCAGCCTTCATTGCCAACCAGCAAACACTTATATTTCTATTGTGACACAGCTGCAACTGTGCTGCAGGCAAGATGGTGTACCATGGGCCTAGAGAGGAGATTCTGCCTTTCTTTGAGAGCCAAGGCATGCACTGCCCACCCCGGAAAGCTGACTCAGACTTCCTGCAAGAAGTGACCTCCCGCAAAGACCAGCAGGTGGGTGACTGCCTACACTACAAAGAAATTCAAGAAAGAAAAACACAATAGAAACCAGATGGTCTCTGAAGCCTTACTGCACTGGTCCTTGCCTTGTTGCACTATCTGGGTTGCTGTCAGTACGCACTGCACACATCTGGTCAACCACACAGCTTGCACTCTTCCTGTAGTGGTGGCTGTTGTGCTGTATGCCTGCCTCTTTGCCATCACACCTCCCTATTTTCCAGACCGTGGAGAGCGCTACACATGATGTGTGATGTCCTTCCATGCCTGAGAAGCGCAATCTTGTAAGCTATCCCAATGCCAAGTTGTTGAATGCTTGCAGCAATATTGGAGCGGTGGAAAAGACAGCTACAGGTACATTCCTGTGCGCGCCTTTTCTGAGGCCTTCCTGCAGACACCCATTGCACGCGGCAACATGGAGTACTTAGAGCAACCTTATGAGGCCCCAAATCCTAAGTGCGATGAGGCCCTTGTCACTCACAAATATGCATTGCCATGTGAGTTCTGCCTCGTCCGGATGTGCTCTGAGTGCTGTCACTTTGTCGTTACTGCTACTGCTACTGCTACTGCTACTGCTACTGCTACTGCTACTGCTACTGCTACTGCTACTGCTACTGCTACCTCCGCCCCTTCCAGTCATGTAGCCCCATGTGCAACCTTCTAAGTGGAAGCGCTCGTTTGTGTTTTACATCGCAGACCTTGTCAAGCAGCAACAGCTTTCATGAAAGGTTCCCCTAAAGTAGGAATGCCTGTTACCCATCCCCATGTGTTTCCCCATGTGTACAATTTCCCACTACTCTGGACATTATTCATGATGTTTTCACGCCTCTAGAACGTGTTCTTGGCACGTGTGATATATGACACCATACCCTGCCTGCAGTGCTGGGTCGCTTGAAAGCATTGATGAGAAGGGAGTTTGTACTCTTGAGGCGCAACCTGGTGCTGTACAAAATGAAGGTCATTCAAGTGTTTGTCTTGGGCTTGATTGCTGCCACCCTGTTCCTACGCACACACATCCACCCCATCAGCCCCAATGATGGCCAGGAGATTGCGGGCTTCCTCTTCTTTGCCACCCTGGTTATGCTCTTCAATGGCATTGCTGATCTCTCAATGACGGTATGCCTTATCTAAACTGACAAGGTCCAAACACGGTGACTCCACAATAGGTGACTTCTGGCAAGTGCTTGGCAGGCACACTCAGGGATGCATCATTCATATGAAACAGATGCCAATACAGCTTGATGTTGCCGTGTGCGCATGCGTGAAAGCCACACTGACTCTGGCTCCACACCAACTCTGTGATATGTTGCTTCAGGTGGAGTACCTGCCAGTCTTTTGGAAGCAGCAGCACATGCTGTTCTTTGACGCCTTCTCTTTCTCTTTTCCAGCTTTTCTACAGCGCATTCCATTCTCTCTGGCAGCCGCCACTACCTGGACAGTTGTGACCTACTTCCCTGTGGGCCTAGCTGGAGAACCTAGCAGGTGCTGCCCAGTCCATCATCATGCTCGAAGCACCAAACGGAGCTTGTTTGTTGCCGTGTTTGCTGCTGTTTGTTGCTGTTTGTTTGTTGCTACCTGAAGTTTTCATGCTGTGCTGTATTGTGCTGTGCTACAGTAGCTGATCAGTAATTGAACCATGAGTCCTCATCCAAACTCTACCCCCTTTGCTATGCAGGTTCTTCATGTACCTGGCATGCCTCTTCCTCATCCACCAGGTCGGCATCTCTGTCTTCCGATTTGTGGCCACCTTGTCGCGCAACATTGTGGTAGCCAACGCTCTTGGCATGATGATCCTGCTCTGCATTTTCCTCATGGATGGCTTTCTCATCCAGCGAAGATACCTCCATCCTTGGGTTGTCTGGTACGTACGCTGGTTCGTCATGGAATGGCACTTGTTGCATGTTTGCTGCTTCGCAGTGGGCATGCATACATAGGTTTGTTACCGTGCAAGTAGCTGAAGTGGTTTGTGCCGCATGTACTTGGTCTCATTTCAATCGTTATGTCTTCTGCTGCTTGACCGTGTGCAGTTTGGTGCATGCATAGACCTTTCGAACTTGTTTCATACATACATCAAGACATACTGTAGAACATTGTTTGTTCTTTCTCTCGCCATGCTACCCGCATCTACAGTCATGTATGTGTTGTCTTTCTGTCCTGCTGCTCTGGACTGAAAGAGTGCACATCTCATTGGTTTTGCTATGCCTTGCAGGCTGTACTGGATGAACCCCCTCAACTACGCCACAAAGGCACTCCTCATCAATGAGTTCACTGCCAGTAAGCTACCCAAGAACTCCCCATTGCATGCTGTATGCGATTTGGCTTATGGACAACATTGATTGCTGGGGTTCCCAGCCCCTTGCCCTTAATGTCTGCCAAAACCTGATACTACAGCATGCTTGCTGGAATGACTGTCTACTGTCAATGTCTTGGTCAATGTAAAGCTAGCCCTCGTCTCCAGATTCACTACTTTCCTACAGCCTGACATCCATGCATTGGCTGAGCCCATCTGCCTGAGCATGCTCACTGTATGACAACTGTCTCCTGCTGCTCAACCCAAAAACAAAAAAAAGGTAACGCTTCCCAGCTCATGATGAGCTAGGTACGTGCAGGACAAGTCTTGTTTCTCCAGAGCAGCCTGTCTTGTGCATCCTGCTGCTGGCTGTCTGACTATGCCTGGATATGTTGCAGATCACTGGCAAGGAGACAAGCGGTACCCCTACGCACAGGGCATATTCCCAGCCAACACACAGACTCTGGGCGATGGCATCCTGCATCAGTTGTCGCAGACCACACACTATTGGTGGTGCTGGCTGGCTATCGGGGTCTGCCTGGCATACATCTTCTTGCTCAACCTGCTCATCCCACATCTTCTGACAGTCCTGCCACGTGAGTTGCTGTCATGCGTCTGTCCAGACATCTTGTGCTGATGGCGGCATGTATGGACTATCTGCACCCATGTTGTCACGTAGCGCGCTTACTTGCTTGCTTGCTTGACTGGTTGTAACCAATTGTTCGATTCCTGTCCAGACCCTGGACAGTCTGGGTGGTTGATGAGATATGCTGGTGTCCTAACGTCTGGGCATGTGACATGCTTCTCTCTCTCTCTGTGTCAAGAAGGCTGGTTCACTACTTTGACACCCATGCATTGCTCTGTTGTCAGGCATGCTGAGTCTGTCTGTTCAGCACGCTGAGTCTGTTCACTTGGCATGCAGCCTATGGCAGCAGTGATACCCGAATGGTGACAGACGAGGCCCTGGCTGAGAGGAAGGCCGCCCTAGATGGGGACCCAGGCACTGACAACGCTGTCAAAGTGGACATGCCACAGGAAGCTTCCATGCACCAGGCCCAGCCTGTTGAGCAGCCAGACCAGCCGCTAGAGACAAGGGTAGGCACCAGCTGCCCTTGTCAGCAGCCACATGGGAGCACAGCATTACTAATGCCCATGGCTTGCCTGTTGCTCAGCAGTGTCGTTACTGTTGCAGACATGGTTTGCTGTTTTCAACAGCAAAAAGTCTAGATTAATTCAGAAACGTCATCCTTACAGTGGAGATCTGAACTCAGAAACGTCTGGGGACAGTGAAAACGTGCTTCCACATTGTGGAAGCAGTTTTGCTCCCTGGCCGCCTAGATGTGCACTGATGTGGCTTTTTGGCTGGACTGTTCCAGTGTTTGTATTATTGTTTCTTCGGCTTGTGCTGTCATTGCAGCTGGCACATAGCAAGCCTGCAGCCTGCATGCTGACTAGAGCAATGATGCAATACTGGAGCCTGCCTTGTGATGGAATCTATGGCGCATTTGTATATTACAACAGACAGAAACTGCTTCAGCATGTATGGTGTGTGCTGAAGCCTATTGTATCCCCATTCTTCGTGTCAAAGTCAGTGACTCTGTGCTCAAGCCCACAAAGCACCAATGCTTGGTGCAGACATCAATTGGTAATGCATGCAAACCGTACTGTGGTGATGCAGCTAACGTATCCAAGGGTGACTCTGGCACCAGATAATGCCCCAGGCCATGGTACCATCCCACCCCCCCTAGAGAGCCCCTTCCTGCAGAGGCTGGACCCTGTCACAGTGCAGCCTTCACACAACGGCACTGACGTTGGCAGATGGGACTCAGCTGAGCAGTCCCCTAGCAAGGGTGCTGCTGCCAACAATGGCTCTCAGAAGTTGGCTGCAGAGGACACCAAGTGCGTTATGCTTTGCTTTCAGTTCCATTTGCTGCATTCTTGGTGTGCCATGCTAAGCTGTGCTGTGTCATGCTGTGCTATGCAATACCATGCTTTGCTATGCTGTGATACGCTATGCCGTATCATGCTATGCTGTGCTGTGTCATGCTATGCCACGCTGTGCTGTGCTATGCTATGCCACGCTATGCTGGACTATGCCCTGTCATGCTATGCCATGCCATGCCATGGCAAGAAATCCTATGCTATGCTGCGCTGCACTATGTATGATATGCTGCCTGGCATGAACGGACATGGCATTTAGTCATGTTGCAACAGCATAACAGCCACATTTGTTGTGCAGGGGCGGAAGCGACAAGGCAGGGCAGGGCATGGTTTTGCCCTTTGACCCTATGACCATGACTTTCAAGGACCTCCACTACTTTGTTCCCATCCCCAAGGTATGCCTGCACTGTTATCTTTTGGAAAGCATCACATGTCCGGCTTAGAGCAGAACTCAATGGTCCCAAGTGAGTCAAGTTTCAGTCATAACTCAGTCCTGCATTAGTCTCTGTCTGAAGCTGGTACCCGGCAGGCAACCTGCAATCAAGTCATGTCAATATAGACAAAGCTCCCCCAGAATGCATAGCACACACAGGGGTGCAGAAGAGCACTGGATCAGCCAACTGATCAGTTGTCACATGAGTTGTGACATCATTGCCTCCCCATGCTGTGAGCTTCTGATGACAGGCATTTGGCTCTGTTAGTATTGCATGCAGGAAGCTGCAGTGGGCAAGGAGCATGTGCACCAGGAGGGTGGGCAGGCCATGCTGGAGCTGCTACTGGGCATCAGTGGAGCCTTCCGCCCTGGGGTGCTGACCTGCCTCGTGGGGGTCAGTGGGGCCGGCAAAACCACCCTCATGGATGTCCTTGCTGGCAGAAAGACATGTGTGTTCTTCCCGCTCAAACTGTTGATGCTTTCTGTTTTGATCAGTGGTCTCTGTATACCTCCAATGTATGACAGGTGTATCATGCTACTGTACCTGCTCAATCGCTTGCATGCATTTAGCAAAGCAGACAGATAGCTGCTGGCTAGTCCAACCATTTCTGAGATGACAGTACAAGCTGTAAAACCATGCTTATTTCAGATCTGTGCCAGGTGGCTGCAGAGTGCCTAGCATGTGAACAGGGCTTCTTGTCTTGCAAGAGCATATCCGCAAATCCCAGCAAGCAGTTTCACTTCAAACCGCCTGTGCACACTGTTGCAGCCGGAAAGATTGAGGGGGACGTGCGCATCAATGGCTACCCCAAGGAGCAGGCATCCTTTGCGCGTGTCTCAGGCTATGTGGAGCAGTTTGACACGCACACTGCAGCTGCCTCGGTGTATGAGGCGCTGCTCTTCAGTGGCACCCTGCGCAATGGCAAAGAGGTGGACCCAAAGACTACCAAGGCCTTTGTGGATCAGGTAATCATGCCAGTTCGCCTCCAGGACATCTACCAGTCACATGTGCACCTTGTAAAGGCTGTCACTAGCATTAGTCTTGCATGCTCACCGCGCAAATGGGTTGAGTTAGAGTGATCTTTGCCTTTGCAACAAAACGCCTTCCCTGGGGGCAGAGTTGGGGTCCTCCAGGGGCAATCTGGGCCAGTTTCTGAGGACGGCATAGGAATGCTCTGACTGCGTTGCACTGCACACAGTGCATGTGACAGCACAGATATGCAACAGTGATGCTCAAAGCAAGCTGTCCAGACGGGGAGAAAAGAGCACTGCTGTTACAGAACTTCTGTACACCTCCGACGTAGCCACACTGCACAGCTGTTCAAGTACTGACATTCATGCCATGCCTGGACCCACACGGACAGCTCCTGCTGAGCTGAATGACTGATCACGTCATTGAGATGCCCATTTGAGCATGTGACTCAAGGCATGGTGAGTTGCTGCAGGTGCTTGGCTTGGTGGAGCTGCAGACCATGAGGGGGGCTGTGGTGGGACGCCCAGGCCAAACTGGTCTGTCCGTTGAGCAGAGGAAGCGCCTCACCATTGCAGTGGAGCTGGTTGCCAACCCCTCCATTGTCTTCATGGACGAGCCCACCTCAGGTTAGTAACCCCTCCCTGTCTGCATGGACGAGCCCACCTCAGATTAGTAACCCCTCCATCTTCTTCATGGACGAGCCCACCTCAGGTTAGTAACCCCTCCATTGTCTTCATGGACGAGCCCACCTCAGGTTAGCAACCTCTCATCTGCTGTTGGGTGAGCTTGAGCTTGCTGAGCGGCTGCTTTTACAATCTTGCATTCTCACAAGGGATGAGCTCATCTCAGGCTTGCAGGCCTCACCTGTTGTTTAGTAAGCTTGACCAATGCTTTGTAGCTGGTTGTCATCTTCTCCATTGCTGTGTAGCTGGATGTCACCACCTCCGCTACCTATCTGAGTGGTCCCGTTTCCAGATCATGGCCGGCGTCAAGCTGTGGATCTGCTGTGCTTTGCCCCCAAAAGTCCTTGAGATGCTTATGTAGCTTGTCAAAGTGATTTGCATGTGCCTCTGCTATGTGACATGTTGCTGCCAAGAACACTGACATTGTCGCAACATGTAGATGAGTGACATCAAATGCAGCAGATATTGTGCTGATGCGTCAACCTCACTTTTGGAAAGGCACCACTCTGAAGCAGCTGGCATGGGCCGCTGCACCTCAACTTTGCCATGCAGAAGGTGCTAGATAGATATGTTTACATATGTTGTGCCTGCCCATTGCAACATTCCCTGTGCAGCAATATGGCTCTGCAGCTGGACATATGGCTCTGCAGGTCTGGACGCCAGAGCAGCAGCCATTGTGATGCGTACTGTGCGCAACATTGTCAACACAGGCAGAACCATTGTGTGCACCATCCACCAGCCCAGCATTGACATCTTTGAGTCCTTTGATGAGCTGCTGCTGCTGAAGCGGGGAGGGGAGACCATCTTCAACGGCCAGCTGGGAGTCAACTCTGACCACCTCATTGAGTACTTCCAGGCAAGTGTTTTTCTGTCCTGCAGCTTGGTTATCAAATGTGACATCACTGCAGAATATTCGATTTTTTTTTGTCATGCTCTTGTCAAATGCGATATATATGCATTATTGCAGCCCTGCGCACGTCTCTGTAGCCCTGTACAAAGCCAGATAAGGCTAGGCTTTTGCTTTACTCCTGTTCATGCGCTGTCAGTGGTTCCTCCCTCAGCCAAGTTTAGACAACGACAAAGAGAAAGTTGTTGCAGCCATTGGTGTCCAGGCACAGCCCTGGCTGCCAGATTTGCTGAAAGCAGCATGGGATCAGCTCTATGCAAAAAGTCTTCTAGTGTATGCTGAACAGCCATTGTGAACCTGCGTCACTGTCATCATGCAATGCAGTGCAGGCTGCTTGCATGCGCACTTAGAAGCTGCAGGCACATGCTATCATGCATGGCCATGTGTTCAGCCCATGTGACATGCCACATGTCCATGCCTGATAGCATTTGTGTGCAGCTGCCTGAAGTGTGCTTCTGAGAGCCTGTGCGGCATTGTATATGCAATCTTAGACATACTCAGCCAAATGCTTGCTGGGTCTACAGGTCTTGACAGCATGAACAGAGTCAGTGAATGATGGAAGTAATGCTGGCTCATGATTGCCCCTTGAATGGGGCTCAATTTGCTTCTTTTTCTAATAAAGCAAGCAACGGCATTGCAGACTAGCTGTATGCACCAAACAAAGGAACTGCGCTTAGGGACAAAGCAAATGGTGCAGCAAAAGCTCAGATACATGATGGTAGCAATTCCTTGTCACAGTGTGCTACAGCCCTGCATTTATCGTTAGTAATTGCCTCTGTTTGGGCTGCATGCTATTCAGTGCCAACTAAGCGCTTTGTCGTTTCAGAATGCACAGTGAGCATGAAGTTTTGTAGGGAAGCGCAGCACACCGCACTGTCAGGCTGCTTCATCATCAGAGGTTGATAGATGTATACCTTGCTCCCCCCTCCCTCCCCCCCCCCTTCCAGGTTAAACTCAAGATACCGATGTTTAGCTCATTTGGATATCCCACGTATCATTTATCACATACCACTCACAACTTGCATCACAGTGATGTAGGACGTAGAGGGCTGCCAATTGTTCAAAACGGCAATAACTAAGGTGTTGAATGACAGTCATTGGTATCTTTCACCGGAATGACAGTTATTGGTGTCTTTCACCGGTGTATGACTATGGCAACATGACTTGCAGGGGGTGAAGGGGGTGACCCCAATTGGGGAAGGCATGAACCCTGCCACCTGGATGCTTGAAGTGACCACAGCCGGCATGGAGTCCAAGCTGGGGGTCAGCTTTGCTGAATACTATGCATCCTCAGACCTTGCCAAGTAAGCACTCTCTCAGCTGTTCCTCATACATTTTTGCGTCATGAAATGTGACTGTTTATGAGTATATCATCCGCTGTGTTGACAAATAGTGCATAACCGGCATGCATTCATGCATAAGACATGTGTCTTGCCACAGGGGCAGGTCTGAAACTTGCAGCTGTTACATGCGCTGCCAGGTATGTTGAGTCAGGACAACATCTCATACACTTATTCACAAGCGCGTATCTGTGAGACCTGAGGATGCAAAATCTCAATATAACAGGACATGACTTGACCATGACTTGACCAGCAAATGTTTGATGTGCAGGCACTACGCAAGCCTGCTGCAAGACTACAGCGCTCCAGTAGAAGGCAGCAAGCAGCTCAAATTCGATGACAAGTACCCCAAACCCATGATGACGCAGTTCTGGGCCATCTTTGCCAAGTACATGGCCGCCTACTGGCGTATGCCAGAGTATAATGGAACTCGCATCCTGCTAGCCCTGGCTGTGGGCTTCCTCTTTGGGGCCATGTTCTGGAGGCTGGGAGACAAAGTGTACGTCCTGCATCCTGCACATTTGCCAAACCTATGCATCAATGTGGCAACTTTCAAAATACTGAACATGTTGTCCTTGTCATTTGTGCCGTGACTACATAGTGCTACTCTCAACACACACGGCAATTTAGGTCATCGCCTCAAGCTGGAAGACAGAGGGCATGCACTGCAGCATTCTTTTGAAAGTTCATATCCAGAGTTGATTGCATGGTTCAGATCCGCTTCTGCCATGCAGTGCTGAGGCAAGAATTTGAGCTCTGACATCTAGACCAATGGTGTGTTGTCTGCAGGAGCACACAAGGTGGACTAGTGAATGTGCTGGGTGCCCTGTACGCGACTACGCTCTTCTTCAGCATCATCAATGCCACTGTCATCCAGCCTGTCATCTCTGCAGAGAGAGCTGTCTCATACAGGGAGCGCGCTGCTGGCATGTACTCTATCCTGCCCTGGACCTTGGCCCTGGTAAGTGCCCTATGCCCCATGTCCTTGAATGTCTCAATACATGCTGTAGTTGCTCAACAGTCTGACGGCATGGAGTCTTGTACACAAGTTTTGCGAGAATCTGGCTTTAGCTGGTGTGGCTGTCAGTGGCAGGCAGCATCCCTTTTTGACCCGCTTGACGACTGAGTTGGTGCTTGCTCTGCTTGGATAGCTGCAGAACAACTGCAATTGTAAGTTGTTGACCAGATCTAGAAACAACATTGCTGGTTTGCTGACTGCCAAAACAGGACCCCATACAGCAAGCTGACCAGAGCTGTACATATCTGACTCTACGTGACGATGTGTGTTGAAAACATGCATGAATGCATAATTGAATGTAAAGATCAGTGAGTCATGCAAGTAGCACGACCAAGCACAACAAGGACGAGCTGAGTGTGATGTGTATGATGTAGGGCTGTGTGGAGATTATCTATATTGCAGTCCAAGGCACTCTCTACTGCTTCATCGTCTACTGGATGTGCTACTTCCAAATCGACGCAGGCAATCCTCTCTCACAATGACTTCAGTGCACTGCATGCGTGCACAATCACTGTGTCCATGGTTGCCAGTCATGAGTGCATGCATGATGATCTGCCCGGCTTTTGGGAAAGGCACAGTACACAAGCATATAGCTGAAGGATGTTCAAGGGCTTGCGTCGAGTTGCTGTTTACAAAGTGTGTTGCCTGTATGCGCTGCTTGCCTGAATGCATCCCTCACATGCTATCAATAGGTGTGTGCTGCTCCTGCAGGCAAATTCTTCTGGTTTTTGTTGTTCAACTTGCTCACCCTCACCTACTTCACCTTCTTCGGTAAGCGCTCCCAGCTGCTGCTGCTGCTGCTGCTGCGATGTAGTGCGCCCTGCTTTCACTCCTCAACAAAGTCTGTTCTGCTGGCATGCAATGGCTGCCTCTTTGTGACCAGAATGCCTGCAGTGCCAAGCCATGAAGTTATTTCAAGCATTTCTTGATGATACAGTGTTGCTCTGTAGGGATGTTGGCTGTTGCTCTGACACCAACCCTGCAGCTAGCTGCCGTGTGCTCTGCTTACCTGTACTCCATGTTCAACCTCTTTGCTGGCTTCTCCATGACTCAACCCAACATGCCAGGCTGGTGGTAAACACCTTCTCTGCTTTGTCAGTCATATCCCCACAGCAGCTGTCATATACTGTACACCACTGGGGCTTGCTACTGAAGAAGCAGGTTGCATGCTGCTTGTGCATGCTTGAGCAGGCTGCAACAGGCTGCATGACCTGTTGTCTAAACGCTGTGAGTCTGTGCTGGTTCCAGTTACATGCAGCAGTTGAGCTTGGGCCAAGATACAGCAGCATGTTTGTCAAGCCCAGTCATTGTACATGCCTGTCAGCAATTTTGTTGGCATCAAGTCACAGCAGGTCATTCACCAGCCAGCTACTGCATGCTAGAGTTGTAGCATCGAGACTAAGCAGCCATTCTAACAGCCGACAGTCAAGTTTGTTGCTGTGCATAGGATCTGGATGTCCTACTTGAACCCTATCTTCTGGTCAGTGTATGGTCTGATCATCAGTCAAGTGGACAATTTGGACACTGGATGTACCCTCATCACCGGAGAAGTGGTTCCTGTATATGACGCTGTTTTGATCAATTTTGGCTACCAGTAAGTGTCTGTCTGTTAGCCAATGCTGCTGCCACATCACTTCTGCTTGAAATGCATTTGGGTGGTGTTGACACAGCCCCTGTCACCTGTAGCAGCAATTTCGTAGGACGTCTCATGGCTTCAGTGTTGTGATTGTGATTCTGGCTGGGGATGAACTGACTCAGTGAGATGTCCATGCTGCGCAGCTCGAGCCTCTGAGCCTTTGACTTGCTTGACAGTGAGTGTTCAATGCAAGGCAGTTGCAATGGTCTCTGCTCAAACCATGTGTGAGGCTGCCTTGGTTTGTCAAACTGCTTTGCATCCATTTTGCCTCATGTGGCTTCCTCGTCCAGAGAGGTAATCAGGACTTTACAAACCTGACCTTCAAGAGAGACATGCATTCAACATGGATGAATGATTGATGAGTGTGGGCGTGTGTTCTGCAGTCGTGGCATGCTTGGCTGGATTGTGCTCATCCTGATAGCTTGGGTCTTCGTCAACTGGACAGCAGCATACTTGGCCCTTTCAAAGCTGAGCTACCTGCAGCGGTGATGCTGAGGAGCATCAGCAAAGGATAGACGGACAAGGAGAACAAAAACAAATATCTTTATGGGGACAGAGGAGCAATGGTCCTCAGCAATCCATGTACAAATAATGTCATGACTGAGCCAGCTGAAGCCCAATGTAGCATGAAGTTGTGCTGCAGTCTTGCCTGCCAATCTCTATTCTGGAGTAGTGACAATTGCTGCATCTGTCTGAGCAGCACATTTTTCAAAGTGAGTGGTGTTTGCAACATGCATGTGCAAAGTGCTATCAAAATTCAGCTTAGGTTCAGCGACGGCAGAAAAACACTTGCAGATTTGATCAGACATGTTTGATTGATTCTAGGGAAATGTAGCCACTCAAAGTGAGTGAGTATTTGGGCTTGGGACATCACTTACCATTTACTATGGGAGTGGTCTTCATCATCTTGTGAAACAGCCTGGCCAGCCTGCCTTTATGGCTCCTTGTGTATACAAAGAAAACACTGTGATGATGAGGACGGACGGTTGTAACATTGTTTACGTGCATGACATAGTACCAAACAGAGTCGAGTCAGAACAGTACTGCATAACAAATACAGAATCAAGGTGGTTGAGTGCCTAAAACAAAAACGGTGACCTGAATTCATTCAATAGCTTCGAAGCTATCACACAGCAACATATGTTGTCATATCTGGCAGCTCAGGTTCCACCTAAAATGGTACAAGTCTTGCTGCCACACTCAAATTGTACCAGACGCAAGTGCGACATGCACTTAGCAAACTAATAGACATACATGCATGACCAGCACAGCTTAGGCCTGGCAAATCACTGTGTTGCATAGTAGCCTGACCTGGAGACCCATTGCCTAGGGCAGCAGTCAGCATAGTTCACCAGCTAGCCCTGTAGAAGTCGCTGCACATGTGCACACTGCTCATGCTGCAGTTGAGCTTGGGCCAAGACAGATAGCATGTAGATCACGCAGTTGCGATGAGTAGTCATTGATGCAAGCTCTGATCAAAGATCCCACACACTCGCTAGTACTATTGAGCCAACACATGAGCAGCCATGATCATGTGACTGCTTCAGTAAAGCATAACACGTGAACCTGTCTGGCAGTGTCCAGCTGAGCCACAACAGAGAAAAGCTGCATCCCAGTGCAAGCTGCATCCCAATGCAAGCTGCATCCCAGTGCAAGCCCACATACAGCAAAATGACCAACTGTGTGCAAAGTTATCTTCAGTGCTCCCATAACTGGCTTTCAGATGCACCCAAGAATAACTCTTGAAATGATTGCAAAGCCCATCCCTTACAAAAATATACCCACACCAAGTGCTGCGCACTACATGCAGCACTCACATAAGCGTGATTTGCATGCACTGCAAACTGTGTCTCGAGCAAAAGATCAGGACTTAGATCAACCACACAAGAAACCACATCCCAGATTACACAGTCCTGAGCAGCACAGCATAACAAGCTGCTCCTCTAGCTGCAGGACGGCCAACTGTACACCTTCTTAATTCAAGCATGATAGACTGTGATGCACACATAAGTAAAAGAAGCCCAATGCAGGCTAGGTAATCATATTTATCAATGAATTGCAGCAAAACTGTGCCAACAGCAAGGAGGGCAACAAGCAATCCTGGTGTTACTGTGTACATAAGGGAAATATTGCTATACAGGAGAGAGATGACTGAGTCATAAGCTTGCACAGGTCTCAGTAAAGCAACCTCATCATAAGCCTTGGATCCAGCATACCCCGTGTGTGTCAGTCCCCGACTGTACAGCACAATGTGCAACCACATTGGCATGCCTTGTACACCATCACTATTTCTGCTCTACTCCCAAAAATGTGTCGAATCAAATCCCATAAGAACCCCCTTGGTCCAGTCCCTCTACGCACATGACGCCCTATCATACACATTTCCAGCAACTTGTGACGAGAGCCACAGATCAGAAACCACATCTCACAGACGGTCAACAACTCTTGTTGCACTGCCTTGCCTCTGGTGTTAAAGCATCCCAGAACTGGGCCCAATCAGAGGAACATGCAGGTGTATATTTGCCTGAGTGACGTTCTTCAGGTAGTTGACAACCTCCTGCCATGTAATGCTGTGCTCAAAGTCGTCGCCCACTGCTTGAGTCAGCACTCCCACAGGAGCTGCATTGGATGGGGTTGCCAGTGCCTCAAACAGACGCATGGTGTCTGGTATGTAGGGAAAGCTGTTGACTGCATACAAGGCTTGCTGCGTCAGAGTCAAGACCTGCAGCCAGCTGCACAGTCAGCACACAGCTGGCAAGTGTATTGATCATGTTCAGTCGCAAAGTGTGCTGACTGCAGCGTAGTGCAATGCATGGCAGAGTAAGCTTGCATTTGTCATTCCCCAAGCATGCAGTCAGTCACAGGCCTGGCAAGCTTGATCTTGCTGCCAAACCGTTGTCTGTTTTGACATGATTTGACCAAGGTAACAGCATATCGTGGGCTTTGGGTGCAAATGCCCATAGTTGACTCATCACATGCAGCTGCTGCAGCCAGTTGCTTGAGGTTGACCAAAACAGGGCCTACCCCTCGATCAAAGGCAGATCCAAACTGCACGGTAGCTCGGAATTCGGCTGCACTGCTCTCTTGCAGCTGTTGAGCAAGAGAGGAGGTGGCAGACGTCTTGATAGTGGCATCTGCGGCTGTCCCAGCCACTTCAACAGGCACTTTGGGCCACAGCCCTGCTCGCTCACGCCTCAGGGCTCCAATTTTGGCATAGAAGAGCCTCCTCAAGTGCAGCATGTCAGCATGCTGAGCTTGTGTAAGGCGCAATGCAGCCTGCATCATCCAGTTGCAGTGCATAATTGTGACAGACTGCATAAACTGCAGTGTGTGAGCAGCCTTTGTGTGCTCATAATTAATGCCAAAGCAGCCAGCAGATTGCCTCATTGTAGAAGCCCTGTGCATGCAGCTACATAGTACGATATATGCCCAGTGAAAATCTAAGGATTGGGCAGGTATATGCTGAGAAGTCAAGCTGTGCAGGGCTGCCTGGTGAGGCCAAGTTAAACGGCAGAGTCAGACTGAAAAAAAGGGCAGACTCAGCATGTACATCAGGCACTGAAGCATGCAGAAAACAGCATGCAGCTGTTACCAGCAGGTTTTGGTAGAAGGAGGCTGGGAGCTGCACTCTGCTGGCGCCAATGCGTCCATCCAGCCTGAAGCTGAAATAGGCAATCGAGCTGTGGACATTCCCCAAGGCAAATGCCACCTTCATTGATGTCACCTCACTGGTCCACTTGTGCAGAGCTGCCATGGTAGGGATGGCATTGCCGGTGTTGGAGATTTGCACAAGACATTGGTTCATCTTCTGAGCGTATGCCTGCAAGGCAGAAGCTCGTCATGCTATGTGCATCACTGGCCAGAATCTGAGGCTCGGATTGACGCATCTACATGGTATGGGAAACTTTTGCACATGTACAGCAAGCAAGATTTTGTTCTGTGTCTTATGTTCAGCAGCAGCATTGTTGTGTGACATGTACAGTGAGCTGCAGGCAGAGCAGACTTACCGCATAGAGTGAGGCAAATTCAGTAAAAGGCATTCTGCCCACATCTGGTATGGTCTTGACCAAGACTTGGTTTGGCAAGACGGTCAATGTGATACGCTGCTGATCATCACCTGCCACACTTGATGTCAGATTGCTCCAGTCTGCATCAGCCTGCAGTCCATGAGACAGACTGATTTTCTGCGCACTGACCCATCATGCTTCTTCTCCAGAAGGCCTGCGTGTGCATGTTTGCAAGGTATGCTCAAGCAGACGGCCCAATAAAGATGCATACTGCAGGCAGAGTCTGTGCAGAAAGGAGTGTATGCTGACATACGACGGGTGGCCCCAGAGGGTCAGGGCCAAGGGCAGTGCTGGCAAATGACTCAAGGGAGGCATTCCTTGCTTCTAACTGCTGTTGGCGAGCTTGCAGGTCTTGGAGTTGAGCTGTGGCAGCTGCTAGCTGAGCTTGTAGATTCTCGGTTCGAGCCTGCATTGGGCAAGGCCCGCTTCATTGTGTGCAGCTGGTTTCAGCCATGTACTCATGGGTCTTGTGCAGGTTCTTAACCGCAGCGACATAAGTGGTAACGAAAGCAGAGCAAATTTTGAAACAGGGCAAACGCGTGCAACGCACCTTTTGTCTTTGCCTGAAACGATGCTGCGCCTGACGGTTTTGAGACTGCTTCCGGACACCTCTCGGTGGTTTGTTAGCACGCTCGAATTGTGCTACGCCAGTTGATGGCCCAGCCTGCTCTACGCTGAAAGGCTGCTCAGCAGGGGTATCGACACCGGGGCTGGGTGTTTCTTCTAAGCTTGTGCTCGTGTCACCATAAGGATCAAAGCCTAACAGCAAGTCGTCAGAAAAGTCCCAGCTTGGTGGGGTCGGAGGATCGTTGAGGGATTCCAGTTGTTGCGACATGAAACAGGATGAACTGGAGTCTGACACCATTGCACTTGACTATTTGTATCAACCATGCTGCTACCATCGGCTCCAGCCCCACAAGCGCAAGCCTAAGCGCTGTGCAGTTGAGATGCATCTGACTTAAACATCAAGGAGAGGCTTTTGTCATCTTACGGTAGTTACGGTGGAGGTATTGCAGAATGCTCTCAAGAGCGTGACATAATCAATCGAGACTTCTATTGGCATTTGGCCAGCTCAGCAAGGCACTGCCCGTCCCAGGGATTGAGAGACCCGATGACTTTGACTGCACTGCACGGCGCAGGTCAGCTGGCTTCATACATATACATGCGCATTTTTGCTCACAATTTAGAGTCACAGTCTTACTGTCAGCTCGTGCATCTAGATCTATCTTTGCCTTTGCAAAGATATTGTGTGTGGGTTTAATACTGCTCTCGGAAACCGCGCCTCAACAAGCAAAGAACAAGTCGTGCTAGTCATGAACTAGCAGAAATACGGTGCAGGCATGGATGCTGATCATGATATCAGCATTCAGTGTATAAAACATGTGTTACACAGTAGCAACAGCTGCAATATTGCAGACTGCGGGCATATGCCAAAGTGCATCCCAGAACACTCAGCAGACTACACAACATATGGTTTCAGGACAATGCAATCTGCATCATTTACCAGCAACATAAGCAGCAGTATTACACAGCCTGTACTGAGCAGAACAACCCAACAGATGTAACAATTAGAAAAGCGCAGCTGAGAAAATACTTTTAGTGCCATTGCTAACAACCCAGATCCTTGGTGCTCACTGCATTCAGCAGGCAAGCTGCAACAGTGGAACTTTTTGATGCCACTTAGTCCCCTAGGTGTAGCTTGTAGCCTAAATCAAGCAAGAAAGCGTGCAAAAGGTGTCACTGTAAAAAGGCAAGCCTGTTCAGCTGTCTAGGCGTCTGCAAAGGTGTTGTGAGGGATGCTTTTGGTTTTCGAAACTTCATAGGCCTCTCACGGCATCTGTTGCCGCACAGGGTCATTTTTGTCAGGCAGGGGACACCATTTCTGCCCGACGCGGCCGGACTGTGCCTTCACGAGTATGCGCAGCGATTGAATACCTCCTGTGTGATGTGAACAACAAAGACACGTGTTGTTGAGAACACTACTGATCCTTTTCCCGGTGTTCCAAAGTTGTTGGTCACCTTGCAGCACCTGGGCCGTCAGAACTTGTGACTGAAGTGTCAATGCTACTAGCTTCTAGCATGCTAGTAATGATGTATTTCAAGGACACACAAATGCAAACCTAGGAGCAATGTGTCTTACTGATCACTCATGAATCAGGAACTATCAAAAGTGAGCATGGCTTTCAACAATTATCACGTCACTGGCATCGTGCACAAGCCCACGGACAGTACCCCCAAGACTTGCAGGGTGTCACTTGTCTGCAGCGTCACACTGACTAAAGCGGTGCATCATGATTTGTGTATCCAGGTGGCCCTCAGCGGTCGCTGTGTATACAGCGCTTAGGCCTGGGGTCATCAGCATATACAACAAGCAACATAAGCCTTGCATCCAGAAAGACACTAGACAGCCATGTTGCTGTCATATCGCTGGTCATATGCAGCGTACTTGCCATACAGCAATTAATCAAACACTCAATAAATCAATTGATGTTCTTGTCCTTGGAATCATCAAACTTTGATGCGCCCTGTGGTCCAACAGACATCAATGTCTTTCCCAAAAATGTTTCCTGAAACAGATACCATATGCATGTCTGCACAACTGCAGCATGCATTTGTGTGCACATCTGAACGTCATGCACATGACATATGTCATGCGCAGGTATACCTCATCCCAACATCATTGATGTGAACTAAAATCACTGCCCTAATAGATGCATAGTACTATTGTGCCCATTACACGTAGCAATGTTGCTGCCATGCCTGTTAAACGGCAAGTTTGCTGTCACAAATTTGCCATCAATCACGCAGGCCTTGGTCCCCAAGGAAGATGCCATCATTATTGCATTACTGCAGCAGCTAAATGAGGCAGGGTGTTGATTTACCAATAAAACATCTCCTACAAGGTCAGGAAGGACTGGTCAGAGGAAGGTACAGGTGCAAATTCTCCTTGGTGATCATCCTCAGGTAGTTCACCACAAGCTGCCAATTAGTGTGGTGCTCAAAATCATCAACGCCCAGAGGTTGACTGAGAACCAATATGGGCATTTCGCTGCTCTGGTGTGCCAGGATCTCCAGAATCTTTGGCTTGTCTGGAATGTAGGGGAAGCCCTTCACAATGCACACTGCCTGCTGCATCAGAGTCAAGATCTGCACACACACACATACAGACCACACCTGTCAACACAACGTACATTGCTGCTCTGTCCATGCAGCAAGTATGCTGGGTGGTATTGTTTAACTGCAGTTCAGCATAGTCGTGACAACAGCAGTGCCTTCCGTTGAGCTGATGATGAATGCAGCATTTGACTGAATATATATAGAAGCAGCAATTGCAATTGTCACATGCAGTCTGGCAGCAAGGTTTTTGGATGCAACAGTGACAATTTATGCTGGTGTGTTGGGTCAACGAAGTGACATGACAACAGCTGCAATAGCACTGTCTGTGCTACTAGTAAGCAATCAGTCATTGGCCAAGTCAGCAAATGCACCAAGCAATAACTCACCCCCCGCCGGTAGGCTGAGCCAAACTGCATGTAGGTTCTGAACTCTGCAGCACTGTTGTCATGCAGCTGTTGTGCAATGGCTGTGATGTCTGCCAATCTAGTGCTGGCCTCCAATGTTGATTGTGCTGCTCCTGCAGGCACCTGCTGTAGCAGCTGCCTGCGTTCGCGCTTCAAGGCTCCCATTTTAGCGTAAAAGAGGCGCCTCAGATGCATCAGGTCAGTCCTCTGTGCTTCTGTGAGATGCAATCTGGTCTGCAGCATGCAGTTCTGACTGAGAGGCCACAGCTGAACATGTGTGTATGCTGTCACTACTTTGGAAGATGTGTAGCCTCAACCGGCGCATCCTGATGCAATCAGTACAGATTGCAAAGCAATCAGCACAGATGCACTCAGCACAGATGCACTCAGCACAGATGCACTCAGTACAGATGCACTCAGCACAGCTGCAGCTCATAAGCAGCCCAGATGCACTCAGCACAGATGCAGTTCAGATGCACTTAGCACTCAGCACAGATGCATACAGCACGGATGCACAGAGCACAGACACACACAGCACAGATGCAGCTCAGCACAGATGTACTCAGCACTGATGCACTCAGCACAGCTGCAGCTCAGATGCAGCCCAGATGCACTCAGCACAGATGCATTTCAGATGCACTCAGCGCTCAGCACAGATGCACACAGCACAGATGCACAGAGCGCAGACGCACACAGCACGAATGCAGCTCAGATGCACTCAGCAGAGATGGGATCTGCAATGCAGCACAGCCTTAATTCTCACCACAAAGTCTTGGTAGAAGGTATCAGGAAGCTGTGACACGCTAGGGCCGAGGTTGCCATCTAGCCTGCTGCTGGTGAAGCTGAGGTAGTTTTTGAGGTTCCCCACTGCCAGGAACACCAGCAAGGCGCTCACTTCAGATGTCCATTTGTGGAGCTCTTGCATTGCGTCAGATGTGCTACCTTGCTGCTGAGCTATCTGCGTCAAACACTGGCTGATCTTGCGAGCATACGCCTGCATGTCACTCAGGTCAGTCATTTTTCTGCTTGTGACCACCAGATGAGAAAAAAGGGCAGTGCTTGTTAGACGCACATTTTGCATTCTAATGCATGTAGTATACTACGCAAGACTGACTGGCAAAGTTGAGAAGCCAAATGCCGTAGGGCAGCACACAGGTGTTCAAGCTTCTTTGGTGGCAGCTTGTGGTGAAGAAGAAGTACTTGGCATCCTGGAGGACACCCTAAAACAAGAACAAAAGCTCTGATCTAGCTAGATCCTATAGGACCACATCCTGACCACTTCAGAACATTGCTTCCGCCCTGCCTGCTCTGGGTTTGACTCACACTATATGTAACACTAAACTTATGCACTGTCTATGCTTGGCTTTCTTGCAGCCAGGCTTGAGGGACAGCAAGCTACATGTGATGAGCATGTGATGAGATCCCACCGTGTACAGGCTGACAAATTCGGTGAAGGGCATCCTGCTGATGTCTTGCACGCTCCTGGCAAGGTCTTCACCATCTGTCACTGACAGGACAAGTGTGCGCTGCTGGTCCGAGACTGATGCTGGTAGGTGAGTCCAATCAGCCTCAGCCTGTGACACATGATACATGGTCAGATGCCAGGTTTGTGCAAACATCACGTATGCAGCTGCAGCTAACGCATGTCTTGCAGGTAAAGCCCAACTTTGTGTGCTGTGCAGAAGGCTTGTCTTGCAGTCACTACAGCTGGGCCCATAGGTGGATATGCTTATCTGTGTGCTGTTGCTGGGTCTTGCCTTAGCTACATGCACTTTTTTGACATTCAGCAATGCATGGTAGACAACCTAGAGAGATAGTGTTAACAAGCATGCATATGACCAGAAACATGCAAACTGCAAATTTTTGAAAGTGCACTGCTGGCCAGAATTGTGCATGAAATGGAGTGCCTTATATGCATGCGTAGTGCATGCAGATCAGGGCTGTAGATGTGTCGCTGACCCTCCATTGGCAAGGCCTGGCTGACAAGCTGTCAGTATTGCATGCACACAAATGCATGATCGGCAGTTCCAGCTGAACATAGGTGTGTGACCTGGTTCACACCTGGTGTGTCCGCAGCCAGTACATACGGCTCAGTGTGTGATGGCACAAGATAGCTTACCACAGATGCTTCTTGCACATCAGATGTCAGATTGCTTGCAACAGATTCAAGAAGCGCGTTCCTTGCTTCCAGCTGCCGTTGACTTGCTTGCAACTCCTGCACTTGAGCTGCTGTAAGGGCCACCTGAGCTTCTAGGCTTTCCGTCCGAGCCTGCAAGCCGCGCAATCAGATGACGGCTATTCTTACCGCTTTGTTATCGGTGAGCAGTCTTTCAAAGTACGTCGATCTGTGTGGAGCAGGCACGGTCTGTATAAATGCACACTGCAGCAAAAGCATGCTGCGCAGGGACACAGGGGTGAACGTACACCCAAATCTTACCCTTTGTCTCTGGCGGAATCTCTGCTGTGCCTGCCGGTTCTGCCGTTGTTTCCTTCCGTCCTGATCGCTGCGCGAATCAGAGGGCCGGCTCGCGTGCGCAGGCTCGAGCTCGTCGGCATCTGATACCGAGGGGCCTGCAGGCTCTGCAGCAGCAGCCGGAGCCTGCTCTCTTCTGACAGCAGATGTACCCTCATCTACTTGAGAGAAGCTGCTGACGTCCAAGAACTGATCAAAGCCACCGAGGACGTCCTCCGCAAAGTCCCAGCTTGGGAGCTCGTCTGGGATGTCTTGTTGCAGAGACATCAAACTGTATGCGGTGGAGTCTGACTCCATTGTGATCGCCTCTCGTCGAAAAGCTGGTGAAGGCTTCTTGCATATTACAGCCAACGTCGCGCATCATTGTAATCGCGCTACTGAGGCCTCGCTGGGCATCTAAAGCATGCTGGTAAAGCCTTTGTCATACTGTTGCAGTTACGGTCGACCTATGACAAAGCTGTGCCAGCTGCGTGACATAATTTCCAGTACGTTCTGTCGTTGCCAAGATAATGCAGGAAATGGAAATTACTCAGGTCGCAAGCAAGGATGCGTCACAGCTTGTGACTGATGCTGCGCCTGGCTGTCTGGCTTCAAGTCAAATAACTTGTTGCCCCGCGGCTGCCACAACGGAGGAGCACCAATGCTCATGCTGTGCACAATGGACACGTCTCAAGGCTCAGGATCAGCGGCTGATTTAACGATTTAAGCTTTTCTCACTTTTGCAAATCCTGGAGCTCCTTTTCTGCATTATAGTATTCGTGGGAGACAATCGGCAGGCTACATCAAAAGTGATGATAAGGCTGCGTACACAATTGACAAGCTTGAGCCTTATCAGGCACATGGTAATCATGACCCGTGTTCATGCTGTTGCAAAGTTTGTAACAGTCACCGCGCCCTTAATGTTGTCAGTTGCTTTCAACGAGTACTTTTGACGTGCAGTTGGCTAATCAAATCCAGGCAGCAGCTGTAGCTCTATGTCAGCATACCACTCAATTGCGTTATATGGTCAGTCAGGTAACACCATCCTATAAGTAACTAACCTACAAAAGAATCGCAAACCATCTTTGCATCTAAATGCAAAAGCAATAAAGTGTTCACAAGTAAACCTTGAATTTTCTTGTCAGCTCTGTAGAGAACAGTATGGTGCAGCATCATGACACAAAAAAAAAATGTTGTGAAGCTGGGAACTGTTGCAGCTACGCAACAGCATTGGTTGGTGCCAGCGTTTTCTCCTCTTAGGTGGCCACCATGGTTTCATCATTAGGCACTGCATCTCCCCTGGACATTTGGAACAAAGCCACCAAATGGCTTGACATAAGAGGAACATGTTCATCAAGCTTATCCTGTGTCACAGAGCTCAAGTAGCTTGCAGTCTGCACCCAGCTGGATTCAAGCTCAAAATCGTCGAGTGCTGCTGGCTGAGTCAGCATGCTCAGAGGAGTTTCATTGCGCTGAGCTGCAAGCGTCTCAAGGATGCGTGGTTCGTCTGCTATATACGGAAACGCCATTGTGGTGCATGTTGCCTGCTGCATGTATGTGAGGATCTGCAATGTCACAGCAAGTTTTATCAGCTCTATGAGTGATTTTGACGTTGCCTCAACTCCTGTTGCAAAACCTTGGCATGCTGATTTCTGATCACAAAGTCAGCTACTCATGCATGTGACCATACACGACAAGGCATGCATTGGTTCATATGAGTACTATATGAAATCACATGCAAATGATGTGATCACACAAGCAGTGCAGCGCAGAAAAGAAAATTACAGCAGCTGCAGCAGATTGCAACAGAATTTTATGAAGATGGATCAGGAGCATAAACACTCTTGTATTGCCCCTGTGTCATGCAACTATATTCATCTGCTTTTGCAGTCACATGTCACTGGACTCACCCCACGGCGGTAAGCAGAAGTGAGCTGCATATAGGTCTTGAACTCTGCAGCGCTGTTGTCATGCAGCTGCTGTGCAAGGGCATTGGTTGCTGCCAGCCGGGAGGCAGCCTGGACTGCATCCATATCTTCAGCTGGCACTTCAGCCAAGTGACTGGCTTGCTGGAGCAGGTCTTTGCGCTGGCGTGACAGAGCACCCAGCCTGGCATAAAAGAGCATCCTGAGGTACATCATGTCCACCTGCTGAGCCTCTGTCAGCTCCAGAGCTGCCTGTGAGAAGGAGCGATGAATTTGCGCTGTGTGCATGCATGTAAGGCAGTGAGGTCTGGAATAACAGCATCAAAGGTTTGGAAGCAATGTAAGACGCAGTTCATGAATGGCAGCAGGATAGCACAGGTCTGGTGATGCAGTTGCAGCCAGCTGTGATTGTTGAATACCGATTCTACGAAGGGAAACGAGAAATGAAAAAGATAGCTGACATGTGCAGCCCTACTGCAGTACTGGCTTCACATCTGCTGATGAACCCTACATGAAAGTGCCCCTGTAGCCCAGCCTGAAGTGCAGATACTGTGCAACACAGCTGTCAGAAGATTTGAGGCAACACACACATGCCCTTCCTGGCTGCAAAATTATGCCAACACTACCAAAATCTATGAGCAGAATCACACATTACACAACAACCCCAAACTGCTGTGAACAAAGTGCATGTATGCTTGACATGCAATGACTGCCAACTGGGAGCAGGTTCTGAACAAACGTGAAGTACAGTGCGCCCCTGAGCGTTTGAGCAACCAATTTCTGTTTTATGCAATAAACGGTGGCAATAATGTGAGCAGTAAAATTGGCTGGTGCTGTACAGCTCACCAGGAAGGCTTGGTACCAGGTCTCAGTCAGATCCTTGGCCCCAGCCCCCATGACGCCATCTAGCCTGCTGCTGGAGAAGGCAGCAAACTTGCTCAGATCTCCAATCGCCAGGAAAATTCTCATGGAGTTGCATTGGCAGGTCCACATGCGCACCTCCTGAGCCGCAGCTATGTTGTTCTCATTGTGTGAGATCTGTGCCAGGCAATGCTTGATCCTCTGAGCATATGCCTGTACGCAGCCATTGCCTCGCACTCATAATTGCAATAGGGCTCACAGATCCTATGTGGATTGTATGCAGATGACTTGTCACGGATCATGTATGTACTGCACAGCACAGTGACCAGCAAATTGAACAGGGTGACTGTTTACATACTCTTTGGCCAAAGCCCAAATACTGAGAGACTGCTTGAAAAATCCCCGTCTGAAGAGCATTCATAACGACACAGCTTGCAGTTGTTGTGAAGTCTGCTGGCTGATGATTGCTGCTTCCAAGCAGTCAAACGCTTGTGCGCATGACTTTTGTGAATAGGCACACTGTGCTAGCGCTTTCTATGCAGATTTTGACTCACCGCATAAAATGTTGCGAACTCAGTGAAGGGCATTGCAGCCACATCCTGAACAGTCTTGACAAGGCTTTTGCCCAGAACAGTCAAGGTAATGGTTTCCTTTGCACCTCCAGCAACAGTTGCCAGGTTGCTCCAGTCTCCTGTGCCCTGTAAGATCAGGCACATCACTGCAAAACGCTTGCATGGTCAATTTGATTTGACATAGTTGACTAGTCTCCATTCACAGCCCCGTGCTGAACCAACAGCAGTCAGCACAACAGATTGAGTGGCCTATCATAGAGAATGCAGTGTCTTGCTCCAAGGCAAACACAGCCATTGCGATTAACTTACCAGAGACCTGTCCGGCTCATCGAAGAGCCTCAGGCTTCCAACAGTAGCGAGCACTTGGTTTCTTGCTTCAAGCTGCCGCTGCCTACCTTTCAGCTCGTGCAACCGAGCTTCAGCAGCGGCAACCTCTGCTTCCAAGGTTTCCGTCCGGCCCTGCAATGGTTCAACAGCAAGTAGATGGAGCTGGTGTAGCTATGACAAGTGCGTGTGATGGATACATCTCTCCCAGTGTCAATGATCAAAAGCGCCAAAGCAGGTGCAGTTGACTATGGTCAAAGCTGGCCAGATGGTCAAAGCTGGCCAGATGGTCAAAGCTGTACTCGAGGGAATGGTCAAGAACGCCGTTACCCTCTGTCGCTGGCGATATCTTTGCTGCGCTTGTTGATTTTGTTTCTGTCTACGAGATGTCGAGAGCTGCCGCGGAGGCTTCATGCGTGAAATCGACAGCTCGTTCGCGGGATCTTGTGTCGTCGAAGTGTTTCGGCGTTCGACCCCTGACGCGATCGGGTCACTTTGGCTAGCTTCGGAGCTTTGAACCACATCCAAGAACTCATGAAAGTCTCCAAGGACGTCTTCGTTCAAACTCCAGGACGGAAGCTCTGCAGGGCAATCCTGTTGCAAAAAGTCCAGACAATACGCTGACGCTAGTTGCTGGTCCATCTCGACGTCAAACCAACAGATTGCGCCGTCATCGGTATGACCTCTGCAGACCAACAGTCTACCATATCGACGGTGCTCTATCAGGCTGCAGCTGCGCATGCGACTTACTGTCTCAGGCTTCGCACGGACGCACGCCTGACAACGTAACATTAGTACTTCAATAGAAGGCCGGCCCGTGGAATATGAAGCAATTACTAGGCTAAAATCCCCGCAGTACCGAGTTTACCCCGGAATTGGGAATTTCTGCAGGGCTTCACCTAAATTCCGGATTCTGGTGAAAAGGGTATTGGAATTCCGGATTTCAGGGAATTGCTACACAGCCACTTTGACTAGATTCCAGCCACCTTGACCGGAATTACTCATGATGTGACCGCCGGAACTGCAGGTGGCGGTGGATTGCACGGAGGCACGGAGGTCAGAACTGCCAACCAGGACGTGCACTGACAATTGCAAGCTTCAGCTCTTCAGCTGCTTCCAAAGTCCCAAGCACATCCCGTCTGCTAAGCAGCTGCACAACTTCAGTCGAGTTTGGTTGCGTGGGTTGGTCACAGTGCACGCACTGCTGTGCTGCCATTGAGAGGGATCCGCGTATTGCGGCTTCCCTCCCTTCGTGGTCACCTCGGCACAGGTAATTTAAGATAACACACATAGTCTTTAATGTCTGATGCGCTGCTAGAACCACGAGTTTGGTCTTGTCTTAATGTTGCCCGTTATTGGTGTAGGATGTCTGGTGAAGAGGCCAAGCTCAAGTTGAAAATAGAGCAAGCTGAAGCTGCTGTGGCACGTGTCCAGAAAGTGTATGATGAAGCAGAGCCTGGTTCATCTAAAGACTCATGCCTTCTGCTCCTTCTGGCCAAAGAGAAGGCTCTGGAGCAACTGAGGGAGAAGGAGTTACTGCAACAGCGTGCAGCAGCAGGTGTGGGTGACAACCATTCCTGATATTTTTGGGATCTATAGGACATTGAAATGTGTCTGTTCATGCTGGAACTAGTGACTGTCTTTGAAAAGCTGCATAGCATCACATGAATAGATATCTGCACGTCATGTGCACAGCTTGAATTTGGCCTCGTACCCTTCTTTGTGGTTTGAGGATTTGCTGCTGATCTCACAGCATATCTAGTATCATGTTGTCATGTAGCTGTAGAGCACGCAATTTCAATTACTTGGCTTTGTTTGTAGCTTTAGGCATACCCAGCTTGCCACCGTTTTCACCTTGCATCAGTATAACCTCTCAGCCTCTTCTTTGGCTTAAGCATTTGTTGTTAAAACACCCAGCTTGCCTGCATCTTCTCAAAGCTTTTGAGCAGAGTTAATGCGGCTTCTCAGCCTTGTCTTTGGCTTGAGTGTCTGCTGTTGATTTCACAGCATGTCTAGAAGGTATTGTCACACAGCAGTATAGCAGAATCAGCACAACTTCTCTGCTTTGTTTGTGGCTTGAGGCACGGCCAGCCTGCCTGCATTCTCACAAAGAATCTGAGAACAGTCAATGCAACCTCCGCCTCTTCTGTGGCTTGAGGAGTTTGCTTCGATTTTGGGACATTCCGAGCTTGCCTTCATGTTCACGACTTTTTGAGTATATGCACAGCAGACCTCTTTTGTGGCTTTTGTGGCTTTGTGGCTAAAGATTCTCTGATAAGCTTGCTACATGATAGTCTAAACCAGATTATAGAAGTGCACATACACTGTGCCCAAGGTGTCACTTCTGCTGCAGGTTCAGCATTTCTCCCTCCTGATGCGTATGGTGATGCCCGATCAAGAAGTAAGTTACAGAGGAGCTTTTGCCTGATGCATGTTGGCCTTGCACTGAAGTACTGTTTTGGCTGCAGAGCTTACTGAGGCTATGGTGCTCATTGGATCACCTTCAGACTATGCCAATCAGATTGCGAAGCAGGCAGATCTAGCAACAGGGAAGGTCTTCAATTGCTATCGTTCTAAGCAACGGCCTATTCCTCTGGCTTTGTTGTATCCATTTTTTGCTGACTTCTGCTCAAGAATGTCAAGCACAGCAAGTCCCATGACGAGAGACATCCTGTTCACCACCGAGCTATGCCAAACAATGCAAGGCTTTGCATCAGTAGAGAAGCACAGAGAACTGTCTTTTGGCAAGCTATTTCGTCAGTACCTACAAGGCATCTTATCACCCACAGTGCATCTCAAGCACCAGATGAGAGGGCAGAGCATTGTTGACATCAGACTTCAGGCCAAGGTACAATTTCAGGCAGCTCAGCAGTGTTGATCCATTTATAGCACTTGAGCACCTGTCCAGCATTTGCACTTATGAGGGCTGGTGTTGTAGATTGCAGGTCAGTGGGTGACCTTGGTTTACATTGAAGTGAAGCGCGAAGCAGGCAAAAGTGGAGACGCGCAGCAGGAGGGCATGGCCTACCATCTGAAAGATCATGCAACAGAGGCATTCATGGGAACATGGCAGACTTTGAGACCAGCTCTCCTGCTCACGGTAAAAAAGCGTGGACTCCTCACACAAGCATCATGCACACTTCTCGCTGTCACTTTGTACGCACTTGCAGTAGCTGCAGGCTTTGCTTGCTTCATGACCAATTGAGCTCTACCTTGTACACAGATCTACCATGCAGGTGGTGGGGCCAAGTGTGCGTGTCTTTGGATTGTGCTTGGATGCCACTTCCACTGGAATATGCGAGCCGTTGTCACCTGCCATGGACATGCTGCTCATCCCACATATGCCTGACTCCTTTGCAAGTTTGGCTACCTTGTTCAGCTCTATGCCCAAATTGGTAGGTTACACAAAAGTGCCATTGTCAGATGTATGCAAGGTAGCCCAAGGCTAAACAGACCCCTGCTGTAGCAAAGCATGAGCGGTGTGAACTGAACAGCATCACTTTTTTGAGATCATGATTGGTGTAATGTGCATGCAGCTGTACATGACTTGTCAAGCTTTCCATCCTGTTATGCCCAGGATTGTGTCTTGCTCACAGCTTCTTTCCACCCAGATGATTCAGTAAGACCCATAAACCTAAGAATTAGGACTTCAGATGATCAAGCTCACTTTGCTGATGCATTCATGTTGAACTGTATTTTTCTCATGTCTCATGCACACACAATTCAAACAAAAAGCACCTAGGCTCAAAGCGCATGTTGTGTCACACTGGTTCAAGCAGCAATGTGTACAACAAGAGCTGTTCTCTGGCAATCAATCCCAAAGCTGCTCAGTTGATTACCCATTGTACTATTGGGCCCACTGCATGCTGTTTGTATTGTATGACCACAATGTCATGTTTTGCAATCAAAGCCAACAAAGTGCAGGTGCAAGATTTGCGGGATCACTATGTGCAAGCTGCTGCTGAGAACAGAAAACTGCAGTTCTTGGGCAGGAAACAAGAGCAGCTACCCTATCCACTGTGGGATCCAGACGTATGGGCAGATGCTTATCAGCTCGGACCTGCAAAGAGCCACAAGCTAGTGTACTTGGCAACAGATCAGCAAAAGCAGCAGTATGTTGTCAAGTTCACACAGCGATATGGTGTGGATGCGCATGAGGCATGGGCAACAGCTGAACTTGCACCCAAATTGCTACAACATCGTCAAGTTGCTGGCATGTGGCAGCAGGTTGTCATGGAGTATCTACCTCCTGAGCTGCCTGATGCGGCTGGTTGGCTGACTCTGCGTTACCTTATGCAGCCTCTCGAGGAGCAACTCAAGGCTGCACCTCAGCACCTGGTATTGGCACCAGAGTTGTGGCCTCAACTCATCCAGCAAGCAGAGCGGCTGTTGTGCCACGCTCATGCAGTGTCAGTTTCTGGCTTGCCTGCTGCTCACGGAGATGCTCGGCCTGACAACATCATGGTTTGTGTAAGAAATGGAGAA
>JAABUK010000509.1_pt1 | contig 80536 bp, 57 predicted proteins | sample 5559141 | NCBI WGS metagenome assembly JAABUK01 (sample SAMN10711869, study PRJNA513367) | rock metagenome | isolation source: Antarctica rocks | place: Antarctica: Victoria Land, Pudding Butte nord | collected 2016-01-03
CCTAAAATCAGCCGGTTGACTGCTCAACCAGCACGTAAAGCCCGGTGTGACGCAAATAGCTCACCAACCAAGCACAACCGCTCGAACCTCAGCTAAAACGCATACCTGTACAGAGGTTCCCTAAAGCTCGTTTATAGTTGGTGCATGTTTAATTTCATGATCCGGTTCGGTATGGTAATCGCCGTGGGCTTGAGCTGCGTTGATGGGGTGGCACAGGGTAATCCGGAGTTGCTGGTCGTGGATCAGGGTGACCGCGATGTAAGCGTCGTCGATCTGGGGGGGGGACGGGTCATCGGGACGGTGCCTGTGGGCGGGGTCACGGGGCACGAGGTCGCCGTGACGCCGGATCGGCGTACGGCCTTTGTACCGGTGTACGGAAACTCTGGGGTGGGGCGGGCTGGAACGGATGGAAGCTCGATGGCGGTGGTGGACGTCGCGGGACGAAGGGTGAGGGGGACGGTCGACTTCGGCCACGGAGTGCGGCCGCACTGCGCGGTGTATGACGTGCGCCGCAACGTGCTGTACGTGACGACGGAGCTGGATCAGAGTGTTGCTGTCGTGGATCCGCGAACGCTAAAGGTAGTGGCGTCCATACCGACAGGACAGGCGGAGTCCCACATGTTGGTGGTGTCTCATGATGGGCGGCGCGGGTACACGGCGAATGTGGGGCCGGGAACGGTCTCGGTGCTGGATCTGGAAGGGCGGAAGACGCTGGCGGTGATTCCGGTTGCGGGCAACGTGCAGCGGATCTCGATGTCGAACGATGACAAGATGGTGTTTACGGCCGACCAGGGGCAGCCTCGCCTGGCGGTCATCGACACGAAGACGAATAAGATTTCGCGATGGATCGCGTTGCCGGGGGTGGGGTATGGGGCCGCGGCGACGCGCGACGGGCGGTATCTGCTGGTGACGCTGCGGGAGACAGGCAGGCTGGCGGTGGTGGATCTGCGGACGTTAGCGGTGGTGCGGACGATGGATGTGGGTAAGGGGCCGGTGGAGGTGCTGGTTCGGCCGGATGGGCGAATGGCTTACGTCTCGTGCTCGCCTGAGGCGAAGGTGGCGGAGCTGGACCTCAAAGGCGAGGTGGGCGGCTGGCGAGTGACGCGGATGCTGCCGGCCGGGGTTGGCGCGGACGGTCTGGCGTGGGTGGGTGGTGGGGGCGGCGTTTAGGGGAGCAGGGCGACGGTGAGGGAGTGGGCCCAGCCGAGCATCGGGCTTAGGAGGGTGGGTGTGTGATGGATGGCGGCGCCTACCGAGAGGAGGCCGAGGTAGAGCGCGGGGAGGAGGGGGAGGTCGGTGGGACGCGGGCGGGACTGTGACATGGTGTACCTCGGGGAGTTCGGTATCTTGTCTTACCTGAGAGCACGTCGGAGACCATCGGCTAAGTCATTGATTCCACGTCAAGGCGGGCCGGTGCAGGAGTTTCGACGGAAGATGCTTTCCTATCCCGGCTTCCCGTTGCATCCTTTGTTTTGTTCGGGTAGGGTGAGGACACCCCCACCCCGGCAACTTCGGGCCAAAGTCTTCATTCAACAGGACCTAGACGAACCTCTTCGTGCAAAGTCTTCCATCGATTGGAGTTAGAGCTAAAGTCCTGTTTTCAGGTAGGTTAGGGTTGCTTATGCGTGCGTGCCTAGATCCCTGCTGTATCCATTATAGGAGTTTGCCCAGGGGGTCTGCGCCAAGCCTAAGCGATGGGGTATTAGCAGGCCTATCCTGGCCAGTAACGTCCTGGCCAGTAACGACGAGGGAGTAGGGCAATGAAGGGGATGCGGTGTGTGCTTTTCTGGGCGGGTCTTTGCGGGTTGTTGATGGTCTCGGGCATGGTGAGCGCAGCCGAGCATTCGGATTGGACGACGCCGATTGCTCCGTTCCGGATTGCGGACAACCTGTACTACGTGGGGAGCCGGGACCTGGCGGCGTACCTGGTGGTGACGCCCGCGGGCGACATTCTGATCAATTCCAATCTCGAGAGCTCGCCAGCGCAGATCAAGCGCAGTGTGGAGCAGATGGGATTCCGGTTCACAGATGTTAAGGTGCTGCTGATCGGGCACGCGCACTGGGACCACGATGCGGGGAGCGCGGAGGTGAAGCGGCTGACGGGCGCGAAGTACATGGTGATGGATGCGGATGTGCCGGTGGTGGAGAGCGGGGGGGCGAAGGACTTTGCGTACGGTCGGACACGGTATCCGGCGGCGAAGGTGGACCGGGTGCTCCACGACGGGGACGAGGTAAGGATGGGCGATGCGGTGCTGGTGGCGCATAAGACGCCGGGACATACGCGGGGATGCACCACGTGGACGATGCGGGTGACCGATCGCGGAAGAGCGTACAATGCCGTGATCGTGGGGAGCTGGAATGTGAATTCGGAGTTTCGGCTGGTGGACCGGCCGGGGCGGGCGGCGTCGTACCCGGGGATTGCGGCGGACTTCCACCATACGTTCGAGGTGCTGAAGGCGCTGCCGTGCGACATTTTCCTGGGAGCGCATGGGGTTTACTTCGGGATGCTCGGGAAGCTGGAGAGGGCGAAGGCGGAAGGAGGGTCGGGCGGGAATGTATGGGTGGACCCGGCGGGGTACAGGGAGGCGGTAGCGGAGCGGGAGCGGGCGTTTGAGGTGGAGTTGAAGCGGCAGGAGGGTGGGGGGTAGTTACGATCTTCTGTTACGCTTGCCCTCAGCGGAAACCGATACCGCCCTCTTCTTCGGACTCGGCATAATTAAGGGAGTTGCGGGTGTCGAAGGATTGACAGGCTTTGTGGTTATCGCTGTACCGCTGATGTTAGCAACTCCGAAGGGGATGTGGACGGACGGGGTACTGTCAGACGCTGGTGTGAGGTGACCTAGCTGATCATCAAAGAAGATGTGCGGCTTCAGTACATCAAGGACAAGCTTCTTTTCAATTCCTCCCATAAGGAATAGTTCATCTGTCTCGATCTCAAGACTTGATAAGGTATTTACCAATCTTTCATGTGCTGGTGCATTTCTCGCTGTGATGATAGCGATGCGCAGCATCTGTGTATAAGCATCGTCACTTTGAGCCTTTTGTCTCTCGAGTTTTTGAAGCTGAGAGATTCTCTGAGAAGGGGCATCAGAGGTCCGGAATGTAGAGGCTTTGCTCGGTTCAACCTCTCATATTCATGAAAAATGTCTCTTCGCATCTGCATAGATCTTTTCGGCTTCGTCGTCCACCAACACTCCGTCGAAGTCAAATGCGATTCTGAGCTGTCGATCTTCGTCGCTGGGCAGAGTCCTGCACGGAAGAACCTGTCCTGCAGGGAATCCCTGTTCGATCGCGGTCCTTACCTCATCTTTATTCGTGCTGAGATAGAGGACGGAGTTGATAGCCTTCATGTAAGGAAACGGCAGAGTGCCAGCTAGGAAGAAGCTACGTGAAATATCTAGGCCGTAAGTCCGCACAGCATCCATAATCCTCAGCCCCGCATCGGCATGGTGCCGAGAGAGGATCACCACTTCTACCGGTTTCTCTGTGGGATATGCCTCATTCAAGCTCAGTAGCCTCTGGATAAAAGGAAACGCTGCTCCTCGACTTGGAGTGACATTGCGATTATCACGCTGGTAAGCGCGAAATTTGTCTATTCCTAGTTCTAGATACAATTTGTGCTCGACCTCAAGGTCAAACAGAGCTGTTGCTGAAACAGCTACGACGAGCTTCCTCTCGATTGGATACGACACGATTCTCCACCCTTAAAGAACATCCTACTTTCGTTTTCGCATCAGCCCTAGCACTTTCGCTAATGCTAGATCGGCCTCACGAGCAGCAGAACTGTTCCAGCTAGCTGACGGAGACGCCTGTGTGACCCCCCTCCCGAAGATCCAAACGCGGAGTAGAGAGAGGAGCTTCGCCTACTGCTTACTTAGCCTTGGCCTTGGACATTTCGTCGGATAGTTCTTTGGCGGCTTGCTCCAGCTGGGGTTGAACGTTCGCCATCTGTTGTTGCATAAGGGTCATGGTGCGGGTCATGAGTTGAGGGGTCTTGGCGAGGAAGGCTTTGCCGGCGGGGGAGCGGTAGAAGTTGAGGATGCCGTCGATCTCGTCTTCGGTGTAGGTCTCGTCGTAGGTCTGGATGATGACAGGGCGAAGTTTGTCCATGCTGAGGGACTGGGCGATGATGCCGGCGATTTTGGTATTGAAGTTGTCTTGAATCTGCTGCTGCTCGGGGGTGAACTGGTACCTGGCGGCCTGCTGGACGGCTGCGTTCTTCATGGCGGCGGACATCTGGTCGAGCATCTGGTTCATCATCGCTTCGGAGTTGGTGAGGGTGATCATCTCCTGAATCTTGGTGCGCTTGGAGGTCTGGTCGGCGTGGGCCAGGGGAAGGGCGAAGAGGAGTACGGCGGAGAGGGTGAGGAGTCTGCGGAGCATGGTTTCCTTTGGGTCATCGGGTGAGTCTCTCTGTAGCTGCGAGTTGATGCTCGGCGATTTACAGCTGATTGTCGAGCGGTTTTCTGGCGAAGTAGTAGAGGCTGTAGGCGAGGGCGGCGAAGGCGAGGACGGAGACCCAGTCGTGGTGGAGGGGGTTGGTGTCGGCGAAGCGGGGGATGGTGTGGTCGGTGGCGGCTTCGTAGAGTTTGACGCAGACGCCGAGGAGGCCGACGATGCCTCCCGCGGCGATGAGGCCGGAGGCGTAGAGGGAGCCGGGGGAGATCTCGGACTCGCGGTCGAGGGCGGGGGTGACGGAGGTAGGGACGGGGAAGCCGGTGGCGGGGTCGAGGTGGTCGGGATTGGTGGGGTCGAAGCCTTCGAAGGGGATGAGTTCGGGGTGGGCGGCGAGGAAAGCGCCGGTGCTGGCGGCACGGGCGGGAGCTTCGCGCGATTGTCCTTCTGGTCCACCGGGAGAACCCACCCATGACGATGGAGCTGTCATGGATGGGGCACCCGCTTCGCGTGGATGTCCTCTAAGTTCACCGGAAGACGACCCCACCCTTTCTGACGGTGAGACTGTCGGAGGGGATGGGGCACCCGCTTCGCGTGGCGAGGCGGGGTTGGTGCTGAGCCAGGTGGCGTGGGTGGTGCGCCAGCGGTCGAGGAAGGTGGCGTGGGTGGCGGCGCGTTGCCGGGCGGCGTGGTGGAGCATGGCGCGGTCGACCATCCAGCGCATGAGGCCGCCGGTGAAGATGGCGAGGGTGGTGGCGATGGAGAGGTAGGCGCCGACGGCGAAGGTAAGGGAGCGGATGCCGAGGAGCTCGACGGCGATGACGAGGAAGACGCCGAGCAGGACGAGTGACCAGGGGAGTTTGCGGGAGAGGATTCCGTTGATGACGGTGGCCATGAGGCGACCCTGGGGGGCGGCAGCCTTTTCGGAGCCGATGCCCTGGATCCACTGGACTTCGATCTCCCGGGTGGCGGGGTTGTAGAGGTATTTGCCGTCTTCGAGGGTGGTGGAGCCGATGGCGTTGAGCAGGATGTAGGAGGAGGCGGAGGGGAGCTCTTCCCTGCCGGAGATGCGAGCATCGGAGGCGACCGACGAACCCACCTTAGACGATGAAGCTGTCGAAGGTGGGGCACCCAGGGTGGAGGTGGTTCCGGCAGTGCTGGCGGGTGGGGCGGGGGCTTCCGGAGGAGTGGTGACGGGGGTGTTGGGGATGGGGGAGGGGGTGGTGGCGGCGGTGGGTGCGGTGAGGGGAAGGTTGGGGCCGGAGAGGGTGACGTGATCGCGCTTGAAGTGGCCGGTGTTCTGGACGCCGTCGGGAAGGGCGTCCAGCGAGAGGGGGATGGGGCGGGGGAGGCGGGTGAAGGTTTCGAGGCCGGTGTTCATGGCGTTGAGGGTGGCGCCGATGGAGATGGTGGAGATGATGACGCCGATCATGATGGCGAGCTGCTGCTTCCAGGGGGTGGCTCCGATGAGATAGCCGGTTTTGAGGTCCTGGGCGGTGTCGCCGGCGTTGGAGGCGGCGATGCAGACGATGCCGCCGATGGTGATGGCGAGGGCACCGAAGGCGGGGGCGGTCCAGCCCTTGACGAGGAAGATGGCGGCGGTAGCCATGAGGGTGGCGATGGTCATTCCGGAGACGGGGGATGCGGAGGAGCCGACGATGCCGACGATGCGGGCGGAGACGGTGACGAAGAGGAATCCGAAGACGACGACGAGGAGGGCGGCAGAGAGGTTGGCGAGGGCTCCGACCTGGGCTCCGGGGACAGGGTGGAACTGGAGGAAGATCCAGAGGAGGGCGATGAGGGCGACGGAGCCGCCGAGGACGACGATGGGGGGGAGGTCGTGTTCGGTCCGGATAGGTGAGTCTGAGGGCGCACCGGAAGAACCCACCCATGACGATGGGGCTGTCATGGATGGGGCACCCGCTTCGCCTGGCTGTCCTGAAGGTGTACCGGGAGAGGACCCCACCCTTTCTGATGAATCTGGATAATATGGGGCACCCGGGGTGTTGGGCGCGCTATTATTTTTGCGGATGGTTTTGAGGCCGTCGGTGAGGGCGGAGACGATGGTGGGGAGGGTTCGGCAGAGGGTGATGAGGCCGGCGGCGGCGACGGCTCCGGCGCCCATGGGGCGGACGTAGGTCTTCCACAGGTCAGAGGGGCTCATGTCGTGGATGGGGACGGTGCCGGGGTAGAGCGGGCCGGGGAGGTGGGAGCCGAAGAAGTAGATGGCGGGCATGAGGACGAGCCAGGAGAAGGCACCGCCGGCGAGCATGATGGCGGCGACGCGGATGCCGATGATGTAGCCGACGCCGAGGTATTCGGGGGTGACGTCGGCGCGGATGGCGGAGCCGCGGAGGAGGTGCTGGGCGCCGAGGTCGGGCTGGTAGTTGGGGGTGGAGGGGAAGAGGCCGAAGAGGTTTTCGTTCTGGAAGAGGGTGTAGAGGCCTCCGAGACCGAGGCCGAGGAAGACTCGGGAGGCGAAGGAGCCGCCGCGTTCGCCGGCCTGGAGGACGTCGGCGCAGGCGGTGCCTTCGGGGTAGGTGAGGGTCTCGTGCTCGTCGACGATGAGCTGTTTGCGGAGCGGGATCATGAAGAGGACGCCGAGCCAACCGCCGAAGAGGGCGAGGGCGAAGATGCGGGTGGACTCGAGATCGAAGCCTAGAAAGATGAGGGCGGGGAGGGTGAAGATGACGCCCGAGGCGATGGACTGGCCGGCGTTTCCGGTGGTCTGGACGATGTTGTTTTCGAGGATGGAGGCCTTGCCGAAGGCGCGGAGGATGGAGATAGATAGGACGGAGATGGGGATGGAGGCGGCTACGGTGAGGCCGGCGCGGAGGCCGACGTAGACGGTGACGGCGCCGAAGAGGATGCCGAAGAGGGAGCCGAGGAGGAGGGCGCGGAGGGAGAGTTCGGGGCGGGTCTCGGTGGCGGGGACGAAGGGCTTGAAGGTGGTTCTGGAGATGGGCTTAGGGGCTGCGGCCATGGGTGTTCGAGTCTCCCGCGCGTGCGCTCTTGAAGTTGAGGGTGAGTGTACCAAGGGGCTCGGGTGGCGGGCGGACGCGGTAGATTGGAGGCATGACGGAATGGAAGACGAGGCTGCTGCACGATGAGGTGAAGGTTCCGGGTGGTTTCGCGTCGATGGCGACGCCGGTGTATCGCGGATCGACGGTGGTGTTTCCGGATGCGGCGAGTGTACGAGAGGGCAAGCGGCCGGAACGGGACGGGTGGACGTACGGGTTGTATGGAACGCCGACGTCGGTTGAATTGGCGGGGCGGATCTGCGCGATGGAGGGTGGTGCAGGGACGATTCTGGTGCCGAGCGGGCAGGCGGCGATCGCGCTGGTGAACCTGGCTTTGCTGAAGTCGGGCGACCATGTGCTGCTGCCGGAGAATGCTTACGGTCCGAGCCAGAGGCTGGCGCGGGAGATGCTTCTGGGGCTGGGGATGGAGGTGGGATTTTACGAGCCGATGGTGGGGGAGAAGATCCAGGCGTTGTTTCGGGAGAACACGCGGCTGGTGTGGTGCGAGAGCCCGGGGTCGATCACGATGGAGGTGCAGGATGTGCCCGCGATTGCACGGGTGGCGCAGGCTCGCGGAGCTTTGGTTGCGGTGGACAACACGTGGGCCGCGGGGGTGTTGTTCGACCCGCTGGGGCATGGGGCTGATGTGACGATCCAGGCGCTGACGAAGTATGTGGGTGGGCACAGCGATCTGCTGATGGGGAGTGTGACGGCGAAGGATGAGGCAGTGCTCGATCGGCTGGCGTGGGCGCGGTGGCAGCTGGGGATCGGGGTTTCCCCGGACGATTGCAGCCTGGCGCTGCGCGGTTTGAGGACCCTGGCGGTGCGTCTGGAGGCGCATGAGAGCGGGGCGAAGGAGGTGGCGGAGTGGATCAGCGATCGGCCGGAGGTGGAGCGGGTGCTGCATCCGGCGTTTGAGAGCTGTCCGGGGAATGAGTTCTGGGTGCGGGATTTTGAGGGGTCCAGCGGGCTGTTCTCGTTTGTATTTCGAGACGGCATCGGGTTCGAGGCGACGCGGGCGTTTGTGGATGCGCTCAAGCTGTTCAAGCAGGGCTACAGCTGGGGCGGGGTGGAGAGCCTGGCACTTAACTACGATCTGCGCGAGGCGGAGGGCGGGAGGTCTGCGTATGGCTTTCGGATCGTGCGGCTGCATATCGGGCTGGAGGATCCGGCGGATCTGATTGCGGATCTCGAGCAGGCGATGGTGGCGGTGCGCTGAGGGAAGTTGCGCGCGCGAGTTTCGAGCGGCGGCTGCCTTGCTTTCGGGAGTGCTGTTCTCCCTCTTCCACTCGATCGCGAGATAGCGGGGATTTGGACAGATCGGGTGGGGTGCCGGCGCTGGTTCCGCGAGAGAGTTGCCGGGTTGCCGGTGTGCCCTTATACTGCGGATAATGGCGCGGTCTGATGGCCTGGAGCGCTGTGCGGGTGAGGTGAGTCTTCAGCGAAAGCTTGAATGACATGTCGCTCGGGAGGTCTGCCGGGGGTAATGCTGGCGGGCTGCCTGGTTGGAACAGAGGGAGCGCGGGTCGGCGTTCCGGTGGATTTGCGCTGCGGAGGCCTGGGCAGATGGTTCGGGCGTTGGCGCATGGGGTGGTGGATGATTTTGTAACGACAGTCTTTCCGGGGGAGTGCCTCGTTTGTGAGGCGGCGCTGGTGCGTGCCGGTACGATACCCGTGTGTGCCGAGTGCCTGGCGCGGGTGCGGCCGCAGAAGGGGATGCTGTGCGAGATCTGCGGTGAGGCTCTGGGAATGGAGAGCGAGCGATTTGCGGAGAGTTTCGGAGATGCGCGGGTGTGCACGCCGTGCCGAAGAGTTCCGCCGGAGTTTGCGCGGGCGGTGGCGTACGGGGTGTACGAGGGGGCGCTTCGGGAGATGATGCATCTGCTGAAGTACGAGCGGATGACAGGTCTGGCGCGGCCGCTGGGAGGGATGCTGGCGGGGGCGGTGGAGCTGCTCGAGGAGGAGATCTCGGCGGCTGCGGGTGAGGTGCTGGTAGTGGCGGTGCCGCTGTTTCGGGCGAAGGAGCGCGGGCGCGGGTTCAACCACGCGGCGGTGCTGGCGGACAAGGCTGTGCGTGAGTTGAAGCGGCGCCGACCGGAGTGGCGGATGCGCGCGGCCCACGGCGTGATCGAACGGGTGCGCGAGACGGAGAGCCAGTTCGCGCTGACGCCGCGGGCGCGGAGGTTGAATCTGCGGGGGGCGTTTGCGATGCGGGAGGCGGGTGCGATCCGGGACGAGGTCAGAGGTCGGGATGTGCTGGTAATCGACGATATTTACACGACGGGAGCGACGGCGCGAGCGTGTGCGCAGGTGCTTCGGCGGGCGGGGGCGCGGTCGGTGCTGGTGGCGACGCTGGCGCGGGCGCAGGTGGAGTCGGTGGCGATGTGGGATACGGGTGCGGTGCAGCGTTTGCCGATAGGGCGGTTTGGAGAGGTTGCGATGGGAGCCGGAGGGCACAGGTGATGCAGTCGGGAAAGGTACGGAAGGCGAGAACCGGGAGCAGAACGGCGGCAAGCGGGCGGCATGCGGGACATCTGCATGGGCGGCCGACGACGGAGATCGATGTTCGGGTGGGCGTGTTTCGGCAGCCGGCGATGCAGACCCCGGTGCTGGTGCTGAACGCGAGCTACGAGCCTATCAATATCTGCGGGGCTCGACGGGCGCTGGTACTGGTGCTGAAGGGAGTCGCGAAGACGGAGGAGGAGCAGGGGACGACGCTGCACGCGCAGAGGATGAATGTGCCCATGCCGAGCGTGATCCGACTGCTGGAGTACCGCAGGATTCCGCACCAGACGCGGGCTCTGAGCCGGAAGAATATTCTGTTGCGGGACAGGAATGCATGTCAGTACTGCCAGGTGGTTCTGACGGCGGGCGAGTTGACGCTGGACCATGTGATTCCGAGGTCGCGCGGGGGGCTGTCAACCTGGGAGAACCTGGTGGCGTGCTGCCATAGCTGCAATCGGCGCAAGGGCAACCAGCTGCTGCATGAGCTGGCGGAGATGAGGCTGCTGCGGGAGCCGCGGCCGTTCTCGCTGCATACGTCGCGGCACATCATGCGGATGATCGGGAGTGCAGATGCGGCGTGGCGGAAGTATCTGTACTTTGAGGCTGGGGACGCGGCTTAGATTGTTGTGGGTCAGCGAGCAAACGGCGGGGAGTCCTGGTGGACTCTCCGCCGTTGCTGCTTTGATTTCAGGCGCCTGATTACGCTTTATGCGACTTTGGCTCTGGGATCGGCCACGGTGTCGACCCAGGGGTCGATGACGATCTTGGTGATGCCGTCTTCCTTCGCCTGCCACTTCTTGTAGTACTCAGGGGTCTGATTGATGCCGATGCGATCGGAGATCATGAAGGAGGGATCGATCTGTCCCTGCTCGACGCGCTCGAGGAGGGGTTTGAGGTAGCGGTGCATGTGGGTCTGGCCCATGTTCATGTGGAGGCCCTTGCCGAAGGCCGCACCGAAGTTGACCTTGTCGAGAACGCCGCCATAGACACCGGGGATGGAGAGGGTGCCGCCCTTGCGGATGGCCTGGATGGCCTGGCGAAGGACGAAGGGGCGATCGGTTTCGAGCATGAGCGCCTGCTTGACCTTGTCGTAGACGCCGACGGCGGTGGCGGAGTGGGCTTCCATGCCGACGGCGTCGATGCAGCCATCGGGACCGATGCCGCCGGTGAGATCGCGCAGGGCTTCGACGATGATGACGTCTTCGTCGGTGTAGTTGATGGTGGTGGCGCCGACCTCTCGGGCGAGCTTGAGGCGCTCGGGAAAGCGATCGATGGCGATGACCTTTTCCGCACCGAGCATGTAGGCGCTGGCGATGGCGAAGAGGCCTACGGGGCCGCAGCCCCAGACGGCGACGGTGTCTCCGGGCTGGATGTCGGCGTTTTCGGCTCCCATGTATCCGGTGGGAAAGATGTCCGAGAGAAAGAGGACCTTGTCATCGGGAAGATCGTTCTCGATCTTGATGGGACCGACGTCCGCGAAGGGAACGCGGGCGTACTGAGCCTGTCCGCCGGCGTAGCCGCCGTAGATGTGGGAGTAGCCGAAGAGGGCGGAGCCGCTGTAGCCGTACATGGTTTCGGCGACGTGGGCGTTGGGGTTGGAGTTGTCGCAGAGGCTCCAAAGGGTCTTGCGACAGAAGAGACAGTTGCCGCAGGCGATGGTGAAGGGGACGACGACGCGGTCGCCGCGCTTGAGTTTTTTGACTTCGCTCCCTACCTCCTCGACGATGCCCATGAACTCATGGCCTAGGATGTCACCGGACTCCATGCTGGGGATGTAGCCGTCGTAGAGGTGGATGTCGGAGCCGCAGATGGCGGTTTTGGTGATGCGGAGGATGGCATCGTGGGGATTGATGATTCGGGGATCGGGAACTTCGTGAACTTCGATGGAATGGGTTCCCATCCAGCAGACAGCCTTCATGATGACTTCTCCGTGTGCTCGGCTTTGCGGAAAGCCGGTTGCGTTCCTTGAACGGTAATGGTTGGGGCGGGTCCGGCGATCAGGATTGCGCGCTGGTGCCGGGCGGCGTGGGGTTGGTCTCGCCAAGGGCCCACTCCTTCACATGACCGGTGGCGCCGCGGGGACCATGCGGCTGACCTTTGACGGAGGGGATCTCGCCGGACTCGACGAGCTCCTTAAAATGGCGCAGATTCTCGATCACGGTCTGCTCGGGGCTGCGCTTGGCGATGGCGGCTGCGGCGTTGCCGACTAGACCACCGGGAACTTTGACGGTCTGGATGAGGGTGACGCGGGTGCCGCTGAACTCACCCTTCTGGATTGGGACGAAGTTGACTTCGCCAGTCTGCTCGATGTCGCCGGCGATCGAATGCCAGGCGATGCGGCTGCCGGGCATTGAATCGGTCTCTTCGGAGTCGAACTCGATGCGCTTGCCGTTCGGATCTTCGGGATTGCCCATGACCCAGTGGCTCACACGATCGCCGACACGAGTGACGGAGACGACGTGCTCCTGCCAGAGCGGGATGGATTCGACGTCGCTCCAGAGTTTGTAGAGGGTTTGGGGGTCGGCGAGGATGGTTTGCACGGCGTGCGCGGTGACGTGGCCGTCCTTCTTCGCTTTGGGAAGGGGGACATAGTGTTCGCCCTGTGACGAGGCTGTCGTGCTGCTTGATGCGTATGGGCTGCTGGCGGAAAGAACCGGCATCTACTCACTCCAACTCCTATTAATTTGCATTCCGCTGGACGCGCATTGCGGCGCAGGAGGGGTCTAGCTGATATGGATGGCGGATGCCGGCGCAGGGTCGCCCAGTGCGGGGAGCGTTGTCCGAAATTTGATGGGGCTGAAAAAGCGCTGCGAGGCCCCAGTTTGTAAGCGCGTGCGGCCATCGAGTCCGGCGAAGCCAGATCAGGTCGGGCCGACGACGAGGTAAGGCCGTGGTTGCCCAGCCTGCTATCTCCTAAGCTTTTAGTTGACGGGGGTGGATTTCAGGCGTAGTGTCCTAATTGTTTAGGAGATGATCCTGATCGGGAGGGTGCGATGGGCGAGGCTGACAAGGACTCCTTAACCAAGCTGGAGCTGCAGATCATGCAGGTGATCTGGAGGGAGGGCGCGGTTGGGGTGAGCGCGGTGCAAGGGGGGCTGGAACAGACGCTGGCGTATACGACGGTGCAGACGATGTTGAATATCCTGCACCGCAAGGGCAAGCTGAAGCGCAAGCTGCGGGGCCGGGCGTTTGAGTACAGCGCAGCGGTGAGCGAGGCGAAGGCGTCGAGCCACGCGGTTCGCGACCTGGTGGACAGGATGTTCGGCGGATCGACCGAGCAGCTGGTGATGAGCCTGATCAAGAGCCGGCAGATCGATGCGAAGCAGCTGGCGAAGCTGAGCCGCACGCTTGAGGCTGAGGGGGAGGATGACGACAGGGATACCAAGGAAGTTGAGGGGGGCGGGCGATGAGCGCGACGGAGAGCTTTGTGCTCGGCTACCTGCTGAACTCGGCATGGCAGGTGCCGTTACTGTTTGCGGCGGGGTGGGTGGCGTCGCGGCTGCTGCGGCGGATGGGACCGCTGGGGCAACACCGGATGTGGGTAGGGACACTGGCGGCGGCGACGATCGTTCCCGCGTGCGATCTCCACGGGCTGCGATCGATGGGCGTGATCTGGCGTCTATGGGAGGGCGGAGATGTGGCGGCTGGAGGCGGGGCTACGGCGCGGCTCACGGTTGGTCCGGTGGATGCTGCGGGGGCGCTGCGGGTGAGTCCGGTGATGGGACGGGCGATCGTGGCGATCTACCTCCTGGTTCTGCTGTACAGCTGCGGCCGGCTGCTGTGGGGGATGGGGCGTGGCCTGGCGCTGCGGCGCGATGCCGGTCCTCTGCGGCTGACGGAGGATGCGGAGCGGAGCTGGAAGCGGTGCTGCCATCGGTTCGGCGTGGCGGATGCGGAGCTGGCGAGTTCGTCCGAGATTACGGGGCCGGTGACGCTGGGCGTCTGGAGAAGGATGCTGCTGGCGCCGATCGGCTTCCTTGAGGCTGCGGATCCGGCGGATCGCGAGGCTGCGCTGGCCCACGAGTTCGCGCATATGCGGCGGAGGGATTACGGGAAGAACCTGCTGTACGAGGTGCTGTCGCTGCCGGTGGGGGTCCACCCGTTCACCTGGCTGATCAAGTCGCAGATAGCGCAGAGCCGGGAGCTCGTGTGTGACGAGATGGCGGCGGATGCGATGGGTCCGAATCGGGAGTATGCGAAGTCGTTGCTGCGTTTGGCGTCGATGATCTCACGTCGATCGACGGCCAGAGCTGTTCACGCCATCGGGATCTTCGATGCCAACATTCTGGAGAGGAGAGTTATGAACCTAACGGTGAAGCGAAGAGAGATGAAGGGGAGGGCGCGGCTGGCGGTTGGAGCGGCGTGTGTGATGTTGGGAGTAGCGGCTTGCGGGACGGCGATGGCTTTGCGGGTGGAGGTGAAGACGAAAGATGCAGCGTCGACGGCGCGGAACAAGGAGGAGAGCGCCAAGGTGACGCCACCCGAGATTATCTACCGCAAGCCGCCGGTATATCCGGCACAGGCGAGGGCGGATAAGGATGTGATCAACGGAACCGTGACGCTGCGTGTGATGGTCGGAGAGGACGGGACCGCGGAAGCGATTCAAATTTCGAAGAGCCTGCGGAATGATTACGACCGGAGTGCTCTCGAGGCGGTGAAGGAGTGGAAGTTCAGTCCGGCGATGCGCGACGGGAAGCCTGTTGCTGTTGAGATGAGCATCAACATTAACTACTCGTACTACCCGTAGCACTGAGCATCCGGCAGAGGGCAACAGGGCAGCGGCGAGGAGGGGCGATCGCCAGCTGCCCTGGTTTGCGTTGGGACTGAGAGCTACTTTGGCGGCGACTGCGGATTGGGATGCGGAGGTGTTGACGCTGGGGGTGGCGTGGTGTTGGGGTTGGAGGTCTTGCCGTCGTTGGGATCGGTGGTGTTGTCGGTAATGTCCTGGCCGTCGTAGATGATGCGGCTGGTGGCTTGGAAGCGTTTGTAGTCGGTATAGCGGACGACGTTGCGGATGTGGACGGTCTGGCTCATGGTGCCGTTGCCTCCGGAGAAGTGGAGGTCGCCCTCGGCCTTGGTGTAGGTGGGGAACCAGTATTTGCCGTCGATCTGCTCGTAGTAGGTGGTGTAGGGGGGAGAGAGGTCTTCCTGCCCGCGCTTCTTGTTGTCGGGGACGGATTTGCCGTTGACGAGGACGATCTGGAGGTCCTGCTGGTCGACCCAGACCTTGCCCTGGAAGTAGCGCTTATTCTTCTCGAGGGTTCTGGGCGAGGCCTCAAAGACGTAGGTTTCGAGATCATCGACCTTTTGCTTGCCGAGGTAGTTGACGTTGTACTGGGGGAGGTCGTCGGTGGTGAGGATGAAGGGGAGGCGGTGCTCGATATCCTGGAAGTCGGCGGGGGACATGGAGACGCGCTCGAGGGTGTTCTGGGGGGCGAAGACGACGTGCTCGTCACGTTTGCCGGTGCGGTCGAAGGTGATGTCGGTGACCTGCTGGTACTCACCGTCGGGCTTTCCGGTGTCTTCGGAGATGGTGTCGACCCTGACGGTCTGGCGGAAGGTGTAGGCGTCGCGTGCCTGGGCGAAGGCGGCTTCGCGCTCGCCGAACTTCTTGATGATTTCGGCGGGGGTGATGCCGGTGGGCTGCGAGGGATCGAGGGTACCGAAGCCGGCGATGGAGCTGTCCTGTGCGCAGGCCGGGAGGGCGGCGAGAAGGAGGGTTGCGGCGAGGTTTGTGAGGAGCTTCATGAGAGGCGGGACTCCAGGTGCAGTGCGGGGCGGCGGGTTGGCTCCAGCGCCGCCGGTCTTCTTGATATAGACGGTCTGGTGCGTCGTTGGTTGCCTATCGACGGAGTTGTAGGTGGTCGTTTGCGGTGGATACCCCCTCCCCGTACTTAGTACGCAAAATATTCCAAATGTGGAACTTAGGTCCGTACCCCTAGTTGCCGGATCCTACCCAGGCGCTTCCTGGGTGCTGTGTTTCTCTGCTGTTTTAAAGATACCGGACGGAAGGAGGTGGTTGCGCCAAGTTGGCGAGTTGTTTTCTGCGGCGGCGCCTGGCATGGGAAGCGGTGGCACGCAAGGGCAGAAGCAGGTTCCTCGCTGCGCTCGGAATGGAAGAAAGAAAGACGGGGCGGGGCAAGGGTCCGAAGCTGCGCTGGGTAGTGGCGGCGCCGGAGTAGACTGGCGCGATGAAGGTGCGTGCGGGTGTGCTGGCTGGTGTGGTGTTGAGCGGGTTGGCATGGGGGCAGGGCGCGACGGGGGCAACGGCTGGGAAGAGGCCCATGACGTTTGCGGATCTGCAGGCGATGAAGCGGGTGAGCGATCCGCAGATTTCACCGTCGGGCCGGTGGGTGATGTTTTCGGTGACGGAGGTGGCCCTCGAGAAGAACTCGAAGATCACTAATCTTTGGGTGGTTCCGATGGGTGCTGCGCGCACGGCGAATCCTTCCAGCAAGGCGAATTCGTCGGCGGGGGCGGAGACGGTGGCGGGGGAGCGGCAGTTGACGTTTGGAGTGGTGAACCAGACGAATGGCCGGTTTTCGCCGGATGGCCAGTGGATCCTGCTGGTGTCTCCGGGTGGAGGGACGTCGCAGATATGGACGGCGAAGTGGGACGACGCGACGGGGACGATTCAGAAGCCGTATCCGCTGACGAGTGTGGCGACGGAGGCGGATGGCGCGGTGTGGTCGCCGGACTCGAAGCGGATTCTGTTTGTGTCGAGTGTGTATCCGGAGTGCTCGGACAGGGCGGACGGCTCTCAAACGACGTGGGCGGAAGAGGACGGGTGTAACAAGGCGCGCATGGAGGCGGAGGCGAAGGATCCGGTGAAGGCGCAGGTGTGGAATCACCTGCTGTACCGGCACTGGAATGCATTTACGGGAGAGCGGCGGAGCCATGTGCTGATGGTTCCGTTCGCGAATGGGGAGCAGGTGCGGGATCTGACGCCGAGGAGTGCGGTGGGGGATGCGGAGACGCCGACGTTCAGTCTGGGTGGGCCGCTGGGGTATGCGTGGTCTCCGGACTCGAAGGAGATTGCTTATGTAACCAATCTTGATCGGGTTCCGGCGGCGAGTACGAACAACGATGTGTTTACGTTACGTATTGATGAGGCTGGGGCGAAAGCGGTGAAGGTGAGTACGAGTCTGGGGAGTGATGATGGGCCGCAGTATTCGCCGGATGGTAAGTATTTGGCGTTTCGGTCGCAGGCGCGGGTGGGGTATGAGAGCGATCGGTTTCGGTTAATGGTGATGAATCGAGGAACGGGGGCTACGCGTGAGGCCCTGTCGAAGTTCGACGGGTGGGTGGATGAGTTTGTGTGGGCTCCGGATTCGAAGGCGATCTATTTCGCGACAGGTGAGGCTGGGGAAGAGCCGATCCTTAAAACGGATTTAGACGGACCTGCGGCTGGTGAGGTCGGGGTTGCGGCCTCGCAAGGCGAGTTCAGCGATCTTCGTGTGTCCGCCGACGGCCGTGTGATTGTGGCCTCGGTCATGAAGATCACGGAGCCGGCATCGATCGTTGCGATTGGGGGAAGCGGGACGTCCTCAGGAGATGTTTCGATGCATTCGACTGCGATCGCGACTCTCTCTCATGGGAATGATGCCCTGCTTCGCGAGCTGGAGCTGTCGAGTCTTGAAGGATTTCGCTTTTCCGGAGCGGAGAATACTTCAGTGCAGGGTTTTATTGTTCGGCCGCCGAACTTCGATGCTTCGAAGAAGTATCCGGTGAAGTTCTTGATTCATGGGGGGCCGCAGGGGGCGTGGGGGGATGCGTGGAGTTATCGGTGGAATGCGGAGTTGATGGCGGCGGATGGGTATGTGGTGGTGATGGTGAATCCGCGGGGGTCGACGGGGTATGGGCAGCGGTTTGTGGATGGGGTGAACGGGGACTGGGTGGGAAGGCTTATGTCGACCTGATGAAGGGGCTGGATGCGGCGGAGGCGAAGTTTCCGTTTATCGATAAGACGCGGGAGTGTGCGCTGGGGGCGAGCTATGGCGGGTACATGGCGAACTGGATGCTGACGCATACGGATCGGTTCAAGTGCATCGTGACGCATGACGGGATGTATAACCCCGAGAGCGCGTACGGGACGACGGAGGAGATGTGGTTCAACGAGTGGGAGTTTCGGCGGCCCGCTTCAGCTGGTTCGAAAGATGACGGGCCGGGGCAGCCGTGGAGGTATGCGGCCGGGCCGGTGGCGGAGGATCCGTTTCGGAAGTGGTCGCCTATGTTGCATATTCAGGATGCGAAGACGCCTACGCTGGTGATTCATTCGCAGAGGGACTATCGGCTGGATGTGAGTGAGGGGTTTCAGCTGTTTACGGCGCTGCAGCGGATGGGGATTCCGAGCAAGATGCTTTATTTCCCGGATGAGGGGCACTGGGTGCTGAAGCCGCGGAACTCGGAGCTGTGGTATCGGACGGTGAACGACTGGTGCGACCGGTGGACGCACACCAATGCGTATGCGGGGGTGCGGTAGCTGTGGCGTTTCAGCGACCAAAGAAGAGGGAGCCGGTGGGGGAGGAGGGGCTGTTCGAGTATGCGGTGGGGTCGCTGGCTCGGCGGATGCGGACGGTGCGGGATCTGCGGCGGTTGATGAAGGTGCGGGCGGAAGAGGGTGAGGCGGGGGAGCGGGCGATGGATAAGGTGGTGGCTCGGCTGGTGGAGCTGCGGTATCTGAGCGACGAGCAGTTTGCGGCGGACTACACGCGGCTGCGGAAGGAGGGGCAGAAGTTCGGGAGGCGGAGGGTGGAGCAGGATCTGGCGATGAAGGGCGTGGGGAAGGAGCTGGTGGCGTCGACGATTGCGACGGCGTATGAGGATGTGGATGAGCCGGAGCTGGCGCGGCAGTACTGCGAGCGGAAGCGGATGCGGGCTCCCGCGAATGAGAAGGAGACGGCGCGAGCGATGGGCCGGTTGATGCGGGCGGGGTTCAGTTCGACGGCGATCTGGAAGGTGCTGCGGGGGTGGCGGGTGGCCGTGGACGAGACGGAGATCGAAGAGAGCGCGGGCGAGGAGTGAGGGTGCGCGCGGGTGGGGAAGCGCGGGTGGGGAAGAAAGACAGGCGAGGAGTTGGACTGAAATTTCTACGGGTTGAAAACGGCTGCTCTCTCCCGTTCTGCTCGCTGACGTTTTAGAGTACGGCGCGGCATAAGGAGTGTGGATCTGTGGATCTTAGTAGCCGGAGGATGTTCGGCGCGATTGGAGTTCGGTAGACTCTGTCCATGGCAGTCATATTCAAGGTGCGGGGCACGCGGGACTTATTGCCGCCCGAGACCGATCTTTGGAACCACGTGGAGCGTACAGCGCGAGCGGTGTTTGGGCGCTACGGCTTTGGCGAGATACGCACACCGATCTTTGAGGACACGCAGCTGTTCGCGAGGGGTGTGGGGGAGGAGACGGACATCGTCTCCAAGGAGATGTACACGTGGGAGGACCGGGCGCGCGCGGAGAGTGAGCGCGCCCAGAGTCTGACGCTGCGACCGGAGAATACGGCGGGCGTGGTGCGGGCGTACATCGAGCACAAGATGAACGAGACGGGCATGCTGCAGAAGCTTTTTTACATTGGGCCGCAGTTCCGGCGGGAGCGTCCGCAGCGCGGGCGATACCGGCAGTTCTGGCAGATTGGCGCCGAGATTCTGGGGCCGGTGTGGTCTGGTGCGGAGAGTCCGCTGCGGGATGCGGAGCTTCTGGAGATGCTGGCGACGCTGCTGAACGAGCTGGGGGTGAGGGGATGGCGGCTGGAGCTGAATTCGATTGGATCGGCGACGGACCGGCCTCGGTTCATCGCGGCGCTTCGCGAGGCTCTGGCGCCCATCAAGGATCGTCTGAGCGAGGACAATCGCCGACGTGCGGAGACGAATCCGTTGAGGGTTCTCGACAGCAAGGCGCCTGAGGATCAGAGGCTGATCGAGACGCTGCCGAAGATTGCGGACTTCCTCGATGAGGAGTCTACGGAGCATTTCAAGCAGGTGCTGGCGGCGCTGGACGCGTGTGGCGTGCGGTACCACGTGAACCCGAGGCTGGTTCGGGGTCTCGACTATTACACGCGGACGACGTTTGAGTTTACGGCTCCGGATGGAAGCGGTTTGGGGGCGCAGAACGCGCTGCTGGGCGGTGGACGGTACGACGGTCTGAGCGAGATTCTGGGTGGACCGAAGGCACCGGGGATCGGCTTCGCCATCGGCGAGGATCGCTTGATTCTGACCTTGCAGGCGCAGGCGGAGCGGGACGGGGCGGCGACGGAGCGCAGGCTCGACGCCTTTGTGGCTCCAATGGGTCTAGCGCAGAACGCGGATGCTCTTGCGCTGGCGAAGGAGTTGCGCGCCGCGGGGCTCTCGGTTGAGTTAGGGGACGGGATGTTTCGTCTCAGGAAGTCCTTTGAGACGGCAGACAAGCTGGCGCACCGCATGGTGATTGTCGGTGAGGATGAGGTGAAATCCGGCATCTTCACGGTGAAGTACTTTGCGGCGGGCGAGCAGAGCAAGGTTCCCAGGGCCGAGCTCCCGAATGCCCTGAGGAGTCTCGTGGCCAGCGGTGTTGCCGGCGGTTAGTGGCCGGCGGAGGCGGAGGAGTTCTTGGGCGGGCGGGGGATCAGGAAGACCAGGGGGAGCATGCAGGCGCAGAAGATGGCCATGTACTGGATGATGTCGAGGTAGGCCAGCATTCCCGCCTGCCTGTGCATCTGGTTGTAAATATTTGCCTGGGCTGCGTGGACCGCCTGGGAGCCGTGCCCAAAGAGACCCTTGATGGAGTCCACACGAGAATTGAAGGCGGCACTGGAGGGCGTGAGGTTGCGAACCATGTTCGTCTCGTGGGCCGCGCTGCGCCGTGTGAGCATGGTCGCGACGAACGCGGTTCCGCAGGATCCACCGATGTTGCGTGCGAGGTTGGTGAGGCCCGAGACGTCGTTGTTCTCCGACTGCTTTACGCCTACATAGGCGATAGTGTTGATCGGAATGAAGAGGAAGGCGAGACCGGAGGCCTGAAAGACGCGGAGAAAGACCAATCGGCCGTAGCTTACGCCGAGGTTGAGCGTGTGCATGTCGATAAGCGCCGCCGTGAGCATGATGAAGCCGAAGCCGATGAGCTTGCGCGGGTCGACCTTGCCCGAGAGGATGCCAACCACGGGCATCATCGCCATCATCATGAGGCCTGCGGGCGACAGGACCAGACCGGCTAACTCGGCGGTGTATCCGAGCAGGGTCTGTACGAACTGGGGTATCAGGATGGTGGTGCCGTAGAGGGAGAAACCAAGCACAAACATAAGGCAGAAGCTGATGGCGAAGCTGCGCCTTTTGAAGAGGGTCAGATTGATGATGGGACGATGCCCTTCGCGAAGCTGCTTGAGCTCCCACCAGATCATCAGGACGAACGCGCTGACCATCATGACGACGAAGAAGGTGATGAGGTTGGAGGAGAACCAGTCATCTTCCTGGCCCTTATCGAGGATGAACTCGAGCGATCCGAAGGTGAGACCAAGGAGGCCGAAGCCGAGGAAGTCGAGCTTGATGCCTCCTTTCTGCGACTCCGCGACCTGCTTCTTGACGTAGGGAGGATCCTCGACGATGCGGGACGTGAGAAAGAGCGAAAGGAGGCAGATGGGGACGTTGAGGAAGAAGATCCATCGCCAGTCGTAGTTGTCGGTGATCCAACCGCCGAGAGTGGGGCCGATGGCCGGAGCGACGACGACGGCGAGACCGTACATGGCGAAGGCCTGCCCTCGCTTCTCGGGGGGAAAGGTGTCGGCGAGGATCGCCTGCTCCGACGGCGCCAGGCCTCCGCCGCCGATGCCCTGAAGGATGCGGAAGAAGACGAGCAGAGGGAGGGACGGCGCCAGACCGCAGAGCGCGGACGAGATCCCAAACAGGGCGACGCAGATCATGTAGAACTTTTTGCGGCCGATAAACGTTGTCATGTACGCGCCGGCGGGAAGGATGACGGCGTTGGCGACGAGGTACGCGGTAAGCACCCATGTAGCTTCATCCTGAGTCGCGCCCAGACCTCCCGCGATGTGCGGCAGCGCCACATTGGCGATGGAGGAGTCAAGGACCTCCATGAAGGTGGCGAGCGTCACGGTCATGGCGACGACCCACGGGTTGATGCGCGGCCGCCACGGCTGGGTGGAGCTTGGATTTTGGACGCCTGACGCGTCTAGGGTCGCTGTGGTGGCCATGGACTTTTGCTGTAGTTCAGAGTGGGTCGCGGGGACCGGAGATTCAGGAAGATTTTATTGGGCGCCGATCTGCTAAGTGAAGCTTCGCCGCAAAGTTGGGACCCCACCTGCTCGGGCCGGTGAACCGAAGGACCTTCGGCCGCGGCGTTATCCTGGAGGGATGCGAACGGGAGGTGGAGTCGGCCGGGCGCCATGCTAGACTTCGACTTCCGTCGAGGCGCTGCTCGGCACCTATTCCTGGAGCATCGATGCACCCTGATTTAGAGAAGCTGATTGCCCTGCAACGGCTCGACCTGGAGCTGAAGCGGATGCGCGACGAGATCGCTCTGCTGCCGCGGCACCTGGCGGAGCTGGCTGCCCGGTCGGCGGCGGCTCAGGCCTCCCTGCTGGCGCTCGAAGAGTCGCTGGCGAAGGAGGAGAAGCTTCGTCGATCGTTGGAGAGCGACACGAAGGATCAGACGCAGAGGGCTGCGCGGGCGAAGCGCCAGATGGACGTTGTGACCACGACCGCGCAGGCCAATGCGCTGGAGCATGAGATTGCCTTTGCCGGGAGCGAGGTCCAGCGGCTGGAAGATACGGAGCTGGAGAGCATGGAGCGCACGGAGGCTCTGGAGGGGCCGAGGGCGCGAGCGAGGGAGGATGCGGGATCGGCGGAGACGATGCTGGAGCGGGAACGCCTGCGATCGGCCGACGTGATCGCGAAGGGCCAGCCGCGGATCAAGGAACTCGAAGCGGAACGGGCCGGGGTTCGGACGGGGATCGGCGAGGCCGCACTGGGTACCTACGATCGCGTGGCGAAGTCAAGGGGAACGGGCCTGGCGGAGGGAGTCGACCAGAAGTGCTCGGCGTGCCAGATGATGGTGCGACCGCAGAGGTGGAACGATCTGCGCGACCGGAGCAATGATCAGCTTTTGATGACCTGCGAGAGTTGCGGACGGCTGCTCTATTGGGATCCGGCGCGGGATGCTCCGGCGAAGAAGTCGGCACAGAGCGTAGCGAAGACGGGGAGCGGCGGGAAGGCTGAGGTGCGGTGAGCGGACGCGCAGACAGGGCGGGAAAGAAGCGTATCTGCATCGACATGGATGAGGTGATTGCGGACGCTGTGGCGGAGCACCTGCTGCGCTACAACCGCGATCACGGGGAGCAACTTACGAAGGCGGATCTTGCGGGCAAATGGATCTGGGATCTGGTTTCGGCGGATCGCCACGACGCCCTGGAAGCGTACCTGCGATCGGAAGATTTTTTTGCCGTGCTCGAGGTGATGCCGGAGTCGCAGCGCGTGCTTCGGCGTTTGCAGGAGCACTACGAGGTGTTTATCGCCACGGCTGCGATGGAGGTGCCTACCTCTTTCACGGCCAAATATGATTGGCTGGAGAGGCACTTCCCGTTTATACGGGCGTCGCACATCGTCTTCTGCGGCGACAAAGGAATTCTGGATGCGGACTTCCTGATTGACGACAACCCGCGGCAGCTGCGCCGATTCGGAGGGGAGGGGATCCTGTACAGCGCTCCCCACAATGTGGCGGTTACCGGATTTCGAAGGGTGGCGGACTGGATCGAGGTGGAGCGGATGTTTCTGGGGCAGTGACGGGCGTTGCTCAGGCGTAGAGCGCAGACTCGAACTGCTGCAGAGCTTCGTCGCTCCAGGCATGGGTGGACTTCTGCCAGGTGTCTCCGGCGCTCTCGAGAAAGTTAGGGAAGTCGGTGCGGCAGAAGCCGCGGTGCGCTGCGAAATCGTAGAGGGCCTGCGCGGTTCCATCCAGGTAGAGAACGGCTTTCTGGCCATCGCCAGACCACTCGACCGTGGCCAGGCGCTGGGTCTCACGATCCTGCAGGCTGGAGACGTTATAGATCAGCATGGCGTCGAGGATGCTTTCTTCCTGGGTCTCGCGGGATCGGTCGCAGGCGTAGAAGTAGCCGGCAACCCCCTCGTCTTCAAAGACGACGGTCCACGGAGCGACGGTGGAGTTTGCGGAAAGAAAAGCGCGGCCCGGAGTGAACGAGAGCGACTGCATAGACCTCACGATACACTTGAGCGGCGGCTGAAGAGGGCTTTGGCGGCTGGCTCGCCTCTGCTGAAGAGCTGACGCGAAAATCTGCGTCAGCAGGCGCCGAGATGGTCCCGTTGTGTTCTAAACCACCCTGTTGTTGTTTAAGGAGACCCCAGCTGTTGAGGCTGCTTCGATTTCAGGTCGGCCGCCCGCAGCAGCTTGCAGCGTTACTTCTGCTGACGTTTCTGGCGGAGTGCCTGTGGGTGGTTGGGAGGCAGCAGATGTCCCCGACGGACTACCGCTTTGCGCGCTGCGGTCGTGAGATGTGGGAGCGGCCATCGCCGTTAGCGGGTTACTTCACGACGTGCGGCAATCTGAACGGGGATGGAACCTTTGCGTACCGGCTGGCGGGGCTTCCGCTTACGTTGCAACGATTCGCTTTACTGGGATCCGACAAGCTGCGCAAGCCAGGGAACCGGGAGTATGCGGGCGGATCGTTGAACGGGTCGACGTGGGAGGCGCGGCATGAACTGGGGGAGATCAAGTACCTTCTGCACCTGCCGTTTGTGTTGTTTGCGATGTGGCTGGGAGCGGGTCTGTGGTGGGTATCGCGACGTCTTTTCGGGAACGAGGGAGGGTTCCTGTCGCTAGGGCTCTACTGCTTTTGCCCGGACGTGGTGAGGTATGCGGTGGTGCCGAACAACGAGGTCCTGGCGATGTGGGGGCTGTTCGGTCTGGTCTACACCGCGATCGGCGTGGCGCATGCGCTGCATGGTCCGCGGCGGCGATGGAGGCCTCGTATCCTGTTACTGGTCATGGCTTTGGGGCTAACCGCGATCGCGCATCTGCTGGCTGCGATTGTGGGATTTCTGGTTGCGGCGGGGCTGATGCTGTATCTGGCGGAGCGGCGGCGGAGTTATGTCCTGCCGATCATGATCTTTTCGGCGGTGGGTGGGTTGTTGGTTGTGTTTGGGTCGTATGCCTTCCGTTTACAGCCATTCAGCTATGTGTTTACGGGTGGTGGAGCGAGGTTCTGGATGTCGCTTCAGCCGGCAAAAGCGTTCTTTCTGGATGTTTTGCATGGACCGATCGTGGTGGCGGTGCTGGTTTCGGTGGTGCTTTGGATGGGAGTTCGACGGAGCCGCTACTTCGGCAACACGGTCCCTTTGGCGATGGCGGTGCTGCTGTTTCTCTTGGTGACGACGCAGACAGTGACTGCTCCGTGGATGTGGGCTCTTCCGTTTCTGCTGACCTTTGCCGGGGGGGTCTTTGCGGACGCGTTGGAGACGAAGCAGCGGAGGCTGTTTCTCGGTCTGTCGGGCGCGGTGCTGGTGACGCAGGCCCTGATATGCCTGGCGGCGCTGCCGGGCCTGGCGCGTTCGTAGCGGGCTGGCACGTTCGTTGCAGGGTCGCGCAAAGAACGGGCTGGGTTCGGGCCTATGGGCCGTGTATATAAGAGCAGGCGCAAGTGTTTGGTGCGCGAAAAGGCTGGTGTGGTTTGGAGCGACAGAGGCTGGTCAGGCGGGTGGGTTGGGTCTGCGTTACGGCGGCGGTTCTTTTGGCGGGGGGTTGCCGGCGGCATCGAAAGACGACTTCGGCTCCGAACACGGCTGAGTACGCGAGTAATCTGCAGGCGCTGACGGCGCAGAGCCAGATCCCGATGCTGCGCTGGCCGAACTACTCGGACTACCAGGGGGACGTGAAGACGTTTTACGACGATCGCAACTACGAAGTGGCGTGGACGCGTGACGGCAAGCCGACGGCGGCCGCGTCGGGTTTCATCGAGGCGTTTCAGGGGTCGGAGGCGAAGGGGCTTCGACCGGATGATTACGATGCCGGGCGGTGGGGGGAACGGGTGGCGAAGCTGCGGGGCAAGGACGCGGACGCGATGGCGCAGTTCGACGCGACTATGACGGTGAACGTGATGCGGTTTATCTCGGACCTGCGGATTGGGCGGGTGAATCCGTCGCACTTCAACTTCGCGATCGATACGCAGCAGAAGAAGTACGACCTGCCGGAGTTTGTGTCGGACCAGGCGGTCGATGCGACGGATGTGGCGAAGTTGATCACGGGGGTGGAGCCGGACTCGGACGAATACAGGAGCACGGAGTCGGCGCTCGGGCAGTACCTGAGGCTCGACCAGCAGCAGAAGGCAGCGGGTCCGTTGCAGGAGCTGCCGACGGTGACGAAGGCGCTGAGTGTGGGCGAGCGGTATCCGGGCGCGGCTGCTCTGCGGTCGAGGCTGGCGCTTGAGGGCGACACCGGGAGCGAGACTGCGGGCGATGCTGGAACTGGCGCGAGCGTTTCTCCGACGAGCTTCGAGGCGACGCTGTCGGAGGGTGTGAAGAGTTATCAGCAGCGACACGGTCTGAGCGCTGATGGAAAGCTGACGGCGGGGACGATCAAGAGCCTGAATGTGCCGATGTCGGAGCGGGTGCTGCAGCTGGAGAGTTCGCTCGAGCGATGGCGATGGCTGCCGGACCCGTACACGAAGGCGCGGCTGATGGTGAACCTGCCGGAGTTTGTGCTGCGCGGGTACACGCCGGACGGCAGGCTCGACTTCACCATGCGGGTGGTGGTGGGAAAGGTGGTGGGTGAGCATAAGACGCCGGTATTCGCGCACATGATGAAGTACCTGATCTTTCGCCCGTTCTGGAATGTGCCGGTCGACATTGTGAAGAAGGAGCTGGTTCCGCACATGCAGGCGAAGCCGGGGTATCTCGAGGCGAAGAACTACGAGGTGACCAACAACAAGGGCGAGCTGCAGACGGGCTACTCGCTGGAGCGGGTGGAGCACGGCGGCCTGCTGGTGCGGGAGAAGCCGGGGCCGACGAACTCGCTGGGTCTGGTGAAGTTCATGTTCCCGAACCAGTACGACATTTACCTCCACTCGACTCCGCAGACGTCGCTGTTCGAGCGGTCGCGACGGGACTTCAGCCACGGGTGTGTGCGGGTGCAGAGGCCAGAGGACCTGGCGGCCTGGGTGCTGCAGGGGCAGGACGACAAGGACGGGCAGCCGTGGGATCTGGAGAAGGTCACGGACGCGATGCAGAATGGCCAGGACAACAAGCAGGTGAATCTGAAGACACCGCTGCCGATCGTGATCTTTTACTTGACGGCGCACGTCGGGGATGACGGAAAGGTGGACTTCTTCGACGATCTCTACGGCTATGACGCGGAGATGCGGCAGGTACTGGAGAAGGGGCCGCCGTACCCCTCGAAGCCGGAGCCGGTGAAGACGACGACGAGGCCGGGGGATACGGCGTAGGGGGCGAGGAGTTCGGGAGTTGGGATGGGTGTCGGGTCTCGGGAGACGCTGCGCTCGATCCGTTGAGCTGCGTGCGAGACCTTTGCGGGGAGCGAGCTCTGTTGATGAGACTGGATTCCGTTGGGTGAGGCCGCTTTCCGGTGCGGCGCTGAGTAGAATGCGAAGGGAATGGCAGGCCGCCCCAAGACGAAGCATCGCGTGTCGATTGAGGCGGAGCGATTTCGAGTCCTGTTGATGAAGTGGTACAGCCGGCATGCTCGGGTACTGCCGTGGCGCGGTGTGACCGATCCGTACCAGACCTGGGTGAGCGAGGTGATGCTGCAACAGACGCGGGTGGCTGCGGTGATCCGGCACTATGAGGAGTTTTTGCAGCGATTTCCGACGATTCTGGCGCTGGCGCTGGCGGGTGAGGCGGAGGTGCTGGCGGCATGGTCTGGCCTGGGCTACTACCGGCGCGCGCGCATGCTGCACAGGGCGGCGCAGTTCATCACGCAGCAGATGGACGGTGTGCTGCCCACGACCTCAACGGAGCTGCGGACGCTTCCGGGGGTTGGGGAGTACACCTGCGCGGCGATTGCGAGCATAGCGTTTGGCGAGAGCATAGCGGTGGTGGACGGAAATGTGCGGCGGGTGATTTTGCGGGTGACGGGGCGACCGGAGGATATGACCGCGGATGGAAGGGGATTTGTGCAGACGCAGGCACAGTCCCTGGTTCCGCCGCGCCGGTCGAGATCGCGGGGGAATGCGCCAGGAGATCACAACCAGGCGATGATGGAGCTGGGAGCGACGATCTGCCTGCCGAAGTCTCCGCTGTGCCTGCAATGCCCGGTGTATTCGATCTGCCTGACGCGCGGGGAGCACCAGACCTCCGCGCGGACGGCCCAGAAGAGCAAGCAGGCGGCGTACCTGCTGAGCCTGCGCAAGCAGGGAACGGCGACCGAGGTTCTGCTGGAGCGGAGGCCGGCGGAGGCGAGCCTGATGGCCGGGATGTATGAGCTGCCGCCGCTGCCGATGGACGCGGTGGAAGGCCGGGAGCCGCTGCTGCGGGTGCGGCATGCGATTACAAACACCAACTATTACGTGCAGGTGTTTGCGCCGAGGGGGCGGATGGATGCGCTCCAAGCGGCGATACCGGCGGCGGCGAGCGATCTGGAGTGGGTACGGACGAAGACGCTGGCGGAGCTTCCGCTGACGGGGCTGGCGCGCAAGGTGATGCAGCGGCTGGATGTGATGGCGGTGCTGAGACCGAAGCTGGCATGAGCGGGGGGAGACTGTGGCTGTACCGGGCGGACCGCGCCTTATACTTACCCTTTGCGATTGAAGGAGCGTGGTTGTGAAGAGCTTGATGGCGGGCGTGTTTTCGGTAATCTGGATGGCGGCTATGGGGAGCTTGGGGGTGGCGCAGGGGACGGATGGGGCGGCGGGCTCCGGCTCGGGCTCCGCACTGGGGCAGGGGAGATTGAAGGCGGCGGAGGCGGCGATCGATCCGGAGAAGATTCGGGCGCATGTGCGGTTTCTGGCGGATGATCTGCTGGAGGGGCGGGGTCCGGGGCTGCGCGGAAGCGAGCTGGCGGCGAAGTACATTGCGACCCAGTTTGCGCTGGATGGGCTGAAGCCGGGCGGGGATCGCGGGACGTACTTCCAGCAGGTGAAGTTTGTCGGGATGAATGCGATTCCGGCGAAGACGCGTGTGGAGTTTGATCCGAAGAGCGGGTCGGCGATCCCGCTGACGTATGGAGACGACTACACGGTGAGCAACCGGAAGCTGACGGCGTCGGCGGAGATTGACGCGCCGATCGTGTTTGTGGGATACGGGGTGACGGCTCCGGAGTTCGGATGGGATGACTTCGCGGGCGTGGATGTGAAGGGGAAGGTGATTCTGTGCATCGTGGGCGATCCGCCGTCCGACGATCCGAAGTTCTTTGGGGGAAAGGCGCTGACGTACTACGGCCGGTGGACGTACAAGTTCGAGCAGGCGGCGCGGATGGGAGCGGTGGGAGCGCTGATTATCCACCGGACGGACCTGGCGAGCTACGGGTGGGACGTGGTGCGGAACTCGAATACGAGCGAGAAGACGTACCTGGCGGAGGACAGGAATCCGCAGCTCGAGGCGGCGAGCTGGATCCAGCTGGAGGTGGCACGGAAGCTGTTTCGGGCGGGCGGGATGGATCTGGATACGGAGATGGCGGCGGCGGGAAAGAAGGGCTTCAAGGCAGTGGAGCTGCCGGTGCGGATGAAGGCGCATGTGGAGAGCACGGTGCGGCCGTTCGAGTCGCCGAATGTGATCGGGATGCTGCCGGGGACGGGGTCATCGGGTAAGGAGCAGGCGGTGATGTATACGGCGCACTTCGATCACCTGGGCTTCAAGCCGGGGATGGCGGGTGACAACGTCTATAACGGGGCGGCGGACAACGGGACGGGCTGCGGGATCCTGCTGGAGGAGGCGCGGGCGTGGTCTGAGAGCGGTCTGAAGCCGCCGCACTCGATCGTCTTCGCGGCGGTGACGGCGGAGGAGCAGGGGCTGCTGGGGAGCGAGTACCTGGGGCAGCATCCGCCGGTGCCGGCGGGACAGATCACGCTCGACATCAACTACGACATGATTCTGCCGGTGGGTGTGCCGCGGGAGATCAATGTGAACGGGGCGCAGAGAACGACGTTTTATCCGGAGGTGGAAGCGACGGCGAAGCGGTTTGGGTTGGCGATCGTGCCGGATCCGCGGCCGGAGGCGGGGTCGTACTACAGGTCGGATCACTTCAGCTTGTCGCGGGTGGGGATCCCGGCGTTTTCGATCGACCTGGGGACGATGTACGAGGGGCATGACCGGGCGTGGGGCGTGGCGCAGGAGAAGGAGTACAACGAGCATCGATACCACAACTTCTCGGACATCTACACGGAAGACATGGACTTCCGGGGCAATGCGAAGCTGGCTAGGATGGGGATGGAGCTGGGCTGGGAGGCGCTGACAGCGCCGGGGATGATCCAGTGGAAGGCTGGGGATGAGTTTGAGGCGGCCCGGAAGGCGAGTCTGCGATAAAGAGCTGGGCGCTCCCGGTTTTGGGGAGTGCCCAGCCTTCACTGCGGACCTGAACTGATTCCACGGACTAGGTTCGGGGGGATGCGGCCTTTTCGGATTCCTGAACGGACTTGTCGGCGTGCTTCTTGGCATTCGCCTGATCCTTGGCGGCCTTGGCATTTGCCTTTGCGGCGTTTTCTTCGTGCTTCTGCTGCCTCCGTTGCGCCTTCAACTCACTTTTGGTAAGAGAACCTGAGGGTGCGGCGGTTTCGGTGGTGGTGGTGGTGGTTTGGCTGGTGATGGGGGGCGGTGTACTGGTCTGGGTTGGTGTCGAGGTCTGGGGCGAGGTGGGCTCCTGGGCAGAGAGCGGCCCGATGCCGAGAGCCAGGAATAGTGCTGCGAGAGCAGCGATGGAAGCTTTAGAGGTCATGCAAACTCCTTCGAAGCAGGGACCGCATTAGACACTGCGGGGTTCCTACCTCAAGGTAGATGAGCATTCGAGAGCGCGTGATGCTCCGGCGGAAGATGGGGGCGTTCCCGCGCCTGCTGGTTCCGGAGAGGGTCTCCTGAGAGTCCCGGCTGCGGCTTTTCCTGTGCCGTTCGCGAGGGAATGGCATCGAATGGAACGGCAGCTGATAGCAGGCTGACCCGGAGGAGAGACAGGATGGATCGTAGCGCGAGCGCAGTTTGGCATGGCGGGTTAAAGGATGGCAAGGGAACGCTTTCAACGCAGAGCGGCACGTTGAAGGAGGCGCAGTACAGCTACAGCACACGGTTCGAGAATGGTGTGGGAACGAATCCGGAGGAGCTGATTGCGGCGGCGCATGCGGGCTGCTTCACGATGGCGCTGAGTGCGCAGTTGACGGACGCGAAGATGGTGCCCGACACGCTCGAGACATCTGCTGTCGTGACTTTGGAGAAGACGGATGACGGGCCGACGGTGACGAAGATCCACCTGACGACGAGAGCGAAGGTCCCGGGGGCGGAGAAGGAGCGGTTCGACGAGCTGGCGAAGAAGGCCAAGGAGGGCTGCCCGATCTCGCGGCTGCTGAAGGCGGCTGAGGTCACGCTGGACGCGCAGCTGGTCTAGCGATCTGTTCTGGCGATCTGGTCTGGCGAAGCCTTGACTCTGGGGCGCGGTCTGTTGGCTGCGCCCCAGAGGTGTCGGGGAACTGGCCGGTCAGGATGGCTTGTGTTCGGAAACGGTGTCGTTTTGACCGGCGACATGCCGGTTGGGGATGCGGGTCGCCTCGAAGTTGGTGATCTTCCAACCACCGGCAGGCGAGTGTTGATAGATGCGGGTGTAGCGGAAGTCGCCGTTCATGGGAACGCCTTCGCTGGTGCCTTCGACGAAGGCCCGGACGGTGACAATGGCGACCTGGCCGACGAGTTTGACCTTCATCTCACCCAGATCGATCCGCGTGATCACAAAAGCGTGGCTGCGGATGCGGCTCAGCTGCTGGGCCTTGGTGTTGACCTGCCCGGTCATGGAGATGCCTACGTAGTCGTCCGAGAGGAGTTTATCCATGGTGGCGATGTCGCCCGCGAGCTGCGCGGCACGCCACTGCTCCTCGAGGTGTTCCACCTCACGCTTGTAGTCGTGTTTCCCATGCTGGCCACCGAACCCCATGGCCATGAGACACGGGCCGGAGACGAGCAGAAGGAGCACGAAAGCTCCGACGCGGAAGGCTCGCGGATTGAGACCACGATCAGACATGACTTACCGCGGATGGTAGAACGCGGCGGGATCAGGAGTCAAAACAACTTTGGTGTCAGTGTGCGCGCGCGGCGGAGATTCGCGGGCGTCATCAATAGGAACACCAGGCTTTATTCATCATGAGCGGGACAGACCTGGCGGAAGATCTTTTGTCAGGCGACGGCGACCAGGTTTTCAATCTGGCGATCGAGCATGCGCTGGTAGAGGCCGCCGATGGCGTATTTCTTGAAGTGCGGTGTTCCCCGATGGAACTCGGCCGCAGCGTCATCCCTGTATTGCTCGTAGATGAGCACGGTGGAGGAGTCGCTGTCGACGAAGTGCGGGACGTAGGTGACACATCCGGGCTCCTGGCGCGAGGCGGTGGCGAGCTGTGTAAGGAGTTCCCGGATCTGCTGGTGATCGTTCCCATCGAAGCGCATCCGGACGATAAAGCTAACCATTTGAGACCTTTCCTCGTGTAGAGCGATGGCAAGTGTGAAACTTTAGCGCATTCAGGCGAGAAGCAGGTCCGAGAAGGCGGGCAGGGTCATGGTCTGCTCCCGGTCGGGGCCGGTGGAGATCATGCCGACGGTGGCATTGGACTCGCGTTCGAGGAAGTGGATGTACTCCTGCGCGAGCCTGGGGAGCTTGTCGAACACGGTGATGCCCTCAGTCGAGCTGTTCCAACCCTTGAGGGTGGTGTAGACGGGTTCGATGGAGCTGAAGCCGCGCATGTCGGCGGGGATGGAGTCGGTGAGTTTGCCATCTACTTTGTAGTGGGTGCAGACGGGGATGTCGGCGCACTCGTCCATGACATCCATTTTGGTGACGACCAGCCACTCGGTTCCGTTGATCATGTTGGAGTAGCGGAGCAGGGGGAGGTCGAGCCATCCGCAGCGGCGGGGGCGGCCGGTGACGGCACCATACTCCTGCCCGCGGGCGCGGAGGAGGTCAGCCGAGGAGTCGTTGATCTCGGTGGGGAAGGGGCCTTCGCCGACGCGGGTGACGTAGGCCTTGGTGACCCCGATGACGGTGCCGATCTTTGTAGGACCGACGCCGGTGCCGGTTACGGCTCCACCAGCAGTGGCCGAGGAGCTGGTGACGAAGGGGTAGGTGCCGTGGTCGATGTCGAGGAGGGCTCCCTGGGCACCTTCGAACATGATCTTCTCGCCGTTCTTGAAAGCTTCGTTGAGGAGGACGGCGGTGTCGGTGACGAAGGGGGCGATCTGCTCGGCGGCGTGGGCGTAGTCCTCGTACATCTGCTTGGGATCGAGGGGCTCGGTGCCGAAGAGGGCGTTGGCGATGGTGTTTTTTTCGTGGCAGGCGTTTTGGATGTGGGTGCGGAGCAGGTGCGAGTTGAGGAGGTCGACGACGCGCAGGCCGCTGCGGTGCATCTTGTCCTCGTAGGCGGGTCCAATGCCGCGGCTGGTGGTCCCGATCTTGGTGCGGCCGGGGGCGTTCTCGGCGGCGAGCTCGATCATGCGGTGGTAGGGGAGAATGACCTGGGCGCGGTTGGAGACGAAGAGCTGTCCGCCGGGACCACTTTCGATGGGGAGGCCGGCTTCCCTGAGCTTGCGGACCTCGGAGAGGAAGGCCATGGGATCGAGCACGACGCCGTTGCCGATGACGCCCCGGGTCTCTGGTCGGAGGACGCCGCAGGGGATGAGCTGCAGGATGAACTTGCGGCCTTTGATGATGACGGTGTGGCCGGCGTTGTGGCCGCCGGCGTAGCGCGCGACGACATCGAACTGCTCGGAGAGGACGTCGACGATCTTGCCTTTGCCTTCGTCGCCCCATTGGGCACCGAGGATTACCGCTGATTTGCGCTGGGTCACGGGTGAGTCTGGCTCCGGGGAAAGGGGGTGTGGCTGGGATGTTGAGGCCGAGGTCGATTTTACCCTGTCGATGGATCCGGGCCTCCGTGGAAGGCGCTCGGCGGGGCAGAGTGTGCCCGGCAGTGGCTCATGTGTCATCATGCTTGCTGGTCAGGCGGGCCGGTGCGATGCAGTGATGCCCCTAGGCGCATGGATGCACCAACCCGGAAGCGCGCCGGGCCGGAGAGAGGTATCCCTTTGTCAGATCCAACAGCAGTTCCGGAAGAGCAGGACGTTCCCAAGAAGAAGGGCCCACACGATCCGAACGAGATCAATCCGAAGCTTGCGTCGGATATTCACTATTGGGCCGAGGAGTTCCATGTGACTGGCCAGCAGCTGCATGAGGCCATCCGGGTACATGGCAGCCATGTGAGCAAGGTCCGAGAGGCGCTGAAGCACCACAAGCGTTAGGCAGAGACGGAGGCATGGTTTGCGAGGAGCCGTGATGAGGAACGATTGGGCGTCCCGAACATCCGCGCGAGGCGCCAGGCTCGCCGGCATGAAGATCGGCCGTCGAGCTTTTGCGTGCGTCTGTCTGGGCGCGTGTGTGGGCGCTGTCAGTGCTGCCGCGGGCGGGCAGAGTCAGCAGCCGAGGCCAGCGCCTCAGCGGGCGCATTCGATGACTGCCGGCGAGGTGATCGAGCGCATGGGAACGAGCCTTGCCGTGACCCCGCCAGTCGACACCGTGGACACGATCAAGGCGGGTGACGCAGCGACCGTGGTGACCGGGATCGCGACGACGTTTACGCCGACGATGGCGGTGCTGCGGAAGGCGGTTGCGAATGGCGAGAACCTGATCATCACGCACGAGCCCAGCTTCTACAATCACCGGGACGACCCTGCCCTGTTTGCGAACGATGCGGTGTACGGGGAGAAGATGGCTTACCTACGGGCGCATCATCTGGTGCTGTTCCGGCTGCATGACGGATGGCACCTCCGGCAGCCGGACGGAATTGCGGAAGGCTGGGTCCACAAGGCGGGGTGGGACGCGTTCCGGAAGCCAGGCGAGCAGTTTTTCTTCACGCTTCCGCCGACTACGCTCGAGGCGCTGGCGCAGAGCCTGCAAGCAGCCTTTGGAGCACGCGTTGTGCGGGTGGTCGGGGATCCTAAGATGAGGGTGACCAACGTGGCGTACCGGCCGGGCGCGTCGGGCGAAGAGAAGCAGGTGCGAGCCCTCGAGCGTGGGGACGTGGAGGTGCTGGTGGCGGGGGAGTCGTCGGAGTGGGAGACGGTCGAGTACGTGCGCGATGCGATGCTTCAGGGTCGGTCGAAGGCGCTGATCCTGCTTGGCCACGACACCTCGGAGGAGATCGGGATGGAGACCTGCGCGGCGTGGCTCAGGACCTTGCTGCCTGGGCTCAAGGTGGACTACGTGCCCGCCGGGGAGCCGTATTGGCTGCCGGAGCATCCGTTGGCGACGCATTAGATCTGGAGGCCGGAGAGTAGATGTTCGGCAGGCCAGTCCTGTCCTCGTGCGAGATGAGATGTGCGAGGCTCAGAGCTGTTGGAGCGGGAGCCGCAGTTCGGCGATGCAGCCGGTCTCGCCGATGCGGTTTCGGAGGGTGAGTGTTCCCTTGTGCGCGGATGCGATCTGCTGAGCGAGCACGAGACCAATGCCGCTGCCCTCGGGCTTGGTGGTGTAGAACGGCACGAAGAGGTTGGCCGGGTTGGTGAGGCCCGGGCCGTTGTCGACGATCTGTATGGTGACGTGATCGGGGGTGGAGTGCCAGGATACGGAGACCTGCGGCCGGGAGTCGCGCGGCGCGTCCAGGCTGGATGCGGCTTCGACTGCGTTGCGGAGGAGATTGATGAGGAGCTGCTGGAGCTGGTCGGCGTCGCCCTCGAGCATGACCGAGGGGCTGGAGGCGATAGGGATGGGAAGGCGGGTCTCGAGGGCGGCGACCTGCTCGAGGAGGGCGCGCAGGTCTACGCGCCTGAGTTGTGGGGCGGGGAGACGCGTGAGCTGCTGGTAGGCCTGAAGGAAGCGGTTGAGCGACGCCGCACGATCTTCGATGACGGTGAGCCCGCGGCCGAAGTCGATGGCGGACTCACGATCCTGAAGATTTGAGGCCGGACCGAGCTCTGGGAGGCGAACGCGGAGGCTGCCGGCGATGGATTTGATGGGCGTAAGCGAGTTGTTGATCTCGTGGCTGAGGACACGGATGAGGCGCTGCCAGGCGATCCGCTCCTCTTCGCGGAGGGCGGCGGCGACGTCGGAGAGGACGAAGAGGGTGTGGGGGATCCCGTGGAGGCGGAAGGTGGTGCGCCGGACCGACCAGCGGGCGAGGTGGACGGCCGCGGGCTGGCCGTCTGCAGTGGGTGAGGCGGGTGAGTAGATGCCCTGGTCTGGGATGGCGAGAAGGGAGACGAGGCCGAGGTCGGCGGCGAGCCGGTTGACGGCAGACCGGCGCGCGAGACGGAAGGCCTGCTCGGCTGCCTGGTTGAGCAGGCGGAGCCGGTTGTCCGGAGCGAAGGCGAATACGGGCGCCTGCATGGAGGTCATGACCCGCTCGACAAGGGTGAGGGCATCGCGGGCGGCGGAGCGCTGGCTCTGCAGGGTCCCGGCGAGGGCGTTGATCTCGAGGGCGAGGTCGCCGAGCGAATCGCCGCGCCGAGCACCCCGGGCACGGAAGGAGAAGTCGTCTTCGCGAAGGGCCGCAACGACGTTCGCGAGAGTCTGGAGCGGGCGAACAAGCTGATCGAAGAGGTAGGCGGAGGCGATGGCCCAGGCTGTGGCAAAGACAACGGCGGAGACGATGCTGAGAGCGGGGGAGGCGGTCTGGAGGTACACCAGGGTGACGACCAGGCCAAGCGAAGGGAGGGCGAGGGCGGACAGCCAGAGGCGGAGCCGGCGCTCGTAGCTGATGCGGCGGCGGGAGGCTCCGAGAGGGAGTCGATGGGTCCGCGGCGCGGCGTTGGCAGAGCCCATCCCGGAGGGAGGAGGCGCAACCCCCTTCCCGGAGGAAGGAGGCGACGGGCTAGAGGCCATGCTTTTCGATCCGACGATACAGAGCGCCGCGACTGAGGCCGAGCGCATCGGCGGCGTGGCTGACGTTGCCCTGGGATCGCGCCAGAGCTTTGCGGATGAGGATGGCCTCGACAGCCTCGAGGCTGAGATCGTCGAGGCTCTGCGCGGCGGAGCGCTGGGAGGTGAGGCCAAGGTCGGCGACGCCGATGCGGCTGGAGCGCGTCATCAGGACGGCGCGTTCCATGGTGTGGTCCAGCTCGCGGACGTTGCCGGGCCAGGCGTGGGCGAGCATGGCCGCAAGCGCGGCGGACTCGAAGCCTTCGACGGGCCGACGGTAGCGCGTGGCGTAGCGAGAGAGGAAGTGCGCGGCCAGGGCGGGCAGATCCTCGCGGCGTTCGCGTAAGGAGGGCAGGTGGATCTCCACGGTGTTGAGGCGGAAGAGCAGATCTTCGCGAAAGCGGCCGGCGGAGGCCTCGGAGCGGAGGTCGGCGTTGGTTGCCGAGAGCATGCGGACTTCAACCTTGCGCGTGGTGGAGGAGCCTACACGCTCGAGCTCTCCGGTCTCGAGAACGCGGAGCAGCTTGGCCTGCTGACGCGTGGGGATATTGGCGATTTCGTCCAGGAAGAGGGTGCCGCCGTTGGCGAGTTCAAAGCGGCCGATGCGGTCGGAGCGCGCGTCGGTGAAGGCACCTTTGACGTGGCCGAAGATCTCACTTTCAAAGGTGCCTTCGGAGAGAGCGCCAGTGTTCACGGCGACGAGGTTGCGATGCGCGCGATGGGAGAGGCGGTGGAGGGTCTGCGCGACGACTTCCTTGCCGGTCCCGTGCTCGCCGGTGATGAGGACGTTCGCGTCCGACGGGCCGATGCGGCTCATGAGCTCGACGACCGGGCGCATGGAGGGTGCGGTGGCGATGAAGTCCGGAGCGCCTTCGGCCCGCAGAATCCGATTCTCGGCCTCGAGCCACTGAGCTCGCTTCTGCGCTCGGCTCAGATCGATCTGGGTGCGGAGGATGGTGAGCAGGCGCGGGTTATCCCAGGGCTTCTGGATGAAGTCGTTGGCGCCGCGGCGCATGGCTTCGACGGCGAGATCGATGTTGGCGTAGGCGGTCATCATGATGACCGGAATCTGTGGGTCGCGCTCCCGGATGGCGGCGAGCAGGTCAAGACCTTCGCGGCCGGAGGTGGTATCGCGGGTGTAGTTGAGATCGATGAGGACGCCATCGAATTCGGAGCTGGCGAGGCACTCGAGAACCAGCGAAGGGGTTCGCACGGTCTCGAGATAGTAGCCCTCGGGTTTGAGCAGGAACTCGAGGGCCTCGAGGATCTTCGGCTGGTCGTCTCCGATGAGCAGGCGGGGACGCGCACGCGCCGCGGAGGCTGCCTGCGAAGGGGAACCGGCGGGTTGGGAGAGGGTCTCTGCGGCCATGGGCTCCTGAGAGGCGCGCTGCTGCGATTGGGATTTAGGGCTGCGGAGCTATGGCGGCCTGAGCGCCGGTACGTGCCGATTCTACCGAAATCGAGTTCGCCTCGAGGGTGGTGCCGACGGCGCGGTCGAGTTCGATGCGGGCCTTCTGGAAGGCGGTGCGGGCGGCGACGAGGGCGGACTCGGCGGTGGCGAGGTCTCGCCGGGCGGAGAGGGTCTGGAAGGCGGATCCGGCTCCGAGCGCCTGCTCCTTGCTGGTGATGTCGAAGGTTCGGCTGGCAAGATCGCGAGCTTTAAGCGCCGAGGTGACGCGGGCCTGGCTCTGCTCGAGCGAGTACTGGGCATTGCGGACCTCGATGCGGATCTGCTTACGCAGCTGCTGGCTGCGGAGTTCGGCCTGACGCGACTCGAGCTCGGCGCGGTACTGGTCGGACTTGGCGATGCGGTTACGGATGGGGAGGTTGAGGGAGAGGCCGACGTAGTAGTCGGGGGCGGAGTTGTTGAAGGCGTTGGCGAGTGCGCCGTTGTAGCCGAGGGGAGCTGTGGAGTTGACGGTGGACGCGGGATTGGCCGGTCCACCGAGTCCGGTTCCGCCGTAGTAGCCGATCAGGGCGAGCGAGGGTAGAAGGGCGTTGCTGGCGGCTTTGCGGCTGATGGAGCGACTCTGCAGATCGATTTCGGACTCGCCCAACTCGAGACGGCGCTTGAGGGCTTGCTGGATGATGTCTTCGGGGGGGCCGGCGGCGGCCGAGGCGGTGTCGCCGGAGACGGTGCTGACGTCGGTGGGACGGACGGGCATGCTCTCGAGGATGGGGTCGTCGAGGTTCTTGGTCAGGGCGTTTTTGATGAGGAGCTGCTGGAACTGGAGCTGCGAGCGAGCGATGGTGAGGTCCTGTTCGCGATTGGCGACCTCGCCCTCGTCCTTGAGGACATCGAGCGCGGGGATGGCCTGGAGTTCGAGCTCTTTGCGAGCGGTGGTGAGGGTCTGGTTAGCGAAGACGAGCGACCGGCTTTTGACCTGTTCGTCTTCGTAGGCGCTGACGAGATCCCAGTAGATGTTGGCGATCTGCGTGACGGTGGTGATGACCTGCAGCTCGAAGGCCTGGTCGGAGATCTTCTGGTTGTTGCGGGCGATGCGGAGATAGCGGAGGTTTGGGCCTCGCCCGAAGCCGGCGAGCAGCTGCTGCTCAAAGAGAACCTGGTAGTAGGTGTCGAGCTCCGGGTTGAGGAAGATGGAAGGGCTGTTGGAGGTGACGCGATCGTTCTTGAGATCGACCGAGAGGCTGGTCCCGGTGGGAAAGGCCTCGGTGAAGCCGAAGTTGCCGGTGATGGTGTTTGCGCGAAGCAGTTGAACGCCGTAGAAGGCAGTGTTTGAGAGCGGCTGGGAGTAGTGGTGGACGTTGACGTTGGCGGTGATGGCGGGGTCGTAGGAGGAGACGACGGTTCCGGTGCCGAGCGTGGATTGCACCAGGCCGGAGGCTCCAGTGCCCGCGCCGCCCGCGCCGCCGGTGGTTCCACCGGCACCCGCGCCGGTTGCGCCCGAGCCGAAGCCGCCGATTCCGCCACCCGGCGTGTTCTGGACGACGCCGGTGTTGACGCCGCGGAAGACTCCGCCGGCTTGCGTGCGGAGGATGTCGGCGCGGGCGATCGGGATGTTGTAGCGAGCGATGGCAAGGTCAAGGTTGTCCTCGAGGGCGAGGGCGATGGCGTCACGCAGCGAAAGATCGAGGACGCCGTTGTGGATGAGCGAGTCGATGCGCGGCGAGTTGGCGAGGTCTGGCTCGGGAACCGTGCTCGCGCGGTAGGTGTCGAAGGGGTTACGGGAGTGCGGGAGATCGAGTCGCAGGGTGGGGCGGGTTGCAGGCGCCGGCGCTGATGGTGCTGGAGGCTGCTGGGCGCGAAGATCCGGACGAGGGAGTAGAAGGACACAGGCAGCGGCGAGGGCGAGCTTAGAGGTTGGCGTCATCGGTCAGGCGAGTCTTCCGGAGGCTGTGTTGCGTTCGGGATGGGCGGTATCGCGGGTGAGCCACCCGTCGCGAAGCTCGATGGTTCGCGAGCCGTACGCGGCATTGGTCTCGGAGTGCGTGACCTGGATGACGGTGGTGCCCGCCTGGTTCAGGGTGCGGAAGAGCTCCATGATCTCGGCGGCCTGCTCGGAGTGGAGATTCCCGGTGGGTTCATCGGCGAGCAGAAGCGCTGGCTTGTGGATGACGGCGCGCGCCACGCCGACGAGCTGCTGCTGACCACCGGAGAGCTGGGAGGGGAAGAGATCTTTTTTGCCGACGATGTTGAAGCGGTCGAGGGTGTCGGCGACGAGGGCCTGGCGCTTGGAGCGGGGGATGTCTTTGTAGGAGAGCGGGAGGTCGATGTTCTCGGCGACAGTAAGGTCATCGAGAAGGTGGTAGCTCTGGAAGACCATGCCGATGCGACGCCGGGCGAGGTCGCTGCGCTGTTTGCGGTTGAGTGTCTGGACGGCGGTATCTTCGAAGTTGAACTCGCCACGCCACTGATCGTCGAGCATGGCGAGGATGTTGAGCAGCGACGATTTGCCGGCGCCGGACGGTCCCATGACGGTGAGGAACTCGCCTTCGCGGATGTGGAGATTGACGCGGCGGAGGACAAAGGTTTCCGTGTGGCCGGTCTTGTAGCTGCGTTCGAGGTGCTGGAGGTCGATCATGGTGATGCCTACTCCGTTCTAAAGGCTTGCATGGGTTTGAGGGCGGCTCCACGGCGTGGGGAAAGCCGGATGCTTCTACTGCGTTCGAAGAGCCTCGGTGGGGTTGATGGATGCGGCCCGGCGCGCGGGGATGATGGCAGCGACGAGCGTAGCGGCGAGAAGAAGGCTTACGACGGAGAGGAGCACCAGGGGTTGAAAGAAGCTCGTTTGGAAGAGCGTGTGCTGCACGAATCGACCGGCCATCAGGCTTAGCGGGATGCCGATGCCCAGGCCGATGGCGGCCTGGACCAGAGCGGATCGCACGATCATGGCGAGCATGCCGGTGCGGCTGGCTCCCAGTGCCATGCGGATGCCGATTTCGCCGGTGCGCCGGGCGACAGTGTAGGCGGTGACACCGTAGAGGCCGATGGCGGCGAGCAGAAGCGCAAGCACTCCGAACAGAGTGGTCAAGCGGACAACGAGCTCCTCCTGCGTGAAGTTGTCGGCGAGGAGATCGTCGTAGGAGCTCAGGTGCAGGACAGGGATCTCGGGGTCGATGGATCTGAGTGCTTCGCGGACGGAGTTAGCGATAGAGCTCTCGTTGCCACGGTAGTGGACGATGAGGTTGGTGGCGAAGTGGCCGTAACGCTCGTTGGTGATGTCGCGCAGATCGGTGTAGGCGGTCTCCTGCGCCATGGGGGTGAAGAACATCGGACGGGTGGGAGTGGCGGCGTTGCCGTATTTGGTGTTGTCGACGACGCCCACGATCTCGAATTCGCTCGGGAACTTCGGATTCGGACCGAAATGCTCGCCGATGATCTGCTTGTCTTTGAAGAAGGCTTCAACGAAGGCCTGGTTGACGACGGCGACGTGAACACCCGTCGCGGTGTCGTGCTCGGTGATGCCGCGGCCACGGAGGATGCTGGTTCCGACCGCGGAGAAGAAAGCGGGGCTGACGACGGTGTAGACGGCGTCGCGGCGGCTGGCGGGGTCGCCACCGGGAAGAGCTACGTTTGAGCCCCAGCTTCCGCCGGTCATCGGGCCATAGGTGGCGTAGGCGAAGTTGACGACGCCCGGCAGGTGGGCGAGGGTGTCATCAAACTTTCCATAGAGGCCAGCGAGACGGGGATAGGTGTAGCCGGCGGCCTGGAGGTCGGTGTAGAGGACGAGGCGGCCGCCGGGATCGAAGTGGAAGTCCTGGTGCTCGAGATGGCGGAGACTGGTAATCAGCAGACCGGCGGTCGAGAGGAGGGCAAGGGAGAGGGCGGCCTGGAGGATGACCAGAAGTTTCTGGGGAAGGGCGGTGCGGTCGCCGGAGCTGCGATTAGCTCCGCGGAGGGCTTCGACGGGACTGGAGCGGGAGGCGATTAAGGCGGGCGCCATGCCGAAGAGGATGCCAGTGAGGAGCGAGACGGCCAGGGCGAAGCCGAGGATGGGGAGAGACGGGGTGGCGGAGAGGGGGCTGATCTCGGTGCCCTTGAGGGCGAGGGCCAGGATAGCGCGGGTGCCGGCAAACGCAACCATGAGAGCGGCGGCACCGCCGACGAGCGCGAGGACGAGGGCTTCGAGGAGCATCTGGCGGATAAGGCGAGTGCGTGGAGCGCCGAGGGCGCTGCGAACCGCAAGCTCCCGTTGGCGGCCCATGCCGCGGACGAGCATGAGATTGGCGAGGTTGGCGCAGGCGATGAGAAGGACGAAGCCGGCGACGAGGAGAAGCAGCTTGAGGTCCTTCGCGTACTGATCGCGGAGGTCATTGATGCCGCCGCTGGCGGAGACGAGTTCGGTGGTCTGCTCGCTGAGTTGCTTGGTGCCAAGGCCCTGGACTTCGCGGTGCGCGGCGATCCATTGCCGGAGCTCTCCCTCGAGAACAAGCTGAACGCGGTCGACGTGCGTGGTGTCCGGGATGCGGACGAGGAGGTCGAGCCAGTTCTGGCCGGGAAACTGGTTGAGCCGACGGTCGTGCTCGAGGGTCGGTTCCTGGGCCAGGGTGAGCCAGAGGCCCGGGGGGTCAGGCTGGCTGCGTTCGCCGAGAAAGTTATGGGCAGTGATGCCGACGACAGTGACCGGATGGCCGGTGAGCAGCATGGTGCTCCCGACGAGGTGGGGATCGGCGGCGAACTTTGTGCGCCAGAGGACTTCGCTGAGGACGGCGACGGGCGCGGCACCTTCGCGATCGTCGTCCGGAGTGAGCAGCCGGCCAGCAAAGGGATCGACGCCGAGCAGAGAGAAGTAGTTGCCAGAGACAAAGCGGATGGCCAGGGGCTGGGCGGCGGCGTTATCGCCGGAACGGCGGGCGCTGACGGTGGTCGCTCCGGACTGGACGGCGGCCATGCCCTTGATGCCTGGAGTCCGGTCGCGGAGGGAGCGGTAGAGATCGGTCGAGAAGAGGCTCCAGTCGGTCTGACCGCTGCCCATGACGCAGCAGTTCAGGGTCTTGCCGACTTTGTAAAGCTGTTCGGGGTGGGCGACTGGAATGGAGCGCAGGATGACCTGGTAGACGAGGGTGAAGATGGCGGTGGTGGCGCCGATGCCGAGTGCGAGCGTGAGGATCGCGGTTACCGCAAAGCCGGGTGAGCGGCGGAGCTGGCGGAGGGCGTAGCGGATGTCCTGGATGATCGTGTTCATCGGGTGTTTGCTCCTTTGGTCTCGGCTGGGTCTCGGCTACTCGGAGCGGAGGGCTTCGGTGGGGCTGACGGAGGCGGCGCGGCTTGCGGGGATGAGGCTGGCGGCTGCGGCGGCGAGGAGCATGGCGGCAGCGGCGATGGCGACTGAGGTGGTCTGGCTGGCGAGGATGGGGCTTAGTGCCTGCGGATCGACGCGAGTGGCGCCGGCGAGAAAGGAGGCAAGCAGCCTGCGCAGGGCGAAGCTGCCGGCGATGCCGACGCACAGGCCCAGCGCCGTGAGAACCAGGCCGTTGCCGAGGATGAAGGTGAGGATCTGCGAGCGCTGCGCACCGAGCGCCATGCGGATGCCGATCTCACGGGTGCGCGAGGCGACCTGGTAGCTGAGCAGGCCGAACAGGCCGATGAGGGTGAGCAGGAGCGCGAAGGCGGCGAAGCCTCCGGCCAGCCAGGAGAAGAAGCGTGGAGTTGCGACGGTGTGATCAATGAAGCTCTGCATGGGAGCGAACTTGCTGGCCGGGACTTCGGGATCGACGGAGGCGAGGACGGCGGCGGCCGCGGTGGAGATGTCTGGATCGGCGAGGGCGGCGCGGTCGGCGACGCGAAGGACGAACGTGGTGGGAAACCAGCCGTTGATCATCTTCATGGCCTGATCGGAGACCTGAGCGAAGGGATGGTAGACCGTAGGCCGAATGTCGTCGGCGAGACTGCGATTATGCGCGTTGGCGACGATGCCGATGATGCGCGAGGGGGAGCCGCCCTCGACGATCGACTCCCCGATGGCGCTCCGTCCAGGCCACCAGAGATCCGCGGCGCGCTGGTTGATAAGCACGACATGCGGGCTCGTCGCGGTGTCGGCCGTGGAGAGGTCGGTGCCCGCCAGAAGGGGAGTTTCCGCGGTCCGAAGGTATCCCGGCGTGATGAAGCGGCTTTCGATGGAGCGCTGGAGCTCCTTGCGGCCGAGGGGATAGCCTCCATCATTCAGGCCACGGTCAAGCGGCAGACCGTTGACGGCGGCGACTTGCTTTACACCCGGGATGCCCCGCAGACGATCCTCCACAGCGGAGACGAACTGCTGCGTGCGCAGGCTTCTGGAGTAGGCGTCCCCCTTGAGGTTCACCTGCAAGACGTAGAGGTGCTCCGGCCGCACGCCGGGGGGGATCGAGCGCAGACGAAGGAAGGTGCCGAGCAGGACGGCGCCCACCGAGAGCAGGACGGTTGCCAGTGCCACCTGCGCAACAAGCATAGATCGGCCGAGCCGCTGCTGGGGCGCGCTCTCGCCGGCTGTCCGGCCGCCGCTCATCTGCGAGCTGAGGGTCTGGCGGAAGACTCCGAGAGCGGGAAGCAGGCCGAAGACGAGCGTCGTCCCGCAGCCCACGGCGACCGCAAACACGGCGACGCCGAGGTCGACGCCTGGCAGATGCAGCGGCGGCAGATCGATGGGCGAGTAGGCCAGGAGGACGGGGATGCCGATCCGGGCGATGACGAGACCGAGCATCGATCCAGCGAGCGCAAGGACCAGGCTTTCGGTGAGCAGTAGCCGGAACATGGTGATGCGGCTGGCACCGAGGGCGGAGCGGAGGGCGATCTCGGAACGCCTGGCGGCGGAGCGTGCGGTGATCAGGCCGGCGAGGTTGAGGCACGCCATCAGAAGCACAGCCAACACGGCTGCCGATAGCGCGAGCAGGCTGGGGCGGGCGGCGCTGGCAACGATCTGCTGCAGAGGCCAGACGAACTCCTGAAGTACGGGCGCGCCGGCGGGGCCCCACTTGCGATAGCCAGGGAACTGGCGATAGATGGCGGCGGTGATGGAGGTGAGCTCGGCTGCGGCCTGCGCGGTGGAGACGCCGGGCTTCAAGCGAGCGATGAACTGATAGTTATCGCCTTCGTAGCCGGGGTCCGTCGCCGCGAGGTGAAGGGGCTGCCAGAGGTCGGGCGTCTCGACTGTGCGGAAGGTCGGCGGCATGACGCCGATGACGGTGTAGGGATCGCCGTTGAGGTGGAGGACGCGGCCGAGGATGTTGGGGTCGGCGCTGAACGCGCGCCGCCACAGGTTGTCGCTGAGAACGGCGGTCGGGGCAGCGCCGGGCGTGTCGTCCGCGCGAGTGAAGGAGCGGCCGAGATGAGGGCTGATGGCGAAGGTGGGGAGGTATCCGGAGGAGACGCGCAGAGACCGGATGGTTTCGCTGCTGCTCCCGGAGTTCGCGTTTGTCACCGAGAGATTCTGGCCAAGGGAACCATCGTCGGCGACGCCGGCGCTCAAGAAGCTTGCGGTGTGGTCCAGAAGAAAGTCGGCGGTCTGGCCAGTCTGCTCGTTGTTAGCGGCCTCGCCAGGATGCGAGAAGCCGACGCCCACGAGCTCGTCCGGGTGCGGATACGGGAGCGGGGCTAGAAGCGTGCTGCGCACGATCGAGTACATCGCCGTGGTTGCGCCGATGCCCAGGCCGAGCGTGACGATGGCGGTCAGGGCGAAGCCGGGCGAGCGGCGGAGCTGGCGGAGGGTGTAGCGGAGGTCGTTGAGCAGATTGGATGTAAGCATGACGTCTCCTACTCGCCCCGGAGGGCTTCGATGGGATCGATGGTGGATGCGCGGCGTGCGGGAAGGAGGCTGGCCGCGATACCGACGATCGCCAGGGTGAGGGTGAGGGAGGCGAGAAGGGCGGCGTCGTGTGCGGCATGGAGTTCGACGACGGAGGCGAGCACTCGGTTAAGGGCGAGGGTCAGGGCCCAGCCGAGGGCGATGCCGCCGAGCATAAGGGCGGCGACGCGCATTACGATGTCGCGGACGACCCGAGCGCGGGTGGACCCGAGCGCCATGCGCACACCGATGTCGCGGGTGCGCAGCTCGACCTCGTGGCTGGTGAGTCCATAGAGGCCGATGACGGCAAGCAGGAGGGCGAAGATGCCGAAGAGCCAGTTCTCCATGCGCTCGAAGACGAGGCTCTCACTGACGATGTCGGTCATGGTCTCGGGGGCGAGGAAAGGAACCGTGGGGTCGACCTCGTGCATGGCGTTGCGAAGGGCGGGGATGAGGGACTTGGGATCGGCGGTTGAGCGCACGACAAGGCTCGTGTTGACGAGATAGCCGAGGCGGTCCTTGACGTCCATCTCGTCGATGAGCCAGTCCATCTCGGCGAGCGGCGGAGAGTACAGGTTCTGGCGGACGTCGGTGACGAGACCGACGATGTTGTTCTTGTCGCCTCCGTCGGTCTGGGCGCCAATGGGGTCGCCGCCATGGGCGAAGAACTTCTTCCCGAAGGCCTGATTGACGACGATGTTGGGTACTTTGAGGTCGGGGGTGTCCTCGGCTGGGGAGAGCCTGCGGCCGCGGAGGAGCTTGATGCCCATGGCATCGAAGTAGCCTGCGGTGGCGAAGCGCACCTCGGCCAGGACCTCCTGCTGAGGCAGGTTGGGCGGATGGCCGACGATATGGATTTCGGAGTTGCTGCCCGAGTTCTGGATGGGCAGGATGTTGATCAGACCCGCAGCCTGAACGCCGGGCAGGTGGGTGGCGCGGTCGAGCAGCGGACGGTAGAAGGTGGCGAGCGGGTCGCGGTGTTCGTACTCGCCGGGCGAGAGCTGGATGGCGGTGGTGAGGATGCGGCTGGGCTCGAAGCCGAGCGGCGTATTGAGCAACGCCTGGAGATTGCGCAGAAGCAGGCCGGAGACGACGAGCAGCACGAGCGAGAGCGCAACCTCCGTGATGACGAAACCGGAGCGGAGCCGATGCTGTCCGCGCGAGACGCCCGCTGATCCGCCGGAACGCAGGGCGCGATTGGGATCGGCGCCGGAGAGACGCAGCGCCGGAGCGAGCGAGGCGGCGACGCTGGTGGCTGCGGCGAGCACAACGGCGAAGAGCAGGACAGCGCCATTGATCTGAACGTCGGCGCCGCGGGCCACGGCGCCGATGAGAAACGCGCGCATGGCGGCGAGCAGAGCCCAGCTGAGGACGATGCCGACGGCCAGACCGGCTGCCGAGAGGACGAGGCCCTCGGTGACGACCTGGCGCATGAGGCGGGCCCGCCCTGCGCCGACGGCAGCGCGCAGGGCCATCTCACGCTCACGGCGTATGCCGCGCGCGAGCAAGAGGCCTGCGACATTGACGCATGCGATGGCGAGCAGGGCGAAGACGGCAAGCAACAGCGTGCGGAGCGGACCGGCGGCCTGTCCGGTGACGCTCTCGTGCAGGGGAATGAGGCGTGCGGTGCGGCCGGTGTCCGTATCGGGATAGGCGCGCCCGAGGTCGGTAAGGACCCGGGTAAGGTCTGCCTGCGCCTCCTGCCGGGTCACACCTGGCTTCAGGAGGCCGACCGTTCGCATCCAGTGCGAGCCGCGGCTCGTCCTCAACTTGGGGTCGGGGATGAGCGGCTTGTAGATGGCGTTGCGCACGGAGAGCGGGAAGCGGAACCCTGCGGGCATGACGCCGATGACGGTGTGGGGTGCGCCGTCGAGACGGACGGTCTTGCCGATCACGTCGGTGCGTGCGCCGAAGTTGGTCTGCCAGACCTCGTAGCTGAGCACGGCGACGGTGTCGCGGCCGGGCTGGTCTTCCCCGGCAAGGTAGGTGCGGCCGAGGAGGGGCTTGACGCCGAAGACGGTGAAGAAGTTGTCGGTTCCCTTGACGGAGGGGAGCGAGATAGGGCCAGACGGGGACTCCAGATTCATTTTGCTGAAGTCCGAGTATCCGGCCAAGGCGTCGAAGGTTTTGAGCTGGGCGCGGGCGTCGATGTAGCTCAGGTAGGACCAGGGCTGGGTGTAGCCAGAGCGGGCGTGGGTGTCCGGGAAGACGAGCCGGTCTTGATGGACGAAGGGCAGCGGGCGCAGGAGCACGGTGTCGATGACGCTGAAGACCGCTGTGGCGGAGCCGATGCCCAGGCCAAGGGTGACGATGGTGATGGCGGCGAAGCCGGGGGAGCGCCGGATCTGGCGAAAGGCGAAGTGGAGGTCCTGAAGGATCGAAGTCATGGAGAAAGCCTCATCTATTCGCTGCGAAGTGCCTGCATGGGATCGACCCGAGAGGCGCGCCGGGCGGGAACGATGGTTGCGAGGAGGACGGCGGCGGCGAGGAGAGCCGATGTCGCGAGAAGGAGTGCGGGTCTCTGGGTGAAGGGCTGGGCGGGCGTCCCGAAGATCGCGGAGAGCAGACGGGAGGCGAACCAGCTGGCGGAAAGACCGGCGGCTAAGCCGATCGCGAGGACGCGCCCGGACTCGGCCAAGAGCAGCCGCAGAACACCGCCGCGACTGGCGCCGAGCGCGATCCGAAGACCGAGTTCGCGGGTGCGCTGGGCAACATCGAAAGCGACGAGGCCGTAGACGCCGATGGCAACGAGAAGGAGGGCGAGGCCGGCGAAGGCGCTGAGCAGAGCGGCGTTCAGGCGGGGCTCAGTGAGTGAGCGGTCGCGTGTTAGGGAGAGCGTAGTGAAGTGGCCGGGCGATGCGGTCGAATCGAGCGAGGTCACAATATCCCGAATGCGGGCCTGGAAGGCGGGATCGGGGACAGCGTCCGCGACGGAGTTGCCGGAGCCGGTCTGGCTAGCGGAGCGAAGCGCGAACTGCATGTGCGGCCAGCCGCCGTCCTCGGGCGAATAGACCTCGGGCTGTACGGCGCGATCGAGCGGACCGCCGGAACCGCGGATGTCGCCGGTGACGCCGGTGATCTCGCCTGCATCGACGAGGTCCTTGTCCGAGCCGGGAGCGATGTGCAGATCCGCCGAGGAGGTCTGCATGTGCTTGCCGATGGCATCCACGCCGTGGAAGTAGCGCTCAGCGAGGGTGCGATTGATGATCAGCACGCGCGGGGCGTTGGGCTCGAAGTCGCGCGCCTGGAACGTCCTTCCAGCGAGCAGAGGGATCTTCAGGGTAGGAAGATAACCGGGACTGAAGGTGTTCGCCTGGGCAACGATCGTGTCGTGATTCGGTGTTGGAGGCTGCCCCGCGATGTCGAAGTGCCGGCGGAGGCTGAAGTCGGAGAGGGGGAGAGCGGTGATGGAGCCGGCGCTTTCGATGCCGGGCAGGTTGCTGAAGGTGTCCTCGAGCTGCGCGTAGAGGCGGTGCGACTTCGCGGGGTCGGCGCCCCAGGGGAGGTCGACGCTGAAGGTCTGGACGCGGCTGAGATCGAAGCCGAGCGGAGTTGTAAGGAGGCGGTAGAGATTGAGCAGGACGGCGGCGGAGAGTGTGAGCAGGACGAGGGCGAGCGCAATTTGCAGGGCGGAGAGGCTGCGTCCCAGGGTGCGAGTGCGGCCGACGATGGTGTAGACGGTGGCGGCGCGGGCCGCCGTGTTTTGCAGGATGGGAGCGGCCGCGGTGAGCAGGCCGACGGCAACGGCGACGGCGAGCGAGAGCGCGAAGACAGGGAGGTCGATGCGGGGGCGGTCTATAAGGACAAGCGCAGGCGGAAGGCGCGAGACGACCACACGCAGGACAGCGACGGCGAGCGCGAGGCCGGCAAGGCCCCCGGCGAGGACTGGTGTGAGGGCTTCTACGGCGAGCAGGCGGGCGAGGCGGGCGCGGGTGATGCCAAGGGCGGTGCGGACGGCGAACTCGCCGCGGCGGGCGGCGTTACGCGAGAGCTGGAGACCGGCGATGTTGACGGCGGCCGCGAGCAGGACGAGAGCGACGGCGGCGGCAAGCAGGAGGAGGACCTGGCGGTACTCGCCGAAGAGGCCGGTGCGGAGGTCGGTGACGGTGAAGCCCCAGGCGGCGTCGGTCTCGGGATATGCGATGGCGAGCCGGCCGGCAAGCTGCATGGTGGCGACGCGGACCGAGGCGATGGAGACGGAGGGGTCGACGCGGGCCATGACGTGGAGGAAGCGGCTGCCGTCGCCGCGGTAGCTGCCGAAGACGCGGGGAAAGATATGGCCGGGATGCCAGAGGCCGGTGCCCCCGGGCAGGTCGAAGTGGGACGGCATCACGCCGACGACGGTAGCCTGGTCGGCGCCGAGGCGGACGGCGCGGCCGAGCACCTGTGGGTCGCCGGCGAAGGTGGTCTGCCAGAGGTGGTAGCTGAGGACGACAACCTGCGGGCCGTTGGGAATGTCGTCGGTGGGGGTGAGCGTGCGGCCGAGCAGGGCGGGAGCGGCGAGCGTCGGGAAGAAGCCTCCGGAGACGGCGGTGGCGGGGATGCGCAGCGGGGTCTGGCCCGCGAGGGTGAGGGTGGAATCGTCGGAGTAGAAGAAGCCGAGGCTGGTGAAGAGCGGGCGGCCATCGGCAGTGAGGTGGGCGAGATCTTCGGTGCGCAGCACGGACATCAGGCCGTTGGTCTTGAAGCCGCGGAGGTTCGTGTCTCCGGCCTCCACGAGCTGCTCGGGGTGGGGGTAGGGCAGGGGATGCAGAAGCGTGGCGCGCAGGATCCCGCACATTGCCGCGGTGGCGCCGACTGCGAGCGCGACTGTGGCCATAACGGTGAGCGAGAAAAAGGGGGCGCGGCGAAGCTGCCGAAGCGCGAAGCGTAGGTCCTGAAGCAAAGAGGTCATGGCGCTGTCTCCTGACTTTTTCGCGCTTACTCGCTGCGAAGGGTGTTGACGGGGTCGGTGTTGGCTGCCGATCGGGCTGGCAGAAGGGTGGCCAGAATGGCTACCAGAAGGACCGAGAGCGCGGCCAGGGCGTAGGCGGGTACGTCAAAGGCGGGCAATTTACCGACGACGCTGCCGAAGATGCGGGTCAGGCCGAGTGACATCGCCGCGCCGAGGCCGATGCCGACCAGAGCCGTCCCAAGGGCCTTTCGGAGCACCAGGCCGAGCAGCTGCGAGCGGTTGGATCCGAGGGCCAAGCGCAGGCCGAACTCGAACCGGCGCTGGGACACGGTGTAGGCCGTGACGCCGTACATGCCGACGGCCGCAAGCAGGAGGCTGACCCCGGCGAAGCTGCCGAAGAGCAGTGTGCGGAAGTGTTCGGTGCGCTCGGTCTCGCCGATATTCTCGCGCATGGTCGTGCCTTTGATGGCCACCTCGGGATGGGTCTGCTTGAGGTGGCGTCGAAGCGTCTCGACCATGGCGGCGGGATCGGTCCGCGTCCTGACAACGATCTGCATGTCGGACGCGGGGTTTGGGTGTTGGGCGACCGGCGCATAGAGGTTGGGCGAGGGCGCGGCGGCGGGTGAGTCGCTGCGAATGTCCTCGACGATACCGACGATGGTTAGCCAGGAGGCGGCGGAGCCGGCGTCGTAGCCGCACATGATCTGCTGACCGATCGGCTCCTGTCCTGGAAAGATCTGCCGGGCCAGTTCCCGGTTGACCAGGACGACACCGGGAGCTCCCTGGCGATCTGCTGCAGAGAGAACTCTTCCCTGCAGAAGAGGAATCTGCATCGTTTGTATCAAGCCGGGAGTGATGGGGCGGAAATCTGCGCGAGGGAGATGGACGCCGGACCCAAAGACCTGGCGACCCCGGACGGCATACCCGACGTCCGATCCGCCAAAGCCCATGGGTGCGCCGGCTATGGCACCGACGGACTCGACCCCGGGGACCTCGGCGACCGAGGCCAGAGTTGCCTCTAGACCGTTGAGCTTGGCCTGTTCGAAGTCGAGATCCGCCTGCTTGAGGGCGGCGAGCGCCTCCGGGGACTGGACCGCTGCGACCGGCGCTGGCGTGCTGTCGATCGCGTGAGCATCAAGCGTCAGAAGAGTGTCCGGCGAGAAGCCCAGATCCTGCCTGGACTGTGCGATGAGCTGCCTGGTGAGGAGGATGGCGGAGACGGACAGCGTCAGGGTGAGGGCGACCTCGGTGATGATGAATCCGTTGCGAAGCCGGAGAGAGCTTCGGGTCTCCGTGCCGCGGGAGGCGTCGCTGCGCAGAGCGGAGGCGGGATCGACCTGCCACGAGTGCCAAATGGGCAGCATGGCAGCCACTACCATAACCGCCAGGGCGATCAGGAGGGAGAAGAGAAGGATGTGGACGTTGAGGTGCACGTCGGAGAGGCGGGGGGTCTCGGGGGGAGCAAGCCGGATCAGGAGATGGAGCGACGGAATGACGAGAAGGAGGGCGGTCGCGGTTCCGGCGATCGCAAGGAGAGAGGTCTCGACCAGGGCGTAGGCGGCAAGCGACTTGCGCGAGGCTCCAAGCGCGGTGCGGATGCTGACAGAGCGCATCTGGCGGGTGGAACGAACCAGTTGCAGGTGTGCGACGTTGGCGCAGACGATGAGGAGGAGGACGAAGACCGCGCCCATGAGGAGGCGAAGCAACGAGCGAACGGATCCGACGATCTGCTCCTGCAATGAAACGGCTTCAATGCTCTTGTTGTGGTCCTCCGGAACCTGACGGCGGAGGTTGGCGGAGAAGGTGGCAAGCTCTGCGTTCAGCTGGGAGGTGGTCACGCCGGGGCGCCGCTTGCCGATCATGTGGTCGCTGTAGGAGCTGCGGTTGGCGTTGGCCGGCTGTGCGGGCCGCTCAAACCAGACCTGGGTTTTGCCGGGGAAGGAAAAGCCGGTGGGCAGGATGCCTATAACGGTGTGGATCGCACCGTTATAGGTGATGGTTTGACCGAGAGCAGCGCCCGCTGAGGCGAAGTGAGCGCGCGTGAAGTCGGCGCCGAGCAGAACATCCGTGCCGTCCTGGTCGGCGGAGCGGAAGAGACGGCCGGCGATCGGCTGCACGCCCATGATCTCGGCGAAGCGCGGGCTTACCTGCGCGACTGGAACGTAGAGCGATGCCCCGCCCATGCGGATACCGTCGGGGAAGCTGTTGAAGTGGGCCGTGGCCTCGAGGCCTGAGACCTGGCGAGCGGCATCGGTGTAATCGCCGCCACCAAGCCGGGGGATCGACCGGCCCTCCTCGATGAAGTGCGTTTGCAGCGCCACGATGCGATCCGCGTCGTGGTAGCCGAGAGGCCGCAGCACCACACAGTCGACCACGGTGAAGATGGCGGCGTTTAGGCCGATGCCGATGCCCAGCGTGGCGACCACCGTGAAGGTGAAGGCGGGCGACCTGCGGAGGCTGCGCAGGGCGTGGCGAAGAGCGGCGACCGTATTGCTGAATGGGGCGGTCATGCTCGTCCAGGCGGAGGTCATATGCGGGCCTCCGGGCTCATGGAGCTGGTCGACGGATTCTGCTCGGGGTCGGAGAGAAGGCGCAGCAACTCACCCTCGGCGACCACCTTTCCGTCGAACAGGTGGACCTGCCGCTCCGCATGCGCGGCGAAGCGGGGGTCATGCGTAACCATGCAGATGGTCGCGCCCTCGTCGTGGAGCTCCTGCAGCAGCCGCATCACGGCCTCGCCGTTCTTGGAATCGAGGTTTCCCGTGGGCTCATCGGCAAGAAGGATGGACGGCGACCCCCCGAGGGCGCGGGCGACGGCAACGCGCTGCTGCTGACCGCCTGAGAGCTGCGCCGGATAGTGCCGCATGCGATGCGCCATGTTCACGCGCTCGAGCGATCGCTGGACCCGGTCCTTACGCTCGGAGGCGGGCATGCCGGAGCGATAGGTCAGGGGCAGCTCGACATTCTCGTACACCGTCAGGTCACCGATCAGATTGAAGCTCTGAAAGATGAAGCCGATCTCCTGATTGCGAATGCGGGAGCGATCCGAGAAGTTGAGGTTGGCCACCTCTTTTCCGTTGAGGACGTATCCCCCGTCGGTGGGCGTGTCCAGCAGGCCAAGGATCGACAGCAGCGTTGATTTTCCGCAGCCCGACGGCCCCGACATGGCGACGTACTCCCCGCGGGCGATCGAGAGGTGAACGCCCGAGAGCGCGTGGGTCTCGACCTCATCGGTGTAGAAGACCTTGGTGAGGTTCTCGATGTGGATCAGGTTCTGCGAGAGATCGGAGGCGGTCGCCATTCGTTTCCTTTCCTGTGGTGAGGGTTACTGATTCTGAAGCCGAACGCGATCGACGGAGTCCCACCGCGACATGTCCGAAAGGATGACGGTGTCGCCCGGCTGCAGACCTTCGAGTACCTGGATGCTGTTGACCGAAGCTCGCCCAACCTTGACCGGAACCCGCGTCGCGGTCTTGTCTTCGGGGGAGACCCGGAAGAGGCTGATGGTCGAGTTCTCGTTTCCGAACGCCGGCCGGCCAACATAGAGAACATCCGTGAGGCGATCGAGGTCGATCGTGCCATCGACCGAGAGGTCCGGGCGCGCGCCCTGCGGCAGAGGACCGATCAGCTGTACGTCAACCGTGACCGTTCCGTTCTGGACGGCCGGATCGATGCGTGTCACCTTGCCCGGGATGACGCCGTTATGGGTGTCGATCTCCGATGGCTGGCCGATCTGGATATCGCGTGCCTGGGTCTCCGCGATCTTGAGAGAGGCCTTCAGCTGGTCCGGCTGCACCACCTTCGCCAGGGTCACACCGGGCGCAACGTGCTCTCCGACCTGATGCGGCAGGTCGACCAGAACGCCCGAGATACCGGCGCGCACGCTGAGTGCCTGCTGCTGCTTGCCCTTAAGCGCGAGTAACGCCTCAGCCTGCTGGACCTTGGTCTGCTGCACCGCGAGCTGCGTCAGGATGGCCTTCCCGTTCAGATCGAGGCGCTGCCGTTCGAGATCGTTACGTTGATTAAGTTCGTCAGCCTTGCCTTTGGAGGCGCTGTAGGTGAGACCGCTGATGACGCCGAGATCGTACAGACTCTTATCCGTCTGGGCCTGCAGCAGCGCCTGCTTCTGATCCGCTCCAACGGTCGCCGCTCCGGCTCTCTGGTTCATCAGATCGCTTTGAAGCCGCGCCCGAATATTCAGGTAGTCCGCCTGCGCGGCCTTGAGCTGCAACTGCGCGTCGAGCATCTGCTGCTGCACCGCGGGGTCGACCAGGTCCATCAGGATCGTATCGGGCTCCACCTTGGCGCCCGGCAGGACGCGGATCCGGACGACGGTGGCTTCGGTCTCGGCAGGGATGAGTCGAAGGCCATCTTCGCGCGGAACCAGCGTTCCCGGACCGCGCACCTGGCGCAGAAACGAGCCACGCTTGACGACGTCGGTCCAGACGGCACTGTCGACGGTTGGAATGGCAGGCTTGAGGCGGAGGACGAAGAAGCTCAGAGCACCGACGACCACGAGAGCGAGTCCTCCCACAGCGGCGTTTCGTCGAATCCTGCGCTGTCGAAGGTCTGGCCGTGAGATGTCCATCTAGCCTTTAGAGAGGCAAGCAAATGGCCATGAGGCCTCGACAGAAAGCGTCTGTTTCCGGGCGATTCCAGAGGTCGACCCGCTTCGCTCTGTCCGGAAGTGGAGACGTCCGTCCGGAACTGGACACCTTGAGCGGCAGGTTGCCGGCTCCTAATGCCCGAGTGCCATCCCAGAGCCCCAGCGGAAATTTCTACGGCACGAGATCATGGCCGCAGATGGCCTCATCCTGCATTTCCAGCTTCGGACGCATCGATTGAAGCAGGCTCTGACTCTGATAAGAAGGCCTCTGAGTTGTGGGGCCTGAGGAGGGCGATGTGCCGGAGTTGCCGGAGGTCGAGACGGTTGCGAATGGGGTGGATGCGCGGGTGCGCGGGCAGCGGATTGTGGCGGTGTGGACGAGCGGAAAGCCGCAGACGTTCAAGAGTCCCGAGAGTGAGATTGAGGTGACCCTTACGGGGTCGCGCATCCAGCAGGTCCGCCGGGTGGGGAAGACGATTGTGATGACGCTCGCGAGGGAAGAGGGCAGCGCGGAGTTTCTCGTGCATCTGGGCATGACGGGGCGGCTGCTGGTGAGTGCGGCGGGAGTCCCGCTGCCGGCGCATACCCATGCTGTGTTATCTCTCGCGGATGGGCGCGAGGTGCGGTTTGTCGATCCGCGAAGATTCGGGCGGCTTTCGGTGCAGGCGCTCGAGGCAGTGGAGACCGGGTATGCGGGGCCGGGGATGGAGCCGCTAACGATCGCCGCCGAGGACTTTCGGGAGCTGTTTCTAGGGAGGAAGACGGCCATCAAGGCGGCGTTGCTGAACCAGTCCCTGCTGCACGGGGTGGGAAACATCTATGCGGATGAGGCGCTGGCGCGAGCCGGGGTTCGTCCGCGCAGACAGGCTGGCCGGCTGACGCGGGCTGAGTTCGCGAGGCTGCACGCGGCGTTGAAGGAGGTGCTGACACGCGCGATCGAGCTTGGCGGGTCGTCGGTATCGGACTACGTGGATGCGGATGGGGTGCGGGGTTTTTTTCAGCTGGAACACCGCGTCTACGGGCGGGGTGGAGAGCCGTGCCGGGTCTGCGGGACAGCGATCCGGAAGATCGTTGTGGGTGGGCGTGGGACCCATTTCTGCCCAAAGTGCCAGCGCTAACGAGGTGTGTGGCGGCCGTTTTCGCTTCTATCGTGGGATGCGGGGACCTCTGCGACAACCGGGGATCTGCTCGGCCTGAGGGATGATGATCTGTTTGCCGCGCGGAAGGAAGCTGAGCCGTTCGCGTCGGCCATCCTGCTCGCGCAGGGTGAGGGTCACCTCGCGCTCGGCGTTGCCGTTCCAGAGCGAGAAGCCGCCGAGTAGCTGGCCATCGCGAACTCCGGCCTGGTAAGCGTTGCTTCCCTGCTGGACGCCTTGAACGACTCCGGCGGGACGAAGCGAGGCGGTGTCGAAGCCGAGGTCGAAGGTCCAGGCGGCACGGTCGTTGAAGGCGACGCAAGCGCCGAGGCTGCCCGGGGAGACGGGTATGGGAATGCCATCCAGGGCGAAGGCGCGCATCTGGGCGACGGTCGGGCCATCTACGAAGCGACCTGCGGTGGTGAAGATGCGGTCGGCGGTGAGTGGCTTCGAACGCTCGGCGCGAAGCTCGAGCATGAGGTCGGTAAGGGTGTGCAGGCCGGAGCTCTGCCGATCGATCTCGGAGCTGAGCCAGAGAGCAATCATGGCTCCGCGAAGGTAGGGCTCCCGGTAGGCGAAGCGGTCGGAAGGGGGCATGCGCTGGAGATCGGCGTTGGTGGCGCGGAGGCGAGGGGAGAGGAGGTAGTCCCTGATGGTGAGATTGAGGCGCTTGAGGTATCCGGCCTCCGTGATGATGCCGGCCCGCTCGAGGACGGTGTCCTGGTAGAAGCTGGTGAAGCCTTCGCCGAACCAGGCGATCTGCCCGGTGTCATCGACGATGCCGAGGCCGCTTGGGTTCCAGTGGTGGAAGGCCTCATGGGCGATGAGGGATGCAGTGTCCGCGGTAAGGGTCTGTTTGTCCGCGAGGAAGAGATTGAAGATGTTGGTGAAGCCGCTGCCGCCGCCGCCGGATGCGGTGTTCTCGTAAGGAGCGATGACGATGGCGTAGTAGGGGGTGACGGTATCGTTCCAGAGGTGTCGCTCGGCGGAGAGGATCTTCTGGATTTGGGAGGCGATCTCGGTGGCCGGAAACGACCAAGCACCATGCATGGCGAGCAGCACAGGCTGGCCTTCCACCTCAAAGCTGTAGGCGGCCATATCGCCGCCGGTGAAGAGGGCGTTACGCACCTCGGACCAGGCGCCCGCGAAGTGTTGATGGCGGCCGGTCCCGAAGCTGGTGACGAGGGACTGGGATGGGGGCAGACCGGCGAAGTCGAAGGTGACGCGGACCTCGTCGGTTCCGGAGATCGATGGGGTCACAAGCCCGTTCTCGCCGGTGAACTCGAACAGCGTGGGGCCGAGGAGGGCGCGGTGTTCGAGGGGGTGCTGCAACGGTCCGGACCAGTCCTGGGAGAGGTCGTACGCGATGGTGACCGGGCCGGGGCGGGTGGCGTTGAGGATCCAGCGCGCAGGATTTTCGGTGGCGACGAGGGTTGCGTCCGAGCGGACGACGTGGAGAGCGGAGACCGCCCGGTAGAGCTCGGTCTGACCGGCCCATTGCGAGGGCAGAAGGATCATCTCCGGGCCGGGACGGCGAACGGTTAAATCGAGCGCGATGTGAAGGTGGGAGGGATCGTGGAGATCGAGGCTGTAATGCAGGTCTCTGGGAGGCGCAGGAGGGAGACTCGCCGCGGCGCAGCTTAGGGTGGATCCCAGGAGCAGGAGGTAGAGCAAGTTCTTCACGGACGACAGGACCTTCAGATTGGCTATCTACGGACTACGAATGACGGACTACGGACTACGGACTTTGGCGGACTGCCGCTGAAAGGCGATGGGCTCAGGGGCATGCGGCTGTTATCTCTCTAGAAAGGATGTGACCTATCCGGCTGCTGGCGGCGCGAAATCTGCTTTGGGCGGGTCTCAAGAGTTTGCTGAATGGCTTACCTGCGGACGGTTGCCTTGGTTACTCGGCGTGGCCCGAATTGGGAGCAACGACGATTGTGCCGTCTCGATCTCCGCCTCAGAGCCGGGACGCAGCCCGGCAGGCAGAGCCAGACCGGGTCCGGATCCGGATTCGGATCCGGATAGCGCACGGAGTCGTACAATATCGAGGAATGGTTAGCACTCCGACCCGCGGGAAGCGTTTTCGCCACGGACGCCGCGACCGCGGCCGCTTGTAACCGTTCCCCTTCCCTGCCCTAAAGTTTGTTACGCTTTTCTTCGTTCCGTCGCATGCGCTTTCAGCGTCACGGCGTGAGCAACTGCCGCTCCTTGGAGCGCTTCCGGGAGATCGATCGAAATGTCAGCCGAAGTTACGACCCATCCTGATTCGTTTCACAGCGCCGCAACCATAACCGCCGCGAACCAGACGATTCGTATGTTTCGTCTCGATGCTCTGGCGGGTGAGGGGATTGACCTCGCGCGCCTGCCCTTCTCGCTTCGCGTGCTTCTCGAAAATCTGCTTCGCAACGAGGATGGCCGAACGGTGACCGCGGACGACATCCGCTTCCTGGCCCGTTGGGATCCGAAGGCCGAGCCCTCGCGCGAGATCGCTTATATGCCGGCACGGGTGCTGATGCAGGACTTCACCGGTGTTCCCGCGGTCGTCGATCTGGCCGCCATGCGCGATGCGATGCGCGAACTGGGAGGCGACCCGGAGAAGATCAACCCGCTGCAGCCGGCTGAGCTTGTCATCGACCACTCCGTGCAGGTGGATGAGTTCGGGACATCGCAGGCCTACGACCTCAATGCCGCGCTTGAATTCCAGCGCAACCGGGAGCGCTACGCCTTTCTGAAGTGGGGGCAGACGGCCTTCCGGAACTTTTCCGCTGTGCCGCCGGGCATGGGCATCTGTCATCAGGTGAATCTCGAGTACCTGGCGCGAGTGGTCTTCACGACGGAGCCCCAGCGAAATCTTGACGCGGTCGGCGTCGGGGGCCACAAAGCCAGCGTGGAGAAGACGGAGGTGCTTGCCTACCCTGACACGCTGGTGGGCACCGACTCGCACACGACCATGGTCAACGGCCTGGGTGTTCTGGGATGGGGCGTAGGCGGTATCGAAGCGGAGGCCGCAATGCTGGGGCAGCCGGTCAGCATGCTGATCCCGCAGGTAATTGGATTTCGCCTGACGGGCAAGCTGAAGGAGGGCACAACGGCCACCGATCTGGTTCTGACGGTGACCGAGATGCTGCGCAGGTTCGGTGTGGTGGGCAAGTTCGTCGAGTTCTACGGGCCCGGCATCGCAGAGCTGCCGCTAGCCGATCGCGCGACCATTGCGAACATGGCTCCTGAGTATGGGGCGACCTGCGGGATCTTTCCGGTCGACAAGGAGACGCTGACCTATCTTCGGCTGACCGGCCGCACCGAAGAGCACATCGCTTTGACGGAGGCGTACTTCCGCGAGCAGGGGCTGTTCCATACGCCGGATGTGCCCGAGGCCGAGTACACGGCGACGCTCTCGCTCGACCTGGCAACCGTGGAGCCGAGTGTAGCCGGACCGAAGCGGCCGCAGGATCGCGTGCTGCTGTCTGAGACTCCGGAGAGTTTTGCGAAACAGCTGCCGTCGCTCCAGGGACCGAACTCCAATCGGAACTCCGCCAGGCAGATGGTTCAGTGGGAGGGCGAGGGCGGCCACGCCAGCGCGACCGGCGATGTGACGAGCAGCATGGGAGCGCCCGCACCTGCCAGACCGTTGACCGTGCAGGTGATCACGACGACTCACGACGACTTGCCGCCAGCGATCCAGCGGGCAATCCTGCATGAGCCGATGACGAGCGTGCAGCAGAGATTCGGCATCGATCCTGAACCCTACCTGCGCGATGGATCGATTGTGATTGCGGCGATCACCTCGTGCACCAACACATCGAACCCGTACGTGATGATCGCTGCTGGTCTGTTGGCGAAGAAGGCGGTCCAGAAAGGTCTACGCACGCCGCCCTGGGTGAAGACCTCTCTGGCTCCAGGATCGCGCGTGGTGACGGACTACTATACCCGCGCCGGTCTGCTGCCGTATCTCGACCAGCTGCGATTCCAGGTGGTCGGGTATGGATGCACGACGTGCATTGGGAACTCGGGACCTCTTCCGACCGACGTCTCGAAGGCCATCGAGGATCACTCGCTGGTAGCGGTCAGCGTGCTCAGCGGCAATCGCAACTTTGAGGGTAGGATTTCGCCGGAGGTTCGGGCGAATTACTTGATGAGTCCGCCGCTGGTAGTGGCCTATGCGCTCGCCGGTCACATCGAGCACAACTTCAATAAGGAGCCGATTGGCCGCGGCAATGATGGTCTTCCGGTCTACCTGCGCGATATCTGGCCGACGCAACAGGAGGTCGCCGAGACGGTGAACGCCTCGATCGACTCCGAGATGTTCCGGCAGCAGTATGCGACGGTCTCGGACGGCGACCAGAACTGGCAGCAGCTCAAGTTCCCCTCGGGGAAGACCTACGGCTGGGAGCCCGATTCGACTTACATCCGGAAGGCGCCGTACTTCGACGGCATGCCCGCACATCCGGCGGAGGTGGAGGAGATTCACGGCGCGCGTGTGCTGGCAGTGCTTGGCGATTCCGTGACCACCGACCACATCTCGCCGGCGGGTTCGATCAAACTCAATGGGCCCGCGGGCAAGTACCTCGTCGAGCATGGGGTGAAGCCGGCAGACTTCAACAGCTATGGCAGCCGGCGCGGCAATCACGAGGTCATGGTGCGGGGCACGTTCGCGAATGTACGGCTGCGCAACAAACTCGCTCCGGGAACGGAGGGAGGTGTGACACGGCTGCTTCCGGACGGCGTTCCGATGTCGATCTATGAAGCGTCGGTCGAGTATGCCAGGCGTGGAACTCCTCTGGCCATCCTCGCCGGGAAGGAGTACGGGTCGGGATCGTCGAGAGACTGGGCGGCGAAAGGTCCGCGCCTCCTGGGTATCAGGTTCGTGATCGCGGAGAGTTATGAGCGCATCCATCGATCGAACCTGGTCGGCATGGGCATCCTTCCGCTGCAGTTTCTACCCGGGCAGACGGCCGAGTCGCTGCACCTCACGGGCGAGGAGGTCTACGCGGTCGGCCACGGTGTGCTCGGAGACGAACCCGGCCAACTGAAGGCGATGCTCGATTCGAAGTTCGCGGGCGGACGGACCATCGCTGTGGTGGCGGAGTCGGATCTAAGTAAGACCACTGAGTTCAACGTGACCGTGCGAATCGACACACCGCAGGAGATTCTGTACTACCGGCATGGCGGGATCCTGCAGTATGTGCTGCGGCAACTGGCCGGTAAAGCGTAAATACGAGGGGCATAACAATATAGGAGTTGGCAGGCGCGGGCTCCTGTAGCTCGATGAGATCCGAACGGAATTTGATCATGTCTTCCTGGCTTGGCAGAGCTCTCCTCTCGTCCCTCGTATTTGCTATCGCGGCACGGCTCTTCGCACAAGATCGCGTGGAGATCGATGCCGCTGCTCCTGCCGGGTCCTTCCCACATTTTTGGGATGTTCGGCTCCGGCCGGGCTAACCTCCTGCTCCGCGAGAGCTATCGGGAGGATCTCAACTCACGTGAGTGCTAAGTAGAAGGCGCGCAGCCCTCAAACCAGGAACTGCACGCCTATCCTTCTCTACTCAGACCCTTCGTCTATTCCAAGGTCTATCTCTCTCGCACGGGTGACCAGCGAAGGCCGCCGCCGAAGGTCTGCTTATAGAATTCGCGCTGAATGGGATAGATCGTCTGGCCCTGGTAGAACCCGAATACTTCGTTATTAAGATTCAACCCATATGCGACCGCAGTGAAGCCTTTCGGCAATTTGTAGGTCCCCTGTAGGTCGACCTGAAGATGGGAGTACAAGTAGGTATCGCCGTTCGGGCCGTTGATCCCTCCACCTCGGCCGCTCGCAAAGTCGAATGGCTTCGCATCCCGGCCCGCGTTGTAGCTGTAGGAGAATATCTCCGCCTGGTTATAGACCATTCCCAGGCGCAACGAGAGGTTTCGCTTATCGTAGGTCGGGCTGAAGTTGAAGGTATTCGGAGACTGACGCAAGAGCGGAGCCGTCGACCCGCCGGGCCCGCGGTTGGGTCCGCTGATCGTCCCAACAGGAGGTACATTATTCGGGTCCTGAAGATTGACATACGGTGGAAGCTTGGCTTGGGAGTTGGTATATCCGTAGTTCGTTGAGATCCCAAAGCCATTCAACAACCCCGGCAGGTACGTAAAGTGCTGTTGGAAAGAAATCTCGAATCCGTAGACGTAAGCGCTTCCCGCATTGATGGTCTGGTTCAGGAAGTAAGGGCCAGACGGCACGTTGGCATCCGGAGCGTGGTAGGTCGTCGTAGCAACAATCGGGTTGCTCAGATTTTTGTAGAAGAAGCCTGCCTGCAGCAAACCCGTGCGCGGGAGACTGTTTTCGTAGAGCAGGTCGATATTGTCCGCATACTCCGCTTTCAGGTTAGGGTTACCCTGGCTGTATGAGGAGCGTGCCTTTCCGCCACTGGGTGCGCTGACGAATGGAACGAGATCGCTGAAGTTCGGTCGCGAGAGTCCGCGCCCATAGACCAGCCGCAGGCCCTGCGTCGGGGTTAAAGCGTATCGAATGGATGCGCTGGGCAGCGTATCGACATAGGAACCCTGAACCCGGACCGGCGTGGTTCCCGTGTTCGTCGCCCGGCTTGCTCCGATGTATCCGAGATTGTTTTCGTTCGTGCCTTCAAAGCGCACGCCGAGCACGACCCTGAACTTACCAAGGTTGGTTGTATTCATGAGGTAGCCGGCTGAGACCTTCTCGATCTGGTTGAAGGTGTTACCAATGCTATCGCCGACCCCCATATCGGTCTGCCCGGTAAATGCCCTGACCTTATTGAACGCAACAGTCGGTCCGAATTTATAGGAACCGCCATAGTAGTTCGGATCCGAAAAATTATTCAGGAAGTTGGACATCGCGAGCTCGGGACTTTCTACATACGCGGGATTTCCCTTCGCATCGAAGGTTGCCTGGTTTTGGTAGTAAAAGTGTGTGTCCTGGTTGACGAACTTATGCTCGTTACGAAACCGTCCACCAAACTCAAAGGTGCTGGCATGTCCGGCAAAGGTGTAAGGCTTTGACAGCGAAGCACCGAAGCCGAGATCCACCTCGGGACTATAGAAGTTCTGCACCTGCTGATTCTGGAAGAAGTATTTACTCGGGTCGTAGATGTTGACGCCACCCGCGACATTCAACTTCGGTGTAAGCGGGTTGGAGGTGTCAAGGTTTATCTGCAGATTATTCAAGGGATTGGCGGAGTCGTTCGGCCCAAAATTGGCGAAGGAATATCCGTTGTCCCTCGTCCTTGCGACCGACGAGTTCACGTCCCAGGCAAACAGGGAATTGCGAAGCACGCTTGCGCCCCCTAGCTGGAGGCCGCCGATATCCTGGATAGGCCGACGACGAACCGCCGTGAAAGAGACGGAGCCAGCACCATCTCCTACCCCAGGGGAGGCGAATCCGGTTGCGGGTGAGTAGATCCAGTCGTCGCCGAAGTTGTTGAAGTGCGAGTACAGGCCCTTCAGGTACATATTGGACGTGTCGCTGAAGCGGTAGTCCAGCGTTCCGGCAAATCCACGCCGGTCGCGGAAGTATTGATAGTCGCGGAGATCATAGGTTCCCTGCTGCACGGGTCCGGGCTCGATGTCGTTAATTCCGCGGCCGTTCCAGTCATAAGAGGCTGAGCCGATGATGCCGAGCTTGTTTCCTTCGAGAAACCGCCTTCCCAGGGTTCCGTCGAACTGGTACGCAGGTCGGCCCCCGATGATCGGCGTATATCCACCTAGACTCTCCAACGTCATCGTCGGCCTATCGCCCGCGCTCTTGGTCCTGAGATCGACCGAGCCGCCAATCCCATCGCCCTCCAGGTTCGCCTGCAATGTCTTGTTGATCTGAACCGATTCCACGAGGTCAGCCGGAATGAGATCCAGCTTGATCTGCCGGACCGACTCGGGAGAAGCGATCTGCACGCCGTTCAGCGTCGTGTGGGTGAGCCGCGGCTCGGTCCCGCGGATCTGCACATACTTGCCCTCACCCTCGTCACGCTCCAGAGTGACGCTCGGGAGGCGTCCGATCGCGTCGGCTACGTTTGCATTCGGCAAGCTGGTGATGACATCGGCGGGAAGCACGTTGATGATGTTGTCCGCGTTAAACGTCCGGTTGATTGCTTCGACCTCGCCCCCCTGACGGCCGGCGTACACCTGCACCTGTTGCGTGCTGGAAGCTACGCTGAGCGTTGCCTCGACGCGAGACGACTGTCCCGCGGCCACCATTGCCGCTTTCGAGTAGTTGCCGAACCCCGCGTAGGAGACTGTGACGGTGTAGCTGCCTACGGAGGCGCCGAGGATGGTGAACTGCCCAGTCGCATCCGAGATCGTGGAAGCACCGCCGGGATCGAGCGAGATCTTGGCGCCCTGCAGAGGAATGCCCTGCGCGTCCACAACAGAACCTGTCACCGTGCCTCGCCCAGCCTGGGCGTGGACCCGCGGCACCAGTGGTGTGAAGAGAATGAGAATGGCAAGGATCGCGCGCCTGACAGACATAGAGCTCCTTCGTCCAACTACGAATTCCTGAGATCCACACACACCTCTGCGGCGAGATGCCGACACGATTGGTGTCGTGGTGTTCCTGCTGAAGACTAGGGGGGGAACTTTGGCGGGCGATCAACGTGCGGTTACAGGACCTTGAATCGGAGGCGGTGCTATCGCCTGGAGATCTGCGTTCTGATGTCGCGCACCCTGACGCTTTCAGAAGGGGAGATCTCTTCAGCTTTGTCTATGCGGCGCTATGTCCGTGGCCTCTTTGAAGGTCAGGCGCCGACGAAAGTTCTTACCTTGCCCCACACCCACTGCGGCATCACGACCCGCGCCATGTGCCGTCGCAGATCCTCGTACTTGGCAAAGCCCATGGCATACCCGCAGAGCAGCCGCAGCAGCTCCGGATCGGCCTTCGCGCGGCGCATCAGGGAGTCGACGCGGCCGGCCTGCGTGAACAGTCGTCGTTGGATGGAGACAGAGTGGCGCAGCTCCCCACCAATCTCACGTTCCCATGCCGCTTGGTAGCGGCTCATCTGGCGCTCGTCGAAGCGGTTCGCCTTCACCGCTGCAACGGCCGTATCAGCCGCAAGATCACCGCTCACCATAGCGAAGTAGATTCCCTCTGCGGAGAAGGCGTTCACCATCCCGGCCGCATCTCCGGCGAGCAGAATGCGATCGGCGTAGGTCTTTTCCATGGGGCCGCTGATGGGGATAGGAAAGGCGCGGTAGTTCTCGGGGCGGCTCTCGCCCGCTGCAAAGCCACGGCTCTTCATCTGCTCGACGAACGCGAGATGGTGCTCCTTCGCTCGACCGCGTACGTTTTCGACGAAGTACTCCGGACCGGAGCCGAATCCCAGATTAATGTGTGTTTCCTTGGGAAATATGTAACCGTATCCGTAGCTTGTGGGAAGGGTGAGAAGGAGAGTGACACGATCCCTGTATTTCGTGTCGAGATCCTGGTACGGCGTCTCCTCCATCATGTCGACCGCGTACTGACCGTGCACCTCTCCGGACCGCAGACCGCTCAGCCTGGCGACCACGCTGTTTGCGCTGTCTGCACCGATGACCATGCTGGCGTGGAACTCGCGGCCGTCGGCACAGGACAGGCAAACGCCACCTACCTCTGTAGCCATTGTGGTTACAGTTGTGCCCAAAGCGACCTCGGTGACAGCGGAGGCTCGATGGAAGAGTGCGGCGTCGAACTCGATACGGCGCACGAGATAGAGGATAGGCTCGCCCGCAGGATCTTCGTACTCCATCCCTGTTCCGTCCGGGCTCTCGAGGTACATCTTGCTGAGGGAGTTGACGGAGATCTCGCCGAGCACGTCGCGAAGATGGGGCAGACGATTGAGAGCACGGGCCGTGATGCCGCCGCCACATGGCTTTTCACGCGGAAAACTCCTGGCCTTGTCCATCAGGAGCACACGCAGGCCAGCCTTGCCCAGCTTTAGCGCCGCAGTTGCACCGGCTGGTCCCGCACCCACAACGGCCACGTCAAACCTGTGGCTCATTCCATGGTCTCCACGAGAAACTGCTCGATCCTGCCGTCGGGCATGGTGTAGGTGGAGAGGAAGAGCGTCTTTCCGGCGGTGTACTTGACGGAATATCCGCGTGCCGTCATCCCGCCGCGCAATGCATTTTGGGTCTGCTTGAAGTCGGTGATCGCACCCAGCGGTGACAGACTGCTGGCAAAGTCTCCGATCGTCTCAGAGGAGAAGTAGGAGCTGCAGTCGGGGGTTAGCGCGGATCGATCAAGCCTGCCCTTTGCGAGATCTGAGAGCATGGCCCTTGCCTGATTGGTCGCCGCGAGATTGACGGCGCCACTGCTTCCGCCGCCGAGCAGCAAGGGCTCGATCGCGCGCGCGATGCCGCTCGCCGCAGAGCTTGCCTCCTGATTGGTGAGGACGGCTACGGCGATCCTGTCGTCGGGGTAGATCGTGTTCTGCGCGACAAAGCCGCCGACCTCGCCCGAGTGAGAGATCTCCCGGTGGCCATCGCGCAGACGCACGTCGACGGCTAAACCGTAGTGGCTGCCGGTGCCATCCTGCAACTTCACCTCAGTCTCCATAGCGGTGTAGCTGGCCGGCTTCAGCAGCGTCCTGTCGATGATGCTGATGTCCCAGGTCAGCAGATCGGTAACCGGCATGGCCAGGGTTGCATCGCCGAAGTACCAGCCCGGCGCCTCGAGAGTGGCCGGGCGCAAGGGCCCGAGTGCGTTCCGCATATAGCCTCGCGGCTCCAGTCGATCGCGATCGGTATCTAGATTCAGCACGTCTTTGAGGGCGAGTGGATGAAGCACGCGGCTTTCCAGAAACTGCCAGAACGGCATGCCGCTGACCTTCTGCACGATCAGCGCGGTGAGAACGAAGTTGGTGTTGCTGTACTGCCACTTTGTGCCGGGCTCGAAATCGAGCGGCTTTCCGGCCCACTCACGAATGATCTTCTCGGGATCGACAGGCTTGGTCCAGGCGGGAATGGTGTAGTCCTGCGGAGCGTAGTCGGAGTATCCACTGGTGTGCGAGAGCAGCATGCGAAGGGTGATGTCGCCGGCGCGTGTGAGCTCGGGATACCAGCGAGCGACAGGGTCGTCGAGAGACATCTTGCCGTCCTCGACAAGCAGCAGAACGCAGGCAGCCGTGAACTGTTTCGAGATCGATCCGACCGGGTATTGCATCGTCACCGCGGCGGCGACATCGGGTTGCAGCCTCGCCTTCCCATAGGCTGCGGTGTAGACGATACGCCCCTCGCGCACAATGCCGAGCTGCGCGCTGGGAACTCCGGTTGACACGAGGATCTTACCGACGGCGCTGTCGATGCTGCGTTTGAGCTCGGTCGAGATCTGCGCATGGGCAGCTAATCCATAGATGGAGGCTGCTACGGCCAGTACAGCTGCTGTCTGAGCCCAACGCTTCAGATTTGTGCGCATGCACTCAAGTATCGCCGGAAAGGGCGCTTTGACGTACAGGGTCGCCGCTTCAAAGCATGACGACGCCGGTGAGATCCTCGCAGACTTTCCACAGGCGCTTGGCCGCATCCTCATCGCGAGCCTGCGCGGCCACCCTGGCAGGGCCGACATCGCCTCCGCGAATCTCCTGGAAGCCCTGAGGCCCGTAGTAGCCGCCGCCCTGCGCTTCGGCTGCGGTCGCGGCGAAGAGAGTTGGTCGAGCGCCCTGGACGCCGGAGTTCAGAAAGAGCTCCATGGCAACCCCGGCCACCTTGCGCACGGCTTTTGCGGCCGCTCCGAAGTCGCCGTTTTGGAGGAGATTGGTGCGTGCGACGCCGGGATGCGCGGCCACGCTGAGGATGCTACTGCCCTTCGCCCGGAGGCGACGATCGAGTTCAAACGACAGCATCAGATCAGCCAGCTTTGACTGCCCGTAAGATTTCATTGGGTTGTAGGAGCCGCGGAACTGCAGATCCTTAAAGTTGAGCGCTGCTCGCTTATGGGCGATCGAGGCGATCATGACGATGCGAGGCGCCTGGGCTCCGGTCGAGGCCGCTCGTTGCAGGGCGGGCAGGAGCAAGCCGGTCAGGGCGAAGTGCCCGAGAACATTGGTTCCGAACTGCAGCTCGAAGCCATCTTTCGTCTCCAGCCGCTTGGGAGGAGCCATGATGCCGGCATTGTTGATCAGGAGGTCGAGAGCAATGCCGCGCTTCATCTCCCGCTCTGCAAAGCTGCGCACGCTTGCGAGCGAAGCCAGGTCGAGCAGGCTGAACTCGGCCGCTGCCGCGGGAACTTCGGTCCGGATACGAGCGACCGCGGCTTTGCCCTTCGCCTCATCACGCGACGCAATCACAACCGCCGCTCCATGCCGAGCCAACTCGAGAGCGGCGTGGAAGCCGATGCCACTATTCGCGCCGGTGATGATGGCCCGGCGGCCCGTCTGCTCCGGGATACTTGCCTCGATAGCTTGATGGCTCATGGCGATTCGATGCTGGAGCGAGGCTGCGGCGGTGCAATTCTTCTCGCGCGATCTCGGCGAGAGACTAATCGATTAGATCGGCGGCGGTGTCGAGCGAGCGACGGCTGCCTCGATACCGGCATTGACCCGCGCTTGCGCAAACTCCGCCGTAACCCGGATTCCGTTCAGGATCGCCTTCTCATTCGAGGATCCATGCCCCACGATGCAAACGCCTCGCACGCCCAGCAGCGGAGCTCCACCGTATTCGGTGTAGTCGAGCCGCTTCTTAAAAGACTTGAATGCCTTCTGCGAGAGCAGAGCACCGATCTGCGAGGTGACGGTCGATCGTAAGCTCTCCTTCAGGGATGAACTTACCAGCTTCGCCAGGCCTTCGCTCGCCTTCAGAGCCACGTTTCCGACAAACCCGTCGCAAACAATTACGTCCGCATGCCCATTGAACAGATCACGTCCTTCGACATTGCCGATGAAGCGCATGGAGGAGGCTCGCAGGAGCGGAAATGTGGCCTTCGTCTGGGCGTTGCCCTTGGAATCCTCCTCGCCGATCGATAGGAGCCCCACTTTGGGCGTAGCGATCCGGAGCACGTTTCGAGCGTAGAGGTCGCCCATGAGGGCGAACTGCAGCAGATGTTCCGGGTCGGAGTCGACGTTCGCACCCACATCCAGAAGGAGCGAGGGATTGCCGTTCATGGTGGGCAAGATTGTAGCCAGCGCCGGCCGATCGACGCCGGCAAGCATACCCAGCACCATCTTTGCCGTAGCCATGGCGGCGCCCGTATTGCCCGCGGTTAAAAATCCTGCCGCACGGCCTTCGCGCACCATCTTTAGACCGACCCGCATGCTGGAGTCGCGCTTGGAGCGGACAGCCTGAGCCGCCTTCTCGTCCATGCCGATCCACTCGGCCGCATGAACGATCTCGATGGGGACATCTTCACCGTCGAGTTCGGCATCGAGCACCGGACGCAGCCGATCCTCCGACCCGACGAGATAGACGCGCACGTCGAGCAGACGGCATGCAGCGATGGCACCGCGAATCTCGGATTCGGGAGCTTTATCCGAGCCCATCCCGTCTACAGCGATGTCGATCGGCATCAGCGGCGTTCCTGGGCCGGAATGGGTAGTTTAACTGGCTTCTTTGACCGTCAGAACAGCCCGGCCCTTGTACTCGCCACACCTGCGGCAGACACGGTGGGGCAGCTTGCGCTCGTGGCAGTTGGGGCATTCGGAGAGCCCGGTCGGAACGAGGAAGTCATGACTGCGGCGCTTGGCAGTCCGTTGCTTGGAGTGGCGCCGTTTCGGATTAGGCATTGCAGTATCCCTTTCAATCGGCCAGCCGCAGTTGCGATTTGGTACGCAGGGGCGATCAGGCAAAACTTGTACTAAACATACTTGAAAGCTATCGGCCAGACTTCCCAGCCAGCTCCTGGGCGAGTCCCGCCAGGGCATTCCACCGCGGATCGGCCGGAGCCTGGCTGCAGCGGCACTTTGCCTGATTCAGATTCTGTCCACAGTGCTGGCAGAGACCCTTGCAATCCGGCTGGCAGAGCGTACGCGCGGGGAGGGAGAGCAGCACCTGTTCCCGCACGACGTCCTCGAGCAGAAGCCCATCTTCATCATAATACCCGATCTCGGTCTCTTCCTCCGAGATGGCACGCTCCCGGCCGTCTCCGTCAACACTCTCCGGCCGAAAGATCAGGTCAAAGTCGCCGGAAAGCCGCTCTGTCCTCGGCTCCAGGCAGCGCGCACAGAGCAGTTCGAACTCGCCGTCGTACCCCGCACGCAGCCGGATGTCCTCGACCATCTCCTTGTGTCCCCGGTTCTCCACGATCAGATCCGCCTGCCCCTTAACGGCCAGGGGCCCGATCTGCCGGACATCAGGGGTGTAGTCCATCGCATCGGCGGCGAAGGTCTCATTCAGATCGAGCGGTTCATCCTGGAGGTCGATTGGTTTAATCAGCATGGCACTGTAGGTATTTTCTCACGAAGGCGGAGCGTCTTGAGGCATCGGGGCACTCGACTCCGGCAAAGGACGGATGGGAACCGGTCACCTAAGACAGGTAGAACGGACAGGTGGAACAGAGAGGTGGAACCCCGGGCAATTATCGGTTTGCCTGAACGACACTGGCCGCGTGGCGCTCTTTGGCCGCATGCTGCTCCTGATCCAGCTGCTGGAAGCGGAGATTCGCCTGCTCAGCCTTGGCACGATCGCCGAGAGCCCGGTAAGCCTGCGAGAACAGACGCTGCACCGACGCTTCATCGGGCGCGGCCCTCTCCGCGATCTCAAGGTCGGCCAACGCCTCTCCGGGCTTGCCCGTGCGCAACAGCAGCCTTGCCCGTTCGGCATGGGCCTGCGGCAGAGCGGGGCAGCGATCCAGAGCCAGATTAATCTCGCGCATAGCCTCCTCGGTCGCGTCACCGAGCTCATCGAGGGCGTCCGAGAGCCGCCAGTGGGGCACGCAGTTGCGAGGCTGCCGCTTCAGCAGCGCCTGGTAGCTGTCCCGCGCATGCGCCCAGTCCCCAGTGCTCCAGTAAATGCTGGCCAGGTGCTCCAGGGCATCTATATCGTCAGGCTTTGCGGCGATCGCCTGCTTGTACTCGGCGACGGCTCCCGGCGTGTTCTCCATGCTTTCCATCACTTCGCCGGCGAGCTCATGGGCCAGGGGCGAACTTGGATCGATCGTCTGAACCTGCGAGAGTTCCTTCTGGGAGAGCTGCAGGTGAAGCTTGCCGAGGACGTACCAGGCCTCCTGATCCCGGGGGTCAGCTTTTAGCAGAATTTCAAGCTGCGAGACGGCCTCCCCCGGCCGATCCGAAGCAATCAGCGCATGGGCCAGCGTCATACGGGCGAAGCGGTCGTTCGGCATCGCCTGGACACCCGCCTGGAGGGGAGCGATCGCGCTGGCAGCCTGCCCTAGCTTCTGATAACTTGCGCCGAGCATCACCTCGGCTCCGTGCATCCCCGGCGCGGTGGCAAGCCCCTGCTTCAGAACGGGGACAGCTTCCTCGTACCGTTCCAGGTTGTAGAGGAGGCGTCCGAGATTGTTGTAGGCCTGTGCCAGGCCGGGAGCGAGCTTCAGAATGCGACGGTAGTCGGCTACAGCTACTTCGGGCGTGTTTGCGGCCTGGGCTGCCCGCGCATGCTCGTAGAGCGCCTGAACCTCGGGCGAGACCGTTCCTTGGTTCCCCTGTGCTCCCAGCCCTCCGGCCGCGGAGATACCGAAAGCGCACGAGATCAGAAAAACGAGTACAGGACGCATGAAGCTACCAGTATAGGCGGGTATCGGTCAGGCCCTCCCTGGCGGGGAGTGCTTCCCGCGTTCAACTCCTGCTGTTGGGACCCGGCCCTTGCCCGCGCTCGGACCGGTACTGCTCTTAGAAGGTAACTCGTCCGCTTATCTGGCCTTGTCGGGGGCTGTTGGTCTGACCGTTGTTGACGAAGCCGAAGTTCGCGCGATCGTCAATATTGAGATTTGGGCCGTTAAAGCGAGTGCGGTTGAGGACGTTGAAGTAGTTCATCTCCAGGACGACGTTGACCCGCTCGCTGAGGGCGAACTTCTTGGAGGCCTTGACGTCCTCCTGGTAGAAGCCCGGGTTGCGGAACTCCGTGATGTTGCGGAGCGCGTTGCCGAGCACATAGGTGCCTGTGGTGCTGACAAAGGCATTGGGGGTGACGACGACGCGGGAGCTCTGCCCTGGGTGGGAGCCTTTGGGCCCGCTGGCGAAGCCAAGGTTTTTGTAGTTGGTTGTACTGCGCTTGACCCCCGGCACGAAGCTGGGGCGATTGAAGCAATCGCGGCAGGCGAGCGGGTTGTCGTTTTCGCCGACGCCGCGCGGAGTGCCGGTCAGGTACTGAAGGATAAAGCCCACCTGAACGCCGCCGAGGACCTGGCCGGTGATGCCCTTGTTGTTGGCGAAGCGCTTGCCGGGGCCGATGGGCAGCTCATACGTGCCGCTGACCTTGGCGTTGTGACGTGCGTCGTTGTTGGAGACGGTGTACTCGGGATACTGGTTGTATTTGTTCTCAGGCAGACCAGAAAAGGTGGTGAAGCCGCTATCCGCGTTGGAGAGGGTCTTCGAGAGCGTGTAAGAGGTAAGGAAGGAGAGCCCGTTCGAGAAGCGCTTCTCGAGGCTGGTCTGGAGGCCGTTGTAGCTCGCCGCACCCGTCAGGTCGTAGTTGTTGCGGACGTTGGAGTACTGCGGAAACGGCGAGAGCGCATGGGCAACAGTCGCGCTGTTGCCGAAATCGTTGACGAAGTTGGGGTAAGGGGACTTGATGCCGGCGGCGACGGCGGCCGGGCTATCGACGCGCTGCTGCAGCAGGCCCCTGAGGGGCAGGAGGACAGAGGGGTCGCCCTGGCTGAACGGGTTGAGTTGTCCGTTCAGGTGTACGGCGTGATTGCCCACATAGGCAACCTGGAGAAAGGTGTTCCAGGGGAGCTGGCGCTGCACGTTGACGTTCCACTGCTGAAGGTACGGCGGAGAGCCGGCGCGCTTGGGATCGAAGGCGCGGATCTCGGTGCCGATGCCGAGGGAGGGGCCGACGGCGCCCCGAGGCGGCGCGGGCAGGGGACGGGCGTCATATGACCCATAACCGGGCGCAACGCCGCCGGTGCCGTTGGCCTGGAAGGATCCCTGCAGGAGGTTGCCGTAGCTGGTGGCGACCTTGCTGGTGCCGAACTCGAAGGCACCGCCGTTGAGGAAGGATATGTTGTAGCCGGCCTGGATGACGGTCTTATCGTTGAGGGCGTAGGCGAAGCCGATGCGCGGACCGATACTCTTGAAGTCGATATCCGCGCGGTCCACGCCGCGGGGCGCGCTGCTGAAGCGGGTGGCACCGCCGGGCAGACCGCCCGCGGCCGAATTACTCCCTCCGGGATCGAGGAAGACGATCTGGTTATTCACTTCCTTGAACGGAAGCATGATGTCCCAGCGCAGGCCGACGTTGACAGTCAGCTTGGGGGTGAACTTGATGTCGTCCTGGACATACGGGGCGAGGAGCAAGTTGCGCAGACGAAGCTCGTTGGCAAAGACGCGGTTCGCGTTGTCGACCTGACCGAGCAGGAAGCTGGCGAAGGAGCTGCCGGTCGAGCCCTGGTTTGCGGGGTCGGCGGTGGTCTTCTGGCTGAAGTTGAACTCTCCAGTACAGCGCTGGCACTCGTTGTCGTCCTGGTAGGAGCGGCGGAACTCACCGCCGAAGTTGAAGGTATGACGGCCCTTGGTCCAGAGCCAGTTATTCACGGCGGAGATGCCGAGCTTGCGGTTGATCGACTCGGTCTCGCCGGAGCTGACGCCGAACTGGTCGGGGGCAAACTGGCCGTTGAAGGTGAAGTGCGGCAGAAGCCCTCGGTCAATGGGGCTGGCGGCCGCGCCGATGAAGTTGGCCTTGGGACTGAGGGAGAACTGGTTGTTCAGCTCGCCGATCCAGGATGCGCCGGCGGTGAAGACCAGGTTCGGAGAGAGGACGTTGACGTAGTTGAGAAGATAGCCGCTGCCGAGATTGGGCTGGAGCTTGGTGCTCTGAAGGATGTTGCCTTGCGGAAAGATCCTGCTGCCGTCGATCGCGGTCGACGTGAACGGATTACGCCACTGCGCGTAATGGAGGGATTGCTTGGAGGTGAGATTGTGGTCGACGGTGAAGCCGATTTGATGGTTCACCTGGGGGTAGGCGTTGGGTGCATAGACGCGGTTGCTGCTGCGAGCTCTGTCACCCAGACCCGGATCGGGGTCCGGAATGAAGGGCAGAAGGGTCGCGGAGGCGCGGCTGATGCGTGCCGGATTGATGACATTGAGCCGCCCCTGATACTGAAACTGCCGCCCAGTGAGCGGATCGAAGATGGGGATCAGCTTCCCGTTTGCGTCGAGGAAGTCAGAGAAGTCTCCGGTCTTCTCGATCGCGGTCGGCACGGTGCCGCGCTGAGTGTCGGTCGATTTGGTGCTGGCGAAGTCGAGGACAAGGGCGAAGAAGGTCTTGTCCTTGGCGTTGTAGACGTGGGGGATGGAGAGCGGGCCGCTGACGGTGAAACCGTAGTTGTTCTCGCGGTCGACGGGCGTTTTTGTGTTGAAGTAACCCGTAGCGTCGAAGAACTCGTTGCGAGTGATGTAGAACGCATCGCCGTGGTAGTTGTTGGTGCCGGAGACGGTCTGGTAGGTGACGGCGCCCTGGGCGAGGCCGTACTTGGCGGAGAAGGTGGAGCGCTCCAGACGGAACTCAGAGACAAGCTCAAAAGGCGGGTTGATGAGCTGCGAAAAGCCGGAGGTCTCGGCCTGCGGAGCGGGGATGCCGTTGTAGAGGATCTCCTGCTGGAAGTCGACGCCGCCGTTGATTCGGTGCGAGAAGGTGTCACCCTGAACGCCGGGGGCCAGGAACTGGAGGGTGTCGATCTGCCGGCCGCGGCCGCCGCCGATGGCCACGGGAAGCGCCGCTACGACCGCGGGCTCGATGGTGGTGCCGAGCTCGGGCTGGGTAGTGTTGAGCGAGATGAGATTGGAGGTGACCTCGACGGTCTGGCTGGTTTCACCCGTGGCGAGCCTGATGTCGATGGTGGCCTGGACCGTAACCTCGATGTTGACGTCGTTCTGCACCGTTTTGGTGAAGCCGGGCGCGGTGACGGTGATGGTGTAGCGGCCGGGGACCAGACCGTTAACGGAGTAGGTTCCGGAGGAGCTGGTGACCAGCGTGTTGGCGGTACCCGTGCCGACATTGGTGACGATAACCGTTGCGCCGGGAACGATGGCGCCGGTGGGGTCCGTGACCGTGCCGGTGACACCGCTTGAGGCCTGCGCGAGGCAGACGGAGGCACCGGCAGAGAGCAGGAGGGCGCCTGTCACAGTGAGCCCTACCGGGCGAACTACGGTGGAGAGAGCGAGAATCGCTCTTCTGAGAAGGGGGGATGTCTTCATAAAGCCTCCTGAGGTGCGGCAAGGGAGAGTGCTACGGGGAGATGCAATAGTTTTTGTTGTTAGGCGGCTACCATAGTTTATGGCTCACAGGTCTGTCAACCAGCCCGGGCTATCCCTCGCAATACCATAATTTATCGGGGTTTCGCGCGGCGCAATCAGGGCCGCGCCTCCCCGTTTGGAGTTTCCGTGTTGGAGTGTGAGCCTGCCAGGCGCGCGACCTCCGCGAACTCCGCAGCCGCTTCGCTCGGCTTGCCGAGCCGGCGATAGATGCGGCCAAGCATGAAATGGGGCTGTTCCGCCGCTGGAGCGAGCTCAGCCGCGCGCCGCAGAGGGACAACTGCCTCCGCGTATCGGCCGAGAGCTTCAAACGCCAGCCCCAGCTCCTGATGCGCGAGTGCATTCAATGGACCGGCCTCGACGGCCCTGCGAAGCGGCTCGAGCGCCTCCGGTGCGTTCCGTTGTGCCAGAAGCAGTATCCCGAGATCAAGGAAGGGTTGCGGGTCCTGTACGCCTTGCTGCCGCTGCCACTCGATCGCGGTCTTGTAGGCGAGGATCGCGTCGTTCGGCCGTTGCAGCTTCTCATAGGCCAGCCCCAGGTTGTACTCGGCCCGAATGTCTTGAGGACGGAGGCTGAGGCTGTGTTGAAACGAGGCCATGGAGTCCGACGGATGGTCCTCGTTGTACTGGGTTCGTCCGAGCAGATACCACGCCATGGCATCCTCGGGGGCCTGTGCCGTCGCGCGCAGAAGCCAGCGCTCAGCATCCGCGTAGTCCTTGAACAAAATGTAGTCGGACGCGATAACGGTCAGATCACCCGCGTTTGGCTCCCGCAGACGTGCAGCGGCGGTGTACTCGGCCAACGAATCCGCCGCCCTATGCTCGCGAAAAAGCACGTAGGCCAGAAGGTATCGGGCCTCCGCCGCCGATGGTTGTGCTTGAAGCAGACCGCGCAGCGACGACTCCGCTGCAGGGATCTGTCCCTCCTCAATCAGGCGTCTAGCCCCGGCCAGATCGATGGGCTTTTTAGGCCCAGTCACCTGGCTCCCAAGCAAAGGAGCGAAGACCGCGGACCCGAGCGCGCAGAACAACCAGGCGAGCCCCGCCGAGGCGGCCTGACGAGGCCGCGTGCCGGAGGGATAAGGCTCGCTGTGGCGTGATCCATACATCGACGCCTAGTGTAGCGCCGCGAGCATGTCGCAGCTCGAAGACGCGGTGAGCAGTTTCTCCGCTCACTCCATCGGGCCAAACTTCCGCGCGTACGCCTCCTACGTGAAGACCGGCCAGGGGTGGGACCGAGCTGGATCAAAGCGGCCCCGCCCATCAGGTTGCGGAGATGGCAGTTCGGAAAGTGACCAGCAGATCCTTGAGCCGGGACGGGCGAGTGGTCGGAGGAGAGCTGGTCCATTACCTCTTTAGCGCAGCCGTGGGCGGCTTCTATGGAGGACTTGGCGAGTCCTGGACATGGATCCGGTGGGGCGCCGGAACTCTGTTCGGAACCGGTGTCTTTGTCGCAGCAGACGAGCTTTCACTGCCCGCGTTGCGACTCGGCAACAAGCCGACCGACGAGACGCTGGAGGCGCAGACGCAGCATTGGCTGGCCCACATTGCCTTTGGGATCTCGACGGAACTCGGACGTCGCTTCTTCAGAAGCTTGCTGGAGAACGACTCGGATGCTCGGGAGCACCAGGTCCATACCGTAGAAGCTTCGCTCGGCACAGTGACCGGAGACCCCGATGATCCGCCTGCGGTAAGCTGGACACATCGACCGCAACCCGGCCCGGAGTTCCCTAGAAGAGTCCGGTACCTGGGGCGGGTTCATTGGTCATGAGACGGATCGCGGAACGGCAGCGGGAGACAAGATGCGAATAAAGCGCAGAGATCTGTTGAGATTGCTGGCAAGCGCCGGAAGCGGCTTGGCGCTGAACTCCAAACTGGCTCACGGGCTTGGGCAACGACACCTGGGCAAGCAAGCCTCTGCCCAGAAGAATGAGTCAACCTCGGGGACCACGCCGCCAGCCGCATCTTCGGCCCACATGGCCCAGATCGTCAAGAACAGGGCGCCACTCGCGCCAAACGCCTTCTACACCCTTCCACTGGGCTCCGTGAAGCCGACCGGTTGGCTGCGGAGCCAGATGGAGATTCAGGCAGCGGGCCTGGGCGGGCATCTCGACGAGACTTGGAAGGATGTCGGAAGCACCAGCGGATGGCTCGGCGGCTCTGGAGAATCGTGGGAGCGCGGCCCTTACTTCGTGGATGGTTTACTTCCGCTCGCGTATCTGCTCGACGACGACCGTCTGAAGTCCAAGGCACAGAAGTTTGTTGAATGGACCCTGACGCACCAGGCCGCAAACGGGATGATCGGCCCAGCCAGCAATGACGACTGGTGGCCGCGCATGGTGATGCTGAAGGTCCTGGCGCAATACCAGGAGGTCACGGGAGACCCACGAGTCATTCCGGTCATGTCCCGCTACTTCGAGCACCAGCTGCAGGCGCTTCCAGGCCGGCCGTTGCGCGATTGGGGCAAGTTTCGGTGGCAGGATAATGCCCTCACTGTGATCTGGCTCTATAACCGGACCGGTGACCCGAAGCTGCTGGACCTTGCGCGGCTGCTGCATAGCCAGGGCTTCGACTGGCAGGCTAACTTCGCCGACTTCAAATACACCCAGATGGTTACGCCGGAAGCGATCAAGCTGAACGAGGGCAGGGGACTCGGCGATATCGCGCTCGCAACCCACGGCGTCAACAATGGACAGGCGATCAAGGCTGCGCCGGTCTGGTCGGTCGTCTCCGGGAACGCATCCGACCGCGCAGGCATAGGACAGATGCTCGCAGCGCTCGACAAGTATCACGGCCTTCCGAACGGAATGTTCTCCTGCGACGAGCATTTCGCGGGACGCAATCCTTCCCAGGGATCGGAGCTCTGCACGGTAGTCGAAACGATGTTCTCGCTCGAGCAGTCCCTTGCCATCACCGGCGACGCAGCGCTTGGGGACCGGCTGGAGGTCATCACTTTCAACGCGCTGCCAGGCACCTTTACCGATGACATGTGGGCGCACCAATATAACCAGGAGCCGAATCAGGTCGAGGTCAGCCTCCATCGCAAGCCGTGGACGACCGACGGGCCAGAGTCCAACCTCTATGGTCTGGAGCCAAACTTCGGCTGCTGCACCGCCAACTTTCATCAGGGCTGGCCGAAGTTTGCAGCCAGCCTGTGGATGGGATCTCACGACGACGGTCTAGTAGCCGCGGCCTACTCCCCGTGCGACGTTCACACGACCATCGGCACGACCGCCGTGCACCTGGTCGAGGAGACGGAATACCCCTTCCGGGGAGACGTGCGAATCAAGGTCGATCCAGCAGCGCCGCTGCGCTTCCCCCTGCGGCTCCGCATCCCGGCGTGGGCAGATGGAGCGACGATCCGCGTCAATGGGCAGCCGCAGCAGATCTCCAGCACCACCGGATTTGCGAAGATCGATCGCACCTGGAAGGCGGGAGACTTGGTCGAGTTGCGCTTCCCGATGGTGCCGCGGGTCTCGACCGGCTATCACGAATCCGTATCGATCGACCGGGGCCCGCTGGTCTTCTCGTATCCGATCGGCGAGGATTGGGTGAAGCTGGCGACGCGCGGAATGACCGCGGACTGGCAGGTATTCCCCTCTTCGCCTTGGAACTTCGCGCTGGCCCTCAAGCAGGGCAATGCCCCTGGGCTGGTAGTGGACGAGCTCCCCGTGAGCGTGTCTCCCTTTTCGCTCAGCGAACCACCCGTCAAGCTACAGGCCGTCGCTCGCAAGGTGCCGGCGTGGCGAGCAGTGGACGGCGTCGCGGATCCGGTGCCGCAGAGCCCTGTTTCGAGCGAGGAACCCGAGGAGCGAATCACGCTCGTACCCTATGGAGCCGCCAAGCTGCGCATCACGGCCTTTCCCGTATTGAAGGCGTAGCAGCTTTTGCCCCACGCGTTTGAACCAGCCTCCTAAATCGCTTCCGGCTTCGTCGCTGCAAATCGCAGCCTCACATCGGCGGTCCACTGCCCCGAGCGATCGCAGAGGGTTGGCCGCAGAAGTTCTGTCACTTCGCGGACGACCTCTTCTCTTCTCTCCCCGCGCATATTTGGAGGCGTTCCCAGGTCTGTGACATGCCTCAGTGTCTTCACGGCGAGGGACGGAACTAAGTTGGTGGCGGTTCGCCTGTCCCGTCCGCAAGCAAGAGCAGATTCTCACTCTGCCTTTTGGAAGCAGCAGCCTGCGCGCGGGTGTCGAGCGGCTTGGAGGAGGCGCTCGATTGCGTCCTCAGCAGCATGATAATCATCGATGGCCGCGGTGCGGCCGCGCCTGAGGATGAGAAGGGTTTCCGTTGACCTGAAGCGTGGGTGTGGTGGAGACTTCAGGTGCGAACGGGTGAAGGGTCGCGGACTTATTGGTG
>JAABUK010000511.1_pt1 | contig 80385 bp, 118 predicted proteins | sample 5559141 | NCBI WGS metagenome assembly JAABUK01 (sample SAMN10711869, study PRJNA513367) | rock metagenome | isolation source: Antarctica rocks | place: Antarctica: Victoria Land, Pudding Butte nord | collected 2016-01-03
TCGAGGGACGCACAAAGCCCGTAGAGTTTCGCAGGGCCGCCCATTGACGTTTCATGATTCATGGTGCCACCAGAAGCCTCTGCTTGCACGCTATGGGGTGGAATGAGCAGCTGCGGGCTCAGCATCACAACAATAACGATATTAGACTTAGTCAAGGTAATGTGAAGCTCTGGTAAGCCACACATGTGAGCAGGAAGTTGCAAAGTTATCTCTCAGCATGCTTCCTACAGGCTAAGCCTTATGACATCTGGTGCCCTGCATCATAGTACTATGCCCTGCATCATAGCACTAGTGCACCGTCACAGTGGCAATATTTATAATGCATGTGTCAAATGCGTTTTGGTGGTTCCCAATGCCATGGACATGTATATACACAAAGCAATAAAAAAAACTTGCTGCTGCTGATGTAAACCTGGAGCAACAATTTGCATAAAACTTGGTATCTGACCTAGTCTGAAATAAACATCTGCTGATGCATCAGCATGTTCAAACTGAAGCTATTCAGGACATCAAATGCCACAGCAGCAACTGTGACTGCGAATCGAGCGCCTGAAGCGTGTGAGGCCACTATATGCGGGGCATCAACCATCTTTGCTATGTGTTTCTGCGGGAAGAGTTTGTTTGTACGTCGCACATGACCTGCAAGCCTGAGCTGTGACCCACCACACTAGCCAGCTGAACAGATAGTTCATTTGTGGACGTGCTGTCTGCTGGTAAGCCAGAGTGGTAATTCAAAAACATCGATTGCTGAGCTACTGTTCTAGAGTCATGAGGATCTCTATAGTACCTGGCCTCCTTGCATAGCAGAACTGTATTCAGCGCAGGAAACATGTCTACTATGTTGGCAACACCTTGCTCAGTGATGTCATTGCAGTCTACAAGGTATAAAGTGGACACAGATGGTTGCTTCTGCACTGATTCTCCAGTGAAATCCATTGATTTACCAATGACCAGGGTAGTCAGGTATGGCATTGGCAGCAGATGCGTCCAGTATGTCAATTTTTGGTCTGGCGGCATACGCCAGAGGCTGAGGAACGTGATCCTTGCTTGACCACTGGACAGCGCTTCCATTGCCCTACAACCCATTTGGCCACAATCTTGCAACTCCAGCCTCAAAGACTGTGGCGTCTTCAACTTGCCCACTATCCTTGCATCGCTTTCTGTCATAGTTTCGACCCTGACACTGAGCACCGTCAGTGCTGATGCCTTGTTGAGTGCAGCATAGGTGTCAAGAGACCAGGAGCCGCTGGCCAGTGTAACACTTCTCAAGGTTGCCTGGTTGCTCAGAATGACACTGGCACATGATACATCAGGTCGCTGGCATTGCAATGCAAGGTGGCGCAGCTGACTAAGCTTTGCCAGCTGTGCAAAACAGGGATAATATGTCAAGCTGATCTCCAACGTCAAGTGAAGCTTCCTGAGGCCGCCAAACTGTTCAATGCAGCAGAGCACGCGAGGCAGTACTGGTGTTGAATACCGAAACCAGAGCGGGTCAGGATTTTCCCGCACACATAATGTCTGCAGTGACTGATTGGCTTGCTGCAAATTTGAGTAATTCAGGCTCACATAGCTGCCCCTGGAGGATGGTCTCGGCCCGACAATGCTGGCTGACAAGGCCGGCACAGGATGGAGTTCCAGCTTGTGCAGAACTGGTGCAAGCTCTTTCAAATACAAATACCCAAATGAATGTCGGACTGATGGATCGTTGGCTATGCTGACTCGTGTCACAATGCCTTGTGCACCAAGTTGCAGGGCTGCTTGACAGATTCCTTTAGCTGTAGTAGCGTCCAGATTGACCCATGTCAGGTCTAGTGTTACTGCCAGCTTGCAATTTGCTCCCTCATAACCCTGTGCACAAGCCAAGATGTTATCAGCTGCTTAAGCAGACCTGAGACTTGATGCAAGTGTCCTTGATTTGACATTCTTACCTGATCTGCAAGACCTTGGAGGAACTTCATGCAAGCTGTAGGGACTAGCGGCTGGTGCGGTTGTATGATGAAGCATGCATTTGGGTACTGGTGGGAACGCTGCTGAGCAGTCTGGAACAGCTGTCCAACTCCAGCCCAGTGGCCAGCGTTTTGCTCTGCACTTATCACAAGCTGTGCCTTTGTAAAGGACCTGATGGCTACAGCCCAGGAGCTTGCCAAGCCACGAAGTTGCCAGCAGAACTCCTCGCTGCTCCCGTTTAGGACCATGTGGAGAACTTCTGTAGGTAAGTCGTTCCAGCCCTGCACTGCGCAACCTCGTCTGTCATCTCGAGACAGCGAAAGCTGACAGCAGATCTCTAAGGAACGTAAAAGTCCAGTCGTACCTTATACGCCGACATGTCTATAGGCACTACAGACAAGGATCCAAGACGCTAGGCAACAGTGGTGTCAGGCAGAAGCGTGCACAACGCAAATCTCTCTACGTGAAGCCGGCTTGCGATTTGTGCACATTGTGCCTTTCTGTTTTCGTCGTCAGACGGTTGTTGATCTGGTCACGATTATACAGGCTGTAATGCATGTCGGGTGACGTCGGATTGCCCAAAGCTACAGGCCTGGGGAACGCATTGCTCGATGCAGCTTCTCGTGCACACCAGATGATTTGTAAGTCCGATGGCTTCGCAGGCAGGCACAGACGCCTGGCCCTATGACCTGCCCTATGACTCATGCCTTGCCTGTTGTGTGTGTGTGACTACTAGTGTTACATCGAGCGCCGTGTGCCAGACCTTATACTCCGTGTTTGTTCAGCAGTAAATCGGAGGGTGTCACGGCTCCGGTGCAAGCAGGAAACATTGCGCCAATTCTGCAGCTACGCTCTAATACACCTCGCCACAAGTGTACACACCCGAGCGTCTGAAGCGCTTGCATGCACAGCGCGGGCTCTTCTTGCCTTTGCACCAAGGCAGCAAACCATGTGTCTAGTTTTCGAGCCCGAAGAGCCAAGCCAAGGGTGCTGGTCAGCTGTAGTTCAAGATGTGCAGGACGCACAAAAAGCCTTGCCGCTGCAGCGCTGCTGTCTTCCTTGGGTTTCTATGTCACAGCACAGACTGCATTACCCGTCTATGCCAACTCAGCCAATGTCAGGTACCGGTTGCTCAGACCAGCTGTAACTACTGAATCCTTGATGGTCAGGACTGGGCTGACCAATTCTGGCACTGCAGGGTCCAACCTGAGCATACAGTGTCTGTCAGACGTGCATTGCTTGAAGACTTGTTGATGAAGAAGATGGGCACCAGGTGAGCCCTCATCTTTGTTGCCTGCAAGCAGATCACCTCTGTAGCGAAGTTGACGATGAAACTGACAACCTGCTAATGCATGAGGCTCATGTGTGCGCGTGTGTCCATCACTTGCCTGCAAAGTGGAGATCCCCAACATCTTCTTCTGCCTTGAGTAGGTTGAAGTCGTTGTCGGATGATGACTTGATGCTCGTCCTGGAGCAAGTGCATGGCGGCACATTCCCACTGTCCTTGACAGCGCCCAGCTTGCGTAGATCTGATGACAACACCACCCTCAGTGCTCCTTCCAGCAGCCCATCTTCTAACTCCAGCAATACATCACCCACTCAAGACCCACTGACAGACAGACAAGCCTCCCACGGCCTTGCATCCTCAAGCTCTGGATCAGCTGCACAAGATGACAAACCTATGCCTGCGGCACAGTCCACATCTGCGCCTGTGACTGGTGCAAAGCTTTCAGATGCACCTGTGGGACAGCAAGCACAGGATGCTGTTGATAAGCTGCCTGGCTTGGACGAAAGGTTGCAGCAGGCAAAGGGCATTGCTGGCAAGCTGCCAGACGTGTCTCGCATACAGCAGGAGGCAAAGGCAGCTGCTGATGCCTTGCCTGACGCTTGGCAGCAGCAGACTTTCCGCCTGCAGGCCTTCACCAGACCTCTCATGCAGCGCCTGCAGGGTGCGCCCCTCTTCTTCCTGCCTGAATGGCTCACACAAGTAGTGCAAGTATATTGCTTGTCTCCTTCATGCACATCAGGCGTGTCTCATCTCGCATCTGCCAAACAGAAACCTATCAGGGAGTTGTCCACATACAGAGCTCTGACAAGCTTTCATGTTAGTTTCACATGATGCAAGACTGTTGTGAGGCTGACTGAATGGCTGTTGCAGGTTCTCCAAGCACGCCACAGGCCAGCAAGCCAGCACTTCAGGCCCAGCAGCCAGAAGCAAGAGCTGCACAATCTTCACCTGGCAGCAGCTCACTGTCAGGGCAGCAGCCACCGTCAAGCCAGGAGCCAAGCACCAGCCAGCAACAAACTGCTGATGACACTCTGCAGCAAGACGCACCTAGCGAAGGCACAGCATCGCCAGCTGAGGTTGAGCAGGAGGCAGAGTCAAGCAATGCTGGTGGGCAAGAGGTTTCTGCTGCGGAGTTGAAGAGCAGAGAAGCAGCGTCAGATGGCAGCAAGGCAGCTGCCGGTGAAACACCTGCACCTGCTCCAAGGGCAACTGGGCTCACAAGGGAGGGGTATGCTGAGGAGGGAAGTGACAGGCTGCCCTTTGATAGAAAGGAGGGCAGTGGAAGGCAGCCCCATGATAGAAAGGAGGGCAGTGAAAGGCAGCCCCTTGATAGAAAGGAGGGCAGTGAAAGGCAGCCCTTTGGCAGTAAGGAGCAGCAAGGTGTCACAGATGAGGATGAAGATGCAACCAACAGGATGTTGCAGTCAGCAGGTAGAGGCAAACTGCATCTGCTGGCACAGATTACAATTTTGATACGCCGGTGGTCATGCGTTAGTTGCTGATGAGGCACTCTGAACAGTTGGCATGCCAAGAATCTCTATACATTGCAATGTTACATGGATGATCCGGGGTTGATTTTATCAGGCACATGTTTGCTTCAACCTGTACCATAACAACCAACGGGCTCTCCAATTGATCGGCAAGATGAGTCATCCTTAGATCATCCTGAGCCAATCTGTCATATGCATTGTTACTCAGCATCAGCTTGCGATGAGTAGCTTCTACAAATGCTGCTTGCTGATGATGCTGTAGGTGTGGCATTGCCATCATCAGCCAGTAGTCCAAACACATCTGCTGGAGGGTCAGCAGCCCAGCCTGCCCAAGTTGGCAGCAGGAGTGACCCTACAGTGGCATCATACCTTGGTAAGTCATGTGCCGATCCCTCTTGATATGGTCAGAAAGGTTGCACCAAATGGCATGACTGGACAAAGTTGAGTGACACGGGACAGATGCTGTGTGCACAGAGTACATTTGGAAGGAGACTGGGTATAAAGAAACTGCACTAGATGTGCTTGATGTCAACGGAGTTTACATGAGAGAAGCAGTGGGTTGAGGATTTGCTTGGTACAGGTGCTATCTGGAGGCGCACCTTACCACAGCTGCTGTTTCTGGCATCAGTAACCACATTTAGCACCCTGGTGGTGGGCTTTGCACAGAACACAGCTGCAAGGCTCAAGCGGCCGCCGGTTGCACAGTCGGCACAAATCTTTACCAAAGCAGCTGATGATGCCAGTCAGAGTGGCAACATTCTGACAGGCTTGGCAGCTGCAAATCAGGCTGTATGGATGAGACTGTCGGACCTGGTGGGCAGGAGTAAAACAGGCGCAAGCGAGTCTACAGAGGGTGCGAGTCAAGAGTCTGTACCACAGCTGCCTTCTGGACAATCAGCTGCTGGCTTGTTGCCTGACAGAGGCCCACAGCATCAACAGCATACCAACGGCAAAGGTGCATGGGCTAGCAATGGGCAACTCCCAATGCTAGATGAGTGGGGAAGGGCAGTTGTTCAGTTTCAAGCCCCAGAGCATGTGAGCAGTCAAGACCGGACACTCCAAGCAGACCACTCTGCTGAACAGAGCGCAGGGTCTGGTCCTGGACCCATACTTTGGGTGCGCAATGGCCCTGAAGAGCAGTCAGGCATTGACCAGGTTGCCAATGCTGCTGACCAAAAAATACTTTGGCGTCGGGGCCATGCTGATGATCAGAGTAGTACTGGAAAGGCTCCTACTGAGGCTGTTGTTGTGCCAGTCAGATTGAGACGCTCACGCTTGCATAGGCATGATGTCAGTGTTGAAAGTCTTTTGGACAATGTAGAGTAGATAAGTGTTGTAGTAGCTACAGATCTATATGTTGTTCTGGTGTATGTCAGTCAGTGTTGATTGAGTGTGCGAGCCAATGAAAGTTAAGTAGATGTGAACTCGCAATTTTGGTACCTGCAGATAGAAATAGAACATACATGTACAAACAGGACTCAGTTGCAAGCTGCCTGCTAAATGCAATTTTGGTCGAGAACGACTTCAGTATGAATGGCAGTATGAAGGGAGGTGTCGTAGCTGTCTGCTGTGGTGCACAAGACCCACTTGCAGCTGTCTGTATTGCATTGCTGACATATCAAACCGGGGGGGGAAGGTAAGGTTATGTATTGTAAGCAGCTTGACCTCAGGCAAAGTTCATTCCAGATCATTGGCCAGGCAGTCAGCCTACAACTTTTGTTACTGCACATCAGCCAGCTCAGGTAGTACCATCCGGTACCTCATGAAAGTCCCAGGGTCCGGGGTCAGATGTGTGAAACGCAGTGAGTATGTACAGTTGACTGTAACTCGCTGTGCCGAGCAGAGGTATCTGTTGGAAGAACAGCTCTCATTGAAAACGGTTCAAAGCAGTTTGCAAAGAAGTGAGAGTTGCAGCGACTTTCCCAGGGATGAATGCTGGTCACAGGAATGCAGCCCAGTCCAACAGCTTAAGCTTAGCTACAAACCAGAAGGCTACTGGTCAGACCAGCACTCAAGAGCCATTGCTCAACATATGTCCTCAAAACACCATCAGAGTGTATAATGCCGCACAAACACTTTGTCGCAAGTGCAGGATTGGCGCTTGCAGATTACAAATTCAAGAGGAAGGCATGGGGCAGGGTCAAGATTCCTGTTGCGATGACCGTTTGAAGCCAAGATTGAGGCGTTTCATGGCTGCTAGGCCGCCTGCCATGCCTTCTTTCACACGCTCACTGGCAGTTGCTGTTGCAGCAGTAGCCCGAGCTGCTGCATCATTGGCACCAAATCTGCGCAGACATCAACAAACTTGGTCTGTGAAACATGTACTAATAACCACTAGCCACCTCAAATACTGCTTTGAAGTAGAATCGCAGCACACAAGCTACAGCACAGCCAGTGTATCTCCCACCATTTTATGCTTTGACAGCCAGGAGCAGCAAGCATGACTCGACAGCACTGTGTGACAGTTGTGCTTTATCCAGATCTGTGCAAACATAGATTGGTAACAGTGAGAGTGTGTGTGTGTGCACCACACCTGAACCTGGTAGCCAGCTCTTGGGTTTGCGTGGAGGCACGCAGTTGCTCTTCAGTGGGGTCTAGCCTGCTGGGGGATGCAGTGGAGACAGAACCTGGCCCTGATGCTGGCAGAGTGGTGGTGGGAGCAGGTCGGGGCGCAGCAGAGGCAGCAGGTGGCGCTGCAGGGCGGGCTCCTATCCCTGCAAGCCACATTTGACATGTAATCATAATAATAATGATGATGATGATGATGATAAAAATATATATAGTAACAGTAATAATAACAATAACATCGCTTTCCAGCTCATGATGAGCTAGGTACGTGCAGGACATTTGACATGTGACTTCTGTCAAGCTATGCTTCTGTTAAGCTTTGTGATCACCCTACTGTCCCCAGGTGTTCCTGAGTTTAGATTACTGTATGGATGGCATTTCTGCATTAAAGTAGACGTTTTGGGATTGAGAAGAGCTGAAACATCTCTGCAATGTAGAAAAGCGCTTCTATTGTCCCCAGGTGTTTCTGAGTTCAGACTTCTTGTGTATGCATGAGATTTCTATAATAATAAAGACGTTTCAGGATTGACAAGAGCCATTGCTCTGAATACAGCGGTGGCTTGCGTCATGTCCACCTGATGACAACCCAATTTTTCAGTGGTTGATCGGTCAATGAGCGAATGATGCTCAGCGTAACCTAGAAACCTAGCCTGATCTACATGAGCAGAGGATCTGTCAAGACAATGATTAGACCACAGCCAGGCAGATGAGTGAAAAGAAGATAAGGAGCGAGCAGAGTCTAGCCCTCCGACTCTGTCTCTGCGTTGTTGTTCTTGCGCATATGACCAAGGTCTAGAAAGGCATACCAGCTGTGGCAGGGGGTTGCTGTGTTGGGGGGCGGGGGAACTGCACTGGGGCTGGGGCTGGGCGGCCCACCCTCTTGTTGAAGGCATCAATGCACTGCTGCTGCTCTGATCGCTTCATTGCCTGCAGTGCAGCAGAAGTTACATACATAATTCTCAGCACAACACACATACAGGATACTCAGCACAGCTTGCATACAGGCTACTGCATGTATCCCAGTACAGAACAGTGGGTGCGTTCACTGGTCTGGACTTGGCATGGCTTTGGCCATGGCGCTGAACACAATGCATACACAAATTGGTGTAGCGCAGAAATGAGATTGCAAAATCCAGGACACATCTGTCACTTGCTGATATTTGTCAAGGAGTGGATGATGAATGCGTGCTTCCCTGCAAGTGTCCTGACAGAGTCTACTGAGTTGGGAGTGACCTGCTGTCGCATCACTCTAATGCAGCAAGTTATCATTACAAGTGGCCAGCAAAAGACTGCAGTCTCGTGCTGCCACAGCAACAACCTTGCTGATCACTACACTCAAAAGGGTCAGGGGCACAAACAGCAGATTGCGCCCTACATTCAATGCATGCATATAAGTACACTGCATGTCATGCTCCAAAGCTCAATGCAGACAAGCCAGAGTGGACACAAAGCACACCTTCAGGTCAATGATGCGTTGGTAGTCAGGCAGGGTGCCAGAGGGCATGAGGGTGAAGAAGTTGTCGGCTAGGGTGTCAGGGCGGCTGCCCACCACCTTGAGCAGGGCCTCAGCTCGCCCCAGTTCCCTGGTGATCCAGCTGGAGAAACCTGCTGGCCCAGCCTGTCCCTCCTCACCCTTGCTCTTGCCTGCATCACCGTATCATAGCTTGTGGACCACTCGCTGACTTGAAAGGTGAACTGCATCATCGTACTCAACTTATGCTGACTTGAAAGGTGAACTGCATGACCGTACTCAAAACTTGCTGCTTTGAAATGTGAAGTGCATGGCCATACTCAGCTTTTGCTAAATTGAAAGGCAAACTGCATCACCATACTCAACTTTTGCTACTTTGAAAGGTGATCTGCATTGCCATACTCAACTTTTGCTGACTTGAAAGGTGAACTGCATCACCATACTTAACTTCTGCTGACTTGACAGGTGAACTGCATCACCATACTCAACACTTGCTGAGCTTGAGAGAGCTTGATGTTCCAGCTTTCTTTTTTTGCTGCTTCTTGAGTTGATGGTATTGTAGAGGCCACTTACTACACAGGGGTGGGGCAAAGGGAGGGCAAGCAGGGGGGGGAGGGGGGGTATACCTGCAGCAGGCAGGTCCAGCAGGAGGCCCTTGATGGCTTGGGTGTCCAGTAGCAGCTGCTGGCTGCCAGCCTCACCAATCTTGCGACACCTGTACACCAGCTGTCTACAGTTACTCACTGCTCTCTCTGTGTTCATCATGTCTTTTCTAATTTTCCCACGTGGCTTTATGTTACTTTCACAAAAAAATCAGGACATTCCAAGACAGTGTTTCTGCATCTTCATCTGATCTGGTGTTTGATCATGGTCAAGATATGGCAGGTGTTGCATGTGGCATCGCAGAATGTAGTCCACCAAAAGAAGAAGTCAAAAGCATCCTGGAAGCAGGAAAGGCATTATGGATTGAGCCAAGCAGGTTTGCTGTGGAATCTCAGTGAGCACCTCTCCAGAAGCCAGCATACCTGAAGATGTACTCGTAGAATCGTGGAGTGAATGAGTTGGCCAGCTTGTCACAGAAGAAGCGGAAGTAATTGCCGTTCAGGGAAGCCCCAATTTTGGGCCCTATCTGCCCTAGAACCTTGCTGAAGACATTCACAAACTCGCTCTGATCTCCCACCTGTAATCATAGGCAGTGGAGCAATACTAAGCAATAAGCAATGCTGCACTGCTTTTGGTGATGAAGCCCACCAGATCAGATACACAGCATTGTACAGCATCACGGCTACTGACAGAGGCAAAGGCACAAATATCCTATTTGTCATGCATGCTGGCACTTTCAGCTTGAAATGTAGTAGAAGCAAGCCTGGGCTGGCATTTGATTGGTTGCCAAGTGAACCAGGTGGGGACAGAAGCCGATCAGTTGGGGACAGAAGCCAACCAGTTGGGACCAAAAAGCTCTGCATATGAGCATGATCTATCACCACCATCAGACAACCAGCAAGAAAGTGTGCTGAGTGAGAAGCTTACTGTTTCCAGGGTTGCCCAAGGCACGCGTGTCATCTGCTGCAGTGCTGTGTCAAGGCGTGTCTCTACAGCCAGTATCAGCACTGTCAAGCATGCTGTGGTGACTGCCTGGAACTGGTCCTCTTCCTCACTCACATCCACCTGCACATTGTGGACGGGATGATGAGATAACTTTACCGTGTGGTACTGCAACATGTGCATAATGTCAAACTATCTTAACTCCTGCAGCCAACTCTGCAGAAACATAGGCCAGGGTAAGTCTGGATGAAAGCATATGCCAGTTGGAACTTGCATTCAAGTTGATGCCCTCTTACAGTTGGGCAAAAGTGACTGCAAAGGCGCTTAGGAACAGTGTGAATGAAGCAACGCCTGCTGATCACCACATGTTCTCTGCTTAATTCTGCTCAGGCAACACCGTCCACAACATGCAGACAGCAGCTGTGCAGCATCATGCAAGTCGAGTAGTACATCCTGAGCAACAGCAACAGCAACGTCAAGATGTGCATGTGCTGGCATAAGCACACACCTGTTCTCCATAAGGTGGGTCCAACATTTTAGCCACGCTCCTCCCCAAGGAACCCACGATCTCATTGCAGTACTCTGCAGTGCTGACAATGGTGCACACGATAGGGATGTCATCATCAGGCATCTTGATCTGCCAGTCGCTTGTCCCTGCTGAGGCTGTGGCGTTGACTGACCCAGAGGCGGTCTTGGGCAGCCGTGCTATCAGCTTACCAGAGTAGGCACGCAGTACCCTCTGCAGGGTGATGAAACTGGTGAGAGTGGCAACTTGATTGCTGCAAAAACTTGTCTTAGTGTGATTAGACTTGGCTGTTGCTGCTATGTGGGGCTTTGTCAAGCTCTGCAGCTCTTGTGCAGGAGCCACACTTTTCAAGCAGGGCTGCAAGCTCTTGGGCAGGAGACAAGCATTTCTAGCAAGAGCTACAAGCTTACAGCAGTGCGTGTCATGCAAGTGGCTTCAAGCATCCACAGCAAGCTTGACTGGTGCAGTGCAGTGAAGTCAATTGGGCTGGCACAGTACCTGGAAGGCGTTGCAGAGCTGCAGCATAGCAGCGCCGGTGCTGACAAATTTGCTGCAGCGTGTCAGGCTGCGTTTGATGACAGCAAAGAGCTCGCTGCTGGACTTGAGGACGTTGGTCTGCTGGGCATCCTCCATGGGTTGCCACGTCTCCTCCCTTACCAGCACGTCCATGGTCTCCCGCAGCTGCTTCTCCTCAGCATCCACATACACACTGTACACATATTACAAAGTTCAGCATCCACATACACACTGAACACATATAACCAAGGTTCAGCATCTACATACACGCTGTACACATATAAGAAAAATTGAGCATCCACATGTGCGCTGACCACATGGAACAAAGTCCAGCATGGTGTTTGATGGCAAAGTGTAACATAACATCCTCTGCCTTTCAACTTTTGCCAGGAATTTGCGAAGGGAGCGGGGGGGGCAGCATCTCCCCCCTTATGGGCTGTAGCTTCCCAGGTAGGCAGCACACAAAGCAGCAGTAGCAAATGCCGCCTTGCCTGAGGTGCTTGGTGAAGACAGAAGAGATGCTGCCTTGGAAGGCCGTCCTGACTGCCTGGCCTTGGGCAGCCAGGGCAGTAGCAGCTGGGTCACCTGCCGCTGCTGACCCCTTGCTGCCTCGCTGCTTCTCCTTGAACATGCGCTCATAGCGTTCCCTGACAGCACTGGCAGGGCTGGCATCATCTGCTGCCATGCCATCCATTGGGTCCTCTTCCTGTGGATATGATTCGATTCGATTCGACATGTTTAATTTCCTGGGGGGCAACTGGGACCCAACAGACCAAAAACCCAGTTCAGTGAATTCTGAGAATGCTGAGTTCGAATGAAAGAAGTCATTCAATGCCGTTTTGGGCCACATACATAAGGCAGTTTAGGTGTGTAAGTGTGGGTGCAAGAATGCCCTGCGGGAAAACAGCCAGAAACACAGAATGCACAAACAGCTTCTTGCAGGGCCTCACATGCATAATGTGGACACAGAATGTGAGGGATGAGACCAGTTTTGGCTTGTGCAATGAGGACAGACAGCTGGGCTAACTTCTGGGTACATGCTACAAGGTGGCAGTCATGCAGACTTGCAGAGGCTGCCAGGACCCAAGCTTGATTTGCATAGCCATGCAATACTTGTTCGTACCTGCTACACAACATGCACCTAACCCACAGGACTAGCTTACACTTTGCAATGGACAACAATCACTGTAGGATTGCGCATCATCATGGGGCGTACCTCATGTTCTGTGTCTTCAGAAGTGGACCCACCAAAGCGACGGGCCATTTCAGCTTCAAAGTCATTTGTAGACTTGACAGCCAGAAGTAGTGCTTCTACATTGTTGGCCAGCTCTGCCATTCTGCTGTCTAGCATCTCTGCTACTTGGCCCTTAGTCACCTGTACAAGATACAATTTGACTTCACATGCAGCACAAAAAGCCGTACACAACACACCCTCTACGACCGCAGGGGCTTAGTGAGGTCTGGCTACATCTTTTCAGGCAAGCAGGAGCACTGTGCTGCTTGACTGGGATGGGCTCCAGCAAAGTTGGGTGAGCACTGGAAGTCACCCAACAATGCAACAATGCAACAATGGACAGATTAACATGGAGAGCGCGTCGTGATGCAGTGATGATAATTGCAAAGGGCTGTCATCGTTCATGGTTGTGAAGTGGACAGGCAGACAACACATGTGTATAGTGGATGCAGCATGGCTGACCTGGCAGAACATGAGACACAGCAGCTGGGGCACCCGCCAGGCCTCAGGAAAGATGGCCCATACTTCTTCTCTAGCCCTCAGGCGCTTGCGCAGCCAATTATACCTCCTCTCTGCATGTCGACATGCTTGTTGCGCATGAACTCTATGCAGACAATACTGATGCAGACAATGCTGATGCAGATGAAGCTGATGCAGGTGAAGCTGATGTGCATTGCCATCTACACTTAGCAACTGTGAGCTGAAAACAATTAGGAAACGATAGCAGCTTGGCAGCTACAGGACTGCTGCACTGGGCACTTCCCTGACACCTGCTATACTGGTTTGAAGGCAAGTCAGGGCAGAGTGTGGTGCTGACTGTGCTCACCAACTCTGTCAAGTTGCGCTGTGTCCCCAACAGGAGCAAAGATCTGGCTGTAGACTCCCATCTCCTTTTTACACACATAGTCAACAAGCTCATCTCGCGCCTGCATGCCAGATACAGGCAGTTGGCTCACATTGTTGACAGCATACACTACATAGCAGGCTGTCGAGCACGGCTGCTAGTGCTTCTGCAGAGTGTCTTGCAGCACATGCACATGTAAATGACTGCAGGACTCACAACAGGAGACATGTGCTGCATCAACTGACACCATGACCAATGGTGCATACAAGAAGTGAACAAAGTGAATGCCACTGCTGTACACCATCAGCCGAAAATAGTCTATGTGCTGGAGGCAGAAACAGACCTTGTATCCTAAAGCATCAGTGACAAGGCAACAGGCTTTGAGCCGCTCCAGTAGCAATGGATTGGTGGACTCCTCTCCGGTACCCAGCAGCTCAAACTCCCGCATGACATTCATCTGCAGGCTTTTCTGCAGAGTGGAGACTCTGCCGCCCAGCTCTGCCACCTTGGGGATCTGTGCAAAGGACTGGAAGTGTAGGGAGAGCTGCTGCACTGCCTCCAGCAAATGAGCGGCCTCTGAGTACTCCTGCCGCTCCACAGCACGCTGCAGCTGATCTGCACATGCACTGCAGCGTTAGAGGTGATGCATCTCAGTCATGTGGAAATACGCAACAACATGCGCAATGACTGAAGTGTATCTGTGGTGACAGGCAAGATGAAGGATTAAAGTGCGCCTGTAGAAATGTACCAAACAACCAAGCCAAAATTATGGTGAAGACTTGCAGGAAAGTGTTGAGTCCATGTGAGCGATCTTGTACTTGCAGTCACACTCTGCTCTGAGTAATCGTAAGCAGGTTTCTGATGTGTATTGCATAGTACGACAGATGGCAGCTTACCAACTGCATTGATGAGCATTGCAAGCCGTCTGAGAGCAGTGATTGTGTACGTGAGATGCTTCTTGGCATAGTCAAGCTTTTTAATGTCCCTGCAAATCTCTTGTACCATCACCTCGCTCTGCTCTGCCTTGCGCCGGATCTCATTGATCTTACCAAAGAGCTCTTGAATCTCCATTTTGGATTTATCCAAGTCTTGCCTGTGCATAATCACAGGTGTCAGTGTTTTGTTGCAGTTCATGAATGTTGTGTCATCACCATGCAAAGCGAATGCTCTATTGGAAGGCATTTGATGATGTGATGCATAAATGCTACTGTTGGTCATGTGAAGCAGCAACATCAAGCATTCAAGTTCACCGGTCATTTGGAGCATTGTCAAGTTTGTAGAAAAGTAGAAGCAACAAACTTAACAACTCACTTGGCGCGTGTACCAGAGCTGCTTTGCTGCCTAACAGCTCCCAGGATTTCTGTGTCTACACGGCGAATCTGTGCAACACAGCATGCTTTTGCATGAAAGCCTGTGCTGTGACTTGACATAATACTGAATGTGATGTGACCATGCAAGATTTTGGTGCGCAATGCTGCCACTGCTTACTCTGTGCTTGAGACTCCCAATGAGAGGGTCTAGCCCTGCCAAGCTTTGCTCTGCAAAAAGCATTTGCTTGAGTCCAGCAAAATAACAAGCGCTGTGCAAAATTGATTGCCATTTGACCGACATCCTGGCATCAGACATTGTGTCATGACGAACTGTTTAATGGCACTGTGCACGCCCACAAGAAGGTGGTCAACAGATGCATGCACACCTGAAGGGAACATATCATTGATGTACCGCAGCGGGTCAAAATCGTCTTTGTCAAATGCATCCACGGAACTCTCGACTATCGTGCCAGACTTCGTGGCCTGCATGCTGGCCGCAAGTGGGCTCCGACCTTCTTCAAGGCTGACAGACATGTTCTGCGATCACTCCGCTACGGGGATCGAGACTGATCGCAGATGTCTTGTGACATTGCAGATTCAGCTGCTGATGAGCAAACGTCCTCAACAGTCTCCTCAAGGCAAGGTGATGGTCAGAGGAACGGCACTGAATGCGTTTTGACGATCTGTCAGGTGATACGCTCACACACGATTCGGTCGGCCAGCGTAGAAAGTTTTCCCACGATACGAAGCTCTCTGCAAGTTGTAGACTGGATTCAACTTGTCGGAGTCGTAGAGCCGCGCAAGTCATGCAACAAGCAGCTTAACACAATTTTGACTGTGATGACTCAATGGTGGGGAAGATGAAGATGCGCGGCGAGTGGAATTTCTGCACCCCCGTCGCTTGTTCCGCTCGGGCCAACAGCTCTTCTCAATCCTCAGCTGACTTCAGAGATTCACCTAAGTTTGTACTGCTTTGTGTAACAAACTTGGTGGTAGCAGTGCGAACATATTTGCGTCATCTTTAGATACAGTGCAGATCGCTTCGTTGACCTTGCATGCACGCTCTATCAACACCGAGATCATTGAGCCTGGTGCATCGCCTCTTTGTTAGAAGCGAACACTCTTGCATTCGGTTGCAGTTATCACACGGATCGCAAGTCAAGTGCCGCCGTGCTGCTTTCAGTCACCTGTCTCGGCCCGTTCATCGTCGTCAGGTGTTGCAAAACGCTTCATTAGGCTTTCTGACAAGCTGGCTACCCTTCTCCAAAATGAGCGCTAAAGCCCAGTTTCACCCCGAGCAAAAGTGGTGGCGGTCAGACACAGTTGCCGTGGTCACAGGAGGTGTGCCATCACTTGATCACGCCCGAACACGTCTCCATTCCTGCGAGGTGCCAGTGCATGCGGGCACATCACGCAAGGCAATTTGTGATTACGAAACGTCATGCTAACTATGCATTTCCTGCAGCCAACAAGGGCATAGGCTATGGTATTGCAAAACTTCTGGCCGAGCAAGGCCTGACCACTGTTGTTGCTGCAAGGAATGGTCAGCATGCTCTGTTTGCTTGCTAGGACAGACTTTGAGAGCACGACAAGTTGCAACTTTTTCTCTCTGTGGTGCAGAGGAACTCGGCAGAAAGGCTGTGCATAACCTGCAGGAGTCCACAGGTACTGCAGTGGTTCTGTGTATCCACGCTGTACATTGTTTACAGTGTTGTTACCTACGCACAAATAGCATGTGCTGCATGTGTATGTTACACGCATTGTTGCAACACAGAACAACCTGCAGGATCCAAATCAGTGCACTTTTTGAGGCTGGACATTACAGATGAGTCATCCGTGAAGCATTTTGCTGCGTCCCTTGAAGCGGAGTTTGGTGGAGTGACTATTGTGGTCAACAATGCAGGTAGACTACAGTGGTAACCCCACTTGACAGAGATCTTAAGTTTCTGCACTGCGTAGCTCTCTCAGTGCCCACGCTATGTCACACGTTGATGATGCTGGTATTATTTGCTGCCTACAGGCTTTGCCCACAAAGGTGACATTTTTGGTGCTGATGAGGCAGCCGTCACAATCGGGGTGAACTACAGAGGCACTAGGTCTGTTTGTGAGGCTGTGCAGCCATTGCTCACTCAGAACGCTCGCATTGTCAATGTGAGCAGCCGCAGTGGGCTTTTCAAAATCCTCAAGTCTGATAGTTTGAGACAGAAGGTGGAGGCACTATCGAGCACACAGGCTCTTGATGAGTTGGCAGATGATTTTGTCACGGCAATCAAGAATGACAAGTAAGATTGCAGGCAATGCTTATGCTATGCTGCTACATTGGTGCCCACATTGCCGAAAGCATAATCAAAAGCAGATTTTTGTTTGTCAAGTTCAAGCACATATGTTAACACAGTACTGCCACACGGCACCATTTCTTTCCGCTGCACAGCAGCGGCATACTCAACACTATAACAGCGCCGGCATATGAATGACACCTGGATGCTCTTGCCCTCAGTTGCCTGTCCATTGTACTGTTGAGCAGCTGCATCAGCATTTGCAGGGTGCTGTCAACATGCTCATTTGAGACATTCTGGCAATGGCTGATGTCTTGACAAGTGCATGGCATTGTCTACTACTTCATTTGTCATTTGGGTTGTCTTATGATGTGTCATTTGATTTGTATGTCTGATGTGTCATTTGAGTTGTATGCCTGATGTGTCATTGGGTTGTCTGTCTGATGTGTCATTTGGGTTGTATGTGGCATCATCTGCAGGCTTGGGTCTTCAGGTTGGCCAAAGAGCATGTACGGCGTCTCCAAGCTGTTGGAAACCAGCTACACCAGGATCCTTGCCGAGCAGCTCAAGTCTGCCGGGGTGATGGTGAACGCATGCTGCCCTGGGTATGTGGACACTGACATGACATCCCACAAAGGTGTCAAGACACTTGAAGAAGGAGCAGACACACCAGTTTGGCTGGCGTTGACGCCGCCTGGTGGGCCAAGTGGCAAACTCTTTGCTGAGCGCAAGCAGATACCCTTTTGATGCATCACTGGCGTTGTCAATGCTAGCGACACGGGAGAGTTTGTTGACGCCTGCAGGCCCAACATGTTCTATTGCCATTTTTGTGGCAGTCTTTCAACAAACAATGACAGTTGCATCAAAAACAACATATAGTTTCAAGGCAAACTCTGTACACTAATTGATGGCTTGCTGCTTGTTCATGCATGTCCAGCAAGCAGGCAAGATGGTGTATGTGCTTGAGACAGAGCTAGCTTGACCACAGCCTAATTCTTTCGCAGTGACACACTATCATATTTCCACACTAGTATCCTACGTAGCTTTATTGTTTTGAAAGACGTGATTCAGACTATTAGTGCAGACTTTGTCTGCTCATCAGTCGGTGCCATTGAAATACCATATTTGTCATTGGCCACATGTGTAATATGCACAAATTCAACAAATTTGTGAATAATAACAACAACAACAACGCTTTCCAGCTCATGATGAGCTAGGTGCGTGCGGGACAAGTCTTGTCTTTCCAAAGCAGTCTGTCTTGCGCATCTCTATACGGTCTACCAATCCGACGGGTTTGACAATCATGCAAAGCAACATCATTGAAACTAGACCTAAGGTTTACTTGTGGTTGAATGCATTTCGCAGCCTAACCCAACTTTGCATGCCTACCGGTATATCTGACACGTCTCTGTCATTAGGCTTTTCACCTCTGCAAACCAGTCCTTTTTGGGGAACTGTGTGTGAGATCCAAACTACCAAGGGAGCTGCGGTTGTACAACATGTACACAGATCCATTGCAATTTTGATATGCTCAGCTACAGCCTTCTTGCATGTCTATGCTAGTGCTACAATATAGGTAGGTAGGTTGCTGATAAGAGACCAGTGAGAGCATGGGATGCTCCCTTCAAGAGTTGATTGTCAGTCAATGATAAAAAAGCGGGTGCAAGTCACATGACACAAGTATCAGAACAAAATCAAAAGGAGCTATCACCATAGAATGCAATCAGGCATACTGCTCAGGAATTGCATCCTTGGGAACGTGTACATAACATCCAATCTACCAAGGATAATGCTCAGGAGGGGCTTCCTAGCTAGCTCAAAAAGATGTCTCATGACAATCAGAAAAGAGCTCAATCCCGCACACAATTCATGTGTTGATCATGATGTAGATTTGACAAACTGCATTGCAGGACCACTGCAGCTGCGGATTGTATTGCTATGTCTCCCTGACCAGTTGCGACAAGGCCGAAGCATCTGGAGTGACCGCCTCTTATTGACATGAAGTTGCTGCTCCACAAATTGAACAGCTGACTCTGCAGCCAAAGTAAGAGTCTTGTCAGCGAAACAGGATACAGCGGCATTGTGTCAAGAAAAACAGCTTATTCAACTTAGCAGTGTGCATCAAGCAAACATGCAGGCCCATAGAGGCGTCCAAATTTGGAAGTGCAGAGTTGAGAAATGGGACCTGCATGTATACCTGAGGGTTGACCAGACAGGCCAGAGTTTAGCACTTGAACAGTTATTGGCCCCGCTTGTTTTTGCATCAATTGCTGCCTCTTGCGCTTGAGTCTTGTAGCTGGTTGCTGAGGCAATTCTGCTGTACTTGGTGCATGAGTTGCTGCTCCGGGCCTGCACATAAAGCACAATTGGCACTGTTAAGTGCTGGCTTTGCCAGGTGGTTGAAAAGCTAATATGCCTGAAATCGCACACAAAAGCAGACCATGTCAGCACATATGATAAGCTTGCTACCGGGACAATAAGCAAGTTGGCTTACGTAGATGTCAAAGCTTCAATTACTTCGTCTGGCAGAGCGTCCTGGTCAACATCAGCTTTGTGCTCCGAGGTTGTGGGAGCTGCTTCTGAGATAGTTTCACCCTCGCTGCCCCGCCTTCTCTTGTGTCTAGAATTGAGGTGCTGTAAGTGCTCAGCTTGACTAGCTCGTTCCTGTTTACGACGCACTGTGGCCTGACGCTTGCCAACTGACAAGGCCACCTCTTCGGGAGCCTCGTCGTCAGAGCCCGACGGATATGAAGGCTTCTGCATGTTGCTTAAAAGGATCGTGTGCGTATCAGGTAAAGCCGGGCGGCACGCAGGGAAGCGTCCGTCAAACTTGGTGGCGATTGCTGCACGCTGTTCGGCAGTTACTCGGCACTTGACTCACCCGCTACCGCCTAATACGTGGAGATTAGGTACTATTTACCATGGAGTGTTGTGAGCGCTGCCAGATATGCTTGGCATAGCAAGTTACAGCCGCATAAACAGGCACACACATGTTACATACAAGCGCACACACGCACGTACAGACTGTGCAGCATACGAGTGATCCTGTGTTTTTGGCTGCGAGCCTTGGGGGGCAGAGGTATCTTGGTTGCTGAGTAATCCTGTTTGCGCAAAAGTTTGTCAAGTGAAAGTCAGGTGCATGTCAAAGATTTCTTACAAATTTCAGAAGAAAGCTGAACAAGACTGTAGACAGTTATGTTTTGAGCTCACTCTAGCAATACCATGCCACACTGCCACAGAAAAAGGTCCATACAGCACTTCCTGATATCTTGATCGATTATGAAACTGGGCCATTGTAGTCTGCTGCTCGAAAGCAGTCAGCGGATTGGCATCCCAAAAATGGTAAAAACCTTGTTGACAGCCAACCCTACGCAAGGTCAGAACTGAAATGGTGTGCAACATACGATGTATTGATACATCCAGGGAGTTTCAAATTGCTGAAGACTGTGAGCCACTGCCTTTATTGGCAGTGTGCATGATCAAATCCGGCTCACAAGAATCTTAAAGCAAACATACGATTTAAGAGCAAACAATACTACTGAGCAATGCTGTAAATGGGCAAAGCAGTCAGACACTAAAGCAGCCATATAATTCAGTGCTGACTTGTCCACACTGCATGGAAAGGACACTGCTGCAGAGGTGATAGCTTAGTATCCTCCACGGCCTCCACCACCACGGCCACCACCGTAGCTGCCTCCACCACCATATCCTCCTCCACCACCGTATCCACCCTGGTCGTATCCTCCTCCACCACCACGTCGGCCTCCTCCACCACCATATGATCCTCCACCACCGTATGATCCTCCACCACCACGGCCTCCGCCTCCACCAAAGCCACCTCCTCCACCGCCAAAGTCACTGCGGGGAGCTCCCTGTACAAATAGGGACACATCAATTTTGCACGCTTGAGTAGGAATTGCAAGATGATACCAGTGTGACATGTGTCACCTTGTGAACAGTGCCAGATTGTCTAGGACACTATGTCAACTTTTGAACAGTGCCAGATTGTCTAGGACACTATGTCAACTTTGGAACAGTGCCAGATTGTCTAGGACACTGTGTCAACTTTTGCAGCGTCAAATTGTCTAAGACACAAAAGCAGATACAGTTCAGACAGAAGATAGTGGGTGCTCAGAACAACTGTGTGAACACAATTTGGAAGCGTCTGAACAAAATCATAGTATCTCAACAGCACAAAAGCAAATGCAATTCTGGAAAATAATTGTGGGTACTCAAAACAACTGTGTGTGAACACAACTAGCAAGCGTCTGAACAGACAGTGTCTCAGCAGCACATAGTGAACTTTCTGCTGATAACTGCCATAAATACTTGTACTTTGCTCTAATCCTGTCAACAGTTTCAGCAACAAACGTAACAGCCGAATGACTCGAGCTCTGTTTTCTGTGTCAAGCAGATAACTTCGAAAATTCTGACCTGAGGTGGGGCGCCGGCAGGCCCAGTCACTTGGACAGCCTTCGTTCGGCCGTCATCGCCAGACTCTACGTAGAACTCGACTGGCTCTCCCTCAGCCAGACTTCTGAAACCCTCAGTGATGATGCTGGTCTGCAAATAACCACCAGGTAAGCTCTGACGGGTGACTACGTTCGGCTAGACCGTGGTGACCTTAAACGACAGTACGGAACAGCTGAATGCATGCTGTGTATGTCAGCGTAAGTACCTGGTGAACAAACAAGTCCTCTCCACCAGAGTCAGGGGTGATGAAGCCGAAGCCCTTTGTGGAGTTGAACCTGACAAGCAAAACAGATGTCAAGGTTGAACACAACAGCGGTAGCCATGAAAGCAGGACCCACGCGTGCTGAAGCAACTGTACGACGTCAGTAAAGCTTAAAAACGAAGACAGAGTGGCAGCACGAGCAGTACCACTTGACAGTTCCAGTTGCCTTGTTGTCACCCATGGCGAAGATCCTTGGTGCAACGAAGCTGCGCACAGGTGCACTTACACGAAGGGCTGGTGCGTTAAGCTTAAGGAAAGCAGTTCTTCCGAGCAGCGAGGCGGCCGGTCTGAAGTTCAGAAGGGTGTTCATGTGGGTGATGCAAAATAGAGTGGACGCAAACCTCTGCACGAGATATCCTTGGCGACCAGAGGGTCCAGGAGGGCGGCGTTTATATTCCGTAAAACCTGATCGGGTTCCCGTGGTCATCTCAACAAGTCATCTGACAGACTGGCAATTCAGGGCATGGGTTCACAGCACCTGATGATGATGACGAAGACGCGCTGGTCGGGATTGTAACCCGGCATGTAATAGTCAATCTCGAGCCTTTCAGACTACAGCCAAGGGATCACTCGAGGTTATGGCAAGTAAGATCAAGAACACATGCCGACTACGATCAGCATAAATCTCTCCGCCTTCGGTATGACAGCTTTATGACGTGCATGATGTATCAGGTAAAGACCTCACGGCCGCACATAAAGCGCAAAGAGCGCGCCTCGCGGCTGAGAGGCAAGTCTTACTGCAACAACAGTCAGAGATCGTTCAAGCGAAAAGCAAACTCGCAACCCAACCGGTTTGTCCCCTGGAAGCACACTCACTAGCTGCGAAGTAGCCTACATAGAGCTTGTAAGCGTTGTGTTGGTAACGGCAAGCAGTGTGCTGCAGGCAGCTGCCCTGAAAATTGCTACTCCTGCCAAAGAGTCACGTGACAAACTTGTTGCTCGTCTAAGAGATGAGCAAGCAAGTCAGGCCGCACGGCTGGAAGCTCTGAAACAGGTACCAGGCTGGTCGCCAGGACATTGCCTGGCTCATGCACAGTTGAACGTGGGAATTGAACTTTTGTAGTCTCTGGCGCTCAGCCAATATACTGCAGCATGCATTGCATCAACAGGCTACGCGAGCATGGGTACCTTGGTAAACATTTGACTGGTGTGTAATCTCAGGCTAGACAGCAAGTGCCAGTTGCAACAGACCCTGCCGCTGCACCTGCAGCAGCACAGCCTGTTGCAGCTGCTGCTGGCCCAGCAATCCATGCAAGGAGGCTTGGAACTGTGGCTGCCCCACCTGCTGTGACAGCACCTCGGGAGCAACTGCCCTATGCTGAGCAGGATGATGACTTTGTAGAGTTTGCAAAAAGCTTACAGCGCTTTCCTGGCGGTGAGGGTTTACCATAGCTACATATCTGCATGATCACAGGGTCAAGCTGTGATACTGATCATCAAGGCATAGATCCAACACCAAAGCAACAATGCTCAACGTCTGCAGGTCATCAGGCTTGTAGTGCACAGCTGCTTGGCATGTCTCAGCTCATCCTAGCTTCGAATAGTATTTCTGCATATGTTGACACTTGACCTGCTCAACACAAGGTCCCTGCATTGACTATAGAGAGTCTATGTGTCACCCCACAGCTCAGTTAGACAAATTCAAGAGGGTACGCTCTGTCATGGCCTTATAGCTCAGTAGCTTTCTTGAAATATCATGTGCCTTCTATGGGTCACTTCTTGCATGGGCATGGCAAGCCATGTCTGTCTGTGGTGTGTGCTGAGTGAGGTGTAATTGCGGAGTGGGATCAGCTACAGCTCAGATGCTGGCCTGCTTCTGTGCAGATAACCTGGCTGGCTTTTCAGAGGACAACCTGCCAGGTCAGCCACTAACAAGTCAGACTGCACCCCTCTTGCCTTGGGACCCAGGATCCTCATCTCCCCACCAGCCTGCCGGCCAGCTACCCTCCAATGATGAAGAAAGATTCAGTCTCCCACGCAGAAGAGGGGCCACCTTTGAGCCTGAGCCACCTGAGAGAAGAAGAAGGCCAGCTAGGCTGCCGTCACAAGATGATGAGGAGGAAGATGAGAAGCTCACATCTGAGGTTCAATTCAGGAGATCTATACCAGATGCCTCTGCACTGAGGGGCGCAAATCTGATGGATCCTGTTACATCCAGAAGACCTCAGCCTAGAGGTGCAACTGGGGCAAATCAGAGGCTGCCGAATGCACCTGGGCTGCAACAGGGCATAGGGCAGGGCCCTGTGAAGCGTCCTGCAGCAAAAGCCCTGCAGCCCACTTCTGGTGGCACCACGTCAATGGCAAGCCAGCTCAAGGTTCAATACTGCTGCTGCTCAGCCTGCTCAGCTTCGTCTCTGTTTACACATACCACGGGAGCTTTTGACTGCATGTACTGCTGTTAGGTCTGGCATGATGCAGCATTGTGCAACTGTTGCACACTGTATGCTGTTTGCTGCGCACGAGTTGCTTTCACCAGTAGCTTGGGACTATGCCTGAGTATGCTAATTACTGTCTGCACTCTATCATGTCTCTTGGAAGCTTCATCGCCAATCAGCACTAAACCATCACAGCTCCAGCAGGGGTTCTGCTGCGTCAGATGTATGTCACCAAGGCTTGTGCCAGCAGCCCCATGCGCCTTCCACCTTCCTCAGTTTGCTGCCCAATCATCTGTGTGCTTCAACACTGTGCCTGTTGAGTCTCATGCCAAGCACGCCATTCATGACATCGTGCCTTGCGTGGTGAATGCAGCAACAACACCATTCAAGCCACAGCCAAGACAATGTTGGATAGTCCAGCATTCATGCAGGAGCTAACATGACCTGCAGGCCCTAGGAGACTTGCTGAATCAGGGCCGTTCGGCACAGCCTTCAGATGTGCAGTCTCAGGCAGACGAGTTGGTGCCAGCAAATGCCACTGTCACCAGCCGAACCATGGCTGCCTCCAGGAGAGGCTCAGCAGTCATGCCTGCCAACTCTGTCAAGCCTGCAGTGTCTCGACGCGGCTCCCTTGCTGCAGCTGCTGCAGTGGATCCTGAGCTGGATCCTGAGGTGAAAAACATCTGCACAATGTAGAAAAGCGTTTTGACTGTCCCCAGGCGTTTCTGAGTTTAGAATTCCGGTGTAGGGATGACAATCTGAATTAATGTAGAGGTTTTGGGATTGAAAAGAGCACAAAGCATTCATGCTCTTCATGCACTCAACACTGTGCTTGTCAACCTGCATGCATTGCTGGGTACCTGCACAGGGCGCCCTGTATTTGACATACTGCTGGTGGGTGTCATTGACAGCCATTCCCGACAATGGCCTGGTCTTGGCAATGATGGTGTTGTGAGGACAGCTAGCAATACACTTCATGCTCAGCACAAACCAGAGCTGCCTTCATGTCAAGCTAGTCCAGTCATGTGCTCATGCAGCTTTGTGCAAACAGCAACTGTGATGTGCTGCAACTGACATGATAGACAATGTCACATCTCAAGCCCTTCACACCATGTCAAAACGCTTGCTTTGTGTGGCCTTTTTGAGGCTTGTCGCAAGCAAGCCTTGCCGTGCATGTAACAGGAGCAGGAGATGCAAAGCCTGCATGATGCACATGTGAAGGAGATGACCAAGCTGCGGTATGAACTGGAGCAGGCACGCACTGCAGGTCAGCATTCATGCTGACTTGGCCATGACGCTGTGCTGTGTGTGTGTGTGTGTGTGTGTGTGTGTGTGTGTGTGTGTGTGTGTGTGTGTGTGTGTGTGTGTGTGTGTGTGTGTGTGTGTGTGTGTGCAGCAGCAGTTCTTGCATATCTGGCATTCACATCCCTGGGTCATATGAGTCTTTGGCGAAATTGCCTACATTGTTGAGAAATGCACACAGCTTCAACAGCTGCAAGTCGCTCTTTGCTCGTCCTTGGCTTGCATGCATGACCAGGCATGTCATGATGTGATGTGAATACACAAGACAGCATGGTAGAGAATGCACCATGTGATGCGAGCTGCAAGGTGGTTATGTCTGGCAGTATACAAACAGGCACAGTCACAGAATGCTGATCCACAGTTGATGGTATTCCTGCTGCAGCTGAGCTGGCAGAGATGCGCAACAAGATCCGACTGCTTCAGGGTGAGGCTCCTGCAGGCCTCACAGAAGCCCCAGGAGGGCCCCTGCCAGATGGGGCCCTCCAGGACAGCCCTGCCAGTTCCCAGACTGGACAGGAGAATGAAGAGGACCAGTCTTCGTTGTCTCCTCAGCGTCGCAGAATCAGGTTTTGTGCTGGTCTGGCTTCTCTTTCATGCTGCTGCCTGCTGTGAGTATCCAAGATAGGGCATCACTCCCTTGTGTATACATACCTGATCCCTGCAGAAGACATGTGATGAATATCCTTTGGAGGCATGCTGCAACAGTATTTGGTAGGCATATGCGAAGAACTGCCACATGACATAATGGCTTTGAACCCTTGGCTGTGAGGTCATTTTAGCACTCTTGTCCTCTGACGGCTGCTGCATCTGTTTCCAGCAGGGGTTAAGAACACATGCGCCTTGAATCATCAACTGACTGTCTTTTGCTTTGCAGGCCTCAAGAGCCAGATGACGAGGAGCAACGGCAGGTTCAGGACACACGCAGCAAGTATCGCAGGCGGCTCAGCAGCGACTCAGAGAGTGACGCCAAGTCACGCCGCAGCCGCAGTGGCAAGCTGAGGAAGACGAAGGGCAGAGCTGGCAGGGAAGATGATGCGCCTGATGACGTGCTCCCTGCAGGTGAGCGTGTGGTAGACAAACCTGTAGCAGGTGGTAGACTAACCTGCAGCATGTGGTAGACTAACCTGCAGCATTGACATGTGGCTGACCCAGATGAGAGTGCGCTCCTGAGTCAACAGTCACATCCACTCAGGAGTGTTTCCTAGAGTAAGCTCACTGGATAAAACGTAACTGTACAGGTTACAGACAAGGCATGCAGTCTGCATTCCATTGGCTGCAGCCAGGCTAGGCATGTCAATGAGGTGCAGGTAGTGGCCACAGCCGAGACCCAAGGAGGTGGCCACTGCCACTGCAGCTGCTGAAGAAGCCTTGCATTTCTGACACATCGCACAGCATCTTGCACGCCTGTACACAGTCTTACACACGATCGTAACAACAATCAAGACCTGGGTTAGTCAACAGACATCAGGTGCGTGTGAGGCAAGTCAGCTCCCTCCAGACAGGCTTGCTCACAGCATCGCGAATGTGGCGCTTCAACTTGTGAACACCAGACAGCACATCATTGTTCCAAACAGTCCTGAAGCTTTTCCTGTTGCTCGCGCAGGGGAAGAAGGAGCAGCAGGGCAGGATGCAGTCCAAGTAGCTGACATTGAGGCCTACAAGGTGAAGGATCTGTGGTTGGAGCTAGAGGTGATGAGCCCAGTCAGCAGTGCAGGCAGCTACAGTGTAGCTGTTGTTCTGTATGATGGGGGTGAGCCAGTGCAAGCGGCAGGCGGCCCTGCAGGCGTCAAAGCCCAGAGCCAGTTCAAGGTAAGAAAAGACTACGCCTTTCCGCATCAATTTAGTGAGAAGCCAAGTGTTATACCAGGCTGCCCAGGAGTTCAAGGTATGCCAATGCTGCAGCAGCATCATCACGGTGTGCCTGGCTCCTGGTGTGCAAGAGTGGTCCATCTCTTTGTTGTCAGCTGATGACAGCACGTAGCTGGGACGCAAAGGGGGAGCCGACCTCAATGCTGTCCCTTTCATTGTTAAGCTGTGCTTTGTAAGCGCTCAGCTTGGCCATGCTGCTTGCTCAATCAATGCTTCAAGTCGTAAGACAGCTCCTTTTGATCTGATGTGTCTCATGACACTATGCCTGCCTTGCCTGCAGCTGTACATTCATTAGTATGCACCTGGCCGCAACCAGCTGATAGTTTCATGCAGGATGTTGGCACTTATGAAGATGAAGGACAGGTGAAGTGGAGGCAGCAGCTGTGTCTGAGTCATGTCCGGCTGCGCAGCACCAGTGTGGCCGTTCTGGAGGTTCATTACAGACCACCCCCAGTAGAAGGTGCTCAAGAAGCTGCTCAGGAAGCTGGGGCATCTGAAGTGATCGCATGGGCCTACACAAAGATTGTACAGGTGTGCAGCATTGCCACAGAATTGTTACCTGGACATTTGCAGATGGGTGGTGCTGTCTTGCACGCTATGCATGGACTTGGCAATAAGGAGCAGGGCGTCTCACAGAGGCTGGTTTTGAGGCCTGTCAGGCAGTTTTATGCCTGATCAAGAGGCATGTCAGGCAGTTTTATGCCTGATCAAGACTGCCAAAACAGCAGTACATGTGAACTTTGCGTACTTGATACGCCAATCGTTGTGTCCAAAGTTGAACATCAAGGGACTTTGTACAATAGCTTTAAAACACGCCGCTTCTTGTTTACAAAGCAAGTGAATGTCATTTGCAATCTCAGCTTGCATCTGACTGCTGCTGTCTCACGCATGGCACAGTCAGGTGGTGTGTGTGCATGACACAGCTTCACTTGCCAAATAACACAAACATACAAAAGACTGTACTACTACATGAAGATTCTGTGATGTTGGCATCAATGGCTTTTTTTGCAATGGAATTAGGCCTATTACCAGCAAGCACAGCTGACAGTCACACAGTGCGCATGTTATCTTACCTAGGCTTGTCTTACCCGGGCTTGTCTTACCCAGGCTTGTCGTACCTAGGCTTGTCTTATCTAGGCTTGTCTTACCTAGGCTTGTCTGTGTTGCTGTAGGCAGGAGAGGTGGTGACAGGGCTACAGAGCGTGCCTGTTTATAAGCTGCCTCTCATGTTGTCAGCTCCTCGCAAGTTCAGTTGGGAGAATGCCTTCATTGACTTCTCCATGGCAGACCATGACACGCAGGCTGCAGCAGCAGCTAACGCCAAGGAAGCTGCCATGGCAGCTGCTGCTGCTGAAAGCGCTTCAGGTACAGGAACGCAATACATCAGCAAGCACAGCCACCCACCTCTTGATCAATGTGGGCAGCAAAAGTCTACAGCTTGTTTTCCAGCCTTCTCGCCCTGTGACGGCACACAAGAAGCAGCAACATATTGCAAGCCATGTGTACTAAGACGAACCAGCATCGACCTCAATTCCTTTGCAAGCATAAACACATCCACAGCTGACCTATACGTTCATGAATGTGCTAAAAGCTTCCTACAAGTGGACTGATGGCAGCTGACAAGGCACAGCCAAGCAATTTCAGCCTGACAATCATGATCTTGGAAGCTCATGGTCAGCATTCACTTCCAGCAGGGAGTGAAGAAAACAAGGAAAAAAGGGGAAAAAGGAAAAAAAACCTGACTACACCTTTTGGCATTAATTAAGTGAGAAGCCATATTATATTATACAGAGCTGCCCAGGCCAGCAGGGAGTTATGTTGTTAGTGAGGATGCAAGGCATGGTACAGGTTTGGGCATCAAGGGTGTGCCGGCACCTAAGCCCAAGCCAGCCGAGGATGTACCTGGGGTGCCCACAGCTGCCTGGGCACGGGTCAAGAGGGGGGTCCCTGCCTCTGACCCTTTCAAGCCTGGGGTGGGCTTCATGCTCATGGTGGATGGCGCCAGATTCCTGCCAGGTACAGCATACACTCACAATACCATATGAAAAACCAATGTCTGTTGGAACAGCTTTTCGAGCACCACAAAAGGCTGCTTGCATTTTCTGGAGCAAACCCCTTATGTATGAAGCACTATGACTGTGACATGTACCTGCTGCCCTTGCGTCATGATGATGGCATGAACTCCCTGCTTGTCATCTGATGGTGGTAAGAACTCTATGCTTGTCATTTGATGATGGTAAGATCACTATGCTTGTCATCCGATGATGGTAAGAATCCTATGCTTGTCATATGATGACGCTCTCATGCACTCCCCAGGCAATGTGACGGTGAGCAAGGTGGTGGGGTCGGTGTGGTCCTATGACAGGCAGCTGCTGTGTTCCCCATTTGAGGCTCTGTGCAGTCTGGATGGAGACACACTGGCACCTACCTACAACTGTCAGGTGGGCTCATGCTTGCTTGATTGTCTCTGTACATCACACCCTGATCAAGCAAAACACCGTCTCGATGAGGAGCTGAAACAATTCAAAATCTTATCAATGGTTTCTTGTTTTGCTTTTGATTTTGTGTGCACAGCTTCAGGGTCCTGACTACGTCTGTAAGCTCTAGAAAGCTTGTGTGTATCTGTGACATCAAGTACAGCAGTACAGATGGAGCAAGTCTTTGTGCAGCAGAGCTTGTACAGTCAAGCTGGATGAGTGTGAACCCTCAAGATGATTGGGTGTGCAATTTTGGGCAGACCAAGCATCGAGCAAAGCAAGCACCTGGGAACAAGTGGGAGGGCAGCACCACACTGATGCAGTTGCTGCAGGGGCATGGCCATGGCACTTGCGAGCTGACTGTTTGTAGAAAGCTGCCTGTGTCTCCTAAAATCTCGCTTTTCATTCTTTCCTGAGAAAACTCAGCAATCTCACCCAAGCGCGGCTGCATTCTTGTGAGGGGGTGGATTTGGGCAGCAGCAGGTGTGCATGTGCGGCATGCAGGTGGTGCTGGGTGCAGGAGCAGAGCAGTTCAATGACCCAACAGCCACACTGCTTCTCCAGATAGACTGCATCGAGCGGGACAGCCTTGAGCTGCGCAGTGTGGGGTATGCAGTCATACCCCTCTTTGTGGACCCCAGGGAAGAAGCTCAGCCCCGCCGCAAGAACTTGCTGGACTACATCCTCAATCAGGTGGGCATGCTTGCATTCTTTTGTTTTGCATATTCTGGTTGATAGTAATCGTAATAACAGTAACAATAATAATAATAATAATAACAATCACGATAACAATAATAATATTGATACTAACAATGATAACAAAAAACATATTCTGGTTGTGTGTGTACTGTTTATGGGTGTCTGGCTTTCAGACTGAGTGTGCTCTGCATGCTTTGCAGTCGTATGCCTGCTGATCTGACAGCTGCAAGTTGTGAACATAGGCCCTTGGCCTGACAGTGTTGAGAATGAACAGTTCATGCATGACGGGTCATGCATGGAAGTCATCTGCAGCATTCATCAGCAAGATTGCTCTTGGCACCAGTAGAGTCTTTGTGGTGTTGCACCGACAGCACAGACTTTGCACACAGCCAGAAGATTAACGCACACAGGCTCTCACATTTTTTTGTTGTAGGGATGCTGTGGTTCCAACATCTGTACATGCAGACTCAGTCTGTTGTTTTGCACATCACGCATGCCTTATGTTACAGTACATCATGCTACAGTATGATACCAATGATGAGTAACAGTCGATACCTGCAGGGCAGTTGGCAGATTCCCCTCCACATGACAGGGCCCAGCAGGGAGGACCCCACATTTCATGGGGCTAGCCTGAAGGAGGCCCCCAGGGTCACCTGTTCCTCCCTGCTCATCCGCATACTGAGTATGGGTGCAGCTAGGGCTGCCCTGCGCCGCAAAACCCCAGCATATGCTGATAGGTGAGGCCAGCATGGTCCCCCGTATACTTACTTGAGCTGCTTTCTTGAAATAGCGTTGCTACACGGCCTCTGTGCTTGTTGCATGGAGTCAGTCCAAATGGAACCAAACTAGGACCGTCATGTTGCTGATGAACTAAGCATGTGCACATCACTCATGCCATTCACTGCTTCAGACACTCCACACGCTCTGCAAGCTATGCTGCACCAATGGCACACCAGTTTGAAATGACACACAGTCAAAGCGTACAAAGCGTCATTCGGTTGAATCCCAGGGCCTATGACTCCAGCTTGGATTTCCCAACAGCCACAGAGAGGCATGTCTACCCTACAGTACTGGAGAGGCCCCCTCTGCCCATGCGTACAGCCATCCGGCCTCTGCTGCCTGCATCTGCCTTTACGCCCCGTCTTAAACCCCCTGGCATCGGCAGTGGCAAACTGCGCTCTGTGCCTAGTGGGTGCGCAGTCTGCCCACCTGTACTTGCCTTGCATTTACCATGTTGTCGTTTACAACCAGTTTGCAGTCTCTTGCGCATGTTTGCTGCTTGCGTGGAAAGCCGCTGTGCCAGTAGTATTGTCTCTTCCATGCACTGCTGTGCCTTCTGAAGAGTGGATGCCTTGCTCTTTCAGAAAGTTAGGCTGTCAGATACATGTCAGCACTGCTTTCAGCTGACCCAGCACAACTGGCTAGCACACATCTGCTCCTGACATGCTGTGCTGAGCTGCACAAGGGCAAGGCATGACAAGGCAAAAACAAACAGCCAACCAATCAGCAGCACATGAGTTGTACTCTGAGCCCACATGCAGCTATGATGTGTGCCTTTTGCATGAACACACTTCACTGAGCATCTCAAAGCATGTAGCATCAGCCACAGGATGCTCTGCATGACAGCCTCACGTGACCATCTGCATGCTCAAGTGGTACAAACACTGTGCTAGCGTGTTGCAGACTACCAGCTGCTGGCTTAGCCAAGGAGGGCAGTGCCCTGATACGTGCCCTGTCAGGCTTGCCTAAGCTAGGCCGGTGGGGCAAGAACAGGGAAGTCCGTGTCCTGCAGCCTGTTCTGGAGACCACGCAGGTAATGCTGCAAACAGCACAACACACTGCTGTCATTGCTTGACACAACAAGAATCAAGAGTACACAACAAGAGCGAAGAGAACACAAGCACACCATGGCACCTGCATGGAGGATGTCGATGTTGAGGCTAGGCCAATTCTGTCGATGCAGCAGCCGCTTGTACATGCGCCATGAGACTTCTGCATGCTTGTTGAGCTGCTTACAACACAAAGGTGGCACAATCTGATGTCAGCTTCAGTGCATCTAGTGCAGTTGCACCCTATTGCAACAGGCGTTGCTGTGTGCTGTCCAGGAAGAGGAAGTGGGTGGGGATGGTGAGGAGGTGCCAGCTGCTGCACCTGTTGAGGAGGCACCCCTGATGAGCGATGCTGACATGACGCAGCTCATGCGGGTATGTTGCATGGCCTTCAGATTCATAGCAAGCGAGCCAGCACAACTCTTGATTGCTGAGTTGTTTGCTTGATCGACAGATTGTTCATGGGTTTACTGATGAGTGATTCTGTCCTATGATAAGATAATAAGATTATTGAGATTATGATTAGATGATGAGTGTCATGATCACTTTGCTTGGTTGGCAGGCCATGTTGTTCATGAACATGTCAGCCGGCAAGTGCTGGCATGACAGCTGAGCTGTGTCTGTATCTTGATTGACTGTGATGCAGACCAAATGACTCAGCCCACACTTGTGAGAGCCTATATGCCTAGCTGAGTTTGATGAGTGAGGCTGCATCGTTCTGCATGTGTAAAGCTGCGGAGAGTTGGCTGGCACAATTTGACTCAGACATGGCAATCAGGCTCAGCTGACATTGTACCTTCCAACCCAGCACAGCTCAGATGCCACATGACTCAGTTGTGAGTCCATGCCAGAGCCAACGCTCACACCATCAGGGCTCGCATCTGCGAACATCACCAAACCTGCAATGAGCAGGTCGAGGCAGTCATTGCATAGCTGAGATGAAAAGAAAAGTTTACGCTTTTCAGCAATCTGGTGGCTTGAACCAGGCGTGATCCTGATGAATCATCACTTTGTTGAGTCATCACTATTGCTGAGATGATCATAGTATGTAGGACAAGCTGCGAAGACCAGAGCTTTGGAATGATGTGCCATTGGACTACAACAGGGCCTGGCCATACAACAAGCGCTTGGGCTTCCATGTGGCCATTGATGCAGCTGCTAGGCTGCCCCGCAACCTGCCAGTTGCTGCAGTCTTCTCTCTATCACCACCAGGTTAAAAGCATTACTTACGCAGACAATACTGCCAAGAATGTGACACAAAAAAAGTTTTCAGCGGTTTTTCTTCAAATTTGCAGCTGAATAGTGCATGCCTTGGTTTTGGCTTAGACAGTGGGAGCACCTCTTCTTGGTGTTGCAATGCTTACACACATGAACGCAGCTAGTTTGTGAGCAGTCACTGCACAGGCTACCTGCCAACACATGGCAATACTGTTGCTGTCCACATGTCACATTGTTACTCCTCATGGGCCTTGCTACAACATCACAGAGTTCTTCTGTGATGCCAGCTGGCATTTGCAACATTTTCCAAGCACACATGCCTATTGTGACCTGGGACTGAATGCGTTCTGTGGTGTTGCAGGGTCTTTTTACTCAGACTTGCCCCAGGTCGAGTCTGTTGGGGTGACCCTGCAGTATGACATGGGTGCCCCCCTGCACTCTCCCATATGGCTTGATGGCTACCAGTTTTTCCAGGTCTCTTCTGATGCTGGCTTGTTATGCAATGAGCCAGTTCATTGTTGAACAGCTGTTGACTATACTACATTCAATCATTCATGCTTGCAAACTGTCAAATCTGTCAAGTTTGTCAAATGGCCTTCACCATTGTCGAGTTGACAGCTTGTCAAGTGGACTCTGGAACAGGGTTGTCAAACGGACGAATTATCACTTGGGTTCTGGAATAGGGTTGTTAAGCTGGACAAGTTGTCAGTTGGGTCTGGAACAGGGTTGTCAATCTGACATGTCAGATCGAATTTGTGATTGTTGTTCAGGACGTGGGGTATGATAGCGCTCTGAGCCTGATCATAGACATACGCACAGTCATTCCTGGCAGCGGCACAACAGCCCCTGTGGGCTGGGCTGCCCTGCCCTTGTTCCAGACCGGCCCTGGCAGGTACATGGCCTCTGGCTACTACCACCTGCCAATCTTCAAGGTATGCTGATCTGCGCAAGTCTTGTGCTGTTATCTCTTGCATTTGGCTGCAATGCAGTTCTTCTGTGTTGTGCCAGTGATGCACCACCTGTTCTCAGAGCTCTCTGCAATGCATTTCCTACTGTGCAGTGTATGTCATTGGTGCACCAGGCTGTTCTCAGAGCTGAGTGCACACCTTGGAAGCCTGCAAGGTCGTGCAATGTGGTTAGCATGTGTGAGAGAGCAAGGCGTACAACAACAAGATGCTGCTTGTAGATGTCATTGCCTCTTGGCTGCCCTGGAGAGACAAGTCTTGCACCTGCACGCACCTAGCTCATCATGAGCTGGAAAGCCTTAGGATGAATATTGGTACTGCTGTTACTATCATTCATTGCTTCTTGGCCCTGATGGGTAGCTTGATGACAAAAGAGGACCCTGACATGCTTGTTCAGTCCACTCCAACTTTGCCTGCTGTGTGCAACATTTGAAGAATAAGGCACTCAAGGGGTGCAGCAGCGGTGTTTTTGGACATGGCAGTGTTGCGTTGATGCTGTAGGGGCTGCCATCAAGATTGCTGCTGGATGAGATGGCAGCTGCTAAAGATGTAGACACGGCCCTCATAGCTGCCCTTAAGGTCAACCCCTCTGCTTTGCCCTCCCTCTGCAAGTCTGTTTGATCCAGCAATTCTGATATAGTCACGTATTTTTTGACTGGAAAATGATCACAAAGGAAAAAAGCCTTCTTTTTGTCATGGGCTTTCGCATGCAAAGTCAAGTTTTTCCTTCTTTCGTTCCCCTGAGACCTTTGCAGACCTTTGCTCTGCTCAATTGCTTGCTTTGCATGTTGCTTGATCTGTTGCCTGGTGCCATGCTATGTTACTAACACTATTGACTTGGTATGCCGCTGGCTTTTTGGTCTCTGTGCTTGCTGGTTTGGTATTTGATCTGCTGACTGGCTCTCAGCATGTCATGAGACCCAATGCAAGACCGTCCTGCACTGTCTGAGACAGCATTGCTTGCTAGCCTTCTGCCCATCAGCCGTTGCCTACCACCAGCAACTTGGACACTCCATGCACTTCTTGACCCCTGAACAGCTGGCGTGTTGCCAATCTGTCAAATTCAAGCCAAGATGCAGGGTCTGGTCTGGTCTGCAAGCAGGTGTGCAGCGCGCAAGACTGTGTGTGTGTCTGTCTGTGTGTCTGTGTGTGTTTTTGCAAGCTCAAAGTTCAGAGTTTGTTCCAATGGGCATTGCAGGCTGGCAGGCTGAAGGTGGTAGAGTCACACGCAAGTGTGTACGTGCGGGTGTGTGATGCCCAGCGCATGGGGTCTGTGGAAGGCCCCGCCAATGAGGCGGGGGCCCAGCCCTTCCTGAAGGTGCCCCCCTATGTCCAAGAGGGGTCCAGGGTGCAGTATGACATGCAGACTGTAAAGACAGGAGGCAGGACATATGACAATGCCAGGTGAGTCATGTATGCTGACTCTGCCAATCAGCCCAAGTATCATAGTGCTTGTCCAAACAGGCTTGCAGCAGCAGCAACCACAGGTAATGCATGCCCATCAGCTTCAGCCACATCTGCACAGTGTTACCACAAATTGCTGGGTGTTTCTGCAGTAAACATACGCTTCGCAGCTGATGCTTGCAGATGTGAGCATCAGCTCAAAGCATGGCATACAAAACATGCAGCTCAATGTGGACATCCATGCACATCTTACCTGAGATGCAATAAGATAATCTATGCGGCCTGTTTTCTTGTATTACGGCATGATTTAGCAAACATTTACTGAACAGCGCCGTGCACTTCAACGCACAGGTCCAAGGACATTTCGGCAGAGATGTGGCTGGAGGAGCTGAATGACGCCATCACTAGGGCTACAGGCCTGGACCAGCTGGGCCTGCCCCAAGCTCCCCTGGATGAAGAAGACCTCACAGAAGCTGAGCTGCTAGAGCAGCAGAGGGTTCTGGCAGAAGACTCAGCAACAGCACCCCAGCCGGCGTGACAATGAAGAGGGAGTGCAGGCATTGAATATGGTTCTTTTGGCAGGATCAGGGCTGAGCTTCCCTAGGACTTTTTGTCTTGCAGACAAACTGTGACAGCGTTCTAAGCTGTAGGATTTGGCAGAGGCCTGAATAGCGCATGGACATGAAAGACCTGAGTAGAATTTCGCAAGACGATAGTAAACGATCCTGCTCATGTTGTTTTTCGTGACTTGAGAAGTACCAGACACCTGGCTGGTGGGTACCCTGTGTGATTGTTCAAGTGTATGCACACAGAGTGATAGTCGAGTGTGGAAGGCGTCTGTCTCCCTATGTTTCAAGTTGTCACGTGGCTATGGCAGTGCAGACCGTGCATGGGTTTTCAACGTATGTGCTTCTCAGGCTGTGCTTTCTTGATTTATTGCTTTCTTGATTTAATGCTCGGTAATATGTGCTGATATGCAGATGAGCATATTTGTGCTTTCTCGAAAGCTCTGGCTACAGGCTTGCAACAATCTGTAATGGCATATGTAGCAGTTACTGTAGCTACTGTAGTGTTGTGAAGCCACACTTGGCAAATTTTGGTCTGTGTCAGCATATACATCAGATGCCCGTTGCCTCAATTGCAATCTGCTCTTGAAGCTAGAGTCAAGGCATGTTGCAATGCTGTTTGCAGGTTCATGAATGACAAGAAAGACATAGACTGGGCTGACTAAGCAATAAACAAGAACTTGGTGATCATTACAATTTGTCAATTCAAGTCAAAGACTTGCTGTGTTAGCTTCCAGGCACAGTCCCAGCAGGAAGTTGAGATACGTAGTCAGCTATTTCTCCAGCAGTTGTCACCCATACTTTCTTTTGTGGCGCAGCATGCTCTGCAGAGTCAACTTGCTGAGGCACAACATGGGCAGATTCAGCGCAGCTGCTAATATGCTCTAAAGCCCTTCTCAGTTGCCTTAGCCTGAAAGGCTGCCCCACAATGTAAGGATGAAGGGCAATGCCCAAGACCAGAGGACAGTCCTTGCTAGCTTGCATAAGCATCTCATCAAATTGGTCGATGATCATGTCTGCAAAGGCTTTGTGAGATTCATGGCGAGCTACCACAGCCGGAATGTCATTTATTTCCTGGGAGTATGGCATTGCCAGAAGTTTGCCACCAGATCTGGTTCTCATCCAGACTGGCTGGTCATCATGACACCAGTCAAGACAATAGGTGTAGCCAGCTTCCTGTAATGCACACAAGCATGGGTTTGCAGCCTTGTGACACTTGTATGCTGAGTAGCCTCACCAACAAATGCATCACACGAAACACTTGAGGACACCTCAGGACTATGTAATGCTACCTACTGATGAAGGTACTGCATTACTGTCAATAATAACCTCTCTTGCCATTGACAGCAGTGCACAGCAGTGCTTTTGGTTGCCAAGTTGTCAAGCTGCTTTGCAAAAGGGACTTGCAAAGCTCTGACGCAGCCTGAATGCAGTCCTGGACTATGAATTTGATTCATCATGTGATCAAACAGTCGGGCCACATTGCATTGAATGACTTGTTTCATTCAAACTCAGCATTCTCAGAAGTTTCATAGGCATTGTCTGTTGACTCCTCTGATGAGTCCTAAAGACACAAAATGCCAATTGATTGCTGTTGCAGAAAGGCAGGTGCACCTGCAGCAAGTCTGGTGTGACATGGCTCTCAGATATCCAGGGCCCCAGCCAGCCCTTGGGAGTCACCCCTGCATGCTGCTTCAGGGTCTCTGTGGCATTCAAAATCCACTCCCTCTCTTTGTCTTCATGCATGTCACTCTGCAGACTTAACACATCAAGTCACAACATGTCAATTGAATGAAGCTGTGTTGGACGCAGGCAACAAGAGCAAGTTTCACCTGCTTTTCTGCATTGCTGCAGCCATGCCCAACAATTTCACAGCTTCTGCCATGCCTTCTTAGCTGCTCACAATATGCTGCTGGAAGCTCAGGACAGTGATTGTAGATTTCAGAGTTGACCAGCAAGCTGACAGGGAATCCAGTGTCCTTCAAGACGTCCAGCAACCTCCAGGCACCCACCCTATGCTCAAGAGCACTTAGCAAACCACATCAAGCTCCTTGCTGGCATTGTTCAACAATGTCTTGGGTAGATTGGCAGGACTGACAGGAAGACGCCCAAGTTTGCGTTGCATGTGGCATGCAGCATCCACAGCATTGTTCTTACCTGTACGGTTACAGCAACAGTAGCTGCAGGTCCAAATGCACGCACATGATCAAGCTTCCGGCTGCTTGGAAAGTCCTCACCTGTTGCCATACTCACGCCAGGAGTAGTTCAGAACGTCTGGTTCGCCGCTCGGTGCCAGTTTGGCTCCCATGCCAGACCCGAAATCGAAGTGTTCCAAGTTCACTGCGATGTATACAGCTAAGTGCTGCCCTTGCGGCCACGAGTAGCCCTTTCGCGATGGGATGGAAGAGTATTCGAAACGGCCATGGCCCACGAGCGGCATGGCGCGACACAATTCCAGCGATGACTTCTGGCACGACGCTCAAGGGCCGACTATAATTGTGTCACAAGCAACAGTTACAGCCAGAGCCGTCATACGATTACGCGCATCAAACAGACGTTGGTTACTGATGTTTGTTTGCGCTTCAAAAGACATCGAGCCTGACAGCGGACGCAGACCGACGAGTGACGTTTGCCAGCATAAGTGCAGACATTTGACCCCGCTATGACTAACTTACGTAGTCAAGCGTTACAGTTCAGGCGTTACAGTTCAAGCGTTACAGTTCAGGCCAGCTTTCTGTCGTCCCCAGTCGCAAGCCTTGTGAGGACTTGCTGCAACACCTGGAAAACACGCGCATAGCCTTACAGGAAGGTTGCAGGTATGGAACAACATTACAACTGCCCAAACGCTGCATCCACTGTCTCGTCAGGCATCCAGCTTCATGTGAAGCTCCTCAAGGCACTCGTAGACATGCACACCTAGGGTTTACACCAAGCTATATATATATTTGCCATAGACAAGATCGAGGCTGAAGCTGTTTTGCGGCTTTACAAGCATTGTCACTTGACGCACCAGTCACATTTGCGGTCATGTCACACCCTATGGCCCTGAGATGCATGCCAGTGCTGGCTCGACACATGTGTGTAGTACACTATACATTGACCGCTGCCCAATATGCTGCGAGCATAGTGTCTTGTAGCTGTTCATCCTCTCCCATGGCATCGTTTCCAGCTGTCACAGTGATTGCCTGCTGCTCCTGGATCAGTGAGTTGTTGACTTCATTGATCTGCATATGGCCCACGATATCACCATGTCAAAACACAGCACAACATGGCTGGACCAACAGATCAGAAGGGTACTCAGTGTATTGCCAGGTAACACAAGGTGTGTGCAATGGCTGCGACCTGCAATCAACTCTTCTTGTTTTGTTTATGATAGGCGAGTCTAATATGTCAGCATGCATGCAACAGCTGGCACATTTTACTTTGCTAGTGGAGGCTTTGGATGGAGATGTGTAAAGCGTGGGTGCAAAAACTGCAATAGGACTGGTTGACGTACCTCATGGCATCTGACAAGCATTGCTTTCAGTTGTTGGCTTGACTGAAGCAGCCTGAAACGTGGCTGCATGGGAGGCAATATGCCTGGCAAGGAATCCACCCTCTTCAGAGATAGCACCTGTGCTCGATGCTGCATACCACAGGCTTGTTACAGACAGAGCACTGCATACAGACTCTTAGTGCGAGTGCTTCTCAGACAACCACAAGCCACATACACAAGGCTCATAATATTTATGTGCTGCACAGAACAGGTTCAGACTGCATCCAATGTGGTTACAGATGGGTGATATGGTGTAGCCTTGACAAAGTGCATCCAATGTGGTTACAGATGGGGTGAAATGGTGTAGCCTTGACAAAGTGCATCAGCAACGTCCAGCAGCTGACTTGTCACACTTTTTGCATAGCACAATGCGCTTTTGGATACAACAGGCCAGCACACATGGGCACTGCAACAAGTGTAGCAACATGACACTGAAGGTCGCAGCTCATGGAGACGGTGCAGTACCTGTAGGGCTTGCAGCTGAGCCTGGTAGATGTTTCTTGCATCCCAGAAGCTGTCTAGGTCAGCAAAGTACTGCTTCCTGATTTCTTTCAAGGTGGCATCCACCACCTGCCATAGGACTGCCTGCATCGCAGAAAAAACGATCTTCTTCAATGATTTTATGACCATGATTTGATGCTGCCATGTATTCATTTGCTGGTTTGCAATGACCACCCCTTCGGGAAGGCAAGGTCTGATTGGCATGGGGTCGCCCTGCATGGGACAAAACTTCTAGTGAGAAATTGGTCACAGCGGGCACACACAGCATGGCAACATGTCAATGCGACCCCTCTCCCTCAAACACAGTCTGCAACAGCCAGCTTGTCATCAAAAAGCTCCATTTGCCACCTGTAAGCTCTGGTCAGCTGTGATGAAGCAAAGTAGGCAAGCAACAGGAATGGCATAAAGGGCCATAGCGTGTGCAAGGCTGATCGGCACGCCCAAAGTGTACAGGAGCCCTGTGACACAGGTGTCAAGGCCCTAGCAGTTGGTACTGTGCGGCATTCAAATGTCAAGGGCAGGGTGTATTGCTGAGATGGCCCATGCATTTAATTTGGGGTGTGGGCACCTCAGAGATGGCAGGGGCGGGTCTGGGGGGGGTGGGGAGGGTGGTGCCAGTCATGGTGGCCTTGCCTGACCCAGGTCTGCTCCTTCTCAAGCAGGAAGCAGCCATTGTGCCTGCACAGCTTCAATAATAACAATTGACAACAGTACTCTCGAGCAGGATGCAGCCATTGTGCCTGCACAGCCTCAACAAATTATAACTCATGACAGTTTCTCAAGCATGATGCAGCAGTTGTGCCTGCACAGCTTGAAAATCCAACAAGTAACAACAGTACTCCCAATCATGATGCAGCCGTAGTGCCTTGACAACCTTGGGTTTGAGCTTGTTTGTCTTCACGGTGGACAAGGGGTGAGGCAACAAAAAGCAGAAAACACAGGTAGCAGTGACCAGGAGTGACTGCATGCATGTCTGTTTGTTTTTGTTTGTGCGTGCCAACATTAGTCAAGACAAGGTCTGTGAACAAAAGACATGTCAAACAGATGGAGGACAGACAGAGACAAACAGATACGAGTCATACTGATGCACAAGACAATGACACTATCTGATGCATCAAGGTGACTCTGCAAGAAGCAAGGCTTTAGTGGGATGAGGGGGAGGGGGGGGGGGGGGGCGGGGGCAGAAGGTGTACAACACCCACAAGAGTGACATGTTGGGGTGACCCAAGAAGGCTAACTGGAGTCAGTGCACTGGTACCTTTACGTGTGGCACTGGCAGAGGTAGTAGTGAGGGTGGCCCCACTGAGGAAGGCAGCACCAGTGCGCACTAGCTTGGCTGCATGCCGCTCTGTGAAGCGCTGCAGCTGCATGAACAGCAGCTGCCTCTGGTGCTGCCTTACTGCTGCTGTGTTGCGCCACAGCTGCTGCAAGCGCTGAACCTGCGATGGTGACATCACACGCATGTCATGTCATGTCACAGATCATGTCATATCACATGCATGGCAGGATACATGGCAGAATGCATGGCAGGACGCCACTATGGTTGGCTGACCTGCTATCCTGAAAGCTGAGCGTTGCAACAGGGAAGCCCAGTGTATGCAATCCTTGGGCTTTGCTGTAATCAACGCAAAAAGATGTAGGCTTTTCTCTTTTCAAAGCAAGCGTAGTACATTCAGGTTGTAAACATAGGAAATGAGGTCAGAGCGCCCACAATGTCAACAGGGCAATCTGCAATGCTGACGTGTCTGCATGCATCAATGCAATTGTCTCTGAGGGTTCCATACAACCTATTTATTGGCTTCTTCTTAGCTGACTCTACTACACCCCGAAAAGGGTTTGGCTTCTACTGCATGCTTCCTGGATGGACGCTAACTTTGCAAAGGCAAAGCATGGCAGTACAGTGAGCATATACCTAGCCTGCAAGCAGTAGTATACGGCAAATCTCCCTGGACACCCCCCTCCCTGGATACTTGACTTCTCATAAAACTTATGCCAAAAAGGTGTAGGTTTCCCCCCCCCTTTTTTCCTTTTCTTTTTTTGTCGTGTCTGTTCTTGTACAGCAAGTCTCACCTTGAGGTGGAAGGTCTGCACAGCCCTGACGAAGCTGTGCCCTCTCTGGAGGTCCTGCAGGAAGCAGACTATGGTGCTGGCGGCAGCCACCTTCTCCTCCTCTTCCCTTCTCTTGTCCAGGGAGGTGAGTGGCAGCAGCTGCCTGTGTGCCTTCAGGGTCTGACGGGCCTGCCTGGTCTCTGACAGCCGCTTGTACCAGACCGCAATCTTCACGGCTGCTGACTTTCTCTGCTCCTGCATCTGTGCAATGGCAACAGCAGTCAAACCTGGCGCCATGATAGCTGAGATCAAAACTACAACAGAAGCATCGGTTTTGTTGGGTATTCATTGTGTGCGGGTTTCCTACCATATTTGAACAAATGGAAATATGAAACTATCTTGTCATGGCTTCAGGCTCAAGCAGGAGATGCATGGTATGGAGAGGCGGATTTGTTGGCAAGAAACGTAGTGACTGAAGCATTCAAGGTGTCACCTGGGTATAGAACATGCTGCTCTGATGGCTGCAGGCCGTGTAGGAGCACAAGATGAGTGAGTTCTTTGCCCTGTCAGCTGAGTGTTGAGGCCTGACTCTCTGCAGTCAGTTGGAAGACATGTGCATGCTGCATTTCAGCAGAAAGCTCACCTGCTGATGCTTGTGCTGCTGCACATGGGCTCTGCAAGCGCAGCGCAGTTGGTATGCTGCCACCACGTGCAGCCACATCAAGCGCAACTGCCTGTGCTTCTGAGTGGCAGGTAGGCCCACCACAAAGCCTGCACAGCAGCAGGATCTGATCTCAAAGCTGACTACATTACCAAAGTGAATAGTTGCTCTGGTAATTTTGTCAGTGAGACAAAGCTTGAGATCTTTGCTGGACATGGACGCTGTGCGCCGTATCATTCCCCAGCAGTGTTGCTGTACACCACTTACAAAGCAGCAGAGAATGTGATTCTTGCTTGGGAGGGCTTGATTAAAAGGACACAAACTTGCAAGGAACAGATCGACGTCGAGGCAGACAGACAGACAGACAGAATTAGATATGCACACAGGTTCTGTTTCACACACTCATCAAGCAGACAAACTTGCCCAGAAGCATGCCCACAAACCTGCCGCTTGCAGCTGGTGTTCGTATTTCTCCTTCTGAAACTGCAGGCGCCTCTGCCGTACTTCTGCCTCATGAGCTTTGCGTCTCTGCCACAGGGCTTGGCTGTCGGCAAGGAAGTCTGACCTGCATTTGTACCACACTGCTTTTGCACCTCTTTGACACAGAGCCCAGGTTGCTGCATGCACAGTTGCACAAAGCGAGCGACTCACAGATATTGTGTGATATATGCATCTGACAATAGTCTGGGCAAATTTTGTCACGCTCAGTCAGGAGTTTGCAACATCTGCTCTGCATGACTTGCGGGGCAGCATGCCATGTGCTGTAAACTAAGCACAGATGATGTGCAGTACGCACACTTTCAGCATACGCCTGAGTGCTGGCCACTTGCATATGGAGACAACAGGACTTGCTGCAGCAAAACATACTCTGCACATAATGCGCTACAGACAACCTTCCGCACCACAGGCCTGAAGTGATGTGACCAGTTTATAGTCTACCTTAGAGTGGGTGAGCCACCAGAGCCTGGCCTAGCTGAATGCAGGCGCCTCACGTCCAGAACCCAAGGCGAGGTGGCCGCCTTCAGCAGGCTATCTGGTGCAGTCCATGGTCTTGTCTGTACTTCATCATTGGTGGGTGTCCTGCTCTCAGGACCAGGCATACCAGGCTCATCTGTCATGCTGGTTTCATGAACAAGGTGGGCAGCGGTAGCCTGGGCATTGAACAAGCTGCCTGGGTCTCCTGACAGCTGCTGTGATTGGTATGATGGCTGTGCAGACTGCATCTCAGGAGGATGTGATGACACATGCCCAGAGTGCGGCGGTGACTGCTGACTTGTCTGCTGCAGTGTAGCCTGGTGCACAGGCTGCTGGTGCAGAGACTGATGCTGCAACAGCTGGGCAGATTGAGGAATGGCAGCTGCCTGCTCTTCTTGAGCGCCCATTGTCAGCCACTCTGTTGCCCAGGTTTTGCTGCGAGCCAAGTCATGGGATGTGCCCTCAAACCAGGGCTCTGCTGCAGGTCTCGGTGTGCGTGGTGACTTTTTGCTTGACTGCTTCAGCCTGCTGGTCCCCCTTTTAGGCGACTGTGCTGGACCCTGCACTGATGAGCCCAAAGCTATTTGACTAGCAGTGCTGTCAGAGTGAGAGGGTGGCAAGGCTGCAGACACAGCAGCAGGCAGCATGGTCACTGAAGCCGATACTGATAACATTGCATCAGACGCTGCTATGGGTGAGGCTGGTCTAGAGCCAGCCCAATTTGACAGGGATCGTCCTGCAGTGGCTGTCTGCTGCAGCACAGGTGGAGCTGCCTGCTGCTGCTGCGACTCTTTCACAGTTCTGTCCGCTGAGGGGAGCTGCCGCGTGGCAGCCTCATGCCTCATGAACACATCAGAGGGGAAAGCCGTCTTCTGATGCAACAGCTCTCCAGGCATGTGCTGGTCTCGCAGCAGCGTCGGCTTTGGTGAGCGCCTTGCTGCTGCCTGAGGCTGCATGTCAGACTCAGCAACAGCGGTCCCTTGCCGCTCCTTGAAGATGCTAGCTGCTGATGAGGTCTGCTGCATTGCTGATGGGCTGGTACAGGCTGCCTCATGCCTCATGAAAATGTCAGAGGGAAAGGAGCTCTTTTGATGCAGCAGCTGTCCAGGCATATGCTGATCACGCAGGAGGGTGGGCTTGGGCGAGCGTTGCACTGCTGACTGAGACACAGCCTCCTGTTGAGCCTGTGGGATGCTGACAGATGGCCTAGACAGTGTCCTGGCTGGCTGCCTGATTGCTGCTCTGGCAGCTGGCACAGCAGCTGCTGCAGCATCTAACTGAGACAAGTTGTCGTGCTGTGCCTCTGGTACATGAACAGCCGGCAGTGCAGTCTTGGACCTAGTCAAGCCTCTGGCAGGGCATCTTGGTGAGCTGGCATTTGCTGCAGCAGCTGGCATGGTAGCTGATGCAGAAGCTGGCCTGGTAACTGTGCCAGTCATGTGCAACGCTGCTGCAGAAGGTGCTGTGGAATCTGGCATGCTGACAGATGACAGCAAGTGTGCATGCTGATCAGGGTCACGGGCCTGATTGAATGTCTCTGCCGATGCCTGACCTTCAGCTTTGACAGGCTGCGCTGACTGTGTAGTAATGATTGGTGCCCCTGGATCCTGCAGTGAGGCAAGCAAACAAGGCTGGTGAGACAAGTGGGGGGACAGCACTTGGGTGACCCCGAGTCGGGTCTGAGCTTGCAACATTCTTATCAACCCAAACCCATAGCACATGCTGCCAATGTGGGTGTCTGCAGCTTGCTTGGGCTGCGTTTCAGCCTATAAAAAAGAAGAGAAAAGAGAAGAGAAAAAACGAGAAGAAAAGAAAAGAAAAGCAAAGCAAAGACGAGAAAAGAAGAGAAGAGAAAAGTTTACACCTTTTGGCGTTGATTCAATGAGAAGCCGAGTATCATGCCGGGCTGCCCAAGTGCGTGTCAGCCTACCAGGGCATAATCAAGGACAGGACTTTGGGCTACTACAAACTGTGTGTCAATGCATGTGAATGGTTGTACTCACAGGCTCACTCATGACAAGCCTGCAAGACAAGCTTGTGCTAACAGGCTCACTTTGACACAAGTAATACAATTCAATGATGGCAAGCAGTGCATGATGCTTGTGCATGTCTCACACCTTGCCCCTAAGAGATATGATAGCTGATGTTGGCCTGACAGCTCTGCTGTTTGGCTTGGCACTTTTTGGAGCCGCGGTCTTTGGCCTTGACCTTTGTTGCTTTGGAGATTGTGAATGTTCCCTGGCAGTGGCCAGCAGAAGTGGTGGTATGTCCTTCCCTGCATGCAATGGGCACTTAGAGCAAGATGTCCTGGTCAACAGGACTTGCACACACCACCGGAAACTTGCATGCTGGTGACGGCAGATCATTTGTTGCTGTCACGCAAAGGTGTGTAGATGTGCAGGCCCTGCAAGCCGCTGAACAGCGTGTGCAAGAGCACAATTGCAATGGTCTCAGAGGTGAGACAAAGCATTACAACAGAGGTAGAATGATGTCTCACAGACACCATCTTGATGTGTGTACCTTCCAGCATGCTTGCAGGCAGGAGAATAGCCGTCTTGTTCAGCAGCACATGGTCCACCTTTTGGCTATGCTGCTCAAGCTGTTGACTTCTCAAGCGGCGCTGCTGTTTGTATGCATTACACTGCCTGTCCAGCTGCAGCTGCTTGGTAGCATTATCTGTGTACATTGCTATCCTTTCTGCAAGCTGAGCTGGAACACCAAAGGTTCTGCCTGCCACCTGGACCAAGATGTCATGGTGACATAGGGAAGATGGCAGCTGGAAGTCAGGTGCAAACAGTGCTGTATAAGGGTGAACTAGGCTGCTCAGAACGCACCCGGACTCTGACCACTGCCAGCTTGTTATGTGCTGCTGGTGTCTTCTCCTTGACTGCCTTGGCTGTGTCAAGACAATCACCCGGAGACTCAGCTGGTTGCAAGCTGCTCACCTTGTGCAGCAACGCGTTTGCTTCCGCCAAGAGGGCCTCATAACTACGTGAAGGGGCAGCTGTGGAAGCAGCAATGGCTTGCACATCGCAGCTAGGCCGGGGCTGTTCCCGCAGCAGCCTGCTTGTAGGCAGACATGCTTCAGCACCTGGACCGGGGGCGGAGCCAGGGAACCTCGGGTGCCAAGGCCTGTCAGATCCGAGAACCCTGCTCTCGATACAAACATGCTCGGCCATCCGCGTGTGAACTTGCTTTCAGCAAAGGCAGCTACAACATGCTGAACGTCTAAAGTCGTGAAACAGTTGGTCGTGTCTATCGTCACTTGATGTACAGTTCGCGCGCAAGCGATGTAGAAGAGACCCGACCATAGACTCGCAGGAAAGAATTGCGTTGGCAACACAACGACTGCCGGACTCCAGGCTGCAAGCAGTAGTCAAGTGACTCAAGTCAGTTGCAATGGTCATGTCAGAAAAGTTCAAATTCGCGCTCAATGCACTGTTGCTCTACGAATGCTTGACTGGTAGATTGACCGCTGTGCCCGCCCCCCAAGCGAGCTGGCAGACAAATGAAATGATCATAAGCGTATCGAGCGGCACTACAGCTGTTTTCAGGGCAAGTCCAAGCTATGATCCCCCTCAAGTCACGCTGCTCCTTGATGGTCACCTAATAGGCAGGCACTGCTGGCAGATGTTGAAGCCCTCTGCAACGTCTGATACACAGCACATAGTCAGAAGCACCACCACAAACACATAGCTTGCGCTGTATCCTCTGCTCAACCAGTTCCATAGTCTGCTGAGCTGCCCCCTTGAAAGCCTTGCTGCACTACGATGGCACCAAAGAAAGGCAAAGCTGCAGCCAAGCAACAAAAAGGCAAGCAGCAGCCGACTCAAACTGTTTTTAACCTGACCTTCACACCGGCATAAATGTGACCAGTGCATTTTGCGCATCGGCCAGCTGAGTGAGGAAGAACAGCAGCAGACATCAAAATAGTGCCTGTCTTGTGTGCCTTCAGGGCAACTCTGGTCAAGCAAAACTCCCGGCTCCGCTAGATCAAGAGTTGCTGATGATTCAAAGTTACTGGGACACTCTGCCCACCCCTGAACGCCAACAGCTGCTGATCATAGATATCAAGGCTCTTGAGTGATGGGCGGACGAGGTGCAAGAAAAGGCAGACAAGCAGCCAGGTAAGCTATGATGCTAGACAGTGCTGCATTGGGTCACCACTTGCAGACAGCGCTGTCAGTGTATATGTCATGAGATTGCACAGCAGCAGCTGTGATACAGCTCATCATCCAGCAACATACAAGCACGTGTCTCAACATAGCAATGGCTCGCTACAGCTGCCGCAAAGACACAAAGTCAGTGCAAATTTGTTCAGTGTGCCTGTCCAATGCAGTTATGACCTTACAGAAGGCAACCGCGCAAAGCCGAGCTCCTAACCTGATTTCCTTGTTGATGGACGGCCTGAACCGGCTGGCCAGACAGCTACCGGGCCCAGGATGGAAAAGATGGCGCTGGCCCAGGGATGAACCCAGATTTGGGAACCAACCTCAGTTCAGGTAGCAACCTCCACCTGGGCAGCCCGGTATAATACTTGGCTCTGACGCCGAAAGGCGTAGTCTTTTCTTTTCTAGCGACCTCCACCGTTCTTTTCAGCCAGCAGATGTGCAGAGACACTTTCTCTGGTGCACTTTGCCCAGACAGCCCTCTTTTGCCTTCCTTGTGCTTGTATGGCCACAAGTCAAAAGCCCTTAGCACCTCATCAGACAGGCCTCTCTGTTCAGCGTGCATGGTCTTGTCAGTGAAAAGCCAGCACTACGGTCTGTAGTGAATATCACAACATACCTGGAGGCCGCAGAAAGGTGCACGACACCAGACTGGAATCCGTCTCTGCTTTAGTCAGTTTGCTAGACCCATGCAGACTGCCATTCTCATGAAAGACAACTCTGTCGACAGCCGCACTGACCAGTCGCGATTGTGCTTCCCTGCTGGGTAGCCACTCTGTCTGGTGCTGTTGTGTAGGACGTATATGAGTCACAAGTACATTGGTGATGACCTGGCTGCAATGCTGCCGAAGGGTGCTGGTGTGCCTAAGGTTGCAGAAGCACTGAAGTACCGCATGTCAGAGCCCACTTTGCTATCGTAACACCATCTTGCTACAGAAGCTTGCTTTGCCTGGGTGTGACTGTGAGGGCTCTTCTTTTCAGTCTTGCATTGTTTCTTTGCGTCCTTGCAGGCCAACAGTGATGCATTTGCTGATGTTTATGGTAGAGTCATGTGTGTGGAACACGCACAGGTGGCCCACCAGAGCATGGCTCAATGTGACTCAGACCCCTGAGTCTGCATGCAGGGTCAAGCTGGCTGAGCAACTCAAGACCACTGAACAACATCTGATGCAAAAGCAGATGACCAAGGCGCTCCACAAAAGTGATGCTGTGGAGCTCATGACTGTCATGCTTGCAGCCTTTGAGGAGGAGCACCAATACCTGTGAGTCATTGCATTTCTAGGCATTCAGCGTAACTATCATTCAAATGATGATCATCACTATCATCACTTGCAACTCACTGCATTTCAGGGATGGGATACATCAATAGTGGAGACAAGCTGTATTGCACAGCACAGTACCACATCTGAGCTGGCTCACAGCAACTGCTGCAGCACCTGCAACACTGACCAACATCTTGGTTGCAGGTATCATCTGATCTTGAAACCCATCATCAAAGTGGTCCACCACGCTGTTCCAGAAACCACGCGTAAGACGCTCAAAACAGACCTACACTACTGTGACCTCCAATGGCTTCCCCTGGATGCGGTGTTGTGTATGTGTGACTGGCTGAAGTTGGCTGTGGACCTCTTCAGCAAGACTACAGGTGCCATGCTACTGCAAGATGGCTTAGATGAGGAAGATATGCAGGTAATCTCACAGGCACGTGAATGGCCATGTCAAGCTGCGGCCCGAGCAGCGCATCATTGCTCCCTCTATGTATTCAGCCTACCATGCGTCACTTTCGGCAGTGTGTTTGTGGACCATGCTTTGCGAGCAGCAAGCAGGCCTGGAGGCGTCACGCCAACCGTATCAATGTTGCTAGTTCTATACAGAATGCAGCATGTGGTATATGCGTGTGTAGCAAAAACATGCCAGTGTGTGCGTATGTCAGTGCGAGTCCGCTGCTCATCTTTGCTCGTGATTCACAAGCAATCTAGCTGCCACTGTATCCAGTGTTTCACCTGCTGCAGCAGAATCACATCAGCTGCAGGTACAACCCTGGAGATGTTCTATGCTCTGTGCAGCTCACAGGACTTTGCGACAGGGACAAGTTCTCCATAGATCCGAAGAGCACAAAGCTGCAGATCGACCCAACGTGGTTCAATTACCTTCAGGTTTGCTACAGCTACACGTTTCACAGCACTCATGACAGTCCCCTGACCTTTCTGACCGGCAAACTTGCTGGCAGAGCTTGCTGGCTCGTCGTGTATGTTGTGTCTTCCTCACCGCTGTGTACTGTACTGATGGAGGTGCACATCAGCAGAAGTTATCGTCGGTATTCTGACTGGCAAAAATGGATCTTATACAGGACGCTAAGCATGACTGTGTATGTGTCTGACCCTAGTGGAATACATGTCTTCACCGAACAAATGAACAATTCAGTGAATGCATGCATGAACAAACACATGCATGAATGAATGTTTGAATAATTGAATTAAGTGTTGAGGGGAAGGCTTACACGCATGGCTCTGTAGTCGGAGAGACAAGGTCGCTCAAGAGAAGGCAAGGCAGACTCGGTGCTGACCGAAAAGGACTGTCTGCTGGAGTGGATTTTCGATACAGTCACACCCCCTACTGACTCCTGCCGAGCTTGGGCACAAACGGCTCTGGGTAAGCACCCCAGTCACCTATTTGCCCCAGTCACCTATTTGCACATGCTGCATTGCAACAAGCACGTGCCACACACCTGCAGCCTGTTGCTGACCATCCTATCTCCATCAGCGCAGAACAGGTGTCTGTCTGTCATTCACAAATACCCACCATTGGGAATGGCATGCATGTAGTGGTGGCAAGCAGGCCCGCTGACTGAGGGGCAAAGGCTATAGTCAATTTTATCTAAGCCAAACAATGTGGCTCTCAGCATCCTTAGGGGTTGCTGCCGTAATGTTGGTGCCCATTGGCAGGTCTTCAACTTTGTGTTCATGGTGCAGACAGCATCAAGCCCGGATGCTCTGCCTGATGCTGCTGTGATACTTCCTGTTGCAGGTCCATGGGTGCCAACTGTGCAGTATGCACATACACTGCTGATGACAGCCTTGAGAGACATGCAGGCATGGCAGTGCATGCTGGATGATGGCAAAAAGCTGCTGCGTGACATGCTAGAAAGCAGGCTCTGTCACAAAGAGCTGGGCACCAAACATGATCTCAGGTATAGGGCCTGCGCTCAAGCACTTCTGCAAATGAATACATGCTCCAAAAGAGTGCATGACAGCACAATCTTTGCATGTCTTGGCAGCCCATGAGCACAGCTGTTGCATAAAACATAATAACCGTACATTTGCTTTGGTGTGCGCTGTATGCGGATGCCCAAGTTAGTCACATGCCCTTGTGCATCTGCAATGTTGAGCTAGACTTGACATGCTACTGCAAACAAGGACAGCTTGATGGCCTCTTTAGCAGGTTGCACCGCTACAAGTATGATGCTAATATGCAGTCCTGCCAGACATTGGTTGTTGCACAGTGTGTCAACTGCTATAGCTCACCACAGCAGCACAGCAAGAGCTTCAGCAAGGCTGAGTGTCTTTGTTTCCCCAGGTATTGTCTGTTGACTCCCCTGATGAGTCCTAAAGACAAGAAATGTAAATTGATCGATTGATTGAATGATGCAAATAAGTGCTTTGTGTACTGCAGCCCAAGGCCTGACAGGGAGAAGAACATGTATCCGTGTGAGCTGCCTGACCATGTTGTGGTAGCTGTGCTGAAGCGTGAAGCGCTCTTCCACAGAGCCAGGCTGCACACAGTGCAGATTCAGATCCGTGTGGCAAAAGAGCGTCTCAGGACTGTGCGCACAAAGCAATGTCAGGTGAGTGTGTAAACTGCAGTTGTGCACTCAGAACGAGTGAATTGACCGTTGCTTTGCATGCCCTCTGCTCATTGAAAGCCAGGCAACATCTGTCTGATCATGTTCACGCGTCCTATCTGTTTTGCTGTACAGTGAGACCACATTGTCAGCCCTGTCAGCCTGTGAGGTCTGCAGTTCAAGACTCCTCCTCACTGCCTGTCTCTGGAAACTTGAAGTTGAACAAGCGTGAGTACATGGCTTGTGGTTATGCATTGTGTCCTCATCTTGGGGATGGTTTCTAACAAGTGACAGATGCAAAGGACATGCACAGCAGACAGATGTCACAGACAGACAAACACTACCTAGTCACACATCACAGGGGGAGCCCAAGTATGAGCGGTGGAAGGCGGAGCTGGAGGCTTCATACAAAATGTCGCAGACCAAATCATCTGCCAAGCAGCTGCCTAGAACGCCTGCTGGTGTTGTGATGGAGCACACAGAGTTGGTTGACAACTTCGAGAACTTGGGTGCTGTTTTGCGGGTAATGCACAAACCTTGCCTACAATTGTTCCTGTTTGTTTGCAGCTTTGCCTCCATGTTTGTAGGGCAGAGTGTGCATCAAAGCTGATCTGGATGCTGTAGTGCATATGAACACTCTGTTAAACCATTGCTCATGATGCTGGCGTTTTGCATGGTCATGAATGACTTCCATATGTGGAGTAAACACGTGTGAGACATCATTGCCACCAGTTATTTTGCTTGTAGGCTTATGAGGTTGCAGAACAGGAGCTTGTTCTTGAGCTAAAGGACTTTGATGAGGTGGGTTTGTTCTTGGCTGGCTTGCTCAAAGCATTGTAACATTGCTGCAGTCTGTTTTCTCTCAATGCACAAAGCCATGCCTAGTCACTGCTCTCGCTGCACAAACCCATGCTTGACCACTGCTCTTGTTGCACAACACCATGCCTATCACTGCTCTTGCTGCACAAAACCATGCTTAACCACTGCTCTTGTTGCACAACGCCACGCCCAACCACTGCTCTCGCACCATTCTCAGCAGTGCCTCCTAGCCCTGTGACCTAATTTTGAAACACACACATTTGTGTCAGGCATGTCTTCTGTGCACAGCTGATATGTTGAGCTGAGACATCATACATCACAACGGACAACACCAGGCAATCCACATCTTCCACAACCTGCACCAAACTTACCCCATGATCTCTGTGCAAGCCAGCGCTGTTCTTTGACCCCACAGGAGATCAAACAGCTGTCAGGTTGGGCTGAAAACAGCCTCAGCATGGCAACTACTCTAGAACAAATGGGTCAGGCAGAGTTGCCCCCCCTGGCAGAGGGGTTGGCGGAGGGTAGCACCTGCCCCTGCTGCAACACTGCCACCTGTACCTCCATTGAGTGGGGTCGTACAATGGCTCTCAAAGCGCGGCGGGCTCAGACTGATCAGATGCACCAGACAGCTGTCATGCTCAAGCAATCTTTCCAGACGGTCTGCCTCCTTTGTCTCTGCCATTTGGCTGCACCTCATGGTATGTTGCCTGTTGTGAATGAGCTCAAATGAGCTCTGCAGGAGTAGGGCTGCTCCAACATTCTGCACATTGATTGGCATGTGCATCAGTCTCAACCATCAGCAGCTGCTGTGGCTGTCCTTTGGTTGGCAGGGCATGCGTCAGTGCTTGACACCAGACTTGATAGCTGGATTTTGTTCATGCACAGGAATGCATGAGACAGGCTGCTCTGGAAAAGCAAGATTTGTCCTGCATGTACCTAGCTCATCATGAGCTGGAAAGCGTTTTATTATTATCATTATTATCATCATCATTATTATCATCATTATTATTATTATCCTCATTATCATCATTACTATTATCATTATTATTGATGTTACTATACTGATGCAACATCTGCCTGCAAAACAATGGCTGCATCTGTCTATCCAGCCGCCCTCCAGGCTACATTTGCAAACAGACTGAGATTGCACCCCCCACATTTGTTGAAAGTCCTATCATTGCAGCTGTTGCTCATACAAGTCGCCAGCAAATCCTAAAACCTACCATGGTGTTGATGTGTTTATGCCTTTTCTTGTGATGTCAAGGGCTCTGCTCACCTCACAAGCCTGGGTCAACACACTAAACACACAATCCATGTTGAGTGATGTGAACAATGGCGTGTCATCATGCGCAGGATGTGAGGCACCAGCTGCATGGTGACAAGGAGGACCAGCAGGGGTACCAGCTGCTGCAGACACAGCTCTCAAAGGTAGAGAAGCAGCAGGAGGAGGGCCGTGCAGTACTGCCCTTCCTGGAGGCCTATCTGCTCAGCCTGACCTGTGATGACCCTGGGACCATCATCGGGCCGCAGCTAGTATTGCCCCTGCTGCAAGAGCGTCTGGATGCCAAAGCTCAGGAGCATCATCAGCAGAAGCTCGATCAAAAGAAGCAGGAGGTAGCCTTGCTACTGTACCCTGCTTTTGCTATGATATGTCAAATCTGCTGATCTGACAGCATATGTCACCTGCACTGCCACGTCAGCAATGAGTCATGATCCAGAACCTCCTTGACATTGATGGGTGGGCAGCTTGCAATGATGAAATCTACAGCCTTTTCACAGTCCTGAAGTCTTGCTATGCAGAGGCAGCATCAATGGGGATGTTGCACTGTCAAATGCCTGCATGGTAATGCTAGCACTAAGTCAGAGATACCTGCAGGATTCAAGGCTGCTAGATCATGTAGCTCAGCTTTCAATGGAGCAGCTGCTGCTTGAAGAGGAAATTGAAAAGAAGCAAGCTGCTGCCAAGAAGGCCAAGAAGCAGAAGGCAAAGGCCACAAAGCAGCAACAAAAGCAGCAGCCGCAGCAGCAGTCTGATTCTGAACCTGAATCAGAGTCTGCATCAGAGCATGTGTTGAAAGCACCCAAAGCTGCTCTGTTTGCTGTTGAACCAGAGTCAATGGGCCCTGAAGTTAATAATGACGACTGGTCTATCAGCAAAGCTACGGCATTGAGTGCAAAGCGGGGTCTGAAGGCTGCTCCAGCCATAAGCACAGCCCACAACAGCAGGGTGCCTGTGGTCGACAGCAGACTGGCACATAGCAGCACATCACCAGACTGCATACTGGCTGCCTCTGAATCGCCCAAGTCTAACCTGCAGCCTCAAGCTCGGCCTTCTGTAACAACAGACGGCTCCTCTTCTTCTGCTGCCAGCTTGCAAGGCAACAGCAAGCACGACAAAGAAGTGATGGACCTGTTCCTGTGTCCTATTACCCAGGTACTTGGCTTTGACGACCCTCAGATGCATAGCATAGCAGAGGCATTTGCCTGTTGGTATGTTGCATGCAAGTCACGATGGCAGCGTCATCGTATAAGTGCTGTCATAAGCATCAGTGTCTCTTTTGGGCCATTGTAACTTTGTTCACTTGGCGTGATCAGGTGCTGATGAAGGATCGCTTCAGTAAGTTGCTGTTTTTGCTGCAGGGCACATATGAGTCACTTGCTGTTATTGATTGTCAAGTTAATCCAGTGATTGCTGGTGATGGCCACACCTATGAGAGGCCTGCAATTCAGAGCTGGCTTGCACTTCATCAGACGTCACCTGTCATTGGGGCTGCACTGAGTCATGCTAAGCTGGTGCCCAATGTCATCATCAGAGGTGTCATTCAGCAGCAGTTGTGTTGACCAGCTCAGGCACCAAGCCAGCAGTGCTAATCATTCTGCTCTGAGTGATTTCATGCAGCAGAGCAACTGGTCCTGTTGCACGTTGTCTTCCCAGGCTGACACAGACATGAACATTTCACAGAGTCTGTTGCCATGAAACAACAGGGTTTTTTGTGCGTTGCAATGAAAGCGATAGTCCCACAAAGGTGTACTGCTGAACTTCAGTGCTTGGTTTGTACATGTATCAATACTGTTGCGCTACCAAGACTTGCAATTGCTTGCTTCGAGTTGAAAGACAAGTTTTAGGTAGGCATCAGGACCTGTCAGAAGTGACAGCGCAGTGTGCACCGTCCATGGCTTTTCCTGTTTCAGGCATGAACAGCAAGCGCTGAGGCATTTAATACCATGTGACTAACTTAGCGCTTAACGCAAGAAAGGTTCAAAGGAATGACCACGTGTTGCTTGGTAGTGCATACAAACTTCTCACACCAGATCAGGCATGTAGCGCATCATCTCAGCCCCAGACAAGACTAGGGGTTTGTTAAACATGCAAGCTGAAAACAGACAGGCCAACGTAAGCACCTTGCAGGCACGACTATTCTATTGCAGGCACGACTATTCTATTGCAGGCACGACTAGTCTACTGCAGGCACGACTATTCTATTGCAGGCACGACTGTTCTATTGCAGGCACGACTGTTCTATTGCATGCACAAGATAGACAGTTGCACTGACGCATCTGGACTGCCAGTCAGGGCAGCTGAGTAACGTTGACTTCCTCCTGCTTCAGCGACCTTGCAGCATTTGCTGCTGGAGGAGGCTTTTGATGACAGCATTATCTACAAGGTGCCTGTGAGTCAGGTGCTCTCCAGTGATGGGAGATATTGAGTGATGCTGCAGCCATGCTTGAAGTGCCTGCCTCTCATAGGTGTGTCCATCTGCTGCAACCACTGGATCTATGAGTAGTGCCTGTGACAGAAAGTAGTGGGAGTGAGGTGTGCTACAGAGTGTTTGGAGATTTCAATCATGTGTCACATGGTTGAGAATCTGGAGCATTTGTCCCAGGTTTCGACATGCAGTCAAGTGGAAAAGGCACAAGGACAATCTAGGCGCTGAAGGAAGATACAAGGCTAGCACAGTGTCACACACGATGTCCTGATCCACAGGAATTTGATGTTGCTGACCTTTGTCAAAGGACACTGGAACAAGGCCTCAACATGCTCCTCAGACGCCTTGTACGGTGTCAGGACAGCCTCCCAGGGCCTTGCTGCCTGCTGTGCTTCTGGCTTGTTGCCTCCACTGACCGGAGCACTGCTGTCAATCCCAATAACACTGGCAGCAGCTTCTTGCAGCACTGCCTCTGAGTCTTTACCATGGTGACCAGGCAATGCACCATGCTTGGTGCTACTGCCTGCAGCAGTCCCTGCCTCTCCTGAAGCAACATGCTGCTCCTCACTCTGCTCAAGTTCATACAGTTCTTCTGGAAGGGCGTTGGCAAAGTCAGCCAAGGTCTGACTGCGCTGCTGTGGCTGCTGCTGCTGCTGTTGCTGAGCAGCTTGTGAGCGCAGCATGGACTGCACATCTTTGCTGTCTGATGATGGAGGCGGTGCTTGAGGCTGAAGTACAGGTTCAGCAGCAGCAGCTTGCTGCAGTTGGGGCCCAGTCTGCAGTCCATCACCAGGAGAGCCTTGAGGGGAGGTGACAGCATGCTGTGTTTGGCTTGACCCACCCACCTCAAGCTGGGCAGTCCCGGGTGTGCTGCTTGCAAGTGACTGTCCCCCAGAAGCAACATCGGCCATGGCAGAAGCAGTGCTGGCGTTCGGCAGCTTCTTGGAAGGGAGTTTTGCATCGGTCACTTGTGACTGCCGCAAGCTGGCAGAGCCTTCATGCAGTGTACCTCTGCCTTGAGGCAAATGCGTCTGCTCTGAAGTTGAGATGCCATCAGCAGCATTGAGCTGAGCAGGTGGCTGCTGCCCTGTTTCCAGCGAATTAGCAAAGGATTGCTGCCCTGTTTCCATCAAGTCGGCAAAGGATTGCTGCCCTGTTTCCTCCAACTCAGCAAAGGATCGCTGCTCTGTTTCCATCAACTCGGAGGATTGCGGCTGTGCTGGCGGCTGTGTGGCTGCCTGCTCTGGTGCAGTCTGCTGAAGGCCAGATTGCTTCTTGGCCTTCTGCCGCTGCTTCTTGGCCCTCTTGGCTTCTGCTTTGGCTTCTGCTTTAGCTTCTGCTTTGGCTTCTGCTTTGGCTTGGTCAGCAGCAGCTGCTGAAGCTGCCTGGTCATGCTGTGCATGCTGCTGAGCCGTCTGCCTGGGATCTGCATTGGATTTGTCAGCTGAGTCAGCTGCCTGGGTAGGCTGTTGCTGTGTACCTAGCAGCTGCTTGCTTTGCTGCTGCTTTGCCTTGATTTGCTGCTGCCTGGCTTTGCTGGCTGCTGCTTGAGCCTTCTCTTGCTCCTCTTCTGCTATGAGCTCCTCAAGAGCTTTCTTGGCCTTGGCAGCCTTCTGGGCAGCAACCTGCGAAATGCTTTCACAGTTGCTGTGGTGCAGTAAACTATTAGAGATGAAGCAGAAACCATTTTGGGAAAAGCTGTTGAATAGCAAAAAAAGCAATCCAGTAAAATTGAGTGGCAAAAGGGCTCTGTGCACCAGAGATTAGTTTGACGGCATGATGGCAAATCACAGCCTGAATCAGATGGCATTGATGAAGATGATGAGAGTTTTCCCCTCTGTATTTGAGTTCACGTCTCGCAGTTGCAACACAGAGGTGATAGCTACAATGTTCTGTAAAGTCTATAAAGCAGACCACTGCTGGAAACCATGTCATAGAAAAGAAAAAGAAAAAACTACGCCTTTCAGCGCCAATTTAATGAGAAGCCAAGTGTTATACCGGGCTGCCCATGCAAAACTATGTCATACAACACATGCAGATGCAGACAGATGTCTTGTGGGACGCACCCTCTGCTCTGCCAGCAAGACATCCTTGTTGTAATGCGCATAGGCTTGGCTTTCAATGCGCTCACGAAGCATTGGCAGAAGCACAGTTGCCCCAACTGCTCTTCCAGGATCATCACAAGCTACGTTGATGACTTGAGCCTCTAAATGAATCAAGGCTGCTCTGTTCGCTGCTTGCCACCTCTCTCCCTCCTTCACATGCTGCTGCAAGAACTTCACGATGGACAGCTCATACTCCACAGTGCGCAGTCCTGGCCAGATTTGCTGCAGACACAACAAAAAGCCGTTAATACTAATGTATGTGTTAATGGAGCTCACGATTATATTATCACTTATTACTGACAAATAAGTATGTGTTCCTTCCCCCTGTGTATTATCGATACATCCCAGACATTTGCTTGTGTCTGTTGAACCGTGTCCAGCAGCTCTCAGCTCAGATCTAGCATGCTGACTCAGATGACATCGTTCATACAAACTCAGCAGGGCGCAGACAGGCTTCACATCACTTGATGCACGCAATTCCAATACAGCAGTACTGCAGCCAGCACAACATGCTGTGATGAACTGAAGAGTGTTGATCATGGGACCATTCTGCAGTATCAATGATACAGTGACCAAACAAGTAACTCACTTAGTGGCAGCTGTCAAGCTAGATATGACATCTTGTCTCAGCTGTAGCTGTAGCAAAAGAAGATGTGCTGCCAAGCGCATGGGAGCTACATCACATGGCTGAGTCACATAGATTGTGCTTGGCACAGCAAACACAAAATGCCAACAGACCATGGTTGATGCATCATACTGCAGCATGGATCCTGCTGCTGCCCAACATCAGCAAGTGCCATGCCTGCAGCATCCTGGTGGGTGAGTGAAAGCCCACCTGATGGAAATACTGCCTGATGGAGTCAGCATCAGCCAGTTCCACCAAAGGTTCATCTGCAGCACTGCTGTCTTCATGCTGCATGTCATCACCAGGCACGCTGTTCGCCATCGGTGCCTCAGGACTGTCAGGCTGAGGGGGTGGTTGGGGCGCGCCCCCTGAGACGGGGAGGTGGGTGTTGCCGCAACTGTCATTAGGCCCTGAGTAGAGCTGTTGGGTGCTGGCGGCCGCCTGTGTGCCCGGCTTGATTTTTGACAGACGACTGCCTGCCTCTGCTGTGCCTTGGGATTTGTCTGCTTGTGTGAAGCGCTCATAAGCATGCAGGATCTCCACCATGTGAGCTCCCAAGATGCCAATATACTCTAGACCGTGCCGCCTGTGCCCTTCCTCATATTCCAGTGTGTCTATTTGCTTCTGGTAGTGCTGCATGATCACAAGTAGAGTCAGCTTGTTGGTCTGGAGTCAGTCTGGAATCAGCAAATGCATGTTGGTATGATGTCAGCTTGTTGCTCCAATCTTGCAAGCAGCCATGCTCACAACACAATACAGACAGCTTTGTAATCAGGTTTGCCGCAAGACAAGCATTTGAGCAATTCAGAGCCTGGTTCTGACCTACTCAGCATGTGTGCAGGTAAGCAGCATGACTTGCATTGTAGTACTTGTACGCCGTGACACATGTCGCTGCATGCAAATTGCCCATACATGGTAGACACAAGGTGCCATGTGTGTTTCCAGACACAACACTTAGATGGACAAAGCTGAAGAGCGGATAGTGCACGACTTTTCCATACATTGTAGACACAAGGTGCCTTATACAAGATGGACAAAGCTAAAGAGCAGGTAGTGGATGAAGTACAAGATGGACAAAGCTGAAGAGCAGGTAGTGAAGGAAGTACAAGATGGACAAAGCTGAAGAGCAGATAGTGGATGAAGTGTCCAGGCAAAGTTCACCTGCATCTCCCGCTCATACGCCCGGTACTTATCAATCCTGCCACACCGCTCTTGGATGCCTCGTATACTCAGCTTCGGAAACAGTTCACGCAGCGTGGGAATGACACAGCAGTCTCTGCCAAGGTGATCCACCTTTTGCTTCTCCCTGAGAAAGCGCTTGTCCAGCTGTTGCATTGCTGCTACCAGCTGTGCAAATTGGGGCTGGCACTGCATGTCAGAAAGCCATGGGGCTTAGCAGCATTCAAGCCTTGCTAGTGCAACTGCAAATACACGGCTTATTGTATGGGACCTAGCAGCATTCAAGCCTTGCTAGTGCGACTGCACATACATGGCTTATTGTACACCAGCAATGATGGGGAACATGCTTGTTGCGCAGCACTGGTACAAATGTTGACCACCAGATGCAGTGTTGTGAGCACATCACATTGGTGTAATGGTCTATACTGTGTACTCAAATCATACAATTCTGTCCTGTTGTACTGTCTACGCCACCTTGCTGGGATAGCACCTTGCTACAGAAAGAGATGAGCTTATCTTGGAATTGTGAGCATATCATGCCGCAAGTTGAAACTATACCATGGGAGGGGGAAGGGGGTAGGGGGCGTGTCGGCTCGCTCACCTGCTCTAAGAGCCTTCGCAGACCAAACAGCTTTTTATCTTCTTGCACATCGTTGAGTGTCCATGCGTGGTTGCAGGCATACGCCAATCTCATCTCACGCCTCAGCAGGGTCATGACCACATGATCTGGCAGCATCTGCTGGCTGCCCTCCCTGTTGCTATTCTGGCTGTTGGCACTGGCTTGTCCACCACTTTGGGGACTGTTGGCACTGGCTTGTCCACCACCTTGGGGACTGTTGACACTGGCTTGTCCCCCACCTTGGGGACTGTTGACACTGGCTTGTCCCCCACCTTGGGGACTGTTGACACTGGCTTGTCCCCCACCTTGGGGACTGTTGGCGCTGGCTTGTCCCCCACCTTGGGGACTGTTGGCACTGGCTTGTCCCCCACCTTGGGGACTGTTGGCACTAACTTGTCCCCCACCTTGGGGACTGCCCTGAGGCAGAGTGCTTGCAGGGCCTCTGGCCTCGCCTGGGTTTGACCTTCTAACCCAATCCATACTTCTGCTGGGGCTGGATCCAGCTTGTGCTGTGCCGCAAGGGTTCAGTGATGGGTCTGTGGATGTGATTTCAGGTGCTCTGAAGAAGGTGAGGCCTTCGCCTTCAAGGGTGGCATAAGTCGTGGCTCGGGCAGGGAGGGTGTTGTCATCACTAACAGGAGCAACTGTGATTCTCAGCGCTGTCGGTTCTGCGCGTTCGCTCTCTGCCAGCCTGCAGCAGGAACCATGTCAAGCACGAACACTGAACAGACACTCTTTAAGAGACCCACCCAAGTTGTCTTTCGTCCATTTGCTTCATTGCTCACTCATTCATTTGTTCATTTGGTTGTTCGTTTGTCCATCCGTCTGCTTGTAGCAACATGTCATACCATGCATGCAACAACAGGATAGTCTTGTTTAGCAGGCCCTGCATGATGTGCATGCACGGGGCATCCAGCTGTGGCCAGACTGATGCACCCAGGCAGAACTTTGCTCTGTGAGGCAGTCACTACCCAGCCATGTGTAAGTCCATGTAGACATTGTGCATGAGAAAACCCAGGCTAACCTCAGGTCGTATTTGCAAGCCAAGTCAGCATACAGCTTCCTGTCTTGCCGTTGACCCTGTAAGATACTCTGGGACTTCTTCATTTCCTCATCCATGACCTGCCGCTCGTGTAAGGCTTTGACCAGCAACTCAGACGCTTCCTTCATGCTGGCTCTATGGTCTGGTTCAGCACACATAATAATCAAAAGAAATAATAATAATAATAATAATAATAATAATAATAATGATGATAATCACGCTTTCCAGCTCATGATGAGCTAGGTATGTGCGGGACAGGTCTTGTCTCTCCAAAGCAGTCTGTCTTGCGCATCTCTATAAGGTCTACCAATCCAACAGGTCTGACAATCACGTAGTGCAAACATAATGATGATAATGATAGCACTAATGATCAAAATGCTTTCTAGCTTGTGATGGGCTAGGTACATGCAGGACAGCAAGCACAAACACAATCAACTTCCTGCTGGTTTGAAAGACTGACTCCCTGTCATGATCATGCATGTGTAAATGATTTACATGCACATAGCATGCTTTCATTTGTGTAATAGGCAGGCTGCCCTGATCTGAATGTGCGTGCATAACTAAAGTTCATTCATGACAATGAGCATGAACTCACTTCAGTGACGCTACTTTGGCTGTACCTTACAAGATGCAATGGTATGTGGTCACATGATACAGTCAGGGTGTTGCCATCTGGCTAGCTGTGTGCAGCTCATGCAGCCCTGGCAAGCAATACATCCACTGACATGGTGTGCAGAGAGTACATGTCCAGGATAGCAGCTGAACATGTGAGCCTGAAAGGGCTTTCAGTGCTGAGGAACACAATACCAAATGTGCAAGATGAGCATACGCAGGAACGTAACAAAGCTGCGTTGAGACATGCAGCACCACCAGTTATGTCAAGAGGGAGAATGCTGACCTAAAGGAGTCTTTGCAATGTTGCGTCCATACTCATACTTGCTGACATACATGCCAAAGACCCACTCTAGCACCGCCCCAATGCTGTAGGGGTCCTGGCCCCGTTGAGTTCGATGGACATGACCACATGCAAACATGATGCGTGTCTGCAGCACAGCACCCAGTCAAGGACCAGACCTCCCTTGCATGTGCAGCAAAGGTTGTCTAGCAATGGCAGCTTGCAATTTGCACCCTTATGGCAAGGCAAAGTTGCTGGCCAGTCATGTTGTGGGTTCCTGACACAATAGCAGCTGCTGCATGCATGCCTTTCTTACTCATGACAGGAGATTGTCTGCCCTGTAATGAGTCAGAACTCAGCCAATGTCACATGGATCAAGCTGACAAAGACTTACCTGAAGGTGTGCAAGCCACAATGGGTTGACCGTCAGCTTCATGCCATCCTTTGTCAGGACAAAGATGTCAACATCTCCAATGTCATCATCATCTGATGTGTGGTGTGCCTGACAAGCCAGCAGAAAGGCTTTTTACTTAGCAGAAAGGCTTGTTACACAGGAGAAAGGCTTAATAAACAAACATCAACCCTGCCAGGCTGTAAGCAGTGAGCGTGCAGTTTGACAAGCATGCATGAGCATGTCAAGTAGCGTCACAGATGTACACACACTCATGCACAACAGCTCACAACCTGATGTGCATTCATTGTAAGTTGAAGCATGCTCAGATCTTGGATGAGATTGATAAGGCACATGTACATGCACACATGTGGCAGGCTTGCAGGGAGCAAGACGTAGCAGAGGCACCAACAGAGCAGACATCACCTGACATGACCACTGTACATTGCAAAAGCGACTCAGGCCATATAACGCAACACGGCGTTAAAACAAGAGCCGCAGAACTTCAGAGGCACAGCAACAGGTGACAAACCTTGAGCTGAGTGTCAATCTGCATCAGGACCTGAGCATGCCCTGAAGCAATGGCTTCCACCTTGTCTGTCATCCAGGCGCACAGCTTAGCAATCTCCTCTTCAGATAACTTGGATAAGTCCGCAAAGCACAGGTCTGTGTTGGTACTGCCTGGACATAGCCCTTGATCCAGCATGTTGCATACATACTGGGCAGCAGGCTGCACAATGCTGTCGTATCTGCAGCATCACATGAACACTGACAGGAGTGTTCTGCATCATTATCTGCAATGCTGCCATGTACGTGTTCTGAACCACAAGTGAGTGGGGCAGCACAGCAATGCTGAGCTGTTGCCAGCTGCTACCCTGCTATCAATGATGATTCTTGTGTCGAGGTTCAGCACCTGCTGAGTGATCCAACATTGGCAGCTGAATGCACAAGGAACAGGTCACTTTGAACAACAGTTTGCAAATGCTGCCTTGTGCTGCCTTGTGTGCAACAACACAATCTTAAACAGTGCTGCAAAAGCTGTGCTGTATCCGAACAGCAGCAAAGTTGCTGGCCATGTAGATGCCTTATTGCGTGTTGAGGCACACGCCAACTCACAAGCATATATCCTCTTGTGAAAGCGTTTCAAGAAGTTCCTTGATGAGCCCCAAGTAGGCCTGCTTGATCCGCATGGATTCCTGCTCATCCTGTTGTGAGGGAGCAAGGTAGTAGCTTCTCGCCCTCCGCTCAGCCTCTAGTGAAGCTGAGTCATCTGCTAGATCTCGAACTGCGCAGGTCAGCTGTTTAGAAAGTGCAGCCCTGCAAGCAAGCACAGTTGCTCCAATCAGCTGATCACCCTAGGGGACTGCACAATGGTGCACAGCATTGCATCAAACGTCATGTGCCCCTGCAATCACTGTATGTCGAGGGTGGGACTGCAACTGCTGCAAGACAGGAAGATTGCCATCGCATGTTGAGCTGTGATGGCAAGTGAATGACAGCATTGTAGCCTGCAGGTGTCTTCAGCAGCAGGCCTCAAGGAATGGGTCAGGAATTGGCAGCAGCTTGAGCGGGGAGATACTCACATACGCTCAGTGAGGTGTTTCAGGGCTGCCTGTTCCTGTGGTGTGCCTTTGGCCTTGGGCAACCCTGAACGTAGTGCTGCAGGGATATGCTTGTGCTTCACGTATTCCCTGCGGGACTCAAACGCTGCTTGGGGACCTGATTGCCTGTACTCATTCCCTGCTTATGCCATGAAACCTATACATGCCAACTCCAAACTGCTTATGCCATGAAACCCATACATGCCAACTCCACACTGTTTATGCCATGAAACCGATACATGCCAACTCCAAACTGCTTATGCCATGAAACCCATACATGCCAACTCCACACTGCTTATGCCATGAAACCCATACGAGCCAACTCCACACTGCTTATGCCATGAAATCGATACATGCCAACTCCATGCTTACGCCACCAAGCACTCAACAACATGGCAAGCCAGTGTGACTGAGTGGCTGCAGCATACAATACCAGGCATTGGACCAGGACAACTCTCTCACCAGAAGGAGTGCACGCTGTGGAAGGCAGGGCTCTTGGGGTCCCACTGCCACTGGTTCCAAGTATTGTTTGCAGCCAATCGCTTCATACCGTCTGCAAGCCGTTCATCAGGGCACTTTGACAGCTTGTGCTTCTCAACCACCCAGCCACAATCCTTTCCGCAACAGCCTGGCCCGCAGCCGAGCCTTGACTCCGCTCGCATGATTCTCTGCTGCTCCTCAAGCATTTCTGCACATGCAAGCAGCATACATGAGCACAACACTTGTTGCTGATCATTAACTTTCACTCTGTTTGTGACCTCTGTCTGTGACCTCTGATGTGACCTGAGCAGCAATGTGACCAAGATGCACATCAGCAAGATTGAGCATGTGTGAGCATTGTGACTATCAGCAATGTGCATTCTCTGTACAGGTCGCAGAGTGGATTACTCTCAGCATCCCTTTCAAGCTTCCTTGTGACATTCACAGCTTGCGCTTTGACCTCCTTGGTGCTGAAAGTCATCAGCTCTAGCCGCTCTTCATGAGAAAGTTGTTTCCAAAAGGGCTCTACTCTCCTCAACCTGTCCACGGCTGACATCTCCTCCAGCTCATCCTGCAATGCCAAGCTCCATGTTGCACTAATTTGCGCACCAGTCAACGTAGCCATCCTTGCTACAGAAGCTCTAGATTGGGACGGTGGTAGTTGTCAGAATGCTTGTTGGATGCAAGCCAGATGTGCAATGCAGACTGGGAGACATATTATCTTGTTATTCTGTTTACCCAGAAGCATGTTTCCAGCACTGGATTCAGGACAATTCTGTTGTTTTCACAGACTTGGCAAATGGATTACCTCCTCTAGTGGGAGCAAACAAGGGCGCAGATCTAATATTGTACATGCTGGTCACGCTACCTGGGTTGGCTGGTGAGGCCGTCTTTGAAATGAAACCCCTGAGCGCTGCTTTCTTGGAGCTGGCATGTCGAGGTCTGCTTGCCCAGGCTGCTGAATGGGAGCTTTACCGCTTGACTCCTGATGTACACGATGCCTGCACTACAACCGTAAGTCCAACTGCGGCCTGCAGAGCTGATGACAAGTGTGAAGGCTGCTCGCTGTGCAGATGTGTCGCTTGTGAGAGTTCATACCGAATTGATGGACCTGCTTGTTAATTTGACGTACCAGTGAAGTATTGAACAAACCAGAGAGCGATTGTGTGAAGCGTCTGTGAAGCGTGAAAGCTTGAGTTGGCTGTGCACGCTGATCACTTTCAGTGATCAGGTGTAGCGCTGGTTAAATTGTCCTCGTGTGAAACACCGAAAAGCTTGATAAACCTTAGCAATGCTGAAAACACAGTAGGACAAGGGGTCCGTTGGAGTAGTGAGGGCGCGCGTGCTTTTGTTTTTACGCTTAGAGAGGTCTCGTTCGTGCCGCAAAGCATCACCGACGTTTCATCTTCATCTTCAATACAGGTGAAATACGAGGAGATGACGTGGTATGGAGCCCTGTTTGCGACCTTGCATTTGGTAAATTGCGGAGAGGCTGTGCACTCGGATTGCAGGCGGGATTAGCTGTGGCTGTGAGGCGTAAACAGCACCCCGAATGCTTGGCTGACAGCCTGCTTAGCGCACCTGCCGTGAGCGGTTGAACAGATCATAATACTCTTACTGCGAGCGACAAACATGAACAGGGCTGCCATTCTGGCTCTGTGGGCCGCACTCATTGTTGTTGCCAGCAACTGCGGCGCATTGCGATTGCCAGATGTTGGGCACACTCTCTCCATGCCGTCCACGGCAATATCAGAGGCAAGGCTTGTTCACAAATCTCGGTCACACGCCATTTACAGCATACTCATGCAAGTGTTTCTGGCCGTGCAGGGCTTTGCGGACTTCGCCAACTTTGGTGGTTGCCGTCTGCCAGACTCTGACTTTCTTGAGGGTATCTATCAGCTTATTTCGGTCTTGGTTTTTCTGGTTTGGAAACACGTGTAGCAAAACGACAACTGTGCCTGTGTATCATAGGCGAACGAGTCATCAGTCCCAGGCCGCATGAGACCATGCCAGTCAGCAAACTGCCCAAGACCTGGTTTTGGGGAAATGTAGATGGGGTCAACTATCTCACCAAGCTCAGAAACCAGCACATTCCCCAGTGAGGCCCACTGCGCTTGTGCACATTTGCGTTTATGCATGTGCCACCACCAGAGTTTTGCAAGGGATGATTGGCATGTGTTTGCTGTAACATGCGCTGAATTGCAGGTATTGTGGATCCTGCTGGGCCTTTGGGACGACCAGCATGATGTCTGATCGTCTGCGCATTCAGACTCAACATCGCTTTCCTGAGCTGGTCTTGTCAGCTCAGCTGCTGCTTAACTGCGGAGGCGGAGGCACATGCCATGTAGGTTGATCCATCAAAACACATGTTATATCACTAGTGCACTGGTGCAGCATACTCAAACAAGATTGCTACAGTGTTATGTGGGACTGTTTGAGTTGGCTGACTAAAGCATTGTAATCTTTTTCTCTCTCTTTGACGACAAGCAAGATTGGGTTAAGCTCACAGTCTGGTGAAGCCTGCTGTCACCATTCACAAGCAGACATACCAGGCCATCGCCACTATTGCTGTTGCTGACCTGCTTCAAATTTGATGTGTATGGTTATGCAGGGAGGCAATCCATATGGTGTGTTCGAGTATGCAGCCAAGCATGGCATCCCAGATGAGACATGCCAGAACTATGAGGCAGATGACTTCGAGTGCAAGCCCTTTGGGGTGTGCGAGACATGCTCACCTGGCTCCCCTCCTCTTGTATGTCCCTTTTGATCTCCTGTGGATGTGAATTCCGTTCTTTATTGCTGATGTTGAGTCACACAAGCTACCAATTTGTGGTGCAAGCAGACTTGATTTGCACACAGCAGGCATACTGCTGCGCTCAATGCACTTGCCCATGAAGACAGCATTGATGTTGTGTTGCATTATGTGGAGCAGCTTGCACTGATGCTGTGACACACTGTACAATTTCTGATCTGCTAGCCTTGGTGCAGCACTGCACACAACTGCATTGCATAGAATGGCGCTTTTGGATTTATGCAATATTGGCGCCCCAGCACTGACATACTTGTGTGCTTGTGGCTGCAGCCTCATCTGCCAGGCAGCTGCGCTGCAGTCAAGAAATACACCAAATATGGCGTGAGCGAGTATGGTCATGTCCATACTGGCCCAGACTTTGACGCAGATGGTATCAGGGTAAGCACTGCTGTCTGTTGTGACGTCAGCCTCACACGCATTCCAGCTGTTGTATAAGCATGTGGTGTAGCTTTGCTCACTGCAGTTGAGAAAGCTATGTGGGTAGTAACCTACGCAGCTGTGCTCCTCTGTGCATTGTGATGCCTGCTTGTGTAAGCCACACAGCTTTTATGTACACAGAATCTCCCAACACTCCAGTCTGCACTGGAAATGCTTGCAATGCATGTTTGAGTGCGTATAATCGCTGTGTCCTTTTGTTCCTGTTCAACTGGTGCTAGTCAAAAGACATGACGTAATTTGTACACTGTGACTGCAGATCACTCAGGCAGACAAGCTGAGGTCTGAGATCCATGCTCGAGGCCCCATCTCCTGTGGAATTGATGTCACGGAAAAGTTTTATGCCTATTCTGGTGGGATCTTTGAGGAGGAGGTGGCCTTCCCCATGGCCAACCATGAGATTAGCATTGTGGGGTGGGGAGAGCAGGAGGGCCACCAGTAAGCCCCCACGCCCCTGTCTTTCCTAAGGGCGCTTCTTTGCCATTGCAGTCTTGCTTTTTTGCTTTTGCTGTCAATTGATTATGATCATACACAACACATACCATGTCACACAATTCAATATTTGGTATAGTATACGCATCATATAATGAATCAAACATATGTTGTTTGTATGTGCATCAAGTGCTTGAGCAGATGTTATTCCATTGCAAAGGACTTCACACATATATATATATGCATTGCATTGTCAGCATGTGCAGGTTGCGCTGCAAAGCAGTGCAGCTTAGATATGCCTCATCCTGCTGTTAGTCCCGCCTTGACGGTTCATGGCTTTCCTGCTATGTCTGTCAAGCAAACCTCATGTCTAATTACATTCCTAAGCCTGACATACCAGCGTCATTCCCTGACAGAGTGCAAGTGTTGGGCAGGTACTGGATTGGGCGTAACAGCTGGGGAACCTACTGGGGTGAAGACGGCCTGTTCAGGATCAGCATGCACAAGAACAACCTTGGGATCATGGACACCTGCAGCTGGGCTACCCCCACCGTAGAAGAAGAGGTGGAGCCCCCTACCCCTGAGGAGAGCCCCATCAAGGCAGAGGGTACCTACTTGTCGGACACCTCAGTGCAAGAAGGCACCTACCACAGCTACCACCATGGCTGCCTGCAGCGTGCTGAAGGTATGTCCCTGCTGTGTATGATGCTTCATTGAGAAATGGTTCCTTCTGTGATATGTGTATGATGCACCGCTGCTGGTGTTGCCTACCATGTGTGATACAATGGAGAGTCCATGTATGATGCAATGATGTGAGTCTCAGACTTGTCAATGGCTGACTGCATCAAGTGCTAGTGTGCTATGGAAGCAGGCAGCTCTGCCTGATCAGCTCAAGCTGAGATCACAAAGTAGGCATCACATTGTAAGAGCCGCTGTGTGCTTTGTGTAAAAACCATGCTGCCAGAAAAAGTCAGCAAATGGCATTGCACTGGCAACCTGTATTTGGATGTTTGCTGCTTGGGCATGTAAGTTATCCATGTCCAAGGCACGGGCTGTATTGCTGCTACTTGCAAGTCACAACTCATCTACGGCTCGCAGCACGTTCCTCTGTTGTGCTCTACCAGCAGCTGCATGCCGGTCACTCACTGAGCATGATGCATCTTTGCCTGTTATGCTGCCTCACACATATGTCTCCAGGGATGTCATACCAAAGGAGTATGATATCCGCAACCTGAACTACCAGCAGTTGCATACCAGTCACTCACCTAGCATGATGCATCTTTGTCTGCCCTGTGCAACCCGGTATAGTCCTTGGCTTCTCATTAAATTGACGCCGAACGCCGTAGTCTTGTCTTTTCTTTTTCTTCTTCTATATTTGTCTGTTGTGCTACAGGCCCAAAGAAAAGCATGGTCAAGAGCCCTCTGCCTCACACATATGTCTCCAGGGATGCCATACCAAAGGAGTATGACATCCGCAACCTGAATGGCATCAGTTACGCCAGCATTGACCGCAACCAGCACATCCCCCAGTACTGTGGCTCCTGCTGGGCCCAGGGCTCCTCTTCTGCCTTGTCAGACCGGCTTGCCCTGCTCACAAACAATCTTTTCCCTGAAGTGGATCTTGCGCCTCAGGTACTGATAGATCTGCTGGCATATATTGACCTCGCAAACGTAGTATGCTTGTCATGGCGACAGGAGGATTGCGCCTTGGGTACAGATAGATATCTCAGTAGTCCATTGTGACCATGAATGCTTGGTGCTTGTTGGCCTGACAGCAGCACCTGTTTGTCCTGCTCAAAGCGCTGAGTGTATCTACATTCAGCATGTAGTGATGTTGAGGTCATGGCGTCAAAATCCCTTTCTGTTGATGTAGGTTTTGGTAGACTGTGTGAAGGCCAATGGGACCAATGGTTGCAATGGAGGTGACCCTACTGCAGCCTACTCATACATTCTGGACAATGGCATCCCTGATGAGACTTGCTCCAACTATGAGGTAGGCTCACCCACCTAGGGAGAAGCTGTAGCTGTAGCTGTACTGAATCCTCCAAGCCAGCACTGGTCTCACTGCCAATAGGCAGAAAGTACACTGCAGTATAATGCTGCCTGCCATGAAGTGTGTCAATCTGCAATCTAGGTAGTCTATCTATGTGCTGCTTTGTAAATGGTAAGGTCCAGCGTGCTATCTGCGTCTTGCATACACCAGTCTCGTGTGAATCAGCCAACGTGTTGCTACTTACTCAAAGCGTTACTGGTGTGTTAGCTGGCTTCAGACAACACGGTGCTATTGCTGCGTGTTTATTGCACTGCAGCTCTTGTGCAGATAGTTAGCATCGTCTGTTGTGTGTGCAGGCTCTGGACAGGACCTGCTCCGCTGAGCACACCTGCAAGAGCTGCAACTGGGCAGGCTGCTGGCCCATCAAAGAGGGGGCCTACAAGAACTACCACATCGAGGAGCATGGTGCGCCCTTTCTTGCTTTTAATACACTGATTGCAAGTCGTTTCCGCTTTGCTTGCTTATACGCACCTGGTGTATGCTCAGCATGCTCCAGGTCATGTAACTGCTCCTACTAAGGCTGCCATACTGGTGGTAACAGAATCACACCACCAGGGCAGGTGACATGACTTGCGGACATTGGTGACAATGCGTCTTGACATCTGTCAATGAGCACAGACCTTGCCGTATCATGCAGCTCATGACAGCCTCGCATGGCTTTGTGCTTGACTGGACGTAAGAAGTCCCAGGCATTTCACCGGGCTCTTCAGCAAGCCCTCAAGAATTTGCATCTGGGTGTCATCTGGGCGATCAGGTTTGATGATGTGGTTGGTCCTGCAGGCCAAGTGAATGGGGAGGAAGCTATGATGGCAGAGATTGCTACCCGTGGTCCCATTGCATGTGGCATCTGCGTGACTCCACAGTTTGAGGCCTATGCCGGTGGCATCTACAAGGACACACAGGAGTGCACAACAGAAATGCATGTCATCGCTGTTGAGGGCTATGGAGAGGAGAATGGCACTCCCTACTGGCTGGGCAGGAACAGGTGGGCAGTGACAGTAATGTGTTTTGAACATCGTAAAGTTGGCCGAGCTCCTTTGCAAGATCCCAAACAAAGCTCAAGCAGGCACTAGGCTCTGGGATGTTGTGTGATTTATGCAAATCCAGGTAGTCTGTGCTGTTGGGGAGTTGAGTGCAGGCTGTGCTTCAAACTATTGTCATAACAGCTGCACACATGATACGCTTGCCAACAACAATGGCAGCATGATGTTGGCAAGCATTTTTTGTGCACTTCTTTGGCTTTTTAAGCAGTCTCTGTGGTAACTGGTGCCCCAAAAGCACATCCACTTGCTTGTCAATCTAGACAATTCACATTCGTATCCAGAGCCGCACATGCTGCTCTGTTTCATTGTTGACCGACTTCTGCGTTTGGCTGCGCAGTTGGGGTACATACTGGGGTGAGCATGGGTGGTTCAAGATTGTGCGAGACCAGCCCGGGGATTTGGGCATTCAGCTGAACTGTGACTGGGCTGTGCCAGTCCACCCAGACCCTCCCAGGCTGCCTGAAGCTCAGTCTGCACCTAGCACCAGCATTGCATCAGTGCTATTTCTTTGAAAGTCAAGGCAGCAGAATCTCTGCTTTGGCTTGGAGGTAGCAGATGGGTCTTTACATTTGACATGGCAATGTGGTGGGTGTATGCCTGGCAATGACCTTGTTTCTCACCTTGGTACAAGGAAGGGTGCTGAGTAATTTGGATGCTGACATCAGGACTGTGGACTATTCATTTGTAGCAGCGCTCATTGCCTCAAGCACCACGTAGTGCATGTGTAATGTTCACATGCAGGTTTTTACAAACATGCATGCTGTAGGATGTGTATCCTAGCACGTTACCAGCTGAGGTTTTTCATAAGACAAGTGTTGAGCACTATTTTCTTTGGTAGGCCAAGTGACTTTACTCTTGGGTGTACCTAGGGTATGTACTTCCAGGAAATGTTGCCTTGTACAATATGTATCTGTACATCAGTGCATTCTTATAGGCGCAATCCTCATTTCATATGGTCTAACTTGTTTGATCGGATGACCATTCTTTGTAATGACTCATAGACATGCAGCTGATCTTGTTGCAACATTACAAATGCTGAGGACAGCTGCAGTGCTGCATGCAACTCTGCGATGCGGAACGCAGCAGGCACCTTATCGACTCACAACCTACAGCATCACGCCAACGGCTGATGGGTCGCAGAAGTCATTGCTGGGATGCGCCAAAGCCGCAGGTAGAAAAAGCCACCCTGATGCCATGTTGTTCTTTCCTTTGAAGGTGTGGGCCTCTTACCTATTGCTATGCATAGCGTTGCAACAGCCCGCAGCCCGTGCAAGCCAATGGGAGACGTTACACGAGACCAGCAGCAACGTGTGGGGCGGCAGGAGAACTCCACCTGTCAGGTAAAGCTTTGTGAGATCAAGTCACTCGGCTAAGCGGATGACCGCAGATGATGCAGAGCTGAGCAGATCTCCAACGATAATGGCGCACGAGTGTTGAAGTTGCGGTGTGTGCAGGTTCAGCCACGCAGCAGTTGTACTGAATGATCAAGTTGTGATCACGCACGGTTTCTTCTATGATGTGGAAGCTAGGGCTGCTCAATGGCTATCAGACACGTGGTCAATGTCCACCCAGAGTCCCTACACATGGCACAAGCTGCACAGTAGGTGCAGCATACATCTTGCAACCTGCGTTAGATGTGTCAGTCATCTGCAGTCTGCTTCTGCAAGCAAATCATGCAAATTCTGCAGATGGTGTGGCAGCAGCTGCCGCACAAACATCTTACAGCAAGAAAGTCACTCCAGCAGCACCCTGCGGCAGATATGGAGCCACAGCAGTGGTTTACAACCAGCAGCTGTGGCTGTTTGGAGGCACTGATGGCGGCTTCAGTAAAAAGCACACAAGCAAAAGCAAGTCAGGCAAGAAACCCAATAGCATGCTTACCATGCCAAGCTAAACCTCTTGATAAAGTAGATGAAGCTGACTGCTCAATGTCGACACCATTTGGCATCATGGATGATGTTGACACAATGCTTTGATACCATCACACAGGATCCGACATGGACGAGGTGTACATGTATGACCCTGGGAAACACTCCTGGACATTCATGAATGCAAGAGGCAAGAAGCCAGCCCCACGCTACCTCCACAGCGCTGTGGTTGTGGATAATGCCATGCTGGTCTTTGGTGGCACTGAAAAGACTGCTGGAGACATTTGGAGCTTCAGCTTTAGGAAGCTCTCCTGGAACAGGCTGTCACATGTAAGCTTGCTGAGCCATGGGTTTGTCATCATGCAAAATAATTGCATGATGCATGTGCCCACCGCACAGGCTTGATTATCATGCTGGGAAGGTCAAAGTACATGTGCAGGTCTATCATGGCTCAAGGCAACAATGCCCAGCCTGGAGCAGCCTGTGCTGAAGACATTTGTGCTGAAGCATCCTGTTGGAGACAATGTCTGCACCTGTCTTACACTGTGCTTGGGGTGTCCACTTCACACTTTTGAGAAGTCATGCCCTGCCATGTGCATTCAGTGCACTTCTTGACTTTTACTCCACACTCAAATGCACAGCTGTTTCTGATATGGCAATATTGGCATGTTGACAGCTGATATGCTCTGTGTTATGCAGCCAGTGGCACTGTCCAAGGGAGGACCTGGCAGCATGTATGCACACTGTGCAGTTGCAGCTGCAGACGGCACTGGCTTCATTGTGCACGGTGGACGACATGTGGATGGTGATCTGTCAGATGTCATGTGGTACTTTGATATGCACAAGCGCTTGTGGCACAAGCTGCCTGTCCATGTGATGCATCATTCAAATCCAGCTCCACGCTTTTTCCATGCCATAGCAGCGGTACCGTTGATGAGGCAGACGGGAGGGAAGTCTGGAACCACAAAAGGCGCAACAGCAGCACTCATTGTTGGAGGGTCAACACGGTCGCCTGTGTTGTTGTGCTCAACAGAGAGCTGGTTGCTCATTGTTGATCCCCACACTAATGATCAGATATGGAAGCGCTTGCCTGACTTGCCATATGGTTTTCACTACCATCAGGTGGTAGTTCACCAGGAGGCTGCCTACATTACAGGTGGCCACCTTTGTTCTGAGGTGAAACAGCATACAAATTTGCCACACCTTTATCTAAATCATGTCTTGAGGTTAGATTTGAGCTTCTGGCTGGATGAAACCATATCTGATAGTCACCATAAGGCTGCAACAGGCTGGACCTCTCATAAAGTCCATAAATTGTTTTGAACAAGTAACGCTTGCACAATCACGATCACGCCTGTGCTTAGGCCTTTCTCTGGCTAGCGAATGTGATGTGCAGACACTTGATGCCTGCCTGCCAACACTCCTGATGCTGGCCGTTGTTGTTTTAAGTTGAAGCAGTCTTTAGCTCAACGTGATCGCGTGAACAGGTGTGCCACGCACAACCCGCCAGCCTTCATGAGCTGGCTGTTTGTGCTCGTACCTGTCCTGTGCCTTCTATCGCAGAGTACTGCGACAAAGTGGGAAACAATCCATAAGACTACCAAGGATCTCTGGGGTGGCAAAAACCGCCACTCGATCCGGTAACTCACGACTGCGCAAGCGTTTTGCTTCAGCCTCGCAGACTCAACAAAGGACCCACAGTTGTGCGCACAATGAAAGGACCGAGCTGATTGCAACATATGCACGTTTGCAGGTACAGTCACTGCGTAAGTGTCTTCGAGGATCACCTTGTGATCACTCATGGTTACTTTTACAATACTGAAGTCAAGGGCCCCCAGTGGCTGTCAGACACATGGCTGATGTCTCTCCAAAGCCCTTTTGCGATGAACCAGATCCACAGTAAGGACATGGCCCTTGATTGCTGAACAAAATACTGGACTTGTGCGCACACCTGACAGGCCGCCTGGTAGAGCTATCTGGTGTATTGCAGAGGGCGTAACAGATACTGCAGCAGCATCTACATACAGCAAGAAACAAACACCTCCTGTGCCTTCCGGCAGGTATGGCTCAACGTCAGTAGCTTACAAGAATCAACTTTGGATGTTTGCTGGCACTGATGGTGGCTACAGTAAGCACGGCAATGGTGGGTACGAACTAGGTAAGTCAATGCCAAACACTCAAGGTCAGCTTTGTTTTGCCCTCAACTTCTTTCACAATGCGCAGTCCTGAGGTGTCTACAGGATATGACATGGACGAGCTCTACATGTTTGACATAAAAAGCCACTCTTGGGAGTTTGTGCTGCCAAAGGGGCAGAGGCCAGCTGCAAGATACTTGCACTCAGCAGTTGTTGTTGGAGACTCCATGGTCATCTTTGGTGGCAATGACAAAGCTAGCGGTGATGTGTGGAGCTTCAATTTTGCAACACGCAGATGGAAGCTGCTGTCAAAGGTACAACTCTTTGTTTCTTTGCTTGCCATGACATTATCTTGTGCATTGCAGATCACTTGACTGCTACATATGAATTTAGATTTTAAACATAGAGTAAATGTCTGAGGACATCAGATCGCTCTGCTGCAGTGCATGCTTGCAATGAGCAAAAACTTGTTGCAAAGATTTGTGCAAAGACGCCATCTGGTGAACATGAGGCTAGATAGAAATGATGACCAGCAGTCTTGCTGTGCCTGCTATGACAGCAAGCTGAGAAGCAGCAAAACCCTGTGGTCGTCCTGCTGATCAGCCTGTACATTTGCAAAGCTGAACATTATCCAGACGCATGACACCAGTACAGTTACTGCATCAAATGCAGGCCGTTGCCCAATGTATTCTCATCAAGTCAGAGATTCCTGACATTCATTGTGACTGTGCAGGTTGTTCCCATGAACAAAGGCGGCCCAGGCAGCATCTTTGCTCACTCTGCTGTTGCCACTGCTGATGACAGCGGCTTTCTTGTTTTTGGAGGTCAGTACGTAGATGACAACCTGATTGATGACATCTGGTATTTCAACATTGACAAGCGCAAATGGCGCAAAATGGCAGTTTCTGGACCAAAAAACAGCAAACCTGCTCCTAGATCCTTCCAAGAGATGGCTGCTGTGCCTTGGCATGGTCATGTACACTCAGAATCTGGCAACATCACAAAGGTTGGTGAGCAGGCCACAGTGGCAGTGTTCACTGGAGGCTCCACACGATCACCTTTGCTGCTTTGCACTGCTGAGACCTGGCTAATGATTGTGAACCCCCATACCAGGCAGCAGGTATGGGAGAGGCTTCCAGACTTGCCGTATGGGATTTACTATCACAAGGTGGTGGTGCATGACAACTTTGCATATGTCACTGGTGGCCACCTGTGCTCTGAAACCAAAGGCGACATGCCAAACTACTACTTGAATCATGTACTGCGGCTGGACTTGTCACCATGGTTAGATAACAGAACCTCCAGCACACAGAAGCTACATCATAGGATTGAATTGAAACATGCAGCATGATGTGCTATGTAACTGCGCCTAGTGTGTCAATTAGTCTTCCGCTTTGACATGAAGCCTGGTGTGCTGGGCTGCGCGATGCATTGGAATGCATGTCGGAGGATATGTGACGGTTACTGTTTCTGTTCATTCGGCTCAGCTAAAGACACAAACAAGACTGGACACATGTGCACATTCAGGCATGCTGCATGCTGACCATGCTATGTTTCAGTGCGCAGGTCCATCACAACGCGTGTGTCTGTTGTGTTACATGTTACAAAACGCCAGCTTTAGCATCGAACTGCAAATTCTACCCTGTGCACCTGAGTGATTTCTACCTGCACAGTGGACTCCAGAAACAATGGCATGTCTGCACAGCATACACTGGGCAAAGTAAGCAGTCATCATCTTGCACAAGTACTATCTTGTCTTATCAACAACAATGTGACTTCACAGCGACTGCCAGTCCTCTGCTGCTTGCTGACTTGGCTTCGACCTGTGACCTGTGACCTGTCACTGCAAGCCTGCGCGGATCCCTGTTGCAACATGGGTGCAAGATGCTGTCCCTGTTGCAATGACCTGCCATGCACCCTGCCTGCTTCACTGGTTAACCTGTTTCAGCATTAAAGCAACCTGTTGACCTGCGTTCTCTGCATACATGAAGCAACCAGCCGCAATGCTTGCAATCGGACCAAGCACCTCCTTGACAGAAAGGACACCTGCTTCCACCACAAGCATCTGTGACACAGAAGACAACACATTGACAATCAGCAAGCAGCATCTCAGCATGTGCAACTGAGTTAGGAGCGCCTGTTGGCTTGCATCAAATTGTTGCCTGTATATTCTGCAGCTTGAGTCAGCAATGGATCAAGGCTGAAGTGAGCACTGAATACCTGCAGGTGCATGGCCTAGTATATAAGGTCAGTAGCGCTGCTGTGGAGGACCGGGAAACTGGCTAGAACCACCATAGGAGGGCGGTGCACCACCATTGTATGATGCAGAGGGGGGACCTGGCAGGCTGCCATTAGCTGCACCTCCTGGTGGACCAGTATCCCTTTCAGCATTCCAGGAGGCAATGCGAGCTCTCCTCTCTGCACTGCTTTCTCTGCCTCCTCTTCTTGGACCCCTCTCAAAGTCCCTGGGGGCGAATAGACAGGACTATCAACTGTGTGCAAGATGCACAGCAAAACTGCTTGCCGCAAGTTCTGTTAACACACTGCTGTGTTGCACAGGTTGCTGTGTTGAACACATTGCATTAAACACTGCAGAAGCTAGCTGTTGCTGCCTGACCGCAAACTCTAGGCTGCTGTAAACTTGCCAACGCAGAACACACACTATGCAGCAGAGTTTGGGAGCAGTAGGCCTGACCCAATGGCCATGCAGAGCTAGACATGTCCATGCATACAATCCCAGCAGGGGCAACTGCATGTATCTGCATGCAGCATCAGTCAGCAAAGCTGTCTTGCCTGCCGCGCCTGTCGCCACCAGGGCTGCGATCACGTCGCTGGTTTCGGAAGTCATCTCTGCCGCCAGGACGTGGGCCACCCCTACCCCTGTCATCCCTCCTGTCGTCCTCAACCCTTTCCTTGCGCTTGTACCGCCCAAACAGGGCCTTCCGCAAGTCTCTGTACACAGGACATCCATATCAGAGAGGACTGACAGTGATGAGGATTCATGCCAGTGGTCTGATTCAAGTGCTGTGTGTGTTTGAAGGCAAGCTGCAAGCAGTTGTGCGTGAGCAGGTGCAAACATCACATTGCTTGGGAAACACACCTGCTGATAGGCCGCAAATGCATGAAGTTACAGTAGCCTCCTCGAGTGCATGTGTTTTCCTCGTATTGTCTGCATGTTGCTTCACGGAAGTCTGTCACAGGACTAAACTCAATCTGTATAGGTCTGCCGCCATAGAATCGTCCTTGTAGCCCTTGCAGCGCTGCTGCTGCTCCCTCTTCATCTGAGAACTTGACATACACGCTGCCAACCATGTGATCTGCTAGGTTATCACACACGTTCAGATTTTCTATCTCACCAAATTTGGCAAGCTCCTCAAAAATGTCCTCATAGAAGTCCTGCAGTGAGGAATAGAGCCATCAGTCACTTGCACCTGCAAACATTGTACTCACAGCAGAAACAGTGCCTTGAAGGCTGTTGCGCGCACCTCAAAGTGTTCCTGACTTTGCCGTGCATCAATTGGCATAGGAAGACCGTCTGGACCAGGAGGAGCATTCAAAGCTGGATTCTGGTACATGTTTTGCAGTAGTAGGGTCTGACTGATGGTGGGCTTGTTGTGCAGCCGGGAACAGCGGTCACCATGTCGGCATGCTCTGCAGAAGATGCCGATGTCAGTATTGAGCCAGCAAACATACCCGACAGGCTGTGTGTCTGGAGGCAAGCTGCTAAAAGAGGTGACGATCTTGCTCTCACCCAATCTTGAAGTAAAAGGGGCAATTGACACGATCCTTTTCTGTCCCAAAGATGGAAGCCAAATGTTCTGCCATGGCTGAGCTTTACGCGAGCCTAAACTGCCCGGACTGACTCTGGATCTACGAATTGCTGGCCACCCCCTTGAGTCTATTCGGTGTTCGCGGAATAAGTCGCTGAGCACAACAACTATGTTTCAGAATGCTGC